>Ga0068714_10004706_pt1 | contig 15054 bp, 10 predicted proteins | sample MTBNYHSulfiMetaG_FD_62988 | JGI IMG/M metagenome (GOLD analysis project Ga0068714, IMG submission 62988) | Enrichment culture microbial communities from rom New York Harbor, USA that are MTBE-degrading - MTBE-NYH (New York Harbor Sulfidogenic)... | ecosystem: Environmental > Aquatic > Marine >... | reverse complement strand
CCAAGTCCGCCTTTACGTCGCGCTCCGAAACCCCTTTCACGGTCACGTACCGGTCCGAGACCCGTCCCTGCGTGAACCCGTTCCCCACGAACCAGCCGGCCAGCACCACCCCCAGCCCCAATGCCAGCACGCTCCAAGAGCTTGTACCGTCCTTCATGGGAACTCTCCTCTGCGACACGTCCGAGAACCGGGCCCCCTCCGGCCAAGCCCCCCTCTTCTGTGCTGCGCAGTCTAAAGCGCCCGCCACGGGCGTGTCAAACGAACTCCATTGACGGGAACCGTTCCTTCTGAAAGAATTTCTGGCGGTTACCCGGGCCGGGCGCCCTGGGAGGAGGAAATACCACGGGCCGGGCGGAAACCCGAACGAGCAGGGAGAATCCACCATGAAGACGCGGTCCCGGATTGGGTTTCCGGCGGTTTCTGCGGTCCTGCTCGTGGCGGCACAGGCGGCCGCCGCCCTGGCCGTCCCTTCGGACGGAGCCGGGGATCCTGTGCACGGCCGGGCACCCAAGACGCTCTCAAGGTGGCCCGACCCGGTGGTGCTCGACTGCGGGATGCTCGCGTCCTTCCAGGGAAGGAAAATCGAGTTCGTCCGTCTCTTCGCGGCGGAAGCGGGCCGCCTCCGACCGATTCCCTTCCAGATCGACGAGAGAGACCCCGTGGGCCGGCGAATCTACACCGCCGGGGAACAGGCGAACCCGCAGGACGCCAACGGCGTGGTGGATGCGGGGGAGGAGCTGGTCTTCATGGCCCGGGACACCGGGGACCGGGTTTCCGAGGGAGACCTTCCCCCGGGCGTGGAGGCATGGGAAGAGCTGGAACTGGAGGACCCCCTGACCGGGGGAAAGGGGTGGGCCTACCTGCTCTACGCGGAAGCCCACCCTCTTGCCGGGTCCGGCGAAAACTACGTCGAGTACGTTCCCGCCACGCAGTGCCCGGGCGAGGGCGACTGCCAGGTCATCCGGTCCCGGTACATGGTCGACCACTACTACCCCCTGCGGCCCTACTTCGACACATCACGCTACCCCAACAACGGGTTCGCGCACCGGCACCTGTCCACCCCCCTGGAGGCCGGGGGTACGGGCGAAGACTACGTGGACCGATTCAAGGGGCGCCTGACCATGGCGTTCCTGTTCGGCGCCCTCAAGTTCCGGATCCACGAGAACTCGATCAACGCCTACGAGTGGGCTTACAAGGACGGGCCGGTGCGCCTGATCCGGAAGGTCCAGATCTTCATCACCCTGCCGCTGGGGATCAAGGCCCCGGGGTTTGCCGTGGACCTGATTTGGTACGACAGCATCGTGAACGTACCCACCGTCATCGATCTGCCGTTCAACCCCGGGTACCTCTACACGTACATGCAGCTGAAGATCGGGGAGGATCACTCCGTGCGGTCCATCGGCATGCGCATGTACACCTCCAACAACCTGCAGGGTGTGGTGGTGGACGGAAGGCCCTCCCCGGAGGAGACCCGCACCTGGGACACCGGGAGGGACCAGTGGCGGCTCATGACCGGCCCCCAGGGAACGGTCATGACCCGCAGTTTCTGGGACGAACGCTACCTGGCGCAGATGAAGTGGGTGCGGGTGGACTACGAAGACGACATGAGGAAGATCGATCCGCCGGAGGACGAACCCGGCCTGATCGGCATGATCTCCCAGACCAACCGCGTGGAGGGGATCCGCAAGGACCGCTACTACACCTACCTGGAGTGGTACTGGCCGCCGTCTTTCCTGTTCACCGGACCCGGCCATACGTACAGAACCGGGGACGAAAAACCGTACCGGGACGTGACCGACGCCCCGATCCGGATTCGGGCGGGGAATCAGCGCACGGAGAACCGCTATTTCGGGGAGATGCCTGCCTACGAAAACGTGGAAGAGGCTTCGGAGGAGGCCGCCGGGGACGCGGAGGCGCCCGAGCGGCAGAAGCCTCCATCGGCCGCGGCCGACCCCGAGGCATGAAGCCGGAGGTGCGGCATGGAGATTCCTCGTTGTGTGGGCCGCGCCCGCGGGGAGGCTCCCTCGTCCTCCGGGGGCCTTCCAGGGACAGGAACCGGCCCCCGTCATCCCGCGGGACCTACGCCGCGGGCGCTCGCAGGCCCCCAACCGGAAGCCGGTTGTCGGGGCCAGAGCTTTTCAATAGGCGTTCTTGCGCGCGTCCCTTCCGAACAGGGTAAGCCAGATGATCTTCAGGTCCAGCCAGAGGTTCCAGTTCTCGGTGTATTGGATGTCGTACTCCAGCCGCTCGGCGATGGACGAGTCCCCGCGCAGGCCGTTCACCTGGGCCCAGCCGGTGATCCCTGCCTTGACCTCGTGCCGGAGCCGGTAGTGCGGGAGGTCTTTCTTGAACAGCTCCACGAAGTGCTCCCGCTCCGGCCGTGGCCCCACCACGCTCATGTCCCCCAGGAGCACGTTCCAGAACTGGGGCAGTTCGTCCAGCCCGGTTCGGCGAATGAAGCGCCCCAGCCGGGTGACCCGCCGGTCCTCGGGGGTGGTCCAGGCCCTGTCGGAGACCTGCGGGCACTGCGGGACCATGCTGCGGAACTTGTAGATGAAGAACTCCCGACCGTTTTCACCGATCCGTTTCTGTTTGAACAGCACCGAACCAGGGGACGAGAGCTTCACAAGAACGGCCAGGAGGAAAAACACGGGGGAGAGCAGCACCAGTGCCGTGAGGGAGAAGAAGATATCGAAGGTCCTTTTGAAGGCCTTTTTCCACATGGGCACACGGCGGTTGTGGGGTGTGGGCTAAAAACCTTGAGGCGGTTTCTACAACAACCGAAACGCTCTTGTCAAGAAATAGGGTCTGGTTGGCGTCCCTGTTGTGCAGAGGGCGATTCTGTGCGAACGCGGGGAGCGCTCCTCGGCTCCGAGGCCGAATCGAGGACAGGCCTCCCTGCACGGAAGAGTGACCGGTTGTCCCCGAGGAGGAGGATCCCGAAGATGAAGCCTGAGGATTCGAGGGAACGGATCGAATGCTGGAACCGGGAAGGCCAAGCGTGCTTCGAGCGGGGGGACATGGAAGAGGCCCTGGATCGGTTTTCTCGCGCGCAGGAGCTTCTGGCCCGCGGGGGTGGGGCCCGCCGCGACCTCGCCGGCGTCCTCAACAACATGGGCAGGGTCCAGGTCATGCTGGGCCGGTTCCAAGACGCCCGCGCCTCCTTCCGGACGGCCGCCGCGGCCTACCGGGAAGCAGGGGACCCGGTTTCGGCCGCCTGGCAGATGGGCAACGCCGGTTCCGCGTGCCGGGATATGCAGGCCTTTGACGAAGCCCTGGAACACTACCACGAGGCGCTGGCCGTCTTCGCCCGTCAGGGACCACCCATGGGGGTTGCCGACCAGTCGGGAAACATCGGGTACATCCTCGCCATGAAGGACGATCCCCGCGGTGCGCTGGAATGGTTTGAGAAGGCCCTGGACATCTATCTGCAAGAGGGGGAGGCCCCAAAGGCGGATAGGACCCGCCAGAACATCGAGGCCCTCCGCCGAGCGGTCCGGGAAGAGCCATGACCCGGGGAAAGCCTGCGCCGATTCGGGAAGGCGGTCCCATGAAGGGGCTGGAATTGGCAGAACGGTACTTCCAGGCCGTGGGCCTTCCCGAGCTGGCCCGGAGGTTTCCAGACCGCCTGGACCGCCTGGCCGCGGGTCTCGTGGGGGACGGGTCCGAGTGTTTTGGGTTCGACGACGAACTCTCCCGGGATCACGACTGGGGTCCGTCCTTCTGCGTGTGGCTTGAGGCCGAAGACTTCCGCGCCTTCGGACCGGCGGCCCAGGCCGCCCTGGACCAACTCCCCGCGACCTTTCAAGGGTACGGGCCCCGGCAGGTGAGCCGGTGGGGAGAGGGCCGGGTGGGGGTCTTCGAGATCCGGGGTTTCTTCCGGAGGTTCATCGGCATGGACCGCCCCCCTTCGGATTTGGGCGAGTGGCTCGTGCTCCCGGAGAACGCCCTGGCTGCCTGCACCAACGGGCGGGTGTTTACAGACCCCCTGGGAACGTTCACCCGCTTCCGGCAGGCCCTGCTGGCCTTCTACCCGGAGGACGTGCGCAAGAAGAAGGTCGCCGCGCGGTGCATGACCATGGGACAGGCGGGGCAGTACAACCTCCCGCGCTGCCTGAAGCGCGGGGACCGGTTCGCGGCCCGTTACGCGGAGATCAAGTTCTGCGCCGACGCGGTGTCCACCGTGTTTCTCCTGAACCGGAAGTACACCCCCTTCTACAAATGGATGCACCGTGCCGTGCAGGGCCTTCCGGTCCTGGGGCCTTGGCTGCACGGGGAGATCTCTGCCCTGCTCCGGGAAGAGGACGACGCGGAGAAGCAGGGGAGGATCGAGGGGATCTCAGCCGCCCTGATTCGCGAGTTCACGCGCCAGGGTCTCAGCGGGCTGCAGAGTTCCTTCCTGCCGGACCACGGGCCCGAGATCCAGTCGCGGATCGAGGACCCGACGCTCCGGGGACGCAACGTCTGGGTGGGCTGAGGGTTTTCGCACGGGTCCTGCTGGTTGTGCGGGCGCCCCGCCGGGGGGTCCGCCGGGGCACCGCCTGGAGGAAAAGTACCGTGACCACGGAACAGGGATCGGAAAGCGACAGAGAGGAACTGACCCGGGAGATCCTGGACCGGGAGCAGGAGATGTTCGTCACGGTGCCGTCCCGGTACCCGGCCCCTTGCCAGGCCAACCTACCCGCCTTTCGCCTTCATCGTGCCGCCCAGTTCTCCGTGTGGTCCATCGAGGCCCTACGCTCCTACCGGGACGACCTGAAGCGGGCCCAGGAACAAGGCCGAAACCTCATGACCCTCAAGTACGCCCGCATGGAGAACCTGATCCCGAGCCTGCACGGGGACCCCGTGGTGCAGGAGCGGATCCACCGGATCGTTGCCGTGGAGGTGACCTGGCAGCAGGAGCTGGCCGCCCGATTCCCGGGACTCCTGGGGCGGGGCCGCCCTCTGGAGGACGAGGGCGCCGGCGGAGGAGCCACCTCCTTCTCCACCTACCTCCGGGGCGAGTTGGAGACCTTCTCCCAGGAAACCCTGGCCTGGTTGCACCGGGACGTGACCCTGGCACAAGCCGAGGGCCGGAACCTGACCGAGGGGATCTACCGGCGCCTGGTCCGGGACATGGGCTACGCATCCATCCAGGACGCCGAGGAGCGGATCCGCCAGGGAAAGGCGTGAGGGACGAGGACGAGCCCCGCGGGGGAGCGTCTTTCGACGCGGACCGAGCGCAGGGGGGCCACACCAACGGGGTAGGGGGATAGACGCGGCCGGGTGCGGATGGAGTGTGACCAACCGTCTCCCTGTTGTCTTGTGCGTCGTCACCCTGCCCAATCAGGAATCCGACACCTTCCCCGGATGCCGGATCCGGTCCGGCAGGACGAAGGGGGGACAATCCGTATCCCCCCTTGCGTTCCCTTCTCCTCCGAAGGCCGAAGGCTCGCCTGTGGGGGGATCAGTCCAGCGTTCTGGGAGGACCGGCGATGGCCTTGGCTTCCGGGTACGTGGCCCACAAGTCGTCGTTTTCGTCAAAGCCAAGGGCGAACGGCGGGGCGTTGGGGAAGAACTCGAAACGGTTCGGCAGAGACTCCTCTTGAAACGAACCGGCCAAGGGCGCCCATGAAAAGGCGGTGACCCGGTCGTTGCCCGAAGGGGTCTTGCGGCTGTCCGCCACCACCACCCGGGCTTCCGCTGGAACGTCGCCTCCGGAGAGGACCGCCACACCGCGTGGATCCTGGAAGTACTCGCTTCCCGAATCCCACTCCGTGAGGAAGCCGTCGCAGGCCGCCTGCGGGGCCGCCCCCCCGATGCCGGAAAACCGGAACAGGGTGTTGCGCCCCTTGTCGACCACGTACAGGGCGGGCAGGTTCGTGAGCGGGTCCGCCGCGCCGTCCACGGCCAGCCCCACAGGCGACCGGAAGGCGATCCCGCACCCGCCGGTGATGGAGGGATAGGCCGGGTTGCCGTAAGAGAAGGTCTTGTCGGCGACCCGGTAGTCCAGGATCCGCACCTGGTTGTCGTCCGCCAGAAAAACCCGGTAGGTATCCCCGCCCACGTGCAGACTGGCCACGCCTTGGAGATCGGCGAACGCCTCGGGCAGGGGACCGCCGGTCTCCGCCAGCAGGAGGGTGTCCAGGCTCACGTCCCCGGAGTAGCTCGGGCGCACGGCGAGCAACCGCGGGGAGCCCTCGGTGATGTCGGTGACGAACATCACATCGCTCGCCGCACCGGTGCCCACGTCCACGGTGTAGGGGGAAAACCCGCCGCTGGCCGGGGGCGCGATGGAGGCCATCAGGGTGTAGAGGCCGTCGACCCGCTGGAAGCGCAGCACCGACAGGTAGAAGGCCCGCTCCACGAGGAGCATGAAGTGCTCACCCTCATCGGTGTGGAAGTCCATGCCCCACGGCTGGAGGTCGATTACGATGGTTTGGGGGTCTTCCGTGCCGCAGCCCATCAGGGCCGGCAGGGCCGAAATCGCCAGGACACCGCACACGGCCAGCAGGGCGCAAGCAGAGGAGCGGCGTCGGGGTTCTCGTTGACGTACCATGGGTCTGTTCTCCCTTCGGCTGGGGAAAGAAGGTTCGACGGAGGGGTGCGGGGCCACAAACCGGGGCTCATTATCTCACAGGGGCATGGAAATCTGAACCCCCAGGGAGAAGATGTCTCCGCCGAAGGAGTAGCCCGGGAAATAGCGGTCCCGGTCGTTGGTCTTCACGAACCTCCGTTCCGCCAGATAGTGGTACTGGAAGTGGACGCTGAAGAACAGGGGCTTGTCCCAAAAACCGGGCGGGTCCGCCGCCACCACCTCTGCGCCCAAACTGAAGACGTGGCGGTCATTGTCCAGGTAGTTCCAAACCCCGGTCTGGGCCGGCACCGGGGTCTGGTAGTAGAAGTAACCTGCCCGGAACGCCATCCAGCTCTTCCAGCGGTACTCCGCGCCTACCCGCGGCATCCAGGTGTCGTGAAAGGGCGGCTCGGGCTTTCGGGCCTCCACGTTCAGGAACTTGGACCAGTCGAACCAGCCCAGGTCCAGCGAGAGGGTCAGCGATTCCGAGGGAAGGCAGGCGACGCCCACAAACACCTGGTGGGGTGTGAAGAACCGGACAAACTTGAACGAGTAGCCCTGCGGGAAGCTCAGCAGCCCCCCCAGGTTGATGACCGGGTCGGTCACCCCGAAGTCGTTGATCCAGTTTTCGCCCCTGTACACCGCTCCGAAACGCCACGCCTTTAACGGCCGGACCAGCACGCCCACGATGGGAGCCAGGTGAAGGGTGAGGTCCTCGAACTCCCCCAGGTGCACCTGATCTTGCGCCAGTTGAACCCTGTGCCGAAAGAGGGACTCCGGGGAAAGCAGCTGCGCCAGGTCCACGTCCACGGTCCCGGTGGTATCCGTGTGCAGCCGCCCCAGGATCCGCAGGCCCAGGCCCACGGACAACCCGGGAAGCGGTTCCAGCGCGATCCCCGGAAGGAGAACGAACCTCATGGTGTAGTCGTAGAAGAACGGGTGGGCCCGTTCCTCGGGCCAGTAGCGCCCGTAGTAAAGCAGGTGGTCCACGGGCAGGTACAGGCCCAGGCCAAAGGCGAAGACCTTCCGGCGGAAGGTGCCGTGGAAGTCGGTGGGGTCGAAGGTAATCCCCAGGTACGGCCCGGTGGTGGACCCGTAGTCCAACGACTCCCGGCTGCCGTCCGCCTCCCGGACCTTGAGCACCGGGTACGCGTACACGTAGCCGAAATCGAACTTGACCCCCTTGCGGTTCTCGAAGGGCCAGTCCAGGGTTCGGGGACACATCAACCCCGCCGGATTGTAGTAAACCGCGGAGAAGTCGTCCGCCAGGGCGGTGAACGCCCCGCCCATGGCCGTGGCCCGGGATCCCCAGCCGTACAAATCCACCATGCTGGCCCCGGCCCCCCCCGCGCGCAGGGCCAGAACAAGGCACGCCGCCAGGCAGAAAAGGACAACCGCGCTTCCCCGCTGTTGCGTCATGGCCCACCGGTTTCCTGTCACGGGCCCGGGGTTCTTTTGCCGGTCCGGCGTCCGGTCAGAAGTGGAGTCGCAGGCTCGCCCCGGCGCAAAGCATGTACCCGCCCATGCTCAGGGGATCTCCGAACCCGGGTTCCTTTCGATAGGTTCTCGTGACCAGTTGTGTGTACTGAAAGAATCCGTCCGCCGTCAGGGGCTTCTTCCAGAGGGGGATCCACGGGAGCCGGGAGAAGGTGTACCCGATCCCCGCGGAAACCACGTGCTTGTCGTTGTCCAGGTAGTTGCTTCCCCGTGTCTGTTCGGGAACGGGGCTGGGCTGGAAGAAGTAGCCCGCGCGCAGCACGATCCCATTCTTCAGCCCGTACTCCACCCCAAGCCGCGGGGTGAAGGTATCGGAAAACCCGGGCTGGGGAGCGGCCCACATGGGGTCCAGGTAGTCGGACCAGTCGGACCAGGTCAGGTCCACGGCCACCCACAGGGACGGCACAGGGGACACGGCCGCGCCCGCGCTTACCTGGTGCGGGTTCCAGTAGTGGACATAGTGGATGTCGGCCAACACCGCAGTGGTGATCGCCGGGGAGGACGGCCCCATGGAGAAATCCAAGAACTGCAACAGGATGTCCTGGGTCCCCACGGTCTCGGCGTAGAACCTGGCCCGGTAGGCGACCCCCATCCGGAGCCAGGCCACGGGGTGCACGAGCACGCCCGCGATCGGGGAAACCTTCATCTCCGCATCCCGCATGATCCGAGGTCTCACCTCCTTGACCAGGTCTCCCCTGTTGAGCAGGTAGGGCACCACGGTGCGGATGTCCACGTCCACGAACGCTTCGTTCGGTGCGCGAAGGTCTGCCAGGAAATTACCGGAAACCCCCACAGACAGCCAATCCAGGATCTTCCACGACAGCCCCAGGAGAACAGAAAGGACCTGGGTCTGGTCCCGGTAGAGAAGGAAGCTCCTGTCCGAACTGGAAGACGGAATATCCGCCAGGAGCGCCCGCTCCACGGGGAGGTACAGGCTGATCCCCAAGGTCCAGGGCGCTAGTTGTCTGTAGCCCGTCAGGTGGCCCAGGTTGGTGGCCACGCCGAGGTAGCCCGCGCCCGTGGCGTACAGCTTGGGCACCTGGTCCGGCCGCCCCGCCTCCCGGTAATGGAAGGTGGGCTTGGCCCAGAGCCCTCCCACGGTCAGACTCGACTCCGGTTCCCCGGACAGTCCTGCCGGATTGTAGTACGCCGAGGTGAAATCGTCGGCCAGGGCCGTGTAGGCACCGCCCAGGGCCACGGGGCGGCACCCCAGTCCCGTGAGATCGTAGACACCACCGAAGCCCGCACCGGGCCACACCATGGCAACGCCCAGCAGCAGGAGCAGGGGTGCCGCGCAGAGCCCTCGGAGCCTCTTCCCGGAGGGCCCCGCGTGCAACAACGGCTTGGGGGGGAGAGGCTTTTCGACCTGAACCGGCACGGAAAAGACCGGGAGGCTCCCCAGGAAGGATCCCGCCCCGCTCCGCTTTTCGGAACGGGTATCCGGATACCCTCGGGCCGAGCCGGGCCCAAAGAGCCTTGGCGGCCTCGCTGGATGCGTCCGGGAAAGGGCTGCAAACCCGTCTTCCGGCAACAACCTCGGATCCTCCCCAGGGGAGGGCTGAACGGACATGGCCGATCAGAAATGAAACGTGAGGGAACACCCCAGGTTGAGAACAGACCCCGACGAGGTGAGGTTCGTGTCCCGCAACACCGGGTTGATAGACGCCGCACGGGAAAAAGCACGGTCCTGGAGAACGTGATACTGGATGAAGGCGTCAATGACCAGCGGCTGAGTGAGAAGGTTCCAGGGGAGGTCCAGGACGTATCCCGCGCCCGCGGAGGGCACCATCCGGTCGTTTCCCACAGGGTAGTATCCGTCCGCCTGATTGGTCACCGGCGTGGGCTCGTAGTAAAACCCGGCCCTCAGTTCCAGCTTCCGCGTGACCCGGTAGGACACGCCCACGCGGGGAACGAAGATGTCGTTGAATCCAAACGCGAGCGGACTGTCCAGAGGCCCGTCGTACTCGCTCCACCGGTACCAATCCACCTGGGCGCTCACCTTCAGGCGCTCCGTGATCTTGTAGGCCGCGCCCAGGGAGAAGTTGTCCGGGGTGAAGGCGCTCACGTAGTCCTTTTCCAGGAGCTTCTGCTGATAGATGGAAAGGGGCGGGCCGGCGGCAGAGATCAACAGGAGGCGCGTCTGCACCAGCGCGTTCCAGCTGGAGCGGATGTAGTTCTTCTGCCGGTAGACGAACCCGAGCCTGAGTCGCTCAAGGGGCCGCACGAGGATCCCGACCAGCACGGAGGGGGTTCCGAACCGCACGTTGTACTCGAAAACGTCCGAAGACCCACCGTCCGAAACGCGCAGTTCCCCGCCGGTGCGAAGCTGGGTGGCCAGGCCCACGCCGATATAGAAGGCCGGTGAGATGCGGGTGGACAGGGCAACGTCCATGGCCAGCGAGGTGTTTCGTTCCTGAAAGATGACATCCACCGGAAACGCCTGCTCCACCACGAGGGCCGTGGACAGGGACTGCCTGGGCACGAAGATGCCGGCGCCCAGGGCGACGGGAATGGGGAGTTTGCGAGGAGTCAGGCGCGCCACCGGGAGCAACAGGCCCAGGGAGGGGCCCGGTATGGAGTCGATGCTTCCGGGCTTTCCGGGAACCTTCAGGATCTGCTCCTCCTGACCGGAGGCGTACTTCAGGTGGATGTCGTGCGTGGCGTAGTTAAACCCCAGGGAAAACTCGATCTCCTTGGTGAGGGCCAGTGCCGCGGGATTGTAGTGCACCGACGCCCAACCTTCCGTCCAGGCCGCCATGCTGTTTCCCAACGCCATGCCCCTGGCATCGACCCCAAAGGTGTCGAAATAGCTCGCCCCAGCCGGCCGAGGAAAGCACAGGACCAGGGCCAGGAGAAGGGCCGGAACGGGAAGGCCCGAAGGAAACCTCCGGGTCCCGCAGGAGCACCCGGCCTGACCCAAACGATTCCCAAAGCCTCCGCGCGTCAACCCGTTGAAGGTGTTCAGGACCGCTCTCCTTCCCTTGCGTGTGGGTCAAGCCACGTCATGCACAAACCCATGGCCGGGCATTCCCCGGAACCGGGGGTTCACGCGGAATACATCTGCTCGATTTGTTCCTGGAACTTCTTGGAAACCACCTTCCGCTTCACCTTCAGGGTGGGGGTCAACTCTCCGGTCTCCTGCGCAAACTCCACCGGAAGGACCTTGATCTTCTTCACGGTCTCGTACCGGGCCAGGTGCGCATTGATCTCGTCCACAGCGTTCTGAAACAGCTTCTGGACCCGGGGGTCATTCACCAGGGCTTCGCGGTCCCCGGCGGGAATCCCGTTTTCGGAGGCGAACGCCTCCAGTTCCGGAAAGCAGGGGACCACCAGCGCGGTCAAGTACTTCCGCTGGTCCCCGATGACGCAGACCTGCTCCACGTAGCGGTTCAGCTTCAGAAGGTTCTCGATGTTCTGCGGAGCGATGTTCTTGCCGCCGGCCGTGACGATGATGTCCTTCTTCCGATCCGTGATGTATAGGAAGTTGTCCTGATCCAGGTAGCCGATGTCTCCCGTGGAAAACCACCCGTCGTCCGTGAGAACCTCGCGGGTCTCTTCCGGCCGGTTGAAATACCCCTTCATCACGCTGGGGCCCCGCGCCAGGATCTCGCCATCCGGGGCGATCCTGACCTCCAGATTCGCCAGGGGCTGCCCCACCGATCCCAACTTGTAGGAATCGGGCCGGTTGGCCGTGATCACCGGGGTGGTTTCCGTCAACCCATACCCTTCCAGGATCAGGATGCCCGCCGCATGGAAAAACTCGGCGATCTCCCGGGCCAGGGGGGCTCCGCCGGACACAAAGAACCTGAGCCGGCCTCCCATGCGCTCCCGCAGCTTGGCAAAGACAAGCCGATCCGCAACCGCGTGTTTGATCTTCAGGGTTGGGGGCATCTCCTTTTTCGCGCAGATGATCTTGCTGACCTCGCTGCCGACCCCCAGACTCCAGTAGAACAGTTTCTTCTTGAGGGCCGGACCGCTTTCCACCGCGCTGAGCACCCGTGCGTGCATCTTCTCGTACAGGCGCGGAACGCTGCACATGACGGTGGGGCGGACTTCCTGGATGTTCTCCGGGACCTTGTCGATGCTTTCCGCGTAGGCGATCGTTCCGCCGATGTACATCGTGGCGTAGTATCCGCCCAGTCGCTCGAACGAGTGGCTCAAGGGAAGAAAACTCAGGACCAGGTCGGAATCGTTCAACGGGAGAATATCCGTGACCGCCCGCATGTTGGAGATGAAGTTCTCGTGGGTCAGCATGACTCCTTTGGGGGCGCCCGTGGTCCCGGACGTGTAGATGAGGGTCGCCACCGTTTCCGGCCGCCCCTTGTCCAGCCTCGCCTGGAACGCCTTCTCGTCCCCCTTTTTACGTCCGAGGTCCAGCACGTCGGAAAAGCTCAGGATCCAGTCCTCGGTGTGCTTCTTCTCGGGATCCATGATGACAAGCTTTTCCAGCTTGGGCACGTTCTGCTTGACTTGCACCACCTTCTGGAGCTGCGCCTCCGAGGAAACCACGACAAACCGCGAATCGGAATCCTTGAGGATGTGCTCCACCTGATCCGCAATGTTGGTGGCGTAGATGGGGACGTCGGCAGAGCCGGCCGCCAGCACGGCCAGGTCCGTGTACGTCCACTCGGGACGGTTCTCGCTCAGCAAGGAAACGTGCTCCTTCTCCCCGAGCCCCAGCGCCATCAGCCCCATGGCGAGATGTTTCACGTTCCGCCCCCACTCCTCCCAGGAAATATCCACCCAGACGCCGTCCCGCTTCACCCGGAGGGCCGTACGCGTCCCGTACTTGCGTACACGGTTGAAAAAGACCTTTGCGACGGTATCTTCCTGCATGGTTTCTGCTCCTTGTTCCCGCAACTCCGTGTGCTCCCAGCCCCTGTCATCGCTCCGGGAAAGGGTCTTCAACGCCGGGCCGCCGGCCCGCGGAAGGCTGCAAGAAACGTATAGGAAATCGCCGTTCTCGTCAACCCGATTCAAAGGAAGACGCCGCCTCCTCCCCGTAGGGGAAGAAGCGGCGTCTTGGGAAAAAGGGGGAGAAATAGAAGGAGGAACCCCTCGGGTTCGCGATGCATCCCGGGGCCGGCCTCGGGAGGGACGGGCGAATGAAACCGAGCCGGTCTCCGTGTCGGATTCCAGGCCTGGATTCCCCCGCGAGACCTCCGAAACAGATCCTCCGTGAGAAAAGGTGGTGGACGCTTCCCCTCGCCGTGCCTTTGAAAACTTCCAGGTCCACAGCCGCCGTGCAGGAAGCGAGGGTCCGTGTCGTTTCAGATTCCCCTGGCAATCAGTTCCGCAAGGTCCACGACCTGCACTCTTTCTTCTTCTCCCTTGGCTTTCACACCGTCTTCGAACATGGTCAGGCAGTACGGGCACGCCGTGCCGATGGTCCGGGCTCCGGTCTGGATGGCGGCCTCCGCACGCATTTCGTTGATCCGGCGTCCGGCCGTCTCCTCCAGCCACATCCGGCCCCCGCCGGCCCCGCAGCAGAAGCTCTTGCTGTGATGCCGATCCATCTCCACGAGTTCGGCGCCGGGAACGGCCTGAAAGGCCTTTCGGGGCTCCTCGTAGATGTCGTGGTAGCGGCCCAGGTAGCAGGAATCGTGGTAGGTGAGTTTCCCGTTTCCGTTGAGGGCCTTGGGCGTGGGGAGCCTCCCCTCGGCCAGGAGTCCTGCGATGAGCTGGGTGTGATGGATCACCTCGTAGTTGCCCCCGAACTGCGGGTATTCGTCCTTGAGCGTGTTGAAGCAGTGGGGACAAGCGGTGACGATCCGCTTGAACTTGTAGTTGCCCAGCACCTCCACGTTGCCGGACATGAGGGTCTGAGCCAGGTACTCGTTGCCCATCCGGCGCGCGGTCTCCCCGCAGCACATCTCTTCCGGACCCAGGATGGCGAAATCGATCCCTGCGGCCTTGAAGATCTTGACGATGGCCTCGCTCACCTTCTTGGCCCGGTCGTCGAACGACCCCGCACAGCCCACCCAGAACAGGACGTCGGTCTCCCCTGCCTCGCTCATGGATTTCACGCCCAGGTTACCGGCCCAGTCCCCGCGCGTACTGTACCCCATGGACCAGGGGTTGTAGTTGGTCTCCATGTTCCGGAAAACACCCTGTGCCTCGGCAGGGAACCGGCTCTCGGTGAGGACCAGGTACCGGCGCATATCCACGATCTTCTGGATGTGCTCAATGAAGACCGGACAGTTCTCCATGCAGTTCCGGCAGGTGGTGCAGTCCCAGATCGCCTCCTCCTTCATCACCTCGCCGATGAGCGGTTCTTCCAGTCGGGCCTTCTCTTGTTCCGTCAGGGCCTCCTCGGCCTTGCCGGAGACAAGCACGGCGCCCTTGGCCTTCAGGTGCAGCTTCATGTGGTGGATCATGCGGCTGGGGCTCAAGGTCTTGTCCGACAGGAAGGCAGGACAGTTCTCCTGGCAACGGCCGCACTCGGTGCACGCGTACTCGTCCAGCAACTGCTTCCAGGTGAACTCCTGGATCTTGGAAACCCCGTAGCTCTCCACCGTCTCGTCTTCCAGGTTCATCTTGGTCAGTTCCCCCTTGGGGCGGAACGACCGGAAGAAGATGTTCGGGATCGCGCCCAGGAGGTGGAGGTGCTTGGAGAAGGGGATGTAGACGAGAAAGACCAGGATGATGATGTTGTGGATCCACCAGAACAGGGACACAAAGACCATCTGGTGGCCGAACTGGACATCCGTCTGGATCGGACCACCCAGGATCAGGCCCACGATCGCAGAGACAGGGGCCCAAAAGGAGGGGTCAATCGGCGGGTTCCCCTCGTACCGGGCCACGTTCATCTCGGCGCCGCGCAGGAGGAACATGAAGATGATCAGCACGTAGATCAAGGAGATGATGATCGTGGCGTCCACCTTGGCGCCCGGATCGTCGGACTCCAGGCGCATGGGCTTGACCACGTACCGCCGGAACAGGGCGATGGTCAGGGCCACCAGCACGCCCAGACTGATCAGATCCACGCCCAGGTTAAACGG
>Ga0068714_10004705_pt1 | contig 15054 bp, 12 predicted proteins | sample MTBNYHSulfiMetaG_FD_62988 | JGI IMG/M metagenome (GOLD analysis project Ga0068714, IMG submission 62988) | Enrichment culture microbial communities from rom New York Harbor, USA that are MTBE-degrading - MTBE-NYH (New York Harbor Sulfidogenic)... | ecosystem: Environmental > Aquatic > Marine >... | reverse complement strand
CTGAAGCCTTTTTCGGGGTAGGCGCACAGGTCCAAGCTTGCCGGAGCCGGCTTCCTTTGGGGCTGCCACCATGACCCACTGACTTTTCGGCGCCGGTTGATACCTCGGTAAGAGTGGTTGGGGCTCTGAAGAGACCTCCCCATGGGTCGTGTTCCAGCGAACGCTTGGAGTGTCAATTCAATTATGGGACCGTTAATAAGAGACCCTCAAGGCTCTGCCGATGCGAATTACCTTGTCAACCACTTCTGTTGGGCCGCCCCCGAGAACGCGGATCATGGGTTCTTTGCCCACGTCCCCTTCGTCATAGATTATATCGGGGAACTCCTTCGCATCCTCTAATGCTCTTTGCGTCCCCCACTCTAGGGTCGAACCTTCCCTTTCCTTTACCTCCGCAGGTTCATCCCTCCGATCGAAAGACGCTATGCGAAAACCTTTATTGCGGCAGGCATCGAGAATCCCGGGCGAATACTTGATGTTCATGGCCGATCTCATGCCGGGATCTTGTGTCATGGCCGCCATGATCACCCGGGCGATGTGCCGGGAGGCGCCGAAAACAGGATTCCTGCAAGCGATCACCTTGTGTCCCACCTGCGATATTCGGCCGGGAACGGCCGCTATCTCTTCATAACTTGCGGCGCCGGGCAAGGCATACCCCAGGTTGGATCGAACTTCGGGAATCAAAAATCCGAGGGGCTCCTGAATGAGTTTTTCAAGCGCTGCCTCGATCGCGCGCAATACGCTTTCTCTTTCCCTGTAAACAAGCACCTGGGCATAGTGATTCGTCGGGCCGTGGCCCGACCCAAGCGACAGCCCCTGGCTGATGGCCCTCGTGATGAATCTCTTCGCTTCGGCAACGGCATCGTGCACCGGGAGTCCCTGGGCGAGAAGGGTTGCCAGGGCGGCGGAGTAGGTGCAGCCGGTGCCGTGCGTGTTCCTGCTTGGGAGTCGGGGCGACTCGTAGCGCTCGAAATCTTCCCTGTCAAAAAGAAGATCCACCGCCTCTTCCTCGAGATGACCTCCCTTGATCAGCACGTACCTGGGTCCCATGCCGCTGATGGCCTTCGCCGCCGCTTTCATGCTCTCCAGGTCTTTGACCGGAAACCCGCACAGCACCGACGCTTCGGGAAGGTTCGGCGTGACCAGGAATGCCGTTGGAAGCAGGATTTGTTTCAAGGTTTCCCTCGCTTCCTCGGAAAGAAGGGCGTCACCGCTCTTTGCCACCATCACGGGGTCCACCACCAGCAACTCGACCTTGAATCGCTTCAACTCCCCGGCCACGGCCCTGACGATTTCGGGCGAGGCCAGCATGCCTGTCTTTGCAGCATCCGCGCCGATATCGGAAAGGACCGTCTCCATCTGCAGTTTTATGAACTCTACCGGCACGGGGTGCACACCCCGCACGCCGACGGTGTTTTGTGCGGTGAGCGCCGTTATGGCACTCATGCCATAGCCCCCGAGGACTGTGATCGTCTTCAGGTCCGCCTGGATGCCTGCGCCCCCGCCGGAATCGGAACCGGCGATCGTCAAAATTCTTTTCATACCTCTACCTCCACGTCCACCCCATCAAAAAGGTCATGCTGCAATTTCTGAAAAAATCCGAAATACGAATTTCGTGCTTCGAATTTACGGCCTTCTCACTTCCGCAGGCATAGCCGATTGTCTCTGGCGTGACCCTGAGAACTAGGGTTCATATACTGCACTGAACTCTGGCCACTGAACCACTGCGTCTTCACCCCCTTTGCCACCACAAGAACCCGATCAACAAAGCGAGGCAGAACAGCATAAGCACATATTCCCCTGCGGTGATGCGATAGGTTTTCCTGAACGATCTTCCTTTCAGGCCGAAACCTCTTGATTCCATGGCCATGGCCAGTTCCTCGGCGAGCAGAAAGGATTGAACCAGAAGGGGCATCAGGAGAGCCATGAAATTGCCCGCGTTTCTGATGCGGAACCGCAGATCGATTCCCCTCGAGGTCTGCGCCTCCACGATGAGCCGGATCCTCCGCCCGATGAGCGGCACATAGCGCATGGACGTGGTGAGTATAAAAGAAAACTGGTAGGGAATCCCCATCTTTCTCAATCCATCCCCCAGTTCTTCCGGCGTCATGGTCCTGAAAAATATGAAAGACACAGTCAGGAGATTCAAGAGACGAAGAGATGCGAGCAACGCGTTTTCAAGATCAAAACTGATGAGAGTGATCACAAACACAAGGACCGTCATGGGCGCCATGAGACGCAAGCCTCTCAGCCACTCATCGATCTTCCCGAAAACCCAGAGGCTGACAAAGAGAAGCCCAGCCTCCACGCCGTGCAAGAGGGCCGTGTCGGTGAACAGCACCAGGGCCACGGCCGAGGCGCCGAGAAAAAGCTTTGTTCTGGGGTCAAGGGACCTCAACCTGTTCCTCCCGGCCGTGAAGGATCCAGCCTGCTTCGGCCCCGACGGCCCCCACCCGCTGCAATTCTTTGTCCCCCAGGAGATCCTCCGGTCTGCCGTCGCCCACTTTCCTGCCTTCGTGGAGCACAACCCATCGATCCGAAGTGGCAAGGGCAAATTCCAGATCGTGGGTTACGATCAGGACGGTGTAACCCTTGCCGCGAAGGGAGGCTGTTAGGTCGGCGATGGTTTCCAGAAACCGGCCGTCCTGCCCCACCGTGGGCTCGTCAATAACCAGGATCTTCGGGTTCATGGCCACAACGGACGCCAAAGCCACACGCCTTTTCTGGCCCTCGCTCAGGCGGTAGGGAGTGCGGTCCAATAGAAGCCCAAGGCCGAAAAGATCGCAGACATCGGGCAAGGTCTCATCGCTCTTGCCCAGGGCTTTCAACCCCGCCGAGAGTTCTTCTCTCACGTGATTCTTGAAGAACTGATCGTTCGGGTTCTGGAACGAGATTCCGACCAGAGAAGCCATTTCCGGCGGACTCTTCCCCACGACGGGCCCTTCCATGACGGCCACGGTCCCTTTCCCGGGCCGGCGCAGGCCGTTGAGGTGCCGGATAAGCGTGGTCTTTCCGGAACCGTTACGGCCCACGATCGCCACGGCTTCCCCCTGTTTCACCTCCATGGTGATGTCTTCGAGGATTAGGCGCCCGCCCTGTTCATGGGAAAGCTGCCGGATCGATATCACCGGTTCGCCGCTCTTTGATGTGTTCTTGACCCGCTTGCGATAAACCGGCAGGAGTCCCCTTCCCTCCATTGCTTCAAGCGAGTCGGAAGCCGGTCCGTCAAAGTTAACCCTTCCCTGCTCCATGATGATGCAACGGGAAACATGGTCTACCAAGCCTGCAACCCTTTGCTCTATGACAACAATGGTCTTGCCGCTTCGGTGGAGACCGGTCAGGACCTCCGTGACGCGCCTCATCCCTTCCCAGTCCAGGTGGGCAAAGGGTTCATCCAGGAGGAGAAGCGAGGGGTCGAGACAGAGGACGGAGGCAATGGCTACGAGTCGCCGCTCGCCGCCGGAAAGCGACTGGGGAGGCCGATCGAGCAGATCATGAATACCGAGCATGCTCGCAATCGATCGGACCTCGGCCTCTATCTTCGCAGGGGGAAAAGCGAGGCTTTCAAGTCCGAAGGCGATCTCGTTTTCCACTGTGCTGCAGAAAAGATGCGCATCCGTGTTCTGCAGGACCAGTCCCACCTTGGGCAGCAGTTCGGCAACGCTCGTGTGTCTGGTATCCACGCCGTCCACATTCACGAACCCACGAAGGTCGCCTCCGAAAAAATGAGGGACGAGACCGTTGAAAAGATAGGCCAATGTAGATTTACCCGACCCGCTCGCGCCGCAGATCATGACGAACTCCCCATCCCGGATCGTGAGGTTGACTCCATGAATGGTCCAGCCGTCGGTTGTTCCGGGATAGCGATAATAGATGTCGGACAGGGTGATCATTGTTTCCAGATCCCGGCTTTGTTTAGCAGATGGAGGGAGACAATGCCGATCACGGTGCCTCCAAGGGTGCTGATGCTGAAAGCCACGATAAGCGTTGTGAGGGCCATGGTCTTCTGCATCAGCACAGGCGCAACGATCCAGACGCTGACAAGGGCGCCCAACAACCCGGTCCCCACGATCTCGCCCAGTCCGGCAAGATATATGTTCCTTGTCCACATGTAGACCAGGCCCGCGAGCAAAGCGCCGATCATGCCGCCGGGAAAAGCAAGGAGCGTTCCGAGCCCAAGGATGTTCCGGATGAGGGCTGCGGCGGCTGCAATGGCCACGGCATACAGGGGACCAAGAATCACCGCAGCGAGTACATTGACCATGTGCTGGGCCGGAAAGCATTTCGCGACGCCGACGGGTATAAACACCGGAGAGAGGGCCACGGCCACGGCGACCAGAATCACCGCTCTTGCGACATCCCTTGACTTCAAAGAAAAACTCCTTTCTCGAAAATCCGGACGAAGGACACAAATCCGAATTCGGATCTCGGATTTATAGAGCTGACCTCTCTGCCTGGATGAGAGATTCTTTTCCCTTACCATGCCCATGCATACTAGCCCCGTTCCACGGAAGCGTTCCTCATCTGCGCCGCCGGCCTCCACAGCGCCATGAGAAACAGGTAAATCAGCCCGGCCGCGGCAAGGCTCGGGATGGATGAACCTATGGCGGTGGCCTTCTGCAGGAGGTGATAGACGCCGAATCCCGCACCCCATGAAACAAAGGCCCACGGGTTGAAACCCGACGAGTACCAGTAAAGATCCTCCCTGTGGAAAGGCTGTTCGATATAGCTCTTTCTCCGAAGGAAAAAGAAGTCGGCCAGCACTACCCCAAAAAGAGGGCAGAACACGGAACCGATGAAAAGGAGAAAAGCCTCATAGGCCGTCGCGGGAAACACAAGGGCCAGGGCTGTTCCGAGGATTCCGCACAGAATGCTCCCTCGCCTCTCTCCCAACCTCGGCCAAATGTTGAGGGAGGAGACGGCCGTTGAATAAATATCCAGGAATGTGGTCGTGAAGGTCGAAAAGAGCACGATGATGACGGCGGGAAATGCGAGACCCACCCCGACCATGAGCTCCAGCACCATGCTCTCGGGCGTGGCCGAGCCGGTGGCAAGAGCCGCGCTGAGCCCAAGGAGATACATCCATGAACTCACGATAAAATAGCCGATCCACGTTCCCCAGAAAGCGGCAGGCGTGCTTTTGCCGAACCGCGAGTAGTCACATACAAGGGGAAGCCAGGAAATGGGCATGGCTATCACAAGATCCAGACCGACCATGAAGGGCATGGATCCCCTGGAAGGGACGTTTGCAAGCTGATCCCACCCATACCGGCGGAAGACCACATAGGTCATCACGCAACACAGGAGGAGAAGTCCTGTGACAGCGATCCGCTGGACCCATTTCCAGAACCTGTGTCCGAGAACGGCCCAGAGAGTCGTTGCGATGCCGGCCACAATCACCCACCCGCGGAATCCGGCACCGGGAAAAGGCCATACCGCCTCAGCCGCCTTTCCGCCGATCCAGAGCATGACACCGGTCCATCCTACGAGCTGCACCAGGTTGAGAACTGTGGGGAAGTACGACCCCCTGACGCCGAAAGATGGTCTTACGCTGACCATGGTGGGAAGGCCGGTCCTGCCGCCGATTATTCCTCCGAGGGCGAGAGGAGTGTTCCCGATGAGGTGCCCCGCAAGAACGGCCAAAATCCCTGCCGTGATGCCCAGGGGCACCAGGAGTCCGCCGGCCCAGATTTCAGCGAGGGATACGGCTGCCCCGGCCCATAGCAGGAAAAAATCCGTACCTCCCAGGTTCCGCCCTTCCCGCCCCACCGGCTTGATACCTTGATCGCTTCTCATGCGCTTAATCCTTATTCAGAGCCCCGAAGGGGTGTTGTATGAAATCCGCTTGGGCGGATTTCATAAAAAAAGACCGCTCCCCGGAGGGAAAGCGGCCCTTGAGCACTGAGAACTGAACCTTCTTTTTTCGCCTGTCGCTTCCCTCCGCCGGCATTACCCGGATCAGGTTCTAAGGGTTGCCGAGTTCGCACCCGGCTCTCAGTGGGCCTCCCCTAGCGACAAATTCAGTTTATCCCGATCGCTGTGAATGTCAAGGCTAAATCTTTTTTCGGAGAATACCCTTTTCGTCCCATCCCCGGAGACTGTAGTACTCCCTTACCATGGTCGCAAGCTCCTGCTCCGTGATCCGGTGTCCTGAAGGGAGCGCCTCCCGGCATAGCCGGGGCGGGAGTCGATCATGTTCCGGTTGCGAACCCTCTCTCAGGTTGAAGGTCCTCGTCATGTCCGCAATGAGAGAGGCTTTGCTTCTCAGATCCTTGGTCGACAAAGAGGCGCCTGTCACCAGGGCGACAACTTTTTCGAGTTCTTCCCAGGGATAAAGGTCCCTGTAAAAGCGGCAGAAAATCATGGAATCGAATATGTTCAGCCGGTCTTCGTAATCGATGAGCATCTCGGCCTTGCCCTCGACTGTCCCGGGCGCGATCAGCCCGGCCAGTTCCGGCTTGTAAAAGGTGGTCCGCAAATGGCATGCACCCCGATCCGAAGTCGCATAGGCCAGGCCCATCCCTTTGAGCACTCTCGGCTCGTAGCCCGCGGGCTCCATGCCCTTCACATGAACCGCCAACTCTTCCATGTCCCAGGCTTCGGCGGCGTGAACAATGCCTTGAGCAAGAACATCGCCGATGCCTTTTCTTTCCGCAATGAGGGACACAAGGGCTGCAACGCCTTTTGCATCCCCGTAATCGACGGCGCAGTCCACCCTCTTCCGCCTTGCCGCTTCGATGGCAAAGGCGCACAGGTTGCCGGCCGTGATGGTGTCCATCCCGAGGCGGTCGCAAAGGTCATTCAGAAAAGCGATCTCCCCCATGTCGTCTATCATGCACAACCCGCCGAAGGCGTAGATCGTCTCATACTCGGGTCCTTCGATCACCAGGCCTTTATGACGACCGCTCATCAGGGTCGCCTTGCGGCCGCAGGCCATGAAGCACTTGAGGCACGCATTCGGTTTGATCTCGTGCTCCTCGTGGAATCTTTCCCCCGATATTTTCTCCCAGTGATCGCAGGTGCCCTGGGACCAGTATTTCGCGGGAAAGGCCTGCACCCGGTTCATGACCGCGACCATCATGGTGGTTCCCAGAGACTTGTAAGCCTTGACACCGGGATGCTCCATGTTCCTCTTGGAAAAAGCCCTGGCATAAGCGGCCGCTTCTTTCTGGTCGGCAAGCGGTCTTTTCCGGTCTCCCTGAAACACGACTGCCTTGACTTTCTTGGCCCCCATGACGGCGCCCACGCCGGTTCTGCCGGCGCAGCGCCAGGTGTCGTTCCCGATCACCGCAAACCGCACCAGGTTTTCCCCAGCCGGTCCGATCACGACGGCCCCGGGCCTTCCAAAACCCTCATCGGTCAAGGCAAACCTCTTTCTCGCCTCCTCTTCTGCGCGATAGGTATCCGCGCCCCACAGGTCGCCCGCATCGAAGAATTCGCACCCATCCGGATGAATGGAGAGTGCGGTGGGTTTCTTTGCGATTCCCCGGATCAGAACCGCATCGAATCCTGCGGAATCAATCGCCTCGGGCGCTTTGCCGCCCGAATAGGACTCGCTGTAAAGGTTTGTCAGCGGGGACTTGGTGAACACCCCGTAGCGGCTTCCCCCCCAGAGCGCGCTCCGGCAAACAGGACCGGTGGCCAGGATAAGGTGGTTTTCTTCGGAAAATGGAGGAACGCCGGCAGGGTTTTTGTCCAGCAGTAGTTGGGTAGCCAGACCTTTGCCACCGAGGCATTTCTTTATAGTGTCATCGGACAAGGATTCAATCTCAACGGTGCGATCCGTGACATCGACAACCAAAACGCGTCCGTAAGATCCGAACATGAGCCTGCCTCACTTTCTTTCGTGCCGACCGCTGGACAACACGATTAATGATATCCATCCTTCAATGCATTCAATCAGGAAAACACGGGGATCAATACCCAAGATAAGCTCTCTGAACGTGGGGGTTCGCCGCCAAGTTCTTCCCTGTGTCCTCCAGCCGGACTCGACCGTTTTCCAAAACGTAACCCCGCGTCGCCACCTGGAGAGCCCAACGGGCGTTTTGCTCGACCAGGAGAATGGTAATGTCCCTCTCCTGGTATATTTGCTGGATAACGGTAAAAATGCTGTCCCGGAGGACCGGCGCAAGCCCCAGGCTGGGTTCGTCCAGCATAAGCAGTTTAGGTTCAGCCAGCAACCCGCGGCCTATGGCAAGCATTTGGGCTTCGCCGCCCGAAAGGGTCCCCGCCGACTGACTGATTCGTTCCTTCAATCGGGGAAGCAGGGCGAAGACAAATTCCATGTCTTTCCGCACGCCAATCTCGTCTCTGCGGCAAAAAGCGCCCATGCGAAGGTTTTCTTCAACGGTGAGATCAGGGAACACAGCCCTGCCTTCAGGAACCTGGATGATTCCCAACCGCACGATCTTGTGAGAAGGCAGCTTCTGAATTTCTTCTCCCTCAAAAATGGTCCGCCCTCTGATCGGCGGTTTTGTTCCGGAGATGCACTTCAACAAAGACGATTTTCCTGCGCCGTTGGATCCGAGAAGCGTGACCAATTCGCCGCGTTCCAGGCGGAGAGAAACATCGGACAAGGCAACGGCCTTGCCGTAACTGACGGTTAGGTCTTCAACGCGCAGCATGGCTCTCGCCTCCAAGATAGGCTTCCACCACGTTCGGATCTGTGTACACGGCTTCGGGTTTCCCATCGGCGATTTTCTTGCCGTAGTGAATCACTATCAACCGCTCTGAAATGTCCATGATAACTTTCATCACGTGTTCTATGATGAGAATGGTGATCCCCTGTTTCCTGATCTCGCGAATCAGAGCGATCTGGTCGACCAGTTCGGCAGGGTTGAGACCGGAACTGGGCTCGTCAAGAAGAAGCACCTTGGGACGGGTGGCAAGGGCACGGGCGATCTCCAGCCGCTTCGTTAATGCATAGGGCAAGTTCCCTGCCAGTTCATCACGGTAGCCGCCGATCCCCACAAGATCCAAAAGCCGCTCGGCGGCCCTGCGGTTTTCAGGATTGTAGCTCCCCTTCGCAACCCCCCTGACCAAGGAAGCGAACGCAAGACTCCAAGGCCCTTTTTGCCGCCGGTCCACAAGTCCCGCAAGGACGTTTTCCAGTGCCGTGAGCTTGGAAAAGATCCGAACCACCTGAAACGTCCTCGCAATGCCCCTGTTGTTGACGGCATAAGCCTTCCGCCCCGAAACGTCCGCTCCATTGAAGAGTATTCGACCGTGGCTTGGGGGAATGGCGCCCGATATCATGTTGATCAGCGTCGTCTTCCCTGCTCCATTGGGACCGATGAGCCCCGTGATAACGTTTTCGGCGAGGCTGAAAGACACGTCGTCGACCGCACACAGTCCGCCGAAGTATTTGGTAAGATTCTCGATCTTGAGAATTTCAGCCATGATCGGCACCACCGTTCCGCGTTCTGCCATAACCGCTGAATCGTTCCTTGAGCCCCTGAAACACGCCGACCAGACCTCCATGCATGAAGCGGATGGTCAAAATCAGCAGAATTCCGTAAAGCACCAGCCGGATATCCATTTTGAAAAAATCTTCCAGTGTTCTGAGCCATTCTGAAAGAAGGCTCAGCAAAACGGCGCCAAGAATCGGCCCGGCCGTAGTGCCCAGGCCGCCGATCATCGTCATGGTCAGGGTGTCGAAGGTCACGTGCAAGGACATGGTGTCTGGACTGACGAGGCGCGCGAAGTGAGCGAAAAGCCCGCCAGCAATGCCTGCGAAAAACGCACTGAGGGTAAAAACCGCCAGCTTGTACTGCGATGTATGAATGCCGATGCTCTGAGCCCCCTGCTCGTCATCACGAAGAGCCTGCAGGCTCACTCCGAATTCGGAATCGGTGAATCGCCGCATGCAGAAATATGTAAAGAGCACCGCCGCCAGGACCACATAATAATAATCGCGTTCGAAATAGAACTCCAGCTTGAGTCCCCCTACCCGGATTGGAGTCAGCAAGGGAATGCCGGACAGGCCGAGAGACCCTCTGGTCAAATCGACCCAGTTGACAGCCACCAGCCTCAAAATCTCCGCAAATCCGATGGTGGTAATCGCCAGATAAGGCCCCGAGAGCCGCAAAGACGGAAACCCGAGCAGGAATCCGAAAAACCCTGCGATGACTCCTCCCCCAAGCAATCCGAACCAGGGCGAGACACCCAGCTTCATGGCGACAAGGGCGCTCGTGTAAGCGCCGATTCCAAAAAAAGCCGCGTGACCCAGGTTGAGCTGGCCGCTGTATCCGGCCAGAAGGTTCCAGCTCATCGTCATGATAGAATAGATTCCCGCCATGACCACGACATGAAGGAAATACCGTTCCTGTATCACCCGGGGCAGGATGAGCAAGGCCGCAATCACTGCGACGGTGCCAAGGAGGTGTCTCACCTGTCGGCTCATGTTCCCTCCCTGGTGCCAAACAGCCCCCGAGGTCGAAGCAGAAGCACTGAAATGATGATGAAGAAACCTATCGCATGCTGATACTCCATGGCCAGATAGTTCCCTCCCAGTGACTCTGCCACTCCCAGGATGAATCCACCGAAAATGGCGCCGCGAAGGTTGCCCATCCCTCCCAGGATTGTGACCACAAAGGCCTTCAGGGTGGGCATCGCGCCCATGAGGGGATGTACGGCAAAGGTTGTCCCATAGAGAACCCCGCCCACTCCTGCCAGTGCCGCTCCCACCCAGAAAGTCAGAGTGTAGATAAGGTTGATGTCGACCCCCATGAGTTGCGCGGCAAACCGGTTTTGACTGGTGGCCCGGATGGCGATGCCCAATTTGCTCCGGTTGAGAAAGATCTGCAGCGCTGCTATTGCGGTGCAGGAAAAGCCCAGGCAGAAGAGCCGGAGCATGCTGGTCGAAACACCGCCCACGCCAAGGGTGGCCCCCCTAAAAGGATCGGAAATCATCTGGGGCGTGGCGCCAAAAAAGAGCTGAGCCAGGTTCTCCAGGAGAATAAAGAGCCCAATGGATACCATGATGATGTCGATGTCCGTCCATCTTCCGAGAAGAGGGCGAAAAATCAGTCGTTCTGTCACGATACCCAGTATGCCCACAACAGCGGCGGCGGCAATTACCGAACCGACCCAGCCCATCCACCCCGGAAGCCAGGCCATGAGGAATACCGCCGTGTAGGCCCCTACCATGGCGAAGTCCCCGTGAGCGAAGTTGCTGATTTTCATGACCCCGAAGATCATGGTAAGACCGATAGCGATAAGGCTGTAGATACTGCCGATGATCAGGCCGTTCAGGGTCTGCTGCAAGAACAGCGATTCCATTTCAAAACCCTTTCAGCATTGCTTTGCCTCTGCAAGAGTCTGTTTACCGGAAGACCGCCGCGGCTGCGCTGCGGTGCGGCGGCCCGCCGAGGGCTTTCAGGGCGGGCCACACAGCAGGACGTCCCCCGGGGTTTTCCCTGGTTCAACTACTTGCAGCGACGCTGATCCCATGGTTTGGGCGTTTGATATTCGGCCGCGGCCCGTTCCGGCGGATAAATGATCTGGGTGTCGGGCTTGCACTTGTCATCAAGCTGCACCTGCACCGGGGAGGGAAAAACCGTGCTGACCTGACCCGTCTTGTCGAAGCGGATCAGCCCCTGGGAAAGCCTCATATCCGTTGCCGCCAGAGCGTCCCGGATTTTCTTCCGGTCCGCGGTCAGAGTTCCTGTCGGCTTGCCTGCACGCTCGACAGCATTCAGAATCACCTTCAGGTTGTCGTATCCCTGGCTGGAGAAGATGCCGGGCCTGCTCCCCGGGAACTTCGCCTGATAGGCATTTACAAAAGCCGCCGTAACCGGATCTTTCATAGCCTTTGTGGGCTCCAGTGACGATCCCATGGCGTACTCGCTGACCTGACCCGTCATCTCGAAGTATGCCTGGGTGAACTGCCCCCCGACTCCGATCCACTGGGTGACAAAATTCAGCTCCTTGGCCTGTTTCTGGATGAGCGCGGCCTCGGTCGTGGAGGCGATGTTGAAAACCACCTCCGGGTTCTTGTCCTTGAGTTTCGAGATGGGAGCCGTGAAATCTGTGCTGCCGATCTCGAAGTAGAGCCGATCGAGAACCTGGGCCCCTATCTTTTCACACTGGGCCTCCCAGATTTTCTGGCCGTCCCTGCCGTAATCCGAGTTTTCCATGAAGAAAGCAACTTTCTTCGGCCCTTTCACCTTTGCAAGCCACTCGTTGATCCCTTCCAGAAACTGGGGGCTGTTCGGGCTGGTGCGGAAGACAAAATCATAGCCGCGGTTGGTAATGGTCGGGCTGATGGCAATGGCTACCACGTTAGGACAGCCCTCGTGGTGGCAGAACTCGCTGGTCGCGATATTGACACTGGAGGCATAACCTCCCCCGACTACGAGGACATTGTCTCGGGTCACAAGTTTCTTGACTGCAGCCAGGCCCTTGTCGGGCTTTGCCTCTGTGTCGCCGAAGATCAATTCAACCTGTTGGCCGAACAGGCCGCCCTTGGCATTTACCTCGTCCAGCGCCAGCTCCATGCCTTTTTTCATTTCACCGGCGTTGAAGGCAAGCGAACCAGTGAACGGCCCCAGAATGCCGATCCTGATCGTGTCGGCGCCAAAAGCCGGCATTGCCGAAGTCAAAATCGCCGCCACAAAGGCGGTAACCAAAACCAGAAGCATTCTCGCTTTCATGACATTACCCTCCCCTCGCTATTGAAGTTGTTTTCAAGAAACCCGAACACTCCTACAAAGCCCCCTTAATACCGGCTCATTCCGCCGGGTTGCACCAGCGCAAAAGAAATAAGGCATAAACCTTGGCGGTATGAACGACGCTGTCGATGTTCACACATTCGTTCGCACCGTGGATACTTTTTGCCACCGGACCGAAACAGGTAGCTTGTCCCCGGCCGAAATGAACAAAGGCTCGCAAGTCTGTTGTCGCCGTGGAAACGAAATCCTCGGCCTCCCTTCCGCTCAGGTCGCGGTGACAGGTCCGAAGAGTATTTAAAGCAGGCAGATCGCGGCTGATACAGTGTCCTTCGGATCTGAAGCCGTAAAAATCGATGCGGGGCGGGTTCTTCGAGAGCCATTCATCTGCATTCGCCGCCTGGGCGATGGTTTTCACCACCAGGTTCCGAATCTCAGTGCAGCCGATGTCGGGGGTGAAGCCAAGCCGGCAGTGAAACTCGGCAAAAGCCGGCACCGTGGAAGGCCAGTCGCCCCCCTTGATGATCCCGATGTTCAGATTGGCCGGATGACGCAAACCTGAGAATGCCGGGTGAACTTTCCGGTTCAGGTCCTCCTCGAGTTTTCGGAGAGCCTTGAACAAGGGAAAACACTTCTCGATTGCATTGACCCCGCTCTGCGCCTCCAGAACATGGGCGGGTACTCCGTTCATGGCCACCTTGAACCATACGACGCCCACCTGAGCCGTGAGAACTGTGGGGCCGAAGGGTTCCGGGATCAGCACTGCATCGGCGTCGACTCCGGCATCAAGACATGCCAGGGCCCCGTTGCCCGAACATTCCTCCTCGATCACCGTCTCAAGAAAAACCGGGGCTCTCAATTCAAGCCCTGCTTTTTCCACTGCCTTGATCGCATAGGTCATGGCGGCGATACCGGATTTCATGTCTCCCGAGCCCCTGCCGTAAAGCCACCCCTCTTTCTCAAAAGGTTCAAAAGGGTTGCGCTCCCATCCCTCCAGGGGCTCGGGGCTCACCACATCCAGGTGGCCGTTGAAAAGGGCGCTTTTTCCGCCTTCCCCATCGGCCGGGCGATGGGCAACGATGTTGTATCGTCCTTCGTATCCCCATGGAACCGGTCCGAAACCAGGATGTTCGGACATGAGGTGCGGGTCGATGGGGATACGGCGATGGGAAAAACCGAGCTTGTCAAGCTCGGCCTCCATGACCTCGAGGGCTGATGCCTCGTTGCCCAGGGTGCTCGGTTCGGCCACCAGCCGCTTCGTGAGATCGACGATATCCGTAGCCAGGGATTCCACGACCCCCATGAGCTTCTCTTCCTGGTTTTTCATTCATTCGCTCGCATCAAAGGCTGCTTCAAGGGAACAGCTTGTCTGTAAAGTTCTCTCGCCATCCGTCGGGCCGGGGGATCATAACCCGATTCCTTCGAATACGTCAACTCAGCGAAAATCCGAAATCCGAATTTCGAATTTCGTGCTTCGAATTTGGAGCCTTTCCACTTACACGGGCATAGCCAATTGTCTCTGACCTGGCCCAGAAATCCAGGATTGCTGAACCCCCATTCAATTATGGGACCGTTAATAAGGTTATGAACAAAACAACGCCAGCACGGCTTTTTCCGTGTGCATGCGGTTTTCGGCTTCATCGTAATAGGCGGAATGAGGTCCCTCAAAGATCCCCTCGGTAGCCTCGATCCCCGGGTATCCAGGGCCGCAGTGCATGAACACGTAGTCTGCCTTTGCAGCTTTTACACTCTCCTCGTTTATCTGGTAGGGGGCAAAATTCTTCTTTCGCTTTTCTTTCTCCGCGTCATGGGCCATGCTGAAAAACACGTTGGCCACCACCACATCCGCGCCCTCCAGCGCTTCCGTGAGGTTCCGGGTCACGACCAGCTTGCTGCGGCCGGCCTCAGCGCGCTCTTTGGCGAACTTGAGTATATCCGGATGGGGATCGTATCCTTCCGGAAATGCCAGGTACATGTCCAGCCCCATGAGGCTGCAACCCACCATGAGCGAATGGCAGACGTTCCATGGGTCGCCGGACCAGGCAACCTTGATGTTGTCGAGCCGGCCCTTCTTTTCCCAGATTGTGAGCAGGTCCGCCAACCCCTGGCAGGGGTGGGTGAAATCTGAGCACGCATTGATCACCGGGTGTTTCATGTACTCCGCAAACAGGTTCACCGTTGTTTGGCCGGTGCCGGAAGCCGGACGAATGAACAACCCGTCGTAGTAGCGATCCAGGACCCGGGCGGTGTCTCTCAGAGATTCGCCCCTGGCAAGCTGGAGCTCATCAGGCCGCATGTAAATTGCCTGGGCGCCAAGATGGGCGGCCGCCACCTGAAAAGAGTTTCGAGTCCGGGTTGAGGGCTTTTCAAAGAGAGCCCCGAAGGTCTT
>Ga0068714_10004703_pt1 | contig 15063 bp, 10 predicted proteins | sample MTBNYHSulfiMetaG_FD_62988 | JGI IMG/M metagenome (GOLD analysis project Ga0068714, IMG submission 62988) | Enrichment culture microbial communities from rom New York Harbor, USA that are MTBE-degrading - MTBE-NYH (New York Harbor Sulfidogenic)... | ecosystem: Environmental > Aquatic > Marine >... | reverse complement strand
CGGGTGACCTTTTGCACGACATAGACTGCACCTGCCAGAGCATCCACAACGGCCCGGGCATCGGCCTCATTCTTGAGATCGGGATCCTCGCCGCGGATCTTGAACAGCCGGGCGATAAAGCTCTGGGCCTGCCATTTGACCTCGGGCTTTTGCTTGCGCAGCTCGGCCTCGATCGTCCAGTACTCGACCGGCACAAAGGCCTGGATCTCGCGCTCCCGCTCGCAGATCAAGCGCAGCGCCACCGACTGCACCCGGCCGGCCGAAAGGCCCTTGCGTCCCATCTTGTCCCGGAGCAGCGGGCTGAGGGTATACCCCACGACGCGATCCAGAACGCGGCGTGCCTGCTGCGAGTCAACCCGTTGCAGGTCGATGTCGCGGGGGTGGGAGAACGCGCGGCTGATCGCCTCTTGTGTGATCTCGTGGAACTCGACCCGGCGCACGGGGATGCCTGCCACCTGGCGTTGCAGGGCGGCTTTCAGGTGCCAGGCGATAGCCTCCCCCTCCCGGTCCGGGTCGGTGGCCAGGTAGAGCTCGGACGCCTGCTGGGCCTTGGCCTGTAACCGCTTGACGACCTCTTTTTTCTTGGAAGGGACAATGTAGCGCGGCTTGAAATCATGCTCAATATCTACACCCATCTGGTTGGCCGGCAGATCGCGGACGTGGCCCACCGACGCCTCGACTGCATAGCCCCGCCCCAGAAAACGCCCCACGGTCCGCGCCTTGGCCGGCGACTCGACGATGACCATCTTGTTGCCCGAAGCCTTGCGCTCTTTTTCCGCCTTTGAGGCGATGGTATGCTTGGCCGGATCCAGGCCTTCGTGGGCAGGGGTGCTCCCAAAGCGCGTGATATTGGTGCCACACTCGGGGCAGACCCCCTTTGTGGCCGGACGGCCCTGCGCGCCCAGGTATACCGCCTCGGGAGAGGAGATTGGGCGCTTTTCCTTGCACTTGACACAGTAACCAAGGACCGGTTCGTCAGACATTCATGCCTCTATGCCACCCCGCATTGCCGCCATCCGGCTGTGATCGACGCCGGCCTACAGGTATGCCCGCAATCCATCTTCTTTCAGCTGCTCGACCGCATCGCGCACAGCCTGGGCCCGGTCTTTGGGGCAAATCAACAGGGCATCTGGTGTGTCCACGACCACAAACCCCTCCAGGCCCACCGTAGCGACCAGGCGGCCGGTCGTAGTGTACACGTAGGTATCCGACGTCTCCAGCAACAGTGGATGGCCGTCGCCGTGGACGGTGTTTCCCTTCGCGTCCCCCTTGACCACCGCCGAAAGCGTCGCCCAGTTTCCCACATCGTCCCAGCCAATGTCCACCGGCACTACGGCTACCCGCGTCGCCTTTTCCATGATACCGTAATCGATAGTCGTCCTCGGCACCCGGTCCCAGGCGGCGCCCAGCACCTCCATGCGCTGCGGCGAATCCCAGGCGCGGGACACCAATTGCAGCTCGGCGTAGAGGCCGGGCAGTAACGCTTCCATGGCCGCCAGGATCGTGTTGGCCCGCCACACAAAGATCCCACCGTTCCAATAGTACTCGCGGCTGTCCACAAAGTGGCGGGCTGTGGCTGCATCGGGCTTTTCCGCGAAACGCTTCACCTGAAAAGCCAGCGTGCCGAGCACCTCGCCCAGCGAGGCTCCGCGCTCGATGTAGCCATAGCCGGTGTGGGGATGATCAGGCGCGATCCCCAGGGTCACCAGGTAGTTGTCCTGGGCAATCTGGGCCGCGGCCGCGATGGCCTGGCGAAAGCCGTCGGCATCGGCGATGACGTGATCGGCGGGGCAGACGGCCATAGTCGCCGCCGGATCTCGCCGCACCAAGACGGTTGCCGCCAGGCCAATGCAGGGAGCCGTGCCCCTCGGCCCCGCCTCGAGGATAATGTTCTCCACAGGCAGGCCCTCAACCTGGGCGCGAACGGTGTCCGCGTGTTCCTCGCCCACCACAACCAGCACTCGTTCCAGAGGGATCAGGGGCCGCATGCGGTCCACCGTCTCTTGCAGCATGGTCCGCGCGCCCACCAGGTCGAGGAATTGCTTCGGCGTGGCCTCGCGGCTGCGAGGCCACAGCCGCGAACCGACCCCGCCGGCCATGATCACCGCATACAGCCGATCCCGCAGCTCTGCCGGAATCTGCGGCGAGGCATCCACGCGACCACCGTCCGACTCTGTAGCGCCAGCATGATCGTTCAAGGCAACCTCCTCGTTGCGTAGGTAATCCCGCGTACAATGGCGACGGTCAGGGTTTCAGGGGCTACTCGATGACATAGTCGACGCCGGGTTCGCGCGCCAGCACGTAGCTCATCCCGCCCACCTGGCGCACCATGCCCTTCAGTTCCATCAGCGCCAGCGTGCTCGTTACCTGGGCAATCGGCAGGTCCACAGCCCTGCCCAAGGCATCGACGTGGATCGGCTCGGCTGACAGGCGCTCCAGCAGGACGGCCTCGGTCTTGTTTTCGGGGATCACGGTCCGTGCCTGGGCCTGCTCGCTGACCATCGTCAGGTTCAGTTCCTCCAGCACGTCGCCCACCTGGGTGACCAGCTTTGCCCCCTGTTGGATCAGGTGATTGGTGCCCCGGCTGGCGCGGGCAAAGATGTTCCCCGGAACGGCAAAGACATCGCGCCCCTGTTCGAGGGCAAACCCGGCAGTGATCAGCGCGCCGCTGCCCATATCTCCTTCGACGACGACGGTGCCCAGGGTGAGCCCGCTGATAATCCGGTTCCGGGGCGGAAAGTTCCTCGAATCAGGCTGGGTGCCCAGCGCATACTCGCTGATCAGCGCCCCCCGCTCCACGATCTCGCCGGCCAGCCGGGCATTCTGCGCCGGATACACCACATCCACCCCGCAGCCCAGAACTGCGATCGTCCGGCCTCCGGCGTCCAGACAGGCGCGATGGGCCACAGTGTCGATACCCTGGGCCATCCCGCTCACCACCGTCACTCCGGCTTGGGCCAGGCCCGCGCACACCATCCGCGCGGCCTCCTTGCCATAGACCGACGCTCGTCGCGTACCGACGACAGCCACCGCCCATTCGTCGCGCGTTTCCAGGCTGCCGCGCAGATAGAGGACTGGTGGGGCGTTATAGGCCTGCCGGAGATTGGGCGGATAAGCGTCATCCGGCCAGGTCACCACCTGCACCCCGGCTTGCTGCAGTCGTTCCATCTCGGCGTCGAGATCCAACGTTTCACGGACACTGACCAGGCTCGCCAAAGAGCGCTGATCGAGGCCGGCCTGCTGCAGATCGCGAGCCGGCGCGTGCCAGGCAACCTCCAGGTCGCCAAAAAAGTCGAGCAGGACGCGCACGCGAGCCGCGCCGATGCCCGGGACCTTGTTGAACCCAACCCAATAGCGGCAGTCCTCGTCGGACACCTGTCTCCTTCTCGGCCGTCCTCAACTGGACGGCATGGTGGTTATGGTAATGGAGGTAGGATACAACAGACGGGGAGATTTGTCAAAACCGGCGCCACGGCGCCGGTGCGCGGGCTTCTGGTAGGGGCTATAGAAGGCCTTCGGGCAAGGCAATCAGCATTCGGCCGCGTTCCAGGTCGATCTCGAGCACCACGCTCTCAAGGGCCGGGATCAGGATCTCCCGCGGAAGGGGAGGCACACCCTGCAGCACGTACACGTCATTCGCGCCGGTAGCAATGATCTCGACCACCTTGCCCAGGTGCTCGCCGGCGACCGTCCACGCATCGAGGCCCACGATCTGGTATTCGTAGTATTCCCCCTCTTCCAGGGGGACGGCATCGGCGAGCGGCACCTGAAGTAGATAGCCACGGAGGGCTGTGGCAGCGTCTCGATCGTTGCAGCCTGCGAGCTTGAGCAACGCATTCCCCTTGTGCAGGCGGAATCGCTCCAGCACCCAGGGCTCGGGTTCGTCGTCCTCCAGGCCCATGTACACCTGTTCCAGCCGGCCAAAGCGGTAGGGGTCCTCACTGATAATCTGGATCTTTAGCTCGCCATCCAGGCCGTGGGCGCCAAGGACCCTCCCGGTGACCAAAAAGCGAGGCTCAGAGTCGCGCCGTTGCGCCCCTGAGCCCTGAACTTCCTCCGGCCCGTTGGCGACCGACTGGGAGCAGTCGGTCAAGTCCATTAGACGATCTCCAACGTCACACGGCGGCCCTGCCGCGCGGCGGCCGCCCGGAGCAACACCCGCATGGCATTGGCCACACGCCCCTGCTTGCCGATGACGCGTCCCATATCCTCGGGCGACACGCGCAGCTCGTAGATCGTCGCACTGGTGCCCTCGATCTCTTCCACGTGAACCGAGTCTGGATCATCCACCAGAGACTTGGCCATGTACTCGATCAGCTCTTTCATGTTCATGTTCTGCCTCTCTTTCTAGTGCGTTTGGGGTGAGAAGGATTCTACTCCTCGTCCTAAGCAACGTCCTTGGCCTCATTGCCCTCTGGTTAGTCGTCTTCCTCGTCTTCCTCATCGTCTTCGTCTTCTTCGTCTTCTTCGTCGTCTTCGTCTTCTTCGTCGTCTTCGTCAAAGTCGACGTCGGCATCCTCGTCACCAAAATCGAATGCCTCTGTCTCTTCTTCGACGTCGGCATCAGCATCCTCGTCATCGAAATCGAACGCCTCTGCCTCTTCTTCGACGTCGGCGTCAGCATCCTCTTCTTCGACGTCGGCGTCAGCATCCTCGTCATCAAAATCGAATGCCTCTGCCTCTTCTTCTACGGGCACCGCGGCAACGACAGGCTCCTTCTTTGGCGCTGCCTTGGCCGCCTTGGTCAGCTCAAGCCCCGCCAGGATCTCGTCCACCGACTTGGCGCCCTTTCGTACCGCAGGCACCTGGGCCATGATGCCCATCTTGTCCAACATCCGCTTGACCGCCTCACTGGGCTGAGCGCCGACGCCTAACCAGTATAACGCACGTTCGGCATCGATCTCTACCGTTGGTGGCTCGGTGCGGGGGTTGTAGTGACCAATGATCTCCAGGAACTTGCCATCGCGCGGCGACCGCGAATCGGTCACCACCACGCGATAGTGGGGTTGCTTCTTGGCTCCGGTTCGGCGTAATCGAATTGTTACCATCTCTCTCTAGTCACCTCCTCCAGGTCTGGTTCTTGATAGTTCGCTCATGAGTCAAGTAAACAAGTATTGCAATCCATCCGACAATGCATCCGCAAACGTAGTTATGCCCTACCTATCCAGTCCGCCTAGCATGCCCAGCAACCCTCGCATACCACGGCCATGCTTGCCGGCGCCAGTCATCTGTTTCATCATCCGCTGCATCTGCCGGAACTGAGTAAGGAGGTCGTTGACCTCCACTACCGTTGTGCCCGAGCCCTTGGCGATGCGCCGCTTCCGGCTGGCATTGATGATGCGCGGGTTGTGGCGCTCGCCGGGCGTCATCGAGTTGATAATGGCCTCGATCACCTTCATCTGTTGCTCGGTGACGTCAGGCGCCAGGCCCGCGGTAAGCTGCGACATACCCGGGATCATGTCCAGCAACCGGCTGATCGATCCCATCTTTTTGAGCTGCTGGAGCTGATCCCGGAAATCTTCCAGATCAAACTCGCCCTTGGCCAGCTTCTTGCCTACCTTCAGCGACTGTTCCTGATCCAGGACATCCTGAGCCTTCTCGATGGCCGTCAGGACGTCCCCCATGCCCAGGATGCGGCTCGCCAGACGATCGGGATAAAAAACCTCCAGGGCGTCTGTCTTTTCGCCCACGCCGAGGTACTTGATCGGCACCCCCGTCACCGAGCGCACCGAAATGGCCGCACCGCCACGAGCATCGCCGTCAACCTTGGTCAGGATCAGGCCGGTCAGCCCCACACGCTGGTTGAACTCGTCGGCAACCCGCACGGCATCCTGACCGGTCATGGCATCCACCACCAAAAGTACTTCCTGGGGTTTGGTCTTGGCCTTGACCTCCTCGAGCTCGTGCATCAGTTGGTCATCGATGTGCAGTCGGCCAGCCGTATCCAGCAATACCACACTGTACGCCGACTCGCGCGCCCGCTTGACCGCATTGGCACAGATCTGTGGCGGCGGGACCCTGTCGCCTTCGCTGTGAACCGGCACGTCGATCTGCCGGCCCAGTACCTCGAGTTGCGTTATGGCCGCCGGCCGGCGCGTGTCGGCCGCCACCATCAGGGGCCGCTGCCCGCCCTTGCGCAGCGTCGTCGCCAGCTTGGCCGCGTGCGTCGTCTTGCCCGATCCCTGGAGGCCCACCAACATGATCACGTGCGGCGACGGGCCAGACAGGTCCAGGCGGGCGGTCTCGCCCAGCGTGGCGATCAACTCCTCGTGGACGATCTTGACCACCTGTTGGGCAGGCGTCAGGCTCCTCATCACCTCAGCGCCGACCGCTCGCTCGCGCACGCGCTTGATGAAATCCTTGACAACCTTAAAGTTGACGTCGGCCTCCAATAGAGCCAACCGGACCTCGCGGAGCGCGGCATCCACATCCGCCTCGCTCAGCTTGCCCCGGTTGGACAGGCCGGAGAAAACGCTCTGTAATTTGCCCGACAGGTTCTCAAACACGAACTAGTTCCCGATCATTAGTTCCTTGCCATCGAGCCTGTATTGTATGACAGAAGGCCAATTTCGTCAAGCCGGGGGAAGCCACTTGCTATCATCGCGCTTCAGGGACACGATCGAGGCCAGACGGGCCCGGAAACTCCCGGCTCACGAGCCCAGCAGCCCGCCCACCAGGTCCCGCTGCCCCCGCGTGAATTGGCCGGCGGGCATCGGCTTTTTGCCGGCGAGCTGGACCTCCAACAACTCCAGCGCTCCCTGACCGGTGACCACGACGATACGCTCGCCCACCTCCTGCACCTGTCCCGGTGGTCCCTCTCCCCGCCAGCCGGGCAGAGGCCTGGCGCGCAGCACCTTGAGCCGTTGGCCCTGCCAGGTGGTATAGGCCCCGGGCCACGGGTCGCAGGCCCGTACCTGCCGATCCAGGTGTGCAGCCGATCGGCTCCAGTCAACAAGCCCGTCCGCCTTGTCCAACGGGCGGCAATAGGTGGCCTGTGCATCGTCCTGGGGGTGGGCCTGGATGGCACCGCCAAGCCAGCCGTCCAGCGTCTCGATCAGAAGCCGCGCTCCGAGTTCGGCCAGTTTGCCAATGAGCGACCCGGTCGTATCTTCGGGGGCGATGGGCCACGCGGCCTGGGCCAGTATCGGGCCGGTATCCAGGCCCTCATCCATGCGCATGATCGTGACGCCGGTTGCGTTGTCGCCGTTCAGGATCGCGGCGGCAATCGGCGCCGCCCCACGGTAACGGGGAAGCAGCGAAGCGTGGACGTTGAGGCAACCGTATGGGGGCAGATCGAGCACCGGCCCCGGCAGGATCTGTCCAAAGGCCGCGACGACGATGAGTTCCGGGCGCCATTCCGCCAGGCGGGCGACCACCTCTGTGTCGCGCAGCGTCTCCGGCTGAAAGAGGGCCAGTTCCCGCTCCAAGGCCATCTGCTTGACCGGGGATAGGACCGCCTTGCGCCCCCGCCCCGCCCGGCTGTCGGGCTGGGTAACCACGCCCACCACCTGGTGGTGCCCGCCCAGCGCTTGCAAGGTCGGAACAGCGAATTCAGGCGTTCCCATAAAGACAACTCGTGCCATGTGCTTTACTCCTTTCCAGGCAGCCCACTGTGGCCAACCCCTAGCGATGCAGGGGACGCTCGAGCGATGTCCAGGGCAGTTCTCCCGCTCAAGCCAGCAACGACTCAGGCTCGAAGGAGTTGGCACAAACCGTCATGCACTGAACTCCACCTCTTCTGGCATACCGGACACAGCCGTCAATCCCGCGTGGCACTTGGCCATTCCCTCCTCGTTTCCCTGTTTGGTAAACAGGGCCAGACCTTCGCTGTAGAGCCTCGCTGCCAGCGGGTGATGGCCCTGAGACTGCGCCAGGTAGGCAAGATTGTGGAGCACATCAGCGGTACTGGCCTCGAGGCCCATTTTTCGTAGCAGGTCCAGGCTCTCCGCATAGAGTGCGGCAGCTCGTTGGTGGTCATTCTGTTCCTGCACCACCTGGGCGAGGATGTTGAGCGCGAGAGAGCGCATCGTGCGTTCGCCCACCTCGCGGTACATGGCAACGCTTTCCTCAAGCCGGGCCCGCGCGACCTCGAGGTTGCCCTGGAGTGAGTCTGTGTAACCCCAGTCCATCAGGGCCGTACCCATGCCCCACCTGTCGCCCGTCTCGCGGAACAAGGCCAGGCTCTCTTCAAAGCGGGAAGATGCACCATCGTAATCGTGTCGCAGCAGATAGGCTTCACCAAGACAGGCAAGCGAAACAGCCATTCCCCACTCGTCGTCTAGCTCCCGGAAAAGTGCCAGAGCCTCTTCGCCAGCGGATTGCACCGCATCGCTGTCCGCTTCGTAGGCCATGATCACGGCATAAGCGGTGAGGGCAAAGGCCAGGTCCAAGCGCTGTGCAGAGCCCAGTGCGCGAAGGAAGACGATGCTCGCTTCCACATTCGAGCGCGCCACAGTGAGGTCCTGAGGCCAGGAAAACATCCCCAGCCAGATTAGCACTTTTGCGCGCAACGCGGGACTGAGGTCCGCCCCTAGCTCCAGCGCCCGGGTCGACCACAAGCGCCCTTCGCTCACATGGCTGCGCATGTTCCAGAAGTGGTCCAACGCCGCGGCTAGGCGCAGGCCTCGCTCTGTATCAGCTCCGTTCCCGAGGAACCATGCCAGGGCCGACCGCAGGTTGCCGCGCTCTGCTTCCAGCCGATCCAGCCAGGGCAGCTGCCCGGACGTCCGCAGGTGCCGGTCCGCTTCCTCGGCGAAAGCCAGGTAATATTCGGCGTGGCGCTGCCGCACCATCTCCTCCTCGCCACTTTCCGCCAGGCGCTCCAGTGCGTAGGCGCGGATCGTCTCCAGGAGGGTGAAGCGCGGCTCTCCACCGCGCTCTTGCTGCACCACGAGGTTGTTGTTCACCAGCGATGTCAATGCGTCCAGGGGGGTGAGTGCGAACTTGTTGGGTTCCCATGCCACATTTTTCGCTGCCTCCAGCGTCCAGCCGCTGGCAAAGACGCCTGACCGGGTCAACAGCAATTGCTCCTCCGGCGAGAGCAGGGCATAGCTCCAGTCAATCGCGTTGTGCAGCGTGCGGTGCCGTTGCGGGGCATCGCGCACCCCATCGCTATGCAGCATCAGCTCTGTGCCGAGCCGTTCCAGCAGCGCCTGGGGCGGCAATATGCCTATCCGAACCGCCACCAACTCGATCGCCAACGGCAGGCCATCGAGACCGGCGCAGATGGCGGCGATCGCTCCGGCATTCTCTGGGGTGAGGGCAAAGTCGGGCCGGACGGCCTGGGCGCACTTGACGAACAACACGACGGCCGCGTAGCGCATCCACTCCGCCGCATCCCAAGCGGTATCCACGCCGAGAGGCCAGGCCAGCGGCGGCACCACAAAGCGGCGTTCGCGATGGATGCGCAACGGCGCGCGGCTGGTGACCACGACGCTCAACCAGGGACACTCGGCCAGCAGCTCGCTGACCAACGGCGCGGCCGCCACCACTTGCTCAAAGTTATCCAGCACGAGCAGCATGTGCTTGTCGCGCAAATATTCCTCGAGGCCGGCGGCAAAGGAGCGATCGGCAGTCTCGTTGACACCGAGTGTCTGGGCGATGGTCGCAGCGACCAGCTTCGGATCGACCACCGCCGCCAGCGCGACCAGGTACACGCCATCGCCAAAGTCATCGAGCAGGCCGGTTCCGGTCTGGACGGCCAGACTCGTCTTGCCCACGCCTGGCGGACCGACGAGTGTGAGCAACCGGGAGCCGTCGTACAACAGGTGCCTTCGCACAGCGGCTACCTCCCGCTCGCGCCCGATCAAGGGGATCGGCTGCACCGGCAGGTTGGTGAGGCGGCGAAACCAAGGGCTCCACGCCGCAAGCCGGGCAACCGGCGAGAAGAGCACCGGCCACTGCGCACCGGGCTCCATCCGCGCGAATCTCACAAAGGCGGGACGTTCATCGGTGGGGATACCCAGGCACTCAGCCAGCGACTCGGCCATCTGTTTGGACGGTCGCCGCTTGCCGGCCTCGATCTTTTGCAGGGTGACGGCGGCACACGGGACTTGCTGCGCCAGTTCCTCCTGGGTCAGGTCCAGCGCCTGGCGTCGTCTCTTGAGCCACTGGCCAAACGACGGTTCGCCATTCATGCCAACCCCTCCCCCTCGTGCACAGACCTGTTAGCCCATCGCCCGTCGGAGACGCCGCGGGCCGACATTGTATAGGTGGCTGTATGTTCCCCTGTATGGGTCCGGCCCTGCGGGCGGCGCCAAAATCGGATATACTGGTATCGACGAGATCTTGCCATAGCGGAACGCCTGCGAACCAAAGGACACGAGTTCTTTCGTTTCTTATCGCGATGTAGTAGTGTGGTCCCGAGCCAATCGGACCCTATGCTGACAAGGAGGTGTGTCATGAGAACTCTGTTTGCCCCCCTCAGACGAGCGCTCCCGCTCCTTATCGTCGTGGCTTTGCTGTTGCTCGCCGCGCCAGGCGCCTATGCCAAGATCCGCACTCCGGGCGGAGGAGACCTGCCATTCTACGCACGCATCGAGCCCAACTTTGTCGTCCACACCGATGACTGGGCAGCCATCGTCTTCTACCGCCCGCCAAGATGCGTGCCCGATGATTTTAATCTCCTTGAGCTCTACGATTTCGACAACTTTTTCAAGTGCAACCCGCCCACGACCGATGGGTTCATCATCTGGTCCGGCGAGCCCGGGCTGTCCAATCCCATCCAGATCAAGTTGTGGGGCCTCGGCGCAGTGCCGGTGTGGTTCGTGGCCTGGCCCGAGCTGGAGCAAGCGCTTGGGGACGGCAGCCTGACCATGCCCGAGTTGAGGGCGATGGAATCTCTGCTCATCGGATCGGCCAACTTTTACACCGAAACACTGCATCCCGATGGTGTAAAGGTTCCTATGATCAACTATGTCGCACATGGCGCGTTGGACGATGGGCGTTCGTTCCAAGTGCACGTTGTGTTCGTGACCGAAGGTGTCATGAACGTACGCATCGAGTTCTAGTGAGCAAAGCTGCCGGTAGCCCGGCGGTCTGTACGGCACTGTCTTTAGGTGCCAGGCCGCCAAGCCATCCTCTGGTAGGCAACCGGTCATGGTGGCAGGCCACAGTGCGCTGATGCGGCACTGAGGGGCTTGCTCTCTTGGCCTGCCGCTCTACGGTGGAGGGCGCAACAGCCTTCAGCCGTCTGAGCTGCCGTTCAGGCACTTTTGGGCATCCCTGGCGCTGGTCCGAGTGATCTCCAGTAGTGGCGACATCCTGTACCCGTAATGCGGCTTTTTTGTCGTCTGCCACATCCTGCTCCCAGTATAGCATGATACCCATGCAGTGTCAATCAAGTTCTGAGCCCAGAGCCCAGGCTGAGCCGGGGCAACAAAAGGGCTCGCCTGTCAAAGGGGCAAGTCTACCCAAAAGGCCGCATGTGATTATACGAGACCCGGTTCTAACGTGATTCCGCAGCATCGCTCCTGGGTGTTCTAGGGATCCAGATAGATCCGGTGGGTGGATGGGCCGCAGTTGCTTTGACACCTCGTCCTGCCTCGAGATCGCAGCATATCTCCGCACACACACCAAACGCCATGACCGGCCGACTTCATGTAGCATCCTATGACCGGCGCGCTTGACAATCGCTGCTGAGGCTGATACAATGGCTTTAGCTTCTTGGCAGCAATCGAGCCACCATTCCACGCCTTGGTGGAGAAGGTCAGGAGTTCCCAGCTTGTCTCTATCGTCCAAACGATGGCAGATCGCGCCGCCGGTGGGCCCAGAGGATCTCGCCCGGTATCCTGACCTGCCCCTTTTGCTGGTGCAACTGCTCCACAATCGCAAGATCGACCCGGGTGAGGCCCCCGGTTTTCTCCACGGAGGGACCGCCGGGCATTCGCCGTTCAGGCTCAAGGGCATGAACCAGGCAGTATACCGCCTGTCGGAGGCCATACGCAGGGGGGAACCGATCGCCGTGTACGGCGATTTCGACACCGACGGAGTGACGGCCACTGCCCTGCTGGTTCTGACGCTTTCGGCACTGGGCGCCCAGGTACAACCCTACATCCCCGACCGCGTGGACGAGGGCTACGGCTTGAACATCGGTGCGCTGCAAGACCTCTACCGCCAGGGGATGCGCCTGGTAGTGACCGTGGATTGCGGCATCCGCTCCATCTCGGAAGTGAAACGGGCCAGCCGAAAACTGGACATGATCGTCACCGATCACCACACCGTTGGCCAGGAGCTCCCGCCTGCCCTGGCGGTCATCAACCCCAAACAACCGGACTGCCGCTATCCGTTCAAGGAACTGGCAGGCGTGGGAGTGGCCTACAAGCTGGCCCAGGGCCTGCTCCTGGCTCATGAGAAGAAAGGAAAGACGGCCGGCCTGGCGGCTGAAGACCTGCTTGACCTGGTGGCGCTGGGCACCGTGGCCGACCTGGCCCCGCTGCTGGGCGAAAACCGCGAGCTGGTGCGGCGCGGCCTGGAAAAACTCAAATCACCCCGGCCGGGCGTAGAAGCGCTCATGGCCGATGCGGCCTTGCGCCGCGATGCGGTAGATGCCACGGCCATCGGCTTCCGGCTGGGGCCGCGGCTGAATGCCGCCGGGCGCCTCGACAGCGCCATGCTGGCCTACAAACTGCTGACCGGCACCGACCCCCTGAAGACCAGGAAACTGGCGGAGCAACTGGGCAATCTCAATCAACGCCGCCAGGAACTGACAGAACAGACAGTGGCCGAAGCTATGGCCCAGGTGCAGGCCGGCGACCCCGGCGCCTTTCTCTACCTTGTCAAGAGCCCAGAGTTCCTCCCCGGCATTGTGGGGCTGGCAGCCAGCCGCCTGACCGAGGCCTACTACCGGCCCAGCGTCGTGGTTGAACTGGGCTCCGAACACAGCCGGGGCTCCTGCCGCTCCATCCCCGAGTTTCACATCACCGCGGCCCTGGATCGGTGCCAGGGCCTGTTGATCCGTCACGGCGGGCACGCGGCAGCCGCCGGCTTTACCATCGACACCGCCAAGCTGGATGCCCTGCGCGAGCGCCTGCAGGCCATCGCCGCGGAAACGCTATCCGGCAAGGAGCTGCAACTGGCCCTGGAGATCGACCTGGAACTCCCACTGGAGGAGGTCGATGGGAACACCCACGACATGCTGAGAAGGATCGAGCCGACCGGCGTGAAAAATCCCCAGCCGGTGCTGGCCAGCCTCGACGTGGAGGTGCGCGAGAGGCAGGCGCTCGGTGAGGGCAAGCATCTGAAGCTGGTACTGCGCGACGGGCGCGGCGCCGTCTGGGATGCCATCTGGTTTCGCCAGGGCCATCTACTTGAGCAGGTGCCGGGGCGCGTGGACGTGGCCTACACGCTGGAGGCCAACGAGTGGAACCACCAGAAGCGGCTCCAGCTTTACGTGCAGGACCTGCGCCCGGCTCAAAGGTCCACGCCCGGCGGGTGAGGATGGTGGCACGGGCAGCGACGATGCACCCCTGAACAGGCAAGAGGCTGTGCCCACACGGACACAGCCTCTTAAAATCGCCGCGCTCCCCCCCGGGCTGCGGCCATCGGTATAAGCGCTAGATTACCCCAGAACAAAGGGCATGATCAGAAAGAGTATGATGTTGGTCAAGCCGTGGGCCAGGGTCACGCCCAGCAGCGAGCGGGTGCGATGCACCACCCACCCGAAAAACAGGCCCACGCCCGCCACAAAGAGAACGTCCAGCAGCGACCGGTAGCCGGTGTGCAGCACGGCAAACAGGATCGCGACATACCCGATCCCCCAGACGCCCAGCACGTCGATCGACGCCCGCTGCAGCAATCCGCGAAAGATCATCTCCTCCAATAGGCCGGTGGAGACAAGCAGCATGAGGGCAGGCCACAGGAGCGCCGTCCACTCCAAGGTCGAGACCAGCGGCTCGGGGCGCAGGATCCAATACTCGAACACGCCAAAGGCGATGCCGCTGAGTCCGATCACCAGTTGCAGCCCCCAGCGGCGCAGGCTCAGCCCCAGGTCGGGCCAGGCAAAGCCCAGCGTCGGTGCCGCAACCAGCACAGCCGCAAAGAGCGGGATGCTGGTGATGGGATACCAATAGAGAAGGGGCAGGTTCGCCAGTGGCAGCGACAGGCTGAGGACGCGGATCAGCGGTGCAAAGGCCAGGCTGACCAGAAAAGCCTGTTCTTTCTTCCCCTCCACCCGTGCAGCGTGGATCAGCATCCCCAACAACACCACGGCATGGCTAACCAAGCCCAGGCGCGGTGGGGCAAAGGTCGTCAGGATCTCGGCCACGGCAATGGCAACCAGGTAGGCCAGAGCGATCAGCGTCCAACCGGTGGCCCACTCCAGGTAGAGCGTGCGCAGACGGGCCGTGATGCCTGCCCCATCGAAAAGCGCCGTGTCGGGAAGCTGCGGGCTAGGAACCACCGGTCGCGCCACCGGACGGGCAACAGAGACAGAACGCAACCGGCCCTCTGCCGGAACTGCCGCGACGGCCCTGGCAGGCGCGGCCGCTGTCGCCAGGCGGGCGGCGGGCCTGGGCCTCGGCCCGAGCTCCGGGCGCGCCGCCGCGCCACCCGCGGTCGCTCCCGCGAGCGCCAGGGAGGGCGCCATCCCCGGCACGGCGAGGGAGAGCACCTTTCTCAGACAACGATCGCGCTCCTCCTCATCGTTGGCAACGTAGCTGAGCCACATCCAGGCCGAGACATACTTTTCGTCGATCGTGATCACCCTGGCCAGTAACTCGCGGGCGCGCTGGCCATGTCCAGCGCGTGCGGCGGCGATGGCAGGGCGCATCAGATCGTCCACATCTGCTACCGGAGGGACGGCGCTGTCAAGTGCGAGCCCGGGTTGGGCCACAGCAACCGTTTCGTCCGGGGTGTCCGCAGCCGCCATGATGGGCATCTCCAGCGGTAGATCGGCAGCAGGTGGCCGGGCCGTCTCCTCCTCTTGCAACGGGGCCAAGTCGGGCGTACTGGCGAGCCGCGCGGGCAGGGACAGCTCGGCCTCGGCTGCCTGGTAGCCCACCGGCGACCGTAGCTCCGCAGGTTGGTGCTTCTGTGCCACCCGCCCTTCCTGCAGGAGCGCCAGGC
>Ga0068714_10004701_pt1 | contig 15066 bp, 17 predicted proteins | sample MTBNYHSulfiMetaG_FD_62988 | JGI IMG/M metagenome (GOLD analysis project Ga0068714, IMG submission 62988) | Enrichment culture microbial communities from rom New York Harbor, USA that are MTBE-degrading - MTBE-NYH (New York Harbor Sulfidogenic)... | ecosystem: Environmental > Aquatic > Marine >... | reverse complement strand
GCAAAAAAATGAATGGTCATTCATCCCAACTTCCGGTATAGTACGTATTTATATCTCGAAACATATCTCTAATTTGAAGATACTGTTGAATCAATGGTAAAGGAGGATTTAGTGAAAAAGAAAACGGACATAGTAATGGTATCGGGTGCTCGCACCCCTATAGGAAGATTCGGCGGCGGTCTGGCCGCACTTCGTGCATTTGAATTGGCCGGCATCGCCATGAAAGCGGCTGTCGACCGGGCCGGCATCGAGATGGGGGTTCTGGACGATGTGATCTTAGGTGATTGTTTGCAAGCGCCGGACCAGGCGAATACCGCCCGGACCGCAGCCTTGCACATCGGCATACCGGTCGAAGTACCCGCAGTGACCATCCAACGCCAGTGCTCATCGGCCATGCAGGCCGTCATTTTTGGCGCCCAGCAGATTCAATGCGGCGACTCTCAGATCGTTTTGGCTGGAGGAACCGAGTCCATGAGCACCGCTCCGTACGTTTTGAACGCCGCTCGATGGGGACAGCGCTTACAACATGGAGAGATGACGGACTCCATGTGGGAGTTGCTCTACTCGGGGAGTCGCGCTCTGGGTGACCCTGTAATCATGGGGGAGACCGCTGAAAACCTTGCTGAAAAATATGGCATTTCGAGAGAAGAGCAGGATGTGGTGGCACTCAGAAGCCACAACAACGTCGAGGCCGCGATAAAAGCGGGAAAATTCAAAGATGAAATCACGCCCGTGGAGATCAAAGACCGTAAGAAAGGCACACTCGTGGTGAATACGGACGAACACGTCCGAATCGGTCTGAAAATGGAGGACCTGATCGGGTTGAAGCCGGTCTTCAAGAAGGATGGAACCGTAACGGCGGGAAACTCGTCGGGATTGAACGATGGCGCCGCCGCGATGGTCATTATGTCCAGGGCAAAAGCCGAAGAATTGAATATCACGCCCCTGGCCAGGATTGTCAACCACGCCATCGCGGCTGTGGATCCCAAATATATGGGATACGGTCCCGTGCCCGCCACGGAAAAGGTGCTACGGAAAGCAGGCATGACCTTGCACGACATTGAGCTTATCGAACTCAACGAGGCGTTTGCCGCTCAATATCTGGCATGTGAAAAAGCCCTCGGTCTCAATCGGGACATTGTCAATGTGAATGGTAGTGGAATCGGTCTCGGCCATCCTGTGGGATGCACCGGTGCGCGCATCATGATTTCGCTCCTCAGCGAAATGAGGAGGAGATCAAACCAACTGGGCCTGGCAACGCTTTGCGTGGGAGGAGGTATGGGCGCGGCTGTTATTCTCGAAGCGGAATAGCACCGGACTCGACCGGAAGGTGTTCGATGGAGCATCCGAGACAAACGTGGTCCGGAGCCCCGGGGAACGTTTCAGTAGTCCCCGGCATGGGCGCGAATCCGTGTTGTGAGGAAAAGAGGATTGGGGAAGAAACGGGCGGCCTTGCTGTGAACAGGTTACCTTCTTTCGGGCTTGTCGTGAATAAGTTCGATCTTTGACTGCAGCGGCGGACCCGTTCTTCCCCATTCGTCGGATCTGCGTTGGACATCCTCGAGTTGCGACAATGGTTGTACTCGGTGAGATGAAAGTCTTTCAAAATCGTGAAAACCCGAGGAGGAGATCATGGAAGGAATGAAGGTGGATCTCGAAGGTAAGGTGGCTGTGGTGACAGGAGGGACCCGGGGTCTGGGAAAAGCGCTGGCATTGGCTTTGGGACGCTCGGGAGCCAAGGTGGCGGTTTTTGGACGCAAACAGGAAAATCTGGACGCCGCCCTGGAGAAATTTCGAGCCGAGGGAATCGACTCGATGGGCATGACAGCCAAAGTGGGAGACACCCAGCGGATCGAGGAGGTGTTTGCAGCGGTTAAGGAGAAATTTCAGGGGATAGACATACTGGTTAACAACGTGGGAATGAACATTTTTACGCCCATGGTGTCGGAGGCGGACGACAAGCTTTGGAGCAAAACGATCGAGACAAACCTCACGGGCGTCTTCCTGTGCAGCAAAGAGGCGGTGAAATCGATGAAGGAGCGCGGGGGAGGCAAGATCATCAATGTGTCTTCCGTTGCAGGCCAGAGGGCCACATTTGGTCTCGGTATCTATTGCGTTGCCAAGGCGGGGGTGGATATGCTGACCAAGGTCTTAGCCAAGGAATTGGCTACATCGAATATACAGGTAAACGCGGTTGCTCCGAGCGTCATTCGAACGGATTTCAGCAAACCGCTTTGGAGCAACGAGAATACGCTCAAACAGATTCTGCAAACCATCCCGGCGGGGCGGATTGGAGAAATGGAAGACGTGACGGGAGCGGTGCTGTTTCTGGCGTCTCCGGCCAGCGGATTCATCACGGGCGCAGTGATTCCGTTGGACGGCGGTTCCCTTTGCGGATGATGACCGGAAACCGCTAGGTTTATGAAGATCGCTTTAGTACGACAGCAATACAGCGACTTCGGGGGTGCGGAACGTTACGTGTCCGCCCTCGCCCGAAAACTACACGAAAGCGGGCATGAGGTTCACATGCTCGCAAACCGGTGGAAATCCGAGGGTGGGAACATCCGCTTCCATCTTGTCATGGTACCCACAGGACCGGCATTTCTCCGGATTCTCTGGTTTGCGACGGCTTGTAAGCGTTTGACGTCCGGGAATGAGTATGACATTGTTCACAGTTTCGAAAGGACCTTGGGGCAGGATGTATACAGGGCGGGAGACGGGTGCCACAAAGAATGGCTGATCCAGAGGGCGAAAGTGGATCCTGTCCTGAAGCGCGTCTCGTACAAATTCAATCCACTCCATCTGACGTATCTGCATTTGGAAAAAAGGCTCTTTTCCGAGCCGGGCTTAAAGAAAATCATCGCGAACTCGAACCGAGGCAAGGCTGAGATTATGGCTCATTATGGGGTGGACACCCACAGCATCCGGGTGATTCACAATGGCTTCAATCCCGACCTGCTGGATGCGCCGCCTGAACCTCTCCCTGTCGGAAGTTCAGCGGATCGCTTCGCCTTGTTCGTGGGTTCCGGTTATGAACGAAAGGGTCTGGCCATGGCCATCCAATGTTTGGCCCACCTCAGGGATTCGCGGGTCAAGTTGCTGGTGGTAGGGAAAGATCGTTCGGACAAATATGAAAGGCTTGCTTCACGTTCAGGAGTGGCGGACCGCGTACTCTTTTACGGACCTCGAGCAAACGTAGCGCCTTTCTACAGGCGCGCGAGCTGCTTCATTTTACCTACCCTCTACGAACCTTTCAGCAATGCCTGTCTCGAGGCGGCGGCTTTTGGATTGCCCGTGGTGACCACCCGGATGAATGGTTTTTCCGAACTCATCAAACAAGGCCTGAACGGGTACATACTGGAGAATCCACTGGACATCGAGGCGATGGCCGCCGCCCTCGATAGTGCCATCGAGCAGGGTAGAGTCGTACCGAACGGCCTGCCCACGCTGGAGGAAAACGTCAAGAGTACGTTGGAAATTTACGAGGAGATCCTGGAAAGCAGATGAAAACACGTTCGGTCAGGGTCCCCATATTGTACTATCACCGTGTGGACGAAGGGCTTCATCCGACCAAGGGTGTGTCTCCTTCAGCTTTCGCGGCACAGATGCGATGGTTGAGAATCCGCGGGTACCAAACAATATCGTTTCGGGATTTGGCGGCGTTTTTCGTCGACCAGGCCGTTTTGCCGGCCAAGCCCGTTATGGTCACGTTTGACGACGGATACCTGGATAACTATCGAGTTGCCGCCCCTATCCTGAAACACAACCGCCTTACTGCAACTATTTTTCTTGTTTCCGATTTTATCGGGGAAAGAAGCAGCTGGATCTCCGAGTCCGATCAAGTGGTCCCTCTGATGAATCGGGACCAGATTCGCGAGTTGCAAAAGGAAGGTTTCTCGTTCGGTTCCCACACATGTCGACATGGTTGCCTTGTGCGCTTGCCGCCCGAGTCCGCACGGGAAGAGATTTTCCGATCCAAACAAGACCTCGAGGACCTATTGCAGACCGAAGTGGACAGCTTCTGCTATCCGTATGGCGATTATGACGAATCTTCGGTCGAAATGGTCCGTGAAGCGGGATACAAGGCTGCCCGGGTGGTGCATACGGACAACCGGCATGCGCAAAAGGATCTGTTTACGCTTCATTCTGTTAAAGTCAACGGCACGATCAAGCTGTTGAAATTCGCTTATTACCTTACTGAGTGGTACCATCGGGAGAATCAGCGGGAGCGACGTCGGAAAGGGGGCGCGTCATGAAACATGTAGCCATGATCGGACCCGAGCTGACGCCTATTCCCCCCATACGAGGGGGAGCCACGGAGAACTGGATAGAAAATGTATGCCGGCGAATGGACCGGTATCGTTGTACGGTTTACAGTCCCTCCGATCCCGAGTTACCCCGTCGTGAAACAAGAAACGGCGTGGACTACGTCCGAATCGCTTCGGGACGACTGAGTCGCAGAGTGGCTGAGTTGCTTCACCGGCCGGACAACGGATACGCTAAACGGGTGTTGAACCATCTGCAGAAGATGAAGCCCGATCTGGTCCATGTTCAGAACAGGCCTTTAATAGCGGCTCATCTGCGTTGTCACCTTCCCTCTCGGGTACCCATTATTCTCCAGATGCACAACCTGTACAATTACCTCGGGAAGTATGAACGTCCCGAGGGTGAGTGGTCTGTTCCTGTCGACCTCTTTCTGGCGATCAGCCGATTTGTCCTCGATAGGGAGCGGGATCGGCTGGCAAAGGGTGCAAAACGGTTGGATGTCTTGCCCAATGGCGTTGATACGGACTGCTACTCGCCGTCGGGGGAAGAGGAGCGAGTTCGTGAACTGAGACGGAAGTACGGGCTGGATGGGAAACGGGTCGTAATCTATACAGGGAAACTACGGGAGAACAAGGGAGTTAGTGTCCTGTTTCAGGCCATGCGAACCGTTTTCCAGAACGATGCCTGCAAGGACGTCATGTTGCTGTTGGTGGGCGGCGCGCATTTTGGCAGGAATCGAGCCGATCGCAAGACGGATTATCACAAGCGGCTGCTGCAGATGATCTCGAACCATGAACATCGGGTCGTAATAACGGGGTTCATCCGGCCCGATGAAATGCATTTTTACTATCGTCTTGGAGACATTTGCGTATGCCCTTCTCAGCTGGAAGAGGGATTTCCTTCGGTTCTGCTGGAAGCCATGTCGGCCCGATTGCCGGTGGTGAGCACTCGTATGGGAGGTATCCCGGAACTGGTCTCCCATGAAAGAACAGGCATACTCTTGGAGAGCGCCGACGATTCGAACGAGTTGGCCGTACGAATTCTGGAGTTGCTGGCGCGGCGGGATGAATGCCTGCGTCTGGGGACGAATGCGAGGGAACAAGTGGTCCGAAATTTCTCGTGGGGCGTGGTGGCTGAAAAAACGGAATCTGTCTACGATGAATTGATGGAAAGCAAAAAGTGGGACTCTGGAACAAGACTGTTCTAGCGGGTACTCGAGCTTATTTCAAACGTCAGGTTAAGAAAAGGCCGTTGATTCCGCTGTCCTGTCGTAATTTGGATACGATACGGCGCATACTGCTCGTTTCGAATACGGCCATAGGGGACACACTCCTTTCCACACCTGCTATACGGGCCGTCAAAAAGTCCTATCCGGACCGACACGTGGGGATAGTTTGTGACGCTCGCTACCAGTCGCTCGTCCACCGTAACCCGTATATCGATCAGGTTCATCCGTCCAGAAGCAAGTTTTACGGTATGAAAAGCCTGATTCCGGAACTGCGGGGAGTCGGCTACGATGTCGCCGTCATTCTGCACGGAAACGATCCGGAGTCGGTTCCCATGTGCTATCTTGCTGGGACGGATACCATTATCGGAATGGGCACGAGTGAGTTCAGATTTCTGACGTCCGATCCTGTTGATATTGTAGATCCCTTTCTGCATGCCATCGAACGAAGGTTGGAACTGGTTCGACGCTTAGGGGCTGAGGCTCACGGCGTTCACATGGATTTGATCACTTCTCCGGAAACGGATGCCGCAGCCGAAGTGATCGTCGGACGTCACCTCGGCGAAGTGAAAGGACCGTTGATCGGTATTCATCCAGCCGGCTCCGGCTCCTACAAATGGTGGCCATGGCAACGGTTCGTCGAGGTAGCGGACCGTCTGTCGGAGGAATACAAGGCTTGCTTCATTATATTTTGTGGCGCCCGGGAGGCCGATTTGGGCGACGCCATCGCTGGGGCCATTCGCGCTCCTGCTTTCGCCACCAATGGTGTCCATGATCTTTCCGTGGTAGCGGGAATGCTCAAACAATGCGACTTGCTCCTAACCACCGACAGTGGACCCATGCACATGGGATTTTCCCTCGGAGTGCCCACCTTGGCGCTTATCGGTGCGGATCACCCTGCCCGCATCGGACCGTATAAGGTTGACCAGGTCGAAGTGCTATATCGGAAAGAGGAGGTATGCCCTGAACCCAAATGCATGAATCGGAAGTGTCCGGACAATGTGTGCCTCAAAGCCATTGAGATAGACGATGTGTGGGAACGGATTTCAACATGTTTTCGAGCTATTTTGAACACCGGCCGGAGGAAGGTGGTTCCTTAATATCTTTTCCTTGATTTTCGGATCTCATTTGAATAGATAGGAGGGCGGTGCAAGGAAACAGCATCAGGAGGTGAGCTTTGAGTTCGCCGCGCGTTCCGCCTCCGGCCAAGCTTGTGATAAGTATCCTGGGGAGCGCAGATAAGAACATACTGAAGGCGGGAGAACGACTCGAAAAGGGATTCGGACCTGCTGATTTCGTAAGCGATGTTGGTCCGTTTGGCTGGACGGAGTATTACGCATCGGAAATGGGCGCCTCGCTGGTCCGAAGGTTTTTTGCTTTCGATCGGCTCGTGGAGGCCGATCAGCTGCCTGAAATCAAAGTGCTGACGAACGACCTCGAACTAGCGTTTTCCGTTTCGGGGAGAAGAATCGTCAATATTGACCCGGGATTGTTGACCCTGGGAAACGTGGTTCTGGCCACAGGTAAGGATCGTGCGCACAGGGTTTATCTTGGCAGGGGCATTTTTGCGGACTTGACGCTAATGTACCAAAATAAATCATATAGCCCTCTCCCTTGGACTTACCCTGATTACGCTTGTGAGGAGGTCGTCACGTATATGAACCGCATCCGCAAAAGATACGGTCGGCAACTTAAGGCTCTGAAAACGGTTTCCGAACCATGAAAAGCATGACCGCGTTTTCACGAGAAACTGTTTTTTTGGACGGAGTCGAGTACACTCTCGAGATTCGTACGGTAAACGGACGGTTTCGGGATATTTCGATTCGTCTTCCTTTCCATCTCAGAGAGCTGGAAGATCGGATCCGGCCGGCGATTAGTACGCGGATTGATCGTGGCAGGGTCCAGCTTTCACTGACCTCGGCAGGCCCGGAATCGAAAAAACCGAATCTTCAGGTCAACTTGGAGCTCGCCCGGCAATACCTGGACGGATTCAACCTGCTGAGAAAGGAATTGCATATTCCGGGTGACATTGACCTTGGTTTGTTCGGACGTTTGAAAGATATTCTGGTTGTGCAACCACCGGAAGAAGATCTGGAACGGGTTTGGGAGAACCTTTCCGAGGGTCTGAATCGGGCGCTGGATTCCATCAATCGAATGCGAATGCGAGAGGGGCGGACCATTTCCGAAGATCTGTGGCACCGCGTGCAGATGATCTCGGACCTCACGGAACACATCAAAGGCCGTTCGGACGTAGTTGCGCGTGCCTATGTTGGAAAACTGACCGAACGCATTAAAGAGCTTACCAGTGGTCTTGAAGCGGACGAGGACCGTATCATCCAGGAAGCGGCCATTGTGGCTGAAAAATGTGACATCACGGAGGAAGTGGTTCGAATCGGAAGTCATGTTCGCCAGTTCAGAACGCTGATGAACCGTGAAGAATCCTCAGGGCGAAAACTCGAGTTTCTCATTCAAGAGTTGCATCGTGAAATCAACACGATCGGTTCCAAAGCCCAGGATGCGGAGATTGCTCATTGGGTCGTGGACGCTAAGAGTGAAATTGAGAAGTTGCGCGAACAAATCCAGAACGTGGAATAGCTAGGAGGAATACGATGGCTGGCCGGCTTTTGAATATCGGTTTTGGAAATTCTGTAGTGGCGGATCGAGTTGTGGCTATTGTGGCGCCTGGTTCTGCGCCTATGAAGCGACTGAGAGAAGAGGCCAAGAAAGAAAAGCGTTTAGTGGATGCCACCCAGGGACGAAAGACGCGTTCGATTGTCATAACGGATTCGAATCATATCGTGCTTTCAGCAGTCCAGGCTGAAACCATTGCACAACGGTTCAATAACGATCTGTTGAGGCTGGCTGCGGAAGAAGACTGATGTCTTCCAAGGGCTGTCTTTTTATCGTCTCGGCTCCTTCAGGAGCCGGGAAAACCACTTTGTGCCGCAGGTTGATCGAGGCCGTGGACAACGTCGTATATTCAGTCTCGTATACTACACGAGAGAAGCGATCAGGAGAAACCGAAGGAGTCGACTACCACTTCGTCTTGGAAGAGGAATTCGAGAAACTCATTAAAAAAAACGCGATGGCGGAGTGGGCTTGTGTATATGGTAAGTATTATGGAACGCCCAAATCTACTATTGAGACGGTTCTGGACCAGGGAAAGGACCTTTTGGCGGACGTAGACGTCCAAGGTGGGGCTCAACTCAAACGGCTCTACCCGGATGCCATTCGCGTCTTTGTGTTGCCTCCTTCTCTGGAAGAACTCGAGAATCGGCTCAAAACCAGGGGACGAGATGATCCCGACGTTTTGGTCCAAAGGCTGGCTGCGGCGAAGGAAGAGATTAAGGCCGCTTTTGAATACGATTATGCCGTGGTGAATGAACAGCTTCATGAAGCGTTGGGCCGTTTGGTCTCTATTGTTAAAGCCTGCCGATGTCGAGTAAGAAAAAGTTTGGACCTCATTTCCAGTCTGACCCGCTGAAGAAGTCCTCCGAGACGGAGGAGATCGTTAGTGGGTCCCACCCTGTATTGGAAGCTCTTCGTTCTGAATCGAACCGTCTTCAGAAGATATATATTGCGCGTGGGAAACGAGGCGCGACTATTGCGGAAATTCGGACTCTGGCCAGAGAAAACGGTGTGTTGGTGACGGAGAAAGATCCTGCCGAACTAAACCGATTGGCGCCTGGACGGAGCCATCAGGGCGTGGTGGGGATGGTTCGCCCGTTTGAACCCGCTTCGGTGGACGACATGATCCGGCTGGCGGAGGCCCAATCCGAGCCCCCTTTGATCGTTATTCTCGACCGTATTCACGATCCGCAGAATCTGGGATCCCTCATCAGAACGGCCAATGGCGCCGGGGCCCATGGAGTCATCATCTCTCTGCGCGATTCATGCCCCATTACGACAACAGTAAGCAGAGTTTCCACGGGCGCATTGGAGCATACGCTGGTCGCCCAAGTGCCGAATCTGATCCCATCGGTTGAGCGCTTGAAAGAATCGGGTCTTTGGGTATACGGTGCGGCGCCCGAGGCCGATACCACCCTTTATGAAATAGATCTCGGGTCACCGGTTGCTTTGGTTATAGGAAGCGAGGAAAAAGGGATTCGACCTCTTTTGAAACGATCCTGCGATGCGCTCTTTCGGATTCCAATGTACGGTCGGGTGGCGTCCCTGAATGCTTCCGTCAGCGGAGCCATAGCTTTGTTCGAAACGCAGAGGCAGAGATCGGTTTCCCGAAATTCATCATCATTTCGTACGTGATACCGACGTTTTGATCCTGTTTGGGAAGGCATGAGGCGTGCGTGGAACCGGCAAACGATATGGGAAATCTCCGGCCGAACCCAGCGCAGATGCTGTTGCTGCGAGCTTCATTAATGCAAGGGGAACAGGCTGTCGAGTCGTTGGAGAAATGGAAATCGAGCACGGACCTGAAGGCAGTGGATGGAGGATCCCAACGTCTGTTTCCTTTAGTATACTCCAAACTTGTTTCGCTGGGCGTGCGGGATCCGCTTTTGAGTACATTCAAAGAAGTATGGGTGGAAACTTGGTACGAAAACAGACGGATGCTCCAGCAATTGACCGATGTTCTCCGTTTGTTTCACGGGGCCGGGATTAAGACGCTGATACTCAAAGGGGCGGCTTTGACGGTCCTTTATTACGAAGATTTCGGCGTTCGTCCCATGTGTGACGTTGACGTTCTGATTCCCACCAATAAGGCCGCGATTGCCGTAAACCTGTTGAAGAGGTCAGGTTGGATTGCGGAATCGAATCCGTCGGTACCGGAACGACTCATGCCGGTTCGACATTCGCTCGGTTTCAAGGGTCCCACAGGCTTGAATGTGGACTTGCACTGGCACCTGTTACTCGAATGCAATCAAGCGGACGCAGACCTGGATTTTTGGCGAGATCCGATTGCAATACAAATTGACGGAGTGACCTCTTTTGCGCTAAATACGACAAGTCAGCTTCTACATATCTGCGCGCATGGAGCTGCGTGGAGCAAGGTGCCGCCGCTTCGTTGGGTAGCGGACGCCGTTACCGTGATGCGCAAGTCGCCGGTCAAAATTGAATGGAGAAGTCTGGTTCATCTGGCTCAAACGCGATCCCTGGTTCTGCCGTTAAGAGAAACGTTGAAATATTTACGGGCTAATTTTGACGCACCGGTTCCTTCTTTTGTGATCGAGCGACTGGCGGCTCTGCCTCTATCGAGGCTGGAAGTCATTGCGAATCGGGTCAAGACGCGTCCACCGGATGCCGTTCATCCACTGCTTAGCTTGCGGTACAATTATCATCTGTTCTTGAGATCATCGAATCCGTGTGGATTTCATGACAAATTCTTTGGGTTTGCAGATTATCTCAAACACTTCTGGGCGCTGGATCACGTCAGCCAAGTCCCCCTGTATGCCATTGGAAGGGGATTGAAACGAGCGTGGTCTAGAATGGTTTGGCAAAGGGCTCAGAGCAGGAGGTTCGACAAGAACGTATAGCTGCAAGTTGCCGATACGCGGTCGATATCACAGGTTTTGTCAAGCCATACTCGGGATTTTCTAAAAGGTGGTTTTTTTTAGGTTAGGTGACCTCACACTGCCATGAAGTGGGAAATTCCTTGGATGGCTTCTTCTGCGGTGAAAGAGGTCGTTTTGTACTCCATCGATAGGGATGGCCTTGAGTAGCGGTTCCTTTCGCACGTGTATCGCGGGACCCATGCAAATAGGGAAGGTGGCTCGTCCGATCGCTGGAAACGCGCGCTGACACTGTTCGGATGGGTAATAAAGCGGGAATAATCGACATTGATTTACGACTGATCGGAAGCATGGGAATCGAGTGCCGCCATGACCAAACCCCGGCTCTTTTTCGTCACATTGGAGGATTTTCAGAGAAGTACGGGACAGTGTAGTCGATTGTTGTCCCTGCTGCCTCAACTATCCCGACATTTTGAACTCACGCTTGTTGGGCGGAAAGACGCCGCAATGGAGGCCCTCAAAGGGGTCATTCACCGCCGCATCGCTTTGCCCACGCCAGCGGGGGTGAGACCGGCGCGCTATTTCTCGCATCCTTTCGGATCGATTCGATTGGGATTGCTCGCGTCGGCCCTGGCGCAATTGCCGTCGGAGGATTCTGTAATCTACGCCGATTCCGTGCTGCTGGCTCACATGGCTTCCTATTCGCCCCGCCGCAGACTGGTTTGTGAGATTAACGGCGTCATTTCCGAGGAATTTCGGATGAAGATGCCGATCCGGGGAACCTTACTGCATCCGCTGATGCGTTATTGGGAACGCAAAGGCATTCAGCGAGCGGACCATCTGGTGGTTGTGAGTCCCGGAATAGCCGCCTATTTATCGATGTTGGCTCCCGGAGTTGATCAGAAGATCACGATCTTGGGGAACGGCGTGGACCCGAACCTGTTCTCTCCAACGAACAACGGCGCCGGCGTACGTCGGGACTTGGGATGGGTTCAGAATCCTGTCGGGGTGCTTGTTTCCACGTTTCAGGTCTGGCATGGTGCTGAGAATCTGTTACAGGCGACTTCTTACGTGTTGAAACAGAAACCCGAATTTCGATTATTGTTGGTCGGTGACGGTCCCGAACGACGACGATCGGAACGGCTGGCTCAAGATCTGGGAATCAGGGAAGCCGTATATTTTACAGGAAGCGTAGTCCCCGAGTCGGTCCCCAAGTGGATCGCTGCGGCGGATGTGGGCCTCTATTTTCCTGTATTGGTGAAGAATCAGGACGGGTTCCTCTTCGATCCTATTAAGTTTTATGAATACATGGCCATGGGAAAGCCCGTGGTGTCGGTGCGGATGCCCAATCTGGGGGACGCGGTCCTCTCAGCCCGCGCCGGGATTTTAACCGACCCCACGCCGGAAGCGTTTGCGAAGGGCTTGTTGAGTGTGTTGCAGGATCCGGGAAATTTAAAGGAAATGGGGCTTCGCGGCGCCAAGTTTGTGAGATGGGATTTCTCGTGGTCCTCGATAGCGGATCGGATCGCCGAGGTCTGCTGATGTTGGTCGGAGGAAGCTGCATGGAGTTCGGCGTGGGATAGGGCCATTTATGACGGGAAGATTTCCGGGTCTAGTGCAAAACTGGAAACGAATCAATGGAAAACGGGCAGAGAGAACGGGAAATGGAACAGGGGCATTGACAATATTTGTCTTATTGGAGTATACTAGATTTATGTATTTTGCAGAAAGAATAAGCGGAAACTGGTGGTGGCCCTTTTGGTGAGGGCTGCTGCGCATAAATAAACAACATCGCCGCGGACGCCCTCACAGGGGTCCGCGGCTTCTTTTTAAGCCGCGGGTAAAAGAAGCATTCTCCGCGGTTTTCGTTTTTAGACCTTCTACCCGGGAGGAACATCAAATGACCAATGTCATCCGGAAACTGATTGGGGGCCGCGATCTGACGGAAGAAGAGACGTTCGAAGCGGTAAGCGACATGTTGGATGGAACAATGGGGCCGGCTGCGTCAGGGGCGTTCCTATACGCCCTACGTTCCAAGGGAGAAACGAACGAGGAGTTGGTCGGAACATTGAATGCTTTCAGGCGGATCCTCCCGGAGCTGAAACCTGTTCCCGATCTCCTCTCCATGGACCGCCAGGAAATCCACCTGGAGTCGGAGACGCGCTCCCGTGTGATGGAGCATGAATCGCGAACGCGCACCTTCAACGTTTCCACAGCAACGGCTTTCGTAGTGGCTGGATCCGGAATGCCGGTGTTGAAAAGCGGCATGGCCCCGGCCTCAGACTATTGCGGTAGTGAAAACGTGTTGAAAGCACTACAGATTAACCTGAATGTGTCCACGAGTCAGGTGATGCGTTTTGTGGAAGATGTGGGATTGGGTTTCCTATACGCGTCTAATGGAAAGATGCGGCCCCTGTATCGCCTTCTGGACCAACTGGGATTCCGAACCGTATTCAACATAGTGGGACCTCTGGCCAATCCTGGAGGTGCGGAGACCTTGTTTTTAGGAGTCTACGAGGCCGAACGTACTGAAAAGACCGCTTCTCTGTTAATGAAGCTGGGTGTTCAACGTGCGGGCGTCGTTTACAGCGAGGACTTCCTGGACGAGATGAGCATATGCGGTGAAACACGTATTACGGAGCTGGAGAACGGGCGGCTACGCACGTATACGGTAGTGCCGGAAGATTTCGGTCTCAAAAGGGCTCACCTCAGAGATGTCCATGGTGGAGACGCCCGTGAGAACGCGCGTATCATACGTTCGATTCTGGATGGGATACCCGGCGCTCCGGCGGATTTGGTGATTCTGTCCTCGGGGTTCGCCTTGTACCTGGGCGGAAGAGCCGGCTCCATCCGGGAAGGCGTTGAATCGGCCAGAGAGGCGATTCAGACCGATCGTGCGGCTAACATCTTGGAAGCATTGGTGAAAAAGACAGGAGAAGAGGGTTTTATTCGAAAAGCTATTTAGGCTGAAATCGGTGAATCAAAGCTCGCGCCTGCGCAAGGTATCACAAAGCTGGTTCAGAACGTCAGCGAGAACGTAGACGGAGCATCGCTTTTCGAAGTCGTTCCACCAGGCGCACTGCTCTTCCTTGCATCCTTCGAATTCCTCCGGTCTGGAAATAACGGGGCACACTTTAATCATTGATATGGTCCTTTTGCGGTTCAACGTTGTAACGGCATCTTTCGCATTGAAGGCAGCCTCGATACCGGGATCTTTGTCTCCCTTTTCTTTTATTCTTTTCACGGAAGAAAACCGGACGTTCTTATGATGCTTCTCGTTCCGTAAGCGGCTCCTTTCCACCGGTTTTCCATGAACGACCGTCCGCTCGGTCATTCGATCACTACAAATAATAAAGAATCTACCCGAATTTAGGTTCAATCGCAACTGTTTTGCCCTGAGGGCTTGCAATTGCTGCGATCCTGATCGCCTTTAATAAGGCTCATGACTCGACTTCAGCAGGAGGCATTTTCAAACCGATCTGAAACGACGACTCGAGGGCTTGTATTTGAAGCGATCTGAAAGCCTTCCGCTTTTAGCAAGCTTGCTGCTCCGGCTCGAGATCACATTCGTCTCCTTCCGGAGTGACCTGCGGAGACGACTGATTCGTTTCCATTCGCCATATTTTCCAAACCGTCCGCCCATGATCGACCATCCTATTTCTTAACGAGTAAAAAGAGGCTTCCTCGCTGTAGGATCGCTTCGTCCGAACCATTTTTTATGCCTTTTGATTATTACATGCTTGGCAAAGTCAATTCAATTAGATCCCGGCAAAAAAAAGCAATTCAAAGTGCAGGGAGTTAAGGCCCTTCGGATCCGTCTTTTCGAAATCCCTTTTCAAGTTTCATCCGGAGTCTTTCTATCTCCTTTCTGAGCCTACGATTTCTTCATAGTTCCTCCTCATTCCTTTTGTAAACCGACGAAGCGGAATGGTTTGTTGTTCTTTGAAAAGAAGGACAACTCCTATGAAAAAACACCTGAAATGTGGTATACCTGAATCCGTGACTTGTTTTGTTGACAGTCGGCCGTGCGAGTTTACGGACGATTTTTTCAAGCTTTGATTAGGTCCGATGCCTGCTCAATGAAGATTCGAAGTCGCTCACATGCCTTTC
>Ga0068714_10004699_pt1 | contig 15068 bp, 12 predicted proteins | sample MTBNYHSulfiMetaG_FD_62988 | JGI IMG/M metagenome (GOLD analysis project Ga0068714, IMG submission 62988) | Enrichment culture microbial communities from rom New York Harbor, USA that are MTBE-degrading - MTBE-NYH (New York Harbor Sulfidogenic)... | ecosystem: Environmental > Aquatic > Marine >... | reverse complement strand
CCCGGGTTTTCTGTGAAAAGCTGATGGAACTCGGCGTACTCTGCAAGGAAACCCATGATCACGTCATCCGGTTTGCACCGCCCCTCGTCATCACGAAGGTTGAGGTAGACTGGGCATTGGAGAAGATAGACAAGGTCTTTGGAGCCTCACCTTTTCTTCGCTTCCCCTGATCGGAAAAACGAATCGCTCACATCAAGCGGGGGAACAATCATCGGGGATATGAATCGGATATCCTCTCAATAACCTCGTCCAAGGAGCCCCTGAACGGCCCTGTAGATTCCATTTTGATCGAGGTCAGTGCGGCGGAGAATCTGAGAGAATCTTCAACACCATGATTGAGCCTTCTGGCCAGGTACGCTCCCGAAAATGTATCTCCCCGTCCAGTTCTTCCCTTGGTGCTCCTGTTCGCGAATTTTGCAAGCGTAGATTTTCCCTTTCTGCGGGCCAACACTCCCTCCGAGCTTGTGATTACAGTCTCGGAGCTTCCCCAGCCTTCCAGTATTTCCGCCTGTTCTTGGATAACCTCGGTACCGGTCAGCGCTTTCGCCTCCATCACATCGAGCTTTACGAAATCGGCGATGCTCAGGATTTCTTGCTTTTCCGCTATATCCTCCAAGCGAACGAGCCTGCTCTGACTATCTACCTGCCACAAGAAACTCTGCATATCCACTGACAACCGAAATCCTCTCGCCTTCAGCGTTCGCATGAATTCCATGGGGAACTCACGATCGCTAAGACCGCCAAGGTGGATCAAACACGGATCGATAGGAGGCATGTCATCAATTGTGAAGTATCCTCCGCGTTTTATGAGAAAGATTTGTCTCTCATCGACACTCGTGTTCGGGTGGACAACACGTATTTGCGCGATCTCACGTTCTTGAACAAAGAGATCAATGCCGGCAGTTTTGACCGGCGACAGAAGTTCGGCTTCACTCTTGGCAATTCGCGTAACCGAAGCGATCCTCTTGGTCAGACAGGAGGCCGCGAGGGGGCCAAAGAACGCCGGACCTCCCCATTCAGCAAATGGGGCACCTTCAAAGGGAACAATTGTGGCCATAGCCAGGTGGCCTATGAATACTATATCGTAGCGATTCATCTCCGGCATTTTCTGAACTTCTGTGCCATGAACGGAACGACTTGCAACTTCATTATATATGCCATACATGGCATTCTATTCTCAACGAGAAAAGACGGGCCGCCCATGATAATCTGAAACGCGTTTTTCAGACTGATTATAGGATTGGGAAGTCAGAAAGAGCTCTTCTCGACAGGCGGCTTATGAGGGCTCTATCCCAAACGCCTGGTATTTATCGCTTCCCGATATGGAGGATGCCTTGTGTAATATTGCAGAGATGGTCGTTCAACCTCTCGACGTCGGTGAGCATTTCGGAATAGACGAGACCCGCCTCGCCTACGCAGCTTCCTTTTTCGAGCCTATAAACATGGTTCATTTTGTAGTGCCTGATCAGTTCGTCGATTTCCTGCTCTATGGTCAAGGTAATCCTGGCCGCCCGGTGGTCGTCGTTGTCGAGGGCCTTTTTAGTTTGGTGCATAAGCACTTGCGTTTTGTTGAAAAGTTTTTCGAGTTCCTCCTTTGCCTGGGGTGACAGGGTAAGGTTGTTTTCGTAAGTTCTCTGGGCATGGCCCACGATTCCCTGACAGTAGTCCCCCACTTTTTCGATATCATTTACACTGTGGAGGAGGCCAGGAATAAGCCTCCTCTGTTTTTCCGTCAGTTCCTTCTGTGTGATCTCCACTAGATAGTTGGTGATGTTTATCTGCATCTCATCAACCGAGTCTTCGTCGACAAAAACCTCGTTTTTCAGCTTGTGGTTATAACTGAGGGCGCATTGCTTCGCCTTTTCAAACATGCCCTGACAAACACCCAGCATGGCAGACAATTCCCTGATCACCGCCTTTATGGCCAGGTTAGGGGTCACGAGGAGATTCTTGTCGAGAAAGCCACCTTCTTTCTTTGCATAATCCTCTCCCGGAAAAATGCTTTCGAGGACTTTGATGAACAACGGAAGCAAAGGAAGCAGGATCAGGGTATTGACCACATTGAAGATGGTATGGGTTGTTGCTATCTGCCGCGCCACATCGGACGTCAGTAAGGGTATGTACCGAAGGTACAGGGGAATAAAGGAAAAAACAATTACGGTCCCCACGATGTTGAAAAGAGCGTGACCGAGCGCGAGCCGCTTGCTTGCTATTTTCCCGCCGACACTGGCGATGGCGGCCGTAACGCAGGTGCCGATGTTATCCCCCAGGATCAGGTAAACCGACGCTTCCAGGTTAAGGAGGCCGACGGTGGCAAAAGCAATAATTATACCGATGGTGGTACTGCTGCTTTGGAGGAGAACGGTGACTGCTATTCCCGTCAGAATCCCCAGGATGGGATGCTTCCCAAAGTGGACTAAGAGATCGACGACGGCCTTGTCCCCAGCGAGCGGTCTTACCGCTGAACTCATGGTGCCCATGCCGAGGAACAATATCCCGAATCCTAGGAGGGCAAGCCCCTTATCCTTGTTTCTTGCTTTCTTGGAAAACAGATAGATTATCGCCCCTGCAAAGACGAAAATCAACGCCGAATTGGTAAGTTTGAAGGCGATCAACTGAGCGGTAACTGTGGTTCCTATGTTCGCGCCGAAGATGACCGGCAGGGCAGCCGTCAGGCTAATGATTCCCGCATTGAGAAAACCGATAAGAATGACCGATGTGGCGCTGGAACTTTGTATGACGGCGGTGACGAGAACACCCACAAGAGCGGACTTCACCCTGTTGGAAGTCACTTTTTCAAGGATGTCCTTGAGAAAGCCCAATGACAGCGATTTTAATGCGTTACTCAGGACATGCATGCCGAAAAGGAAGAGTCCCAATCCTCCCAGAACGCCGATGGCGACATCTAACAACATAGCCAGGTCTCGATACCCCTCCGATTAATTGGAATCATATAGATTTAAAGATTGTTTACCTCCGGGTCGGATTGCCTATAGCGCGGAGAGAATGATGCCCCGCCCGGGCGTTACCCGCCTGGATTCAGTTGTGTTTTGCGATTCTTGCAGGCAAGGCTTATTCACTGCTGCTCCACGCGATAGCCGCTATTCCTGAGGAGTTCGACGATCCCTTTTTTGCCAACCAGGTGTGCCGCGCCGACAATGACAAGGTAGTTGCCCTCGGAGGCCAAGTAGGCTTCGATCCTGGATGCTATTTTCTTATTTCGGTGGTCGATGAGCTTCCTTGATACGGTTGAAAGTGCCCCGCTTTCCCGGAAGCCTTCGTTCAGGCTGGATTCCATTGCGGCCGTATCGCCTGCCGCCCAAGCCCGGACCATGGCGTCGACACGAGGTCCCATTGATTTCAAGTTTTCCAGCGTGTATACGAGAAAGGTCTCCTGCTCCACGTCGGGCAATCCTGCCAGGAGATCGATTTGTTCTTCGAGGCCTTCGAGCTCCAACACCCTTTTTTCCCCTGCAGCCTTCGAGAGAAAATAGTTGTCCACCCCATACGTTGGGTCATAGCCCCTTCTCATCAACTCCATCGCCTGAAAGTAAAGGGCCAGAAACCACGGCTTCTGCATGTCTATGATCGCCATTGGGAGACCCAGGACGGCGCTTTCCTTCCTGATCAATCTGTATGTTTCTGAGGTCACGTGCTTTTGAATGGTATTCTCGCCCTGATAAAAGGCCCTGTCCATGAAGGCAGTCAGGTTCAAATTTCCCAGGTCATTCACATTCGCCTCGACAACCAGGGTGTCCGACATCTCGTACGCGTTCTCAACGGCCCTGTTAAGAGGGTAGGCGTCCGCTTTCAGGAAATGAACGGAACCCAGCAGGCAGACCGTCGCCGTGTTGGATTGGACCTTCCACAGGAAGCTTTTGTGCGGCTGAGAAAGAGCGGCCGCGCCGAGGGAAACAGACATGCCTACAAGAATCGCAACAATCGAAGCTTTGAACGTCTTCCCTTTCAGCAATTCGATAATCCCGGCTTTCATTCCGTCTCCCTTGTTCTGCGTTTTCATCTGTTCTTTCACTGTGTTCCCGCCGTTGCGCTATTTCAATCTCTTATTCTGTCTCCTGTACCCTGAACACTACAACCTTTCGTCTGCTTAATGCCTGCCCCCTCACCGTCTGCCGGTGGAAAGTAGATGGAAAAGATTGTACCCGCCGACCTGTGGCAGTCTTCCACACTGGAGCACATTGGGCATTCACTGATCCTTCCCGGGCAGACGTCCGTTTCCTTGGGGAGGTGCCTGCACCTTGTTGATGCCATGTCGATCTGGAAATGGTAGCGCTCCGAAAATATCTTCATTCTTAGCAGGTCCGCTCCCTTGCCGCCCGCATTGAAATCAAAGGGCCTCTTGGAGGAATAAGTCATGGTATCGCGGGTGGAAAAGAAGCCTTCGAAGATTCTTCGCCGAGCTTCTTCGGGGATGCCTACGCCGTAGTCACGGACAACAAGAAGCGCGCCCTCCCCCTTTCTCTGCACAGCTACCTCGATCTTTCCTTCATCCGGGGTGTTTTCCACGGCGTTCTTGATAAGTCCGTCGATGACTTTGTGGAGAACCTCCCCGGGAATGAGGATGAGAGGGGTGAGTTCGAAAAAAGATACGATTTCCACCTCGCGGTGAGAAAACAAGGGCTGCAGAACATTCAGTCGCTCTCTCACCACTTCCGTCAGGCTTATTTTGTCCGGCACCAGGGCCTTGGGACCGAAAAGCTCGTCTATCCTTTCCCTCACTCGTTCTATGAGGCGTCCTTCTGCGCACTCCTGGGCGGCAAGCACGGCAAGTTCGTCGCCGCACTGATCGAGGAGAAGGGAAAGCATGGCGTGCGGTGTGTATTCCTTTGCCTCCATGATATCTTCCACTTCGATCTGAATATCCTTGATGCGCTCAAGGTTCCTCTTGGCCATGGTCAGCGTCGGTTTCCATGCTTCATCAGGAAGGGTATCCAGTTTCCGTTCGATCAGGGCGAGGGAGCCGAGAAGAACAGCCAGCGGAGTGCGCAGTTCGTGGGAAAGATGATTGATCATTTTGTCTTTGGCGCGATTCATGCTCGACACCTCGCGGTATGCCTCCTTGAGTTCTTCGGAGACTCTCGCATTTTCTATCGAAAGCGCGACGGCGCCGGCGATCATTTCCAGGACTTCGACGTCACGTTGGTCGAAGTCGCCCCTTTTCTTATTTATTGCACAGAGCACACCGCCGATCCGTTCGCGGCCTCTCAGGGGCACAATAGCCAGGTTTTTGGTCTTGTATCCGAGCTTCCTGTCCCTCTCTTCGTGAAGCTCACGCTCCGACATCATATCGGGCACAATGAGCGGTTCGCCAGTTTTCACCACTCTGCCTGCCATGAGCTCATCCATGGAGAAACGCACTTCCTTTACCCTTTTCTGCATGTCGGTGGCATCGTAAGCGGCACCGATCACCAAGAACTCCTGCTTTGCCTCATCCAGGAGGATGACGACGCATCCTTCGGAATCGATAAGCTTTTTCACTTCGTTGTTCACGTAATCGAGAAGGTCTCCGAGTTCGGGGTATCGCGGGAGTGCGAGGCTCAGGTTGAGCATGGCCTCGTTTATGCGGGCGATGCGCTTGTCCTGGGTGATATCTCGAAAGATCGCAATGACGCCGGAAGGTCCCTGCGCCGACTCCGAATACACGGCGGCGCGAATTGACATGTCAAGGACCCTTCCTTCTTTGGTGAGCCGCTTGGATTCATGACGGACGAGGATCTTCTCTTTGTAAAGACGTTTCAGGTTTTCAATTGTTTCCCGTTTCGCTTCCTCGGGAACAAAGGGGATCTTTTTGCCCTTCAACTCCTGAAGCGTCCAACCGAAAACCTTTGTGAATCCGGGGTTCAGATAAGTAGGAACACCTTCCATGGTGAAAACAGCGATGGGATAGGGAACGAAGTCGAGGAGGGTCCTGAATCTTCGCTCGGATTCCCGCAAGGCTTCTTCAGCACGCCTTCTCTGGGTCACGTCCTGGAATGTCTCCACCGCGCCGACGAGATTTCCCTCCTTGTCTTTGAGCGGCGCTGCACTAAAAAACAGCCACTGTCCGTTTTCACCGAGGTCGGGGAAGAAAAGTTCCCCTTCGAAGGCCCCTTCAGCCACGGGAGATCGCCTGGCCTGGCGCCCGAAATATTTCAGGATCTCTTTATCCGGGACCTGATCCACTATGAAATCCACCATGACCGGCTTGGGCTTGGAAAAGAAGGTCATCCACTGATTCTTTGTGCCTATCATTTTCTCAGCGGGAATACCTTTGAATTTCTCGTAGGCCTTGTTGCAGTGCGTGATGACGTGGTTCTTGTCGACCACGAGGGTCGGGATGGAGCTCCCCTGGACAATGAGGGAAAGAATTTCCTCGCTTTTTTCCAGAGCCCCATAGGCATCCCGGCACCGGGCAAGGTCTTCCTCCAGGGCAAGGATTTTTTTCTCCAACTCTTCAGACATGGTTCATCTCGTGATGGTTGTTCAATAGTTCAGTGTTCAGGGTTCAGGAAAGACTAAAAGCGACCTCTTGCTGCACACTGAACGCTGAACACCCTTAAGCCTTAGTGCTTCCTCCTGCTTTCTTTTCGGGCGCCGGCGGAAAATACACGGTGAAAGTCGTGCCAGCCGAATCATGGCAGCTTCCTGTTTTCGAGCAGAAGGGACACGTGCTGATCCTGCCGGGACATTCATCCGCGTCGTTCGGCAGGTAGCGGCACCTTCTGGAAGTCATATCGATCCTGAAATTGTAGCGCTCGGAAAAGATCTTCATCCTCAGAAGATCCGCACCCTTTCCGCCGGCATTGAAGTCGAAGGGCCTCTTTGAAGAATAGGCCATGGTGTCTCTGGTCGTGAAAAAGCCTTCGAAGATTCTTCTCCGAGAGTCCTCCGTGATGCCGACCCCGAAGTCATGAACAACGAGTTCGGTTCCTTCTCCTTTCCGGTGAACGCCCACCTCTATTTTCCCCTCGTCAGGTGTGTTCTCGATCGCGTTTCTCACGAGACCGTCGATCACTTTTCGCAGAGCGCCGGGGGGAAGCCATACCGGAGGAGCAGGTTCGATCCTTTCGGTAATGTTGATTTCACGGTGGGCGAAATGAGGTCTCATCTCTTCCAGCCGCTCCCTCACGGTGGGCCCAAGGCTTATCAGCTCGGAAACCGCTTTCTTTGCGCCGAATATTTCATCGACCCGCTCCCGGATTCGTCGGACCACCGGTTTCTCTCCCACCTCCTCGGCGAGGAGGGTCTCAAGTTCATCGGCACAGGTGTCGATCATGGCGGTGAGCACGTCCTGGGCCCTGTAATGCTTGTTTTCCATGATGTCATGGACCACATATTGAATGTCCACGATGCGGTCGAGGTTTCTCTGGAGTCGTTCCAACGTGGGCTTCCACGTCGCCTCCGGCAGGGCCGAGAGCCTTTTTGTCAGGATGCTGAGAGACCCGGACAGAATCGCCACCGGCGTTCGCAACTCGTGAGAGAGGTGATTGATCACCTTGTCCTTGGCCCGGTTCAGACTGGTGACCTCCCTGTAGGCCTTCTTCACTTCCTCTGAGAACCTGGCGTTTTCTATGGACAGGGCGACCGTTCCCGCCACCATGCTCAACAACTCTACGTCGTTCTCATCGAAATTCGCGTCCTTCTTGTTGATGGCGCACAAGGCCCCGATAATGCGGTCGCTGCTCTTCAAGGGGACGAGGACCAGGTTCCTGGTCCTGTATCCGAGCCGCCGGTCCCTTTCCCTGTGCAGCTCGGGATTAACGGATGTGTCGGAAACGATCATGGGCTTGCCCGTTTTGATCACTTCGCCGGCCACGAGTTCGTCCATGGAGAAGCGAGTTTCCTTCGTTCTCTTTTCCGTGTCCATGTCGTCATAGGCGGCTCCCTGGATAAAGAGATCCTGCCTGATCTGGTCGTGGAGAACGGCGATGGCGCCTTCAGTGCCGAGGAGCCCCTTCACCTCGCTGTTGATGTAATAGAGAAGATCCTCGAGGTCAGGGTATTCCGGCAGAGCCATGCTGATCCTGAGCATGGCTTCGTTGTTACGGGCGATCCTCTTTTCTTCGGTTACATCCCTCAGTATAACGAGTGTGCCCTCAGGCTGGTCCTGGGACACGGAAAAGACGGCGGCCCGAAGTATCACGTCGAGCACACGGCCGTCTTTTGTGATTCTCTTGGTTTCCTTTCTTAAAATGATCTTCTTTCGGAAGAATTGCCGGATGTCTTCGCTGTCCTTCTTTTCCACATCCGGGGGGGTGAAGTTGAGTTTCTTCCCCTCCAGCTCGCTGAGGGACCACCCGAAGATCTCGGTGAAAGAAGGGTTGAGATAAGACACGTTGCCTTCAAGATCGAAGACGACGATAGGGTAGGGGGCAAAGTCGAGAAGGGTTCTGTATCTCTTTTCCGACTCTTTCAAAGCTTCTTCCGATTTCTTTCGCTGCGTGATGTCCTGCAAGGTCTCGATAGCGCCGCTGGTTCTGCCGTCGTCATCGATGATGGGGGCTGCCGTGAAAAAGAGCCACTTTCCCCCTTCGTCCAAATCCGGAAAGAAGTCTTCCACCTCGTAGGCGCCTTGGATTACCTCGGACCGGCGGAGCTTGTCGTCATAGTATTTCCGCATCTCATCCTCGGAAGCCCCATCTACAACGAAGTCGGCAAGCACGGGCCTCTCGTTTGCATAAAAAGCCATCCATTGTGCCCGCGTTCCCATGATGGCCGGAGCCGGGATCTTTGTCAGGTTCTCGTAAGCCGTGTTGCAGTGAGTCAGAACATGTCGTTCGTCGATAACAAAGGTCGGGATGGAGCTCCCCTGGACAATCTGGGCAAGCCGTTTTTCGCTCTCCCGCAGTCCTTCCTCAGCCAGTCTCTGCTCCGTTACGTCCTGCAGCGTCTCCACGGCACCGATAAGATTTCCTTCTGCATCTCTGAGCGGCGCGGCGGTCAGAAACAGCCAGTTCCCCTTCTCGCCGAGTTTGGGGAAGAACTCCTCGGCTTCATAGGCCCCTTCCGCAACCAGAGATTTTCTGCATTTACCTCCGTAGTACCACGCCATCTCTTCTTCCGGCGCTTGTTCTACAATAAAATCAGCCATGTAAGGCGTCTCGTGAGACTCTGCATCCAGCCAGTTCCTGGGTTTTCCCACCAGATCGGCGGCAGACACGCCGAGAAGTTTCTCCAGTGCCTTGTTACAGTGAGTGATCGTGTGCTTCCTATCAATGACAAAGGTCGGCGTGGGGCTGGCCTGCACGATCTGGGAAAGCATTTGTTCCTGCCCTCGCAAAGCTTGCTCGGCTTCCCTTGCCTTTACAGCCTCCCGTTCAAGTTCTCTAACCCTCTGCTCCAATCCCTCGTAGCTCGGCTTGCCGGGCATTCGTCATTCCTCCGCTACACCGGTCTTTCCCAAAAGAACGATATTACAGGAACATACAAATCTCAACACCAAATTTCCAGCCTCGATCCGCCTTCTCTGCCACCACACCCTTTGATGCCGGCTTTTTTACCGTGAAAATCCGCCCTGGCCCCCCCCTTTTCAAAGGGGGGAGGTCGACGTGAATCATTGGGCCTCCCCCTTTATAGAAAGGGGATCGAGGGGGATTTTCATGCGCGGGGGTGACCGAAATCCGGTCGTGAGCGTTTGCTGCTATCGTTCCGGGTGACCCCCAGATGAGACGCGGCAGCGTCATTAAGCCATTCCCGGCGGTCCCGGCCAAGGTGCCCGCAATCCCCTGGAGGGGAAGGGGATTTCTTGACAGATTATGATGGTAGGTTTAAGAGGGGATTGAAGTGGATACCAAACTTGCCAGGGCTCTCAATGTTCACCTGAAAGGAGATCTGCCATGAAAAACTCTATTAGGTTGGTTTTCGCGGCGCTGTTCGTCTTTTCGCTTCTCTCCCCGTCGGTCTGGGCCGGTGCCGACCTTGATCGGATTCCGCCCAGGGTTGAACTCAAGGACAAGCTCGGCGGCCGGCTGGACGGCACGCCTTGGAGCAGCGATGAACTGAGGGGCAAAGTGCACGTTCTCTTTTACGTAGACCCCGATGAAAAGGACACGAACAACGAAACATCGGAGGCCCTGGACAAGGAGAAGTTTCCGAGCGACAAATTCCAATCCTTGGCCGTCATCAACATGGCCGCAACCTTCATGCCGAATTTCCTGATTTCCTCTTCTCTGAAGGAGAAGCAGGAAAAATACCCGAGAACGATTTATATCCGCGATTACAAGAAACTTCTCGTCCAGGAATGGAAACTCGCGGACGACAGCAGCGATGTCATCGCTTTAGACAAAGAGGGAAAGGTGATCTTCAGAAAGGACGGCAAGCTTACGCAGGAAGAGATCGAGCAGCTCCTCAAGGTCATCAAGGCGAGTTTGTAGCTCAAGCCGGGTTCCCCGGAAAGCATGCGAGGAGGCTTTCCGGGGAAACGAAACTTCTCTCCCCCCCCGGCCTATTTCTTGATCTCCGCCATCATTTCTTCGACTTCCTCGTATCCTTCCTTGTAGAACTTCTCTTCCTCGGGATCCAACTCGCGAAGCAAGCGAAGGAACTCTCCGGCGTGTTCTTTCTCCTCATTGGCAATATCGATTAAAACCTTCTTTGCGAGCTCGTCATCCGTGCTCTCCGCCGTCTGCTGATAAAGCTGTATCGCTTCATATTCGGCTGCAACCATAAAGCGGATTGCCCTGACCAACTCCTGGCGCGTAAGTTTTCGATCATTCTTGAGAACCGTAAAGGGACTACAGAATTCCGGCATCTCTTGCCTCCTTTCACCTAGATTGCGTTAATGCGGATGCTGCGGGCCCTGGTCACCCCGCAAGCTTCCGAGCAGACCGGCAACTTTCACTCTGCCATGTCCGCTCCTGACGGCGCCATGCCAATCGGTAACCACTCGCTGCCGGGATGTCAATATGTCCGTCAGCGTTCCTGTTGCAGGCGCGGCTTGAGGGGGAGCTTACCGTCCCAGGGGTACCCTTCCCCGTATGAGCCGGATGCTGCTCGATCCCTCAGGCTTGAATGTGCTGTTCACGACGGCAATATCACCCGCCATGTTCACGGCGAGCTTATTCATGAACAGGCCCTGCTGGCTCCCACTGAAGCCGAGCTCCGGGTCAAAACTGCCGGGAACGATCACCGGGGAGGCAAAGCTCTTCGCGCCGTCGCCCGAAAAGGTGAATCCAAGGCCTTTTGGGAAGAACCCCTCTTCCGGGAATAGTTCCCACAGTACGTACAGGTTCCCTCGGCCGTCGAGATCCAGATAAGGGAAGCCTGCGCTCTGGAAAGTCTTGGAGTGCGCGCCCGATATCTCCACCGGCTGCGCGAACGTTCCGTAGCGCCGCTCGGACCGTGTATGGCGAATGTGATATCGCTGCAGCGGACCGACCGGGCTTTCCCCGTAAACCAGATGAACGGTTCCCCGGCTGTCTACAGCAATCTTGGGTGCGTCGGAATATCCGCTGCTTTCGGCAACAATGCGCGGCCTGCCGAAGCTCCGCCCCTGGTCCCTGGAGACGGCATAACGGATGTCGGCGCCCGGGTCTTCCCCCACGGTCCATGCGAGATGGATCTCTCCGCCGGGTCCTACCGCGAGTGAGGGGCCGCGGCAGGGCGGCTCTCCCCGCCCTCCGGCGATCAGGGCCGGCGTGGAGAAGCTGCTGCCCCGGTCGGCGGAACGGCTGAAGCGCAGGGGGCCCTCGTATTCCGTCCACGCGGCATAGATGGTTCCGTCGACGCTCCTGGCCAGGTCCAGGCTTCCGTTGAACCACATGCCCTTTGTGAGGCGGCCCTTGCCTGCGCCGGCAGGGGTGTTGGAGAGATTAAGGGGCTCGGTGAAAGTCTTCCCTCCGTCGGAAGACCGGGAGAACAGGATTTCTCCGCCGTGCGTGCCCCCTGAGAAGATGATTTCCTGCCAGAGGACGCACACCTCCTCCGGATCGCCGGAGGTCATGATCACCCGGGGGAGCCAGGAGAATATGCCGGGGCTTCGGGAAACATTCACGGGCTCGACAAATCGCGCGCTCCCGTCAGGAGCGTAGACCTGAAACAGGATGTCCTTAAGGGAGTGATCGGCCCAGAAAACTCCTGCGCTGCCCTTATCGGTGAGGGCGACCGTGGGATCGTCCACAAAGTGCCACGCGGACTCGTTCATGAGCCAGGGGCCCCGCACGGCTTTTCCACGGGCGATCTCGACAGGCTCACCCCATGTCACCGGCCGGGGATCCCCCAGACTCGAAACCGGTATCACGCACGGGGAGAGTGCCACGAGCATCCACAGCTTCAGCCCGGGAGCCGGATGCCTCCTTCCCGCCCCGGATGAAAGAAGACGGCGGCAAAATGAAAAACTTATCTTCATCGTGAACCTCCAGGACCGCAACTCAGCCGTCACCTCGAGATCATGCCCTGCCGGCTTAGACCGAAGCCGGGCCCTCCAGACCCGGATTCATACTGGAACCGCCTCCCGGGAGCCCGGGCGCATAGCGCGGAGGGGCCCTGCAGGCGGCGCCTGCGGGCGCTCAGGTTATCCGATGCGTTAGGCGTCGCTTTCGACAATGACCTGTGCGGCGATTTCGGCGGCTTTGCCGGTAAATAAGAGGCAGCGCGTACCGAGTTTCTGCTCTTTGAACATCTTCTGTCCTTCCGGCGTATTAAGATCGCAGCCGTCCAACAGGGCCTGGCAGTCACGAGTTCCAAACGCGTTCTCGAACTCTCTGATGACCCGCCGTGTCGCCGTATAAGAGGGTTCGACAGACTCGCTTGCGTCGGAACGACCAAGAACGAGACTTACGCCCATGACAGCGCCGGTGAGGGCGCCACAAGTGCCGCAAGACCGAGCCATGCCGCTGCAAAAGGCAGTAGCTACTCTTGGCAAAAGCTCCGACTCAATGCCCTCAGCCTCAGCAATAGCGAGTATGACGCTTTCCGCGCAGAAAAGCCCCGAGGCAAATGTTTCCTCCGCGGACTTACGTACATCGGGAATGGATGTGGCTTTCATATGTTGCTCCAGTGAGAGTTAAAACGCCCGACATCATGGTTCAAAGGCGCTATGAATCGTCGCCTGCACCGTCTTGTCGGCCGTCCGCTGTGAACCCTTCATGGATCTCCAAAATATGTGTGGATGCATCCATCGTTATCTCGATCAATTCCATCCAAACTCCTTGGCCCACCGGGCTGCTCAGCGGCGGCACGTCTTTTTAGGCCGTTCACTGAGGCAGCGATGTTGCCCGCTCTTATGCTTCAGGCTCGTCAGGCAATCGCAGTTAGTAGCTAATCATACGCCACGCGCATTTCTTCGTTTGGTAGAACATGCTTAATTCTATCTTGCCATTTATCAGAGCGCCAAGTGCCGAGTTTTTCATGAGTCAAGAAATAGTTTTGAGGGATTGGATGAGTGCCAATTACTACATCCAATCCATACTTGGCGGGAATGTAATTGCAGAAAGCATCCAACCGTGGACAAGGCGGATAACCGACCACTAACCCCGTGGCTAGGTGGACGACATCCGCACCATTCTTCTTCATCTCTGCGGGGGCGTATTCCACATTTCCGCCAGGACAACCACCGCAGGTAGTGAATCCCACGAGCTCCACTTCCTGGTCTTTGTAAAGGGAAAAAGCCCCTTCACGATTGCGCATAGCTCGTAGACACTTTCCGCCTGCACATGTGTGATACCGGTTGCAAATAATGATGCCAATTTTCTTCATTTTCATGACCCCTTTACAGTTATTATATTTTCGATCAAAGGAACGGTAAGTCACTTAACGGGCTGCTCGGGGCGGGCTTTCTTAAAGCCCGTCCGGTGGGGCGGTAATATTAGCAAATACCCCTTTATTTCGTGCGCTTATCTCGGACATAAATAGCCTTTGAATTTGTATTACCTATTGGCCTTTCTTCTGTGTCAAAGAGCTTCGTTGCCGCGACTAACTCACCGAGCTTGCCGTATCCGTAGTTACGCGGGTCAAAATCCGGTGATTGTTTCGCAATATTGGTGCCGACAGACGCCAAATGAGCCCACCCACTCTCATCCGACGATGCTTCCACAGCATTGCGCAACAATGTGACCAGTTTCGTGTCTTGCTTCAGCTCACTGCTCGATTTCCTGATAATCGATTTGCCTTCGTCAGTCTTCGCGCGGAGGACCTCTGTGTAAATAAATTTATCGCATGCCGAGACAAACGGGGCTGGTGTCTTTTGCTCGCCAAAGCCAAAGACCAGCAAACCGGACTCCCTAATTCTGGACGCCAGTTTTGTAAAATCGCTGTCGCTAGACACGATACAGAATCCATCGAACTTACCTGTGTACAACAAGTCCATCGCGTCGATAATCATTGCGCTGTCAGTCGCGTTTTTCCCTTTTGTGTAGAGGAATTGCTGTATAGGCTGGATCGAATACTGCAGCAAAACATCTTTCCACCCTTTGAGGCCTGCGCCTGTCCAATCCCCATATATTCTTTTGACGCTGGCTGTCCCGTAGTTCGCGATCTCCGCCATCAACCCCTCGACAATACTTGGCTGGGCATTTTCCGCATCAATTAGAACGGCTAACTTGCTACTGTTTTCCAATACTTTGTCCTCCGCTCTATCCGTGTTTGAAGCTCTTCAAAAGACAAGAGATCGCCTGGGTGAGATTTGTGCCTTCGCATTCGCCTGTCTAGTTCTTTCTTGTGGCTTTGGGGAACAGGTACCCCCCGATTCATCGGCAGCAATGCTATCCCAGAGGTCTTCAACCAAGAGGATTTTCTCCGAGGTGGTCAAATCATCAATTTCACGGATATCTGTTATGCGCATTCGCGCTCTCCACCTCTGTGGGCTGAATACCACATTTTGTTGATTTTTGCACCCGCCTTAGCACCCTAACGCCGAAGCTCAGCGGCGCGGCTTGTTTTCGTCCGCTGCAGCGCCTTGTTCGAGCGCTTCGTTCATCTCGGGCCACGACCGTGAAAGGGGCGGCGCGCTACGAAAAATTCATAGGCGTAGAAGTCAGAATAGCGGCGGTGCATCTCGAGCTCCTCGGCGAATTGGTCCAGTATGTCCAACGCTTCAACGTCGGTGGCATATTTGCCGCGCAATTCAGCAA
>Ga0068714_10004698_pt1 | contig 15071 bp, 12 predicted proteins | sample MTBNYHSulfiMetaG_FD_62988 | JGI IMG/M metagenome (GOLD analysis project Ga0068714, IMG submission 62988) | Enrichment culture microbial communities from rom New York Harbor, USA that are MTBE-degrading - MTBE-NYH (New York Harbor Sulfidogenic)... | ecosystem: Environmental > Aquatic > Marine >... | reverse complement strand
TCCCTCTGGCGTCGGACGGCATCCCCGGCAAGTCTTTGTCGGTCAGGATCCCGGCCTCGTAGAGCTCGAGGGCGAAGGCGACGACCTGAGGGGTTGCGAATCCGTCCAGCCCGTACTCCTGGGTTGCACTCAGGATGTCATAGTTGAAGTCCAACTCCAAATGGGCCGCCATCAGGTAGGTCAGTTTGTTGAAGCATTTCAGGAAGTAATTCTGCCGTCCCGGCCAGGCGATCACGGCATGGCAATTCTTGGGGCAGTTGTAGCACCCGGTTTCCCGAAGCCGTGCGCTTCGAGTCAGCGCCCCCCACTTTCTCTGAAGATCCTGGTTCCAATAGCCTTTCTTCCTCACCCGCGCGTTGCCCCAGGCGAAATTATCGACGTGAAACGCCTCATCGTCCTCGTGTGCCATGGGGTCCCCGACGATCGGGTTTTCATAGATTTCTTTCCTCAGCCGCTGGCACAGTTCAAAGAGTTCGGCCGGTCTGGCGATGTGAACATCCTTGGTTCCGCGCACGGCGATGGCCTTGAGCCGCTTGTCTCCCATAATCACGCCCACCCCCCGAGAGGCGCTGGAGTTGGCGTGATCGATGGTCGCCATGTAGACCCTGTTTTCGCCGGCCGGGCCGATCGAGGCGACCTGAGCCTTGTCCTGCCTCAGCTCCCTGCGGATTTGCGCCGCTGTTTCTTGGCATCCCTTACCCCGGAGGTGGCGGGCGTCGCGGATCTCGACCCTGTCATTGTCGATCCACACATACACGAGGTCGGGAGACGTGCCTCGAATGACCACTTTGTCATACCCGGCATGCTTGAGCTCCGGGCCGAAGTATCCCCCCATCAGGGAGTGGGAATGCAAGTTTGTCTGGGGAGAAAAGGTGTTGACGGCGGTGCGATTGGCACCCGGCACCGGGGTGCCGTGCAAAAGACCGGTGCTGAATACGAGGAGGTTTTCCGGGGAGAAGGGATCGGCCTCCGGGGGAACTCTGTCCCAGAGCAACTTGTCGGCGGTTCCCTGGCCGCCCAAATGGAGTTCGGTCAGTCTCGGGTCGGTTTCCACCCTCTCGATGTTTCCCCGAGTCAGGTCAATCTCCAGAATATACCCTGTCTCTGCGTATCTCATTTCGCGTTCCCTGTCGGCGTCTTCACGCGCTTAATGCATAAACAATTTATATTTAATCGGTTATCCGATGTCAAATGTCCTGAGCGTTCTTGACGGTTGCGAGACCGGCCGGAATTCCATGACGAGCATCGGGAAAGTTCTTCTGGCCACCTATGCAAATAGGACCGGGTTTGCAAAACGGCTCGAGAAGAACGGATTTCTGATCCGAAAGGGCGACCCAAACGATGAAAGGCTGACAATCCTCGAAATCACTCCGAAGGGAAAGCAGACCCTCCTGAACCTATCAGGAAGCAAAGACAAGAATATAGAACGCTACCTTGAAGATTTTACCGATGAAGAAAGGAGCCTGCTTCTCCAAAGGCTGCGGGGTTTGCTCAGGAAACAGAGAGGCTAAGATTTCTCTTTGCCTTTTCTGACGATCGTCCTCTTTTCTTCCGGAATGGGGGGCGGAACCGGCTCGCCGGAAATCTTCGTCACCGCGCCGAAGCGAGGAGGACAAGCTTCAAAACAGGTTCCGCATTTGATGCATTTCTCCTGGTCGATGATGTGGATGCGGTTCTTGCCGCCGTCAATCGCCTCGACCGGACATCGCTTGGCGCAGATCATGCAGGCCTGGCACTTGTCCGGATCGATGTAGTAGGACGGGATTTCACGAAACAGGGTGTCGATTTCCTCTTTCGTGAAAAGCCCTTCGTAGTCTTCCGGCGCCTGAAGGCGGGAAGCCAGCTTCTCCTGGTTCGCCAGCTTCAGGTAGGGGACCAGGTTCGACATTTCTGCAAGCCTCTGCTTCAGGTCGCGCCGGTCGATTCCTTCGCCCTGGCCCAGCGGCCCGAGCTCCTTCACTTTCTTGACGAAAGCATCCACCCCTTCCACAAAAACGCTCGCATCCGCGGCGGACATGAACTCGATCCTCAGTCTTTCCGGGTTCAGCCCGATGTGTTCCATGACCCTCTTCAGCAGCAGCACCATGTTCAGGGTGTGGAAATTCCCTTGGGTCACATAGTTGCATTCATTCAAGCGGCAGGCGCCGATAAACACCCCATCCACTCCGTTTGAGAGGGCTTTGAGGACGAAGGCCATGTCCACCCTTCCGGAACACATGACGCGAATCAGTCTCATCTCGGTGGTATACTGTAGTCTGGAAACTCCAGCTAGGTCGGCGGCCCCGTAAGCTCACCAGTGGCAGACAAAACCCAGCACTCTTGGTTTGAATTTGGCTCCAGCGCTCATTGGTTTTCCCCTCTTCAGTCCGGGATTCCGGATTTAGCGCGTGCGGCGACCGTCCCACACAGTCATTGCGAGGCGCCAAGCGCCGTGCCTGCGCGCTGAAGCGCTACGGCGCGCAAGCGTGGCAATCTCACGAATCATGCAACCTCATCCTTGGGCTTTAGACATCCCCCACCGCTGCGTCCATTTGGGGGAGAATCTCTTCCTCCGGAGCGGCCATGGCGTCGATTTCGCTCAGGAGCTCTTCATCCGTGTAGTGCTTCAGCTGGATGGCCCCGGTCGGACACTTGGTGTTGCAGAGGCCGTCTCCTTTGCACAGAACAGGATTGACCGTGGCCTTCTTCCCTTGTTTCGTGTCGCGAAGGTCCAGGGCGCCGTACGTGCAGGCGGCGACACAGCCCCCGCAGCCGATACACCGGCTCTCGTCCACCCGGGCCACGGAACCGGAGGCGACCACCGTGTCATGGGAGAGCAGGGTCAACACCCGCCCCGCCGCGCCATAGGCCTGGTTGATCGTTTCCTGCATGAACTTGGGGTAGTGGGCAAGCCCGCACAAATAGACGCCGTCCGTCCCGAACTCGACAGGTCTCAGCTTGACGTGGGCTTCTTTGAAGAAGCCGTCCGGACTCAGCGTGACCTTGAACAGTCCGGCCACTTCCTGGGTCGCTTTTGAAGGAATCACCGCGGCCGCCAATGCAAGGACATCTGCGTCGAGGACGAGCTTCTTCCCGAGAATGTAGTCCGTCGCGGTCACCTTGAGCACAGGCCGGCCCTCGTCCGACTCCCCCGCTTCCACCTGGGGGGGGTCCTGGGGCTCGTAGCGAACGAACTTGACATCCCGGTTGGAGGCTTCCCGGTAGAAATCCTCTTTGAAACCATAGGTTCTCATATCCCGGAAAAGGATGGTGATGTCCGCCTCGGGGTTGAGCTTCTTCAGCTCCAGGGCGTTCTTCACAGACTGGCTGCAGCAGATGCGGCTGCAGTAGTTCCGGTCTTCGTTCCTGCAGCCTACGCACTGGATCATCACGACACTCTTCGCGTTCGCGACCTTGTCGTCTTTCCTGGTGATCAGCCCCTCCAGGTCAAGATGGGTGACGACCCTGTCGTCCTCGCCATAAAGGTATTCGGTCGGCGTGTAGAGATCCGCGCCGATGGCAAGGACGGCTGCGCCGTGCTTGATCTCGGCGACCCCGGTTTCGGACTTCACCGTCGTGACGAAGTTGCCGACGTACCCGGTCGCCTCCGTGATGGTCGCGTCATGGTAGACGCGGATGAGGGGATGGCGATAGACCTTTGCGATCAAATCCCGCAGATAGGCTTGCACGTCCAGCCCTTCCAGGGTGGAATGAACCCTCCGCACGATCCCGCCGAGCTCTTTTTCCTTTTCCACCAGGTGAACCTCGTGTCCCTGGTTGGCGATGGACAGCGCACAGTTCATGCCCGCGACCCCTCCGCCCACCACCATCGCCGCCTTGTTGACCGGAAGATCGAATTCCTGCAACGGTTCCAGGTGGCACGCCCGGGCGACCGACATGCGGATGATGTCCTTGGCCTTTTCCGTGGCCTCCTCCTTTTCCCTGGAGTGGACCCAGGAGTTGTGCTCCCGGATGTTCGCCATTTCGCAGAAATACTGGTTGATTCCCGCCTCCCGGACCGTGTCCCGGAACAGGGGCTCAAGGGTCCTGGGGGAGCAGGCGGCGATGACCACCCGGTTCAGGCCTTTTTCCCTGGTAATGTCCGAGATTTCCTTGGCGGAATTGGTGGCGCACGAAAAGAGCTGTTCCTGGGCGTAGACCACGTTGGGCAGGGTCTTGCAGTACTCGACGGTCTCAGGAACGTTGACGATCCTTCCGATATTGGCCCCGCAGTGACAGACAAAGACCCCGATCTTCGGCTCCTCCTGCGAGACATCCCTTTCGCTCGGGTACACCCTTTCCTTGGCAAGATTCCCCCGGCGGTAGTCCAGGAGTTGACCGATCTGGCTGCCGGCGCCGCTGGCGCTGAACACCGACTCCGGGATGTCGATGGGACCCTGGAAGGCGCCGCTCACAAAGATCCCGGGCCGGTTGGTCTCCATGGGATTGACGGGATTGAGCTTGCAGAAATGGTTTGATTCGAGCTCAATGCCGAATTTTTCCGCCATGTCCTCGGCATCCACAGGAGGGTTGAGACCGATGGACAAGACCACCATGTCGAACTCCTCTTCCTGGACGCCTTCTTCGGGGGTGGAATAGCGCACGGAGACGTTCCCGCTGCTAGGATCCTCTCTCACGATGGACGTGTAGCTCCGGATGAAGCGCACATCAGGAAGGTTCTCGGCCCTCTCGTAGTAGCGCTCGAAATCTTTCCCGTAGGAGCGGATGTCGTTGTGGAAGACGGTGCACTGGGCCTCCGCGTCATGATCCTTGGTCAGGATGACCTGCTTCTGGGTGTAGGTGCAGCACACCGCGGAACAGTAGCTGTTTTCGCCCGGGGTGACCCGCCTCGAACCCACGCACTGGATCCAGGCGACCTTGCGGGGGTGCTTCAGGTCGGAAGCGCGCAGGATCTCCCCGGCGTAGGGCCCCGTGGAGCACAGCAGCCGCTCGTAGTCCATGCTGGTGACCACGTTCGCGAATTCCCCGTAGTGATATTCCTTCTTGGTTTTGGGATCAAAAGGCTCGAACCCGGGGGCCAGAACGATGGCGCCCACACGGATTTCTTTTTTCTGCGGGGTTTGTTTCAAATCGATGGCGTCGTTCTTGCAGACCCCTTCGCAGATGCGGCACTTTTTCTCCTTGAGATACAGGCAGCTCTCGTCGATGTAGGCGATCAGGGGAATGGCCTGGGCAAAGTAGATGTGAACCGCTTTGTTGAGCGAGATCTCCTGATTGTATTGGTCCGGGTACTTGGCGGGGCAGTACTCCACACAGGTGGTGCACCCCGTGCACTTTTCTTCGATGATGTACCTGGGCTTTTTCGTCAGCGTGACCGTGAAGTCGCCCACCTCCCCTTCGACACGGTTGACTTCAGTGTACGTCAGGACTTCGATGTTCGGATGCCGGCCGACCTCGACCAGTTTCGGTGCGAGGATTCACATGGAGCAGTCATTCGTGGGAAAAGTCTTGTCCAGCTGCGCCATGTGCCCCCCGATGCTGGGGGCCTTTTCAACCAGGTAGACCTTGAACCCGGCCGTGGCAAGATCCAGAGAGGCCTGAATGCCGCTGATCCCCCCGCCCACGACCATGACGTCTCCAAAGGGACTGTCCTCCAGACTCCGGGCAACCTGTTCTAATTGTTCTTTTTCCACTTTTATTTCTCCAACCGGAATAATGGAAGATTGGAAGAATGGTTCCATCATTCCATCATTCCTCTCCTATTGAGTCACTTCCTGGACGATCTCCGTGATGTCCTTGATCTCGATCTGTTCCGTGAGGTTCAGGGTCAACCGGCTGTCCTCAAACATGGTGATGCAGTAGGGACAGGCGGTCACCAGGACCTCGGCTCCGGCCCTGATCGCTTGTTCCAGCCGGAGGTCGGAAAATCTTTGGCCCTTTTGGGTTTCCATCCAGACCCTGCCGCCGCCCCCTCCGCAGCACAGACTGTCTACCCTGCAGTCTGGCATCTCGTTCAACGTCAACCCGGGGACCGCCTTCAAGACTTCCCGAGGTTCGTCAAACAGTCCGTTGTGCCGGCCCAGGTAACAGGGGTCATGGTACGTCACGGTCTTCCCGTACTCCTTGGTCAACTCGAGCCTCCCCTCCTTGACCAGGTCGAACAGGAATTGAGCGATATGAATCACCTCGAAGTTCACCCTGAAATCAGGGTACTCGTTCTTGAAGGTGTGGTAGCAGTGAGGGGAGGTCACAAGGATTTTCTTGACCCCGTGATCGATAAAGGTCTTGATGTTCTCCTTGGCCAGGCGCTTGAAGACTTCCTCGTCGCCCGTTTTGCGGATGCTCTCTCCGCAGCAGTTCTCCTTGGCGCCCAGGATCCCGAACTCCACCCCCGCCTTGTTGAGGAGGTTGGCCGTAGCCACAGCGACCTTCCTGGACCTCGGGTCATAGCTGGGATAGCAGCCGGGGAAATACAACAGATCCATGCCCTCGGTGAACTCGTTGACGGAAAGGCCTTTTGCCCAGTCCGCCCGCTTCGCACGCTCTTCACCCAGGGTGTTCCCCTCGCCGACGAGGCTTCCCCTCACCGTGCGGATCGGCGTCACCGATTTCGGAAACACGCCGTATTCCGTGGCAATCCGACGCAGGGCCACGCCGGAATCGATTTGCTTCACATCCCGGGGGCACTGCTGGGGGCATCTCCCGCAGGTCGTACACAGCCACATCTCTTCGCTCTCGATGTCCGTCAAACCGAACGTGGCCTCCCGGACGATTTTGCGCATGCTGAAGGTCCTGACCCGGTTCCATGGGCAGACCACATCGCACAATCCGCACTGGAAGCACCGTTTGAAGGCGTCTCCACCGCTCGCTTTGATGACATCGATGATCTCTTTGTAGGGGGCTACCGTTTCCACTGTTTTCCTTTAACCTCTCACTGTGCTAGCCCTTCTTGGCCAGGGACATGCGGGTCATGGTGTCCATGACCTTCTCCAAACCGTATTTGTCGATCATGGCTTCCAGCCCGATCTCAACGTCCTCCTGGGTTACCTCTTCTTCGACTTCCTCTTCCCGCTCTTCGTAGATCAGGGCGTCGTTCAGGCACCACTGGACACACAGGGGCTCTTTTTGGGGCGGATCGTCTTCGCACATGTCGCATTTCAGCGGGAGACCGGAATCGGGTTCCTTGAAGATGTCCCGGGAAGGACAGGATGCCCTGCAAAAGGCGCACTCGTCGTATTCTTTTCCGTCGATCACATACTTGTCCCGGCCCATGCATTCCGCTTTCGCGTACTCCCCGGCGTACACAGGCACGTAAATGTCCTTGAGGGGGTCGTGAATCACCCGAATGCGGGACCTGGCCGGGTTGTTGCTGCTGTACTTGGGCTGAGCGTGAAAGGCGGAGCAGACGAGCTCACAGGCCCGGCAACCGTTGCACTTGTCAAGATCGACTTTGATGGTCTTTATAATCTTCTTTTTTTTCTCACCCATGACGGCTACCATTCCTTCCCCTTAGTTCTTCTCTGTTTCCGCGGAGGGCTCCTTGGAGGGAGCTCCGTCCTCCGTCAAGATGCCCCGCTTCAGGAAGTCTTCGGCCACGTCATCCAGACCCAGGGCGAGCAAAGACTCCTTCGTAGGGATGCCGTCGTGATTCCACCCCTTGAACTCGTAGTACGTGTCCAGAAGCTTCTCCTCAAGCTCGGGAAATCGCTTCTTCCAATGGTCGTCCGGCGGCTTCTCCTCGGCTCTCCTCAAGCCTCTTCTCACATTGATGGCTCGAACCAGGTTTCGGTTTCGGTTGAAGATCTGCGTCAGGCCGTCCTCATCCATGTCCATTCCGGTGGCCGCGGAGATGAAGGTCGGCAGATTGTGGATGTGGTAGGGGGGCTTCAGGGGAAAGGACGACAGCCCGGCGCACAGCCCGAGCGCGTCGTCGATGTGATGCATCTTTTCCTGCCAGTCGACGATTTCACAACAGGCTTCAGGCGGCGGGTAGAAGGGCATGGAGTTCTCCCCTCGAAACTCCCAGTTCAGCACCCACTGCTTGAACTTGTCATTGGGGGCCTGCACCCAGTCCTTCACGAACGCTTCCCTCAGCTCCATCGTGGAAAAAGGCGCCTGGGGGAAATTCCCCTCGATTTGAGTGATGTTCATTTTTTCGCCGGTACAGTACATCAGAAAATAAATGGGGTTCAGCATGCCCAGCTTGAGGGGGAGCTGCTCGTGCTTCTTGATGTTGTTGTGAGCGTAATCTTCGGCGCCGTTGCCGATCTGCTTGGCCGCCCAGTAGGTCCCGTTGGCGAGTACGTCTCCGATCCCTTCCCGCCTCACAATGCGGTCCAGGAGCCAGTAGAATCTCCCCTCGTTGTCCTCCGGGCATCCCTCGAAGTCGGCGTTCGACAGAATCCCCGCCTCTTTGAGCTCAAAGGCAAAGGCCATGGTCTGCGGCATGGAGAATCCGTCCACCCCGTATTCCGTGGCCTGCTGGGCGATCTTGAAACCGAATGCCGAGTCGTCGACGAAGGCCGCCATCGCATAGGTCAATTTGGTGAAGCACTTCATCATGTAAGTTGAAACGCCGGGAACGGAAATGATGGCCCCACACTTCATCGGGCAGTTGTAGCAGCTGATGAGCCGCGTCCGCACCGTCTCCAGCGTGTTCTTCCACATCTTTTCGATCTCGTCGTTCCAGAAACCCTTTCTCCGCACCCGGGCGTTTCCCCACATGAAATTTTCGGTGTGCCACTTCTCGTCGTAGTGGGCCATCTCCTGGGGGGAACCGAGTCCTGCGAGAATGGGCATGACTTCGGGAATCAGGTTGGGTGCCCGCACTTTGATGTACTGCAGCACCTCGTTGCAGAGTTGCATGAATTCAGCCGGCCGGGCAACGTTGACATCCTTGGTCCCGCGAACGGCGATGGCCTTCAGCCCTTTGTCTCCCATGACGGCGCCCAGACCGAGCCGGCTGGCGCTGGAACGTCCCTGTTCAATGGAAGCCATGTACACCCTGTTTTCGCCGGCCAGGCCGATGGCCGCCACCTGGACTTTCGGATCCTTCAACTCCTGCCGGATGATTTCCGCGGTTTCAACGGCGCCTTTGCCCCGGAGATGGGAGGCATCCCGTATTTCCACTCTGTCGTTGTCGACCCAGAGATAAACCAGGTCGGGGGACTTGCCTCGAAAGATGATTTTGTCATAACCGGCGTACTTCAGTTCCGGCGCCAGGAACCCCCCCATCATGGAATAGCCCAGGTACAGTGTCTGAGGAGAATACGTGGAGATAATGGTCCGGTTCGCACCGGGGGCCGGTGTGCCGCACAACAGACCCGTGCCGAAGATCAGCAGGTTGTCGGGAGAAAAGGGGTCGGTTTCGGGGGGAACCCTGTCCCACAGGATCTTGGCGTTGGTCCCCAGCCCCCCAAGATAAAGCTCGGTCAACCCCGGGTCGGTTTCTGCCCTCTCGATGCTTCCTCGGGTTAGATCGACTTCCAAATTGAACCCTGTCTCGGCATATCTCATTGTCTTACCCCTTAACCTCTATCTGTCATGGAAACCGTGATCGATCCAGCCTCCACCATCTCCTACCGTGCGGCACCCGTTCTTTTCGCACTTTTTAGCGGGAAAGGGGTGCCTTGATTCGCCGGTAGGGTTTTTGGATCTGGCATTTCTCTTTACACCAAAAGTAGCGATAACCATTTGATATGGCTATCGATATGGAGCTTGTTGAATTCAACGAATCAGAAAATTGTAATTACAATCTAGCCATAATATAACTATGTGTCAAGAAAAAAATTCCCCGCCCGCCCTTCCTCTCCCCGGTCGGAAATAATCGCAAAAACGGTGACATGGTGGACTTGGTTCGGTCTCCTGTGATAAAGTATGTCGTCTTACCGCGAAGCGGTCAAAGTTTTATGGAGAAGGGGCGCATTCATGAATCGGCCCGAAGAGGTTGAGCGGTTTTACCTGGAGCACCTTCCCGGAGCCAAGAAAGAGAGGAACTTTCTCAAGGCGCCTTGTCCTTTCTGCCGCCCGGACGAGACGAAAGGAAAGGGGATCCTGACTGTCTATCTTGAGCCTGAAAGTTTTTTTATGGGCTATTTCCGTTGCCTGAACGGGTGCAGACCGGGTGGATTCCCTCTGTATTTCGGCAAGCTGGCCGGCCTTGACCCCCGAAAAGTCCCCGGCTACGACCCTGACCGCGAGGTAAAAGCCCGCGACGTCGTCTTTCCCGGCAAAAATCTCAACAGCGAGATCAAGAAATTCGGGACCCTCATGGGGGAACCCGAACACGCCTATTTCAAGGACTTCGGCGTGTCAAAGGCGACGGTCGAGGAAATGAAGATCGGGTTCAACGGCCGCTATCTCGTTTATCCCTATTTCATGGAAGACGGCAATTGCTACGCGGCGCGCTGCGTCATGCCGGAGCGCGAAGAGGATCAGTTCTGGCACGGGGACGAGGCTTTTTTCGCACCGGAGCAGCAGATCTTCAATGTGCAGGAGATCGAGCGGTGCGAAAACGGGGCCCTCTTCGTCGTGGAAGGGGAGAACAACCTGCTGACCCTGAAGGAGCTGGGTTACCCGTCCCTGGCCGTTCCCGGTTTTTCGAACCTCGAAGCCGTGGACCCCGACCGGTTTTCCTATGTCTCCAACGTCTTCCTGCTCATGAATCACACCCCCGAGGCTCGAATCGCGGCCCGCGCCCTGGCCACCCGTCTTGGATACAAGGCAAGGATCTTCAAGTGGTCCCCCGATTTAAAGCGGGGATACACCCTCTGCCACCTGGCCAGAGACCAGGGCAAACACTTCAGAACCGCCGTCTCCGCCATGATCCGGGCCTCCGAATCTTTCTCGCCTTTTTCCTCTCCAGGCAAGGAGCACATCCGGTTCATGCAGCAAATGGAAAGAGAGAAGGGGCAGAGACTTCTCGGCCTGAGCACGGGCTTCGCGAAAATGGACCAGGCCCTCAGCGGCGTCGGGGGCATCAACATCCTGGGAGGACAGCCGAAAGCCGGGAAGTCCTGCTTTTTCATGCAGATCTCCACGGAAATGGCGAGAAGCAGGATCCCGGTCATTTACTACGACTTTGAAAACGGGCGTCAAAAGATCTACACGAGGACCCTGTGCCGTCTCAGCCGCCTGGCGGAGGAGAACGTGAGGCGGGAGGACCTTCCGCAGGAGGATGCCCGGCGGCTTCAGGAAGCCCTGAGCGAGTTCAAGGAAATGCTCCAGTATTTCCGGGTGGTCACGGACCGCAAACTCAGTCCGGACACCCTGCGGCGCCAGATCGATTTCATCAAGCACGAGACCAGGCAGGACAAAACGCTCGTGGTGGTCGACAGCCTGCACAAACTGCCCTTCAAGAACCTTTCGGAGAGACGAACCGGCATCGACGAGTGGCTCCGCCACATGGAGGCTGTCCGGGATGAGCAGGACGTGGCGTTCCTGGTGATTTCCGAACTTTCCCGCAGTCTGGAGGGTCGCTACGACGAAAAGCCGGACCTCGGCTCTTTCAAGGAATCGGGCGACATCGAATACAGCGCGGACAACGCGATGATCCTCGCACCGAGCTGGAACCCTCTCGATCCCTTTTCCTCAGGGGAAAGGAAAAGCATTCTCTGGCTCGTGGCGAGCAGGGAGAGCAGCCCGGGGAAGGTCGCAGAATACGTGCTCGATTATCCCTTCTGGGGATTCAAGGAGCAGTAAGCCCTCACATCGGTTGCCGGTAGGGAGGCGGCTCTTTCTTGGCTGCAAGGATGCTTCGCAGCCGGTCTCTTTCGGCCCTCAGCTGACGGAGGGGGGTTTCCAGTTGATCTCTTTCTTGGGGAGAGGCCGTCTGCACGCGTCTTTCCAGGCTCTCCACTTCCCTTTCAAGGCGATAAAGCTCTTTGGCGACCATCCGGACGGACATCGTTTTGTCCTCCGCGAAATTTTGATGGACTCCTAAAAAGTCCCACACCGTCATTGCGAGGCGCGAAGACCGTGGCAATCTCCTGAATATCCGGTTAGATAGGAGATTGCTTCGCTTCGCTCGCAATGACAAGTGGGGCGTTTTTGGACTTTTTAGCGGGGTCAATTAAAAGGGCCACTTGCTCCGGCTGGAAAGGAAGCCTGGAAAAGATCTTTCTCTCCACGGCTCTGCACAGGCTGAAGTTCTTGCGGATCCGTTCCTTGAGGGAGTCCTTGCCCCTCCCGTAATGGTCCAGAAGGTATTTGAGCCGCTCCTCGAGACTCACCACCACGTCGTGGTTCACGCGTTTGTCCGCGTAGTAGACGATTTCCGCTTCGCGAACGGCATGATCGGCGTCGAACTCGGCCAGGACGATGTGTTCCGCCACGATGTCCGCGATCTCGTGGAATCGATGATCCAGGCAGATCTCTCTTCCTTTTTGGGCGTGATCTTCTTTCGTGCGAAGGCACTCGGTCTTGGCGATGTCATGCATGAGGGCGCCTGCGGTGACCGCTTCCAGGGCCAACTCTTCACCGGCCTTCCGGAGGCCTCGAGCCAGGAGGGACGCCACCTTCTCGACAACCATGGAGTGGGCTTTGATGTTCTCCAGCATGCCGTACGTTTCCATGAGCGAAAGACATTGGTCGACCGAAGGAATCATGTTCAAGAGCATAAGGGAAGCCGGTCAAAAAAACAAGGGGATGAGTTGACAGGGAGGATTCCTGCCAGCAGAATGAGAGGGTCTGCATGCAAGGAGCGTCATGGGAAAGGCGATGAGAGGTAGACGGGGATGGCTGTTCTTGCCGGGAATCGTCACCCTCCTCACGATGGGGTTCGTCGCGCCGGCTGTACCGGAAGACGATGGACGGTTTCGCGGGCTCCGGGAGAAAATGGTGCGGGAGCAGATTGCGAAACCGCCGGATTTCCGCGAACCGGTGACGGACGAGAAGGTTCTCTCCGCGATGCGCGAGGTTCCCAGGCACTTCTTCGTGAAACCCGGGGACCTCTCCGCCGCCTATGGAGACCATCCCCTTCCCATCGGGTACGGGCAGACCATCTCGCAGCCCTACATCGTTGCGCTGATGACGCAGATGCTCGAGCTCGAGCCGGGGCATCGCGTGCTGGAGGTGGGCACCGGATCCGGCTATCAGGCCGCGATCCTCTCCGCTCTGGTCGACCGGGTCTGCACCGTGGAGATCATCGAAGCACTGGGGAAAGAGGCCTCGGACCGGCTCGAACGGCTGGGCTATGAAAACGTCGAGGTCAAAATCGGGGACGGTTACTTCGGTTGGGAGGAGCGGGCGCCCTTTGATCGGATCATCGTCACCTGTGCATCCAGCGTGGTCCCCCCTCCTCTCCTCCATCAACTCAAACCGGGAGGCAGGATGTGCATCCCGGTGGGGGGCCAGTACGCGATCCAGTATCTCACCATGGTGACGAAGTCCGAAGACGGGACCGTCTCCATGAAAAAGACGATCCCGGTCCGGTTCGTCCCCCTCGTGCGACCGATGAGGTGAATCCTTGGCCGCGGCAAAGCATAGCCGGTTTTTTTCTCGCGGCGCTGCCATCGCCCTTGCCGTGTTTTGCTCGTGGTTCTGCGCGGACCGAGCAGGGGCGGGCGACCCGGACTATTTGATCAGCATCCAGTTCGAAAACGATTTTTTCGGCGGGGGCACCGACAGGCACTTTACCCACGGGACACGGATCGAGTGCCTGACGAAACCCCTCGAATGGATCGCTGACGGCGCGGACAAACTTCCCTGGTTCAGTGCGGAAGCAGCCATTGCCGATCCCGACGAGGCTCTCAGAGGCCGGGCCAGTTTTTCCCTGGGGCAAAGCATCTTCACCCCCGAAGACACGACGTCCGAAGACCTCGTTGCCGACGACCGGCCCTATGCGGGCTGGCTCTATTTCGGGCTGGGGATCGTGGCCAACCAGGGAAGCCGGCGATACGATAAGCTCGAGCTTGAAATCGGAATGGTCGGGCCCTATTCGTTTGCCGAAGATGTCCAGACCTACTGGCATTCTCTTTTCGGCCTTCAGGTCCCCCAGGGCTGGGACAATCAGCTCGAGAGCGAACCCGGGGCGGTGCTCTATTATGAGCAGGCGAGGCGCTACGATCGGCGCACCGTGCTGGGTCTGCAGGTCGACATGATTCCCCATTTCGGGGGCAGCCTGGGCAACGTCTTCACCTATGCCGCGGCAGGCTGTACGGTTCGGCTGGGATCGAATCTTCAGGATGACTTCGGGCCGCCGCGCATCCAGCCCAGCCTGCCGGGCGGGGCCTATTTCCGGCCGGAAAGGGGATTCAACTGGTATCTTTTCGCGGGCCTGGAAGGCCGGGCGGTCTTGCGGAACATCTTCCTCGACGGAAACACGTTCAAGGACAGCCACAGTGTCGACAAGAAACCCTTCGTGGGCGACGGGCAGGCCGGAGTCGTGCTGCAGTGGAACCGCTTTCGAATCAGTTACACGCAGATCTTTCGCACCAAGGAATTCGACGGGCAAGACCGGGGCGACATCTTCGGCTCCCTCAGCTTTTCCGCAAGCTTTTGAATTCCCCCCGAAGGGAGGCGGTGTCGTAAACCCAAGCGAGTCACGGAAGCTCTTTGATCCAAGAACCGTTCTCAAACCACCGTTCGTTCATGGCCTGCAGTTCACCCATTCCATCCAGGGAATCAAGGAGATTTTCCAACCAGTTCACCAGGAGGGGGTCATTGGGCGGCACCGCAATGCCGAGGGGTTCATAGGTGAAGGGCGTGATGAGAGCCACCAAGTCCTTGTCAGGATAGCGGAGGACGGTGGTGATGCAGATCGGATGGTCCGCCACCATGGCGTGGGCCTTGTCATCGAGCACCAGCTTGACGGCTTCGTCGTAATCCTTGACGAGGATCAGTTTGACGTTGGGAAAGACGGCTTCGACAAAGGACTGGCTTGTCGATCCTTTCAGGGCGGCCAGGGTCACATTGGAGGCTTTGATCTCTGAAACCTCATCGACCCGGGCGAGGGTGGCGGTCTTGGCGAGGACGGATTTGCCGGAGATTCTATAGGGCCCCACAAAAGCGGCCTTGAGGTTTCGTTCCGGGGTCATGGTCATCCCGGAAATAACCATGTCAACCTTGCCGGCCTCGAGCGCGGGGAGGAGGTCCGAGAAGGGCATGGTCTGCACCCTCAGTTTCACGCCCAT
>Ga0068714_10004697_pt1 | contig 15071 bp, 13 predicted proteins | sample MTBNYHSulfiMetaG_FD_62988 | JGI IMG/M metagenome (GOLD analysis project Ga0068714, IMG submission 62988) | Enrichment culture microbial communities from rom New York Harbor, USA that are MTBE-degrading - MTBE-NYH (New York Harbor Sulfidogenic)... | ecosystem: Environmental > Aquatic > Marine >... | reverse complement strand
ACGCCCTTGCCTCCTCGGTGTGGGGTTCCCTCCGTCAGGGTCCCCAGAGGACTCTCACCTCCAGTTCTGCGCCCATGCCGGGCGCACCCCTCGTCGGCCTCCGGCCTCCTCGGGATGACAACAAGTGGGGGGCTCCTCGGGATAACACGTTGGGTGGGTGTTGACCCTCGCGCCTTTGCGCCTTCGCGCCTTTGCGTTTCTTCCCTCGTGAGCGCTGGCGGGATTGAGGTAGCCGGGTTGCGGGCAAAGGCCACGCTGCACCCCTGCTTCTCTCTCGCGTCCTGGCGTCGTCCTGGCGTCTTTGCGTTCTCTCTGTGCGGTCGGGTCCGGCGCCTGACTACCTGTACCGCGCCAGCAGCCCCGTGCGCTCGTTGAACTCGTCGATCAGGCGGTCCCACGCCTCGTGGGAGCGCATCCTCCCGCTCCAGTAGCCGTCCTCGGTCCACTGGGCGTCGAGCTGCTCCACGGTCTTGCCCTGCTGCTCGACCCAGGTGAAGTACTTGAGGTTGTGGATCCGCTTGCGGTCCCGGTAGCCGAGCTCCTGGACGTGGTCGGTGCCCGCGCCGAGCAGGTACCGCTCGTGGTGGACCGCGGCCTGGATCTCCCCGTACGCGCCGTGAAGCTCCGCCTCCTCTTGAAGCCGGGACCGGTACATCTCCACCGAGTCGGTGGCCACGGTCACCAGGACGTCGTTCTCGTCCAACTCGAAGTAGCGGGCGGTCTTCACCGCCGTCAGCAGGTTGGCAATCCCGGAGATGCCGACCAGGTCGAGCCGGCCGGCGAGCTCGGGGTCGACCCCCTGACGCTCGAGGTACCCCCTCCCGGCCGGCTCGTTGAACAGCCGCAGCAGGCACATGCAGGCCTCGTCGTCGATCCCGGTCACCACGTCGAGGTTTCTCGCGTTCAGGATCCACGGCACGTGCTTGTCGCCGATCCCCTCGATGCGGTGGGCGCCGTAACCGTTCGAGAGCAGGGTCGGGCACTGCAGCGCCTCGGACGCGACCACGCGGATCCGGGGGTGGAGCTCGCGCAGGTACTCCGCACAGCCCAGGGTGCCGGCCGACCCCTGGGTCAGGCACACCGCCGCCAGCCGCTGCCCGGGTTGCCGCACCGCCTCGAACACCTCCTCCATCGCCGGCCCGGTGCAGGCGTAGTGCCAGACCGCGTTGCCGAACTCGTCGAACTGGTTCAGGACCACCACCTCGTCCGGTCGCGCCTCCCTGAGCTCGTGGGTCTTGTCGTAGACCTCCTTGACGTTGCTCTCGGAGCCCGGGGTGGCGTGGACCTCGGCGCCGACGCTCTCCAGCCACGTGAAACGCTCCCGCGACATCCCCTCGGGCAGGACCGCGATCGCCGGGCAGGCCAGCAGGTAGGAGTCGTAGGCGCCGCCGCGGCAGTAGTTGCCGGTGGAGGGCCAGAGGGCCTTCTGGCGGGTCGGGTCGAAGGCGCCGCGGACCAGCTTCTCCACCAGCGGGCCGAAGGTGGCGCCAACCTTGTGAGCGCCGGTGGGAAAGTAGCAGCCCAGCAGCATCAGCACCCGCGCCCGGACCCCCGTCAGGGCCGGGGGAAGCTCGAGGAAGTTGACCCCGCCGAAGCCGCCGCCGTGCTCCACCGGTTCGTTCTTCCAGGTGATGCGGAACAGGTTGCGGGGGTGGAGGTCCTGCATCCCGATCCCCGAAAGCTCCGCCCGGATCCGCTCCGGGATCACCTCCGGGTTCGCCATCTGCCGGTAGGTGGGAATGATGATGTCCCGCTCGCGGCAGCGGCGAACGGTGTTCTCGAGGACCTGCTCGGCGTCGGTCATGGTCGCGCTCCCTCCCCCACGGGGAGCGCATTCTACCCCCGATCCCGATCAGCCCGACCCCGCCCCGCACCACCCGTCATCCCGAACGCGACCCCGAGCCCATGCAAGGACCGGAATAAGGAGTCTCCCGCGACGAAGGACCCGCCTTCGTTGGGGCCGATCCCTCGTCGCTATCGCTCCTCGGGATGACATAGGCGAGGTGTCATCCCGAACGCACCCCCGAGCGTCAGCGCCCACCCCCACTCCGTCATCCCGAACGCGCCCCCAAGCGTCAGCGAGGGGGAGCGGAGGGATCTGCCCCGGCGGAGGGAGTGCCTTCGCTGGGACAGATTCCTCTTCGGCCCTTGGCCTCCTCGGAATGACAGGAACAAACGGGTCTCCTCGGGATGACGCGTTTCTTGGAGCGCTCGTTTCCCCCGCGCGTCTGCGCCTCCCCCCAGCGCCTTTGCGCCTTTGCGCCTTCGCGTTCCTTACCCTCTCGAGCCCGGCCCGCGATGACGCACGATCCCCCGGGGCGGCACGGGTGCGGCAGGAGTAAACTCTCCGCCGTCCCGAGCTCGCTCGGAGGAGGTTGCCATGACTCCAGACCACGGCCGCGCCGCTCTCGACGCCGCCCGGACCCTCGAGCCCCAGATCGTCCGCTTCCTCCGCGACATGATCGCGATCCCCGGCGAGAGCTGCCGCGAGCGGGACCGCTGTCACCGGGTCAAGGCCGAGCTCGAGGCGCTGGGCTTCGACGAGGTCTTCTTCGACCGCCTCGGCACGGTGGTGGGCCGAGTCGGCAGCGGCCCCGTGAAGATCCTCTTCGACGGCCACGTCGACACCGTCGGCGTCGGCGACCCGGCCGCCTGGCCCCATGACCCGTTCGCCGGCAAGCTCGAGAACGACGAGGTCTGGGGCCGCGGGGCGGTGGACGAGCTGCCGGCCATCGCCTGCATGGCCTACGGCCTCCACCTGCTGCGCCAGCGCGGCCTGCCGCCGGAGGTCACGGTCTACATCACCGCCTCGGTGATGGAGGAGGACTGCGACGGCGCGTGCCTGCTCCACGTGGTGGAGAACGAGGGAATCCGGCCCGACCTGGTCGTCCTGGGCGAGCCCACCGACCTGGCCGTCTACCGCGGCCACCGGGGCCGCATGGAGGCCACCATCACCACCCGCGGGGTGTCGGCCCACGGCGCCCACGCCCACCGCGGGGTCAACGCGCTGTACAAGATGGCGCCGATCATCGCCGACGTGGAGCAGCTCAACGGTCGCCTGGCCGACGACCCCTTCCTCGGCCCCGGCTCGGTCATCGTGTCCTTCGTCGAGTGCACCACCCCGTCGCTCAACGCGGTCCCGGACCGCGCCCGCATCTTCGTCGACCGCCGCCTGACCGTCGGGGAGACCGCGGAGAGCGCCCTGGCCGAGCTGCGCGCCCTCCCCCACCTCGGTGACGCCGAGGTCGAGCTGCTCTCCTACGACGAGCAGGGGTGGAACGGCGGCCGCGCCACCCAGGACAAGGTCTTCCCCACCTGGGTCCTGCCCGAGGATCACCCGCTGGTGCAGGGGGTCGCCGAGGCCGCGACCGCCGTGCTCGGCGCCCGCCCGGCCATCTCCCGCTGGCACTTCTCCACCAACGGGGTGGCCACCATGGGGCGCCTCGGCATCCCCACGGTGGGCTTCGCCCCCGGCCGCGAGGAGCTGGCCCACACCACCGAAGAGCGGGTGGCGGTGGCCGACCTGGTCAAGGCTACGGCGGTCTACTCGGTGATCCCGGAGGTCCTGGCCGCGCAGCGGCGGGGGTGACCCCTCTCAGGGCGACGCTCCGGACCACGCCGAGGGGTTGCCCCGCTCGAAACCGCCGCGGAACACCTCAGAGCCCCAACGGCAATTGAAGTTGTCGAGCGCCGTCGCCGGGCGTGTCGCCGTGTAGTCCCCGAAGGCGCCGGTTTTCACCGTGACCCAGGTCTGGTAGAGGTCGGCTTCGGGGGTGTTGGTGCGCGGGAAGGCCAGCATGATCCACCCCTCGGAGTCGGGCAGGTTGAGCTGGTCGATCGACACCTGTTGGGTCACCAGTGGCAGCAGGTTGGGCTCCCATGACGTTCCCGACAGGACGCCCTCGTCCTCGTCCCAGGCGAAGTACGTGTAGGCGAGACAGTCCAACGCCACCATGCTCGACGGGTGCGAGACGGTCGGGCGGACCCACGGCTCGTCGAGGGGGACGCCGGTGATGGACCAGTCGAAGTCCAGGTCGGGGCTCTGGGACGGCGCCTTCCACACCTGGATCCAGGTGTCCACGTAGGTGGTGTAGTACCCCATGTAGTGGAATCCCCACGCCGTGGGCAACGGCTCCCGCAGGTCGGACAGGCCGTGCGCCGACGCGTACTGGTGGTAGAGGGACTGGGGAAGACCGGTGGAGGGGTTGAGCACCGAGCTGTTGACCACGTTGTCGCCGAGCGAGCGGTCCGCCTCGACGTGCACCGCGGGCGCCGACTCCGAGAATCGCCACATGGGGTTCACCCAGAGGACATCGCCGATCAGCACGTTGTCGGTCATGCGCTGGGCGCCGGTGGGGCTGTGGCCGGGGTTGTGAACGGGTCCGTCCTGCCAGTACTGCGCCCCGTCGGGCCCGAGCGGGAGCAGGTTGCCGCAGGTCCAGACCACGTCCGCGGTCACGTACATCCAGGTCGGGTCGGCGGTGGTCCTGGCCTCGAACCAGTCCCCGACCAGGTAGTTGCTCGGTCCGACGCAGTCGTTGTGGAGGCGGTCGACCGTCTGCGAGGCCTGCAGGTAGAGCATGAACTGGTCGAGCAGGGACTGAGGTATGAGGGGGTAGTCCGGGTAGCTGATCCAGGTCGACCGGCAGCGCGACGCGAGCGTCGAGGTCGACTGGGGGAGCTCGGGGTTCACCAGCGCGTTGACCGGCCCCCCTTCGCGAACCGACCCCGACACCACCAGGGGGCCGGAGGTGCCGGTGCTCGGCAGGTCGCCGAAGTACAGGATGTCGCGGACGTTGAGCCGCTGCACGTCGTACCCCGACAACACGACGTTGAACCCGAGCACGGGGATGCCGGTGTCGGACCACAGGGTCACGCGGACGATCTGGGCGTCGGCGCCGCTGTTGATGATCGTGAGCAGCGTGGTGTCCCCGTCGATCGGGTTGTTGTAGTCGAAGACCACGAACGGAAACAGCAGGGTCGCCGCCGGCACCGCGTCGCTGGTGCAGGTGGTGGTGCTGCCTTGGCGGGTCACGACCCCCACCGCGAGGATCACGACAACCAGCGCGAGCACGACGTTCCGTCGCATCGAGAGTCCCTCCCTTTCGACCTCGTCGCAAGAGGCCACAGATGTCGATCAGACCCGAGCATACCATCGCCAGCAGCGACCCTGCCCTCTCACGGGCCGACAGAGACGGTCCGCGCTATCCTGGTCCGGTGCGACGGGTCCTCGAGCTGCCGCCGGCCGCGGTGATCCCGGACCGGGCCGACGTCCTGCGTACCCAGGGTGTCCCGCCCGAGGCCTCGGTGTCGGACCGGGTCGAGGCGCTGCTCGGCGCCGCCGCCGACCGCTTCGCGGCCCTCGCCCGGCCTCGCGCGGTGATGCAGACGATCGACCGGGACGCCTTCGCGGCGATCCTCCAGGGCGACGGCTTCGAGCCTGCCGACACCCCGGTCGGCGAGGTCGCGCCCCGGGCCGACGCCCTCGCCCTGTTCGTCGCCACCCTGGGCCAGGAGGTCTCGGACGAGATCGAATCGCTGTTCGCGGCGGGGGACTTTGCCCTCGGCGCCATGCTCGACGGGGTCGCCTCCGAGGCGACCGAGGTGCTGGTGGCGTGGCTGGAGCGGTTCTTCCGGGGGGTGCTGTACCCACCGACGGGCCAGGAGACGGGCGCAGCATGCTGCGCCCCTGCGGGCCCAGGTCGGAACGCTCCAGCGGGCGCGATGAATCGCGCCCCCACGGAATCCGTGGGCGCGACATGTCGCGCCCCTACGGCGACGACCACGGCGGTGCTGGCGTACAGCCCGGGGTACTGCGGCTGGCCGTTGACCGGGCAGCAGCGGCTGTTCGCCGCGTTCGACCCGGCCGAGATCGGCGTCACCCTCACGTCGAGCTGCCTGATGTGCCCCCTCAAGTCGGTGTCGGGGGTCCTGGTGGCAGGCCCCGTCCAACTGCACGACGTCGGACAGGGCTTCCCCTGCTGCGCCTCGTGCAGCGACCCGGCCTGCCGTACGAGAATCGCGCGCTTGCGCCAGCGTGGGGCGCTGGCGATCGGGTATGCTTGAGTACGGGAGTGCTCGTCAGGGAGGGCGTGCGCCGGGGGGTGAGAGTGGCCTACCAGCTGACGATCGAGTATGGGGACGACGTGCTCCTGAGCGCGGCAATGTCACGCGCTCAGTTCGACGACCAGGCCCGCTTCCTCCTCGCGGCAAAACTGTTCGAGATGGGCAAGCTCAGCTCCGGCCAGGCTGCCCGGCTGTGCGGAAAGGACCGAGTCAGCTTTCTGCTTTCTCTCTCGGGTGCTGCAATCCCGGCGATCAACCTGGATGTCGAGGAGCTCGAGCATGACCTCAGGTTCGGCCGGGGCGAATAGGGTCGTCGTTGTCAACACCGGCCCGCTGGTGGCCCTCGCCCGGGCAGAGTTGCTCGACGTAACTGGTCTTCTTCCCATCACCTCCGTCTGCCCGCGCGAGGTTCGGCTCGAGCTCGACCGCGGAGCCGAGGCTGGTCACCCCCCCATTCACCCGGCGTGGCTCCACGTCCTCGACCTCTCGGGCCCGATAGACGCCGGGTTGGCAGCGGTGCTCGACCTTGGCGAAGCAGCAGTCGTGTCCCTCGCCCTCGAGCGGCGTATCCCCTTTGTCTGCATCGACGAGATTCGAGGTCGGAGGGCGGCTCGTTCCCTCGGCCTTGCCGTTACCGGGACCTTGGGCCTGCTTCGTCTCGCCAAGACGGTCGGCGTTCTCGAAGCTGTCCGTCCTTCAGTCGACAGGTTGCTCGCCAACGGGATGTACCTCCACCCGAAGGTGCTGGCGCGCTTCCTGGAGGATGCGCGAGAGTGAGCGACTGGCTTTCGAGGCGCCGTACCCAGGGGGACGCCGCCGACGGGCGAAGCTCTCCCTGCCGTGCGAGAATCGCGCGCTTGCGTGCGAGGTGAGCCATGGAGATCCTGACCCGCATCAGCCTGTCCCTCGAAAACGGTGAGCCCGCACCGGTGGCGACCCAGGTGCGCGAGGCCCTCGAGGCCGGGCTGTCCGCGGAGGAGATCCTCGACCGCGGCCTGCTGGCGGGGATGCAGGTGGTGGGCCGGCGCTTCCGCGCCCACGAGATCTTCCTCCCCGACGTGCTCCTGGCCGCCAGGGCGATGTACGCCGGCCTCGACCTCATAAAGCCGCTGCTGGAGGGGGGTGGGGTGAAGAGCCGCGGCACCGTGGTCATCGGCTCGGTGCGGGGCGACCTCCACGACATCGGCAAGAACCTGGTGGGGATCATGCTGCGGGGAGCCGGCTTCGAGGTGGTGGACCTCGGCAATGACGTCGCGCCGGAGCGGTTCGTCGACGCGGCGCAGTCCTCCGGCGCCGGGGTCATCGGCATGTCGGCTCTCCTCACCACGACAATGACCGCGATGAAAGAGGTGGTCGACCTGGTCCGCGACCGCGACCTCTCCGCCCGGGTGAAGACCATCGTCGGCGGCGCTCCGGTGACCGCGGACTTCGCACGCTCGATCGGCGCCGACGCCCACGGCTACGACGCCGCCAACGCGGTGGAGCGGGTCTCTGCCCTGCTCGGAGTCTCCTGAGGTGCGCCCGTTCCTGGAGCGCCTGGCGGCCGGCGAGGCCCTGGTCGGGGACGGCGCCTGGGGCACCCAGCTCATGGCCCGCGGCCTGCGGGCGGGGGAGTGCCCGGAGCGGTTCAACCTGGAGCGCCCCGAGGTGCTGGCGGAGGTCGCCCGGCTCTATCTCAACGCCGGGGCCGACCTGCTCACCACCAACACCTTCGGCGGCTCGCCCCTGCGCCTAGCCCAGCACGGGCTCGACGAGCTCGTCGACGAGGTCAACCAGCGGGCGGTGGAGGCGCTGCGACGGGTGGCCGGCGGTCGCGCCCTGGTGTCGGGCTCCGTCGGCCCCTGCGGCCGGATCCTCACCCCCTACGGCGACGCCGACCCGGACGAGGTGCGGGCCGGCTTCGAGCGGCAGGCCGCGGCGCTGGCCTCGGCCGGCGCCGATCTGCTCTGCGTCGAGACCATGATCGACGTCGAGGAGGCGGTGCTGGCGGTGAAGGCCGCGAAGCGCGTGGCGCCGCATCTGCCGGTCATCGCCACCATGACGTTCGACTCCACCCCCCGGGGGTTCTTCACGGTCATGGGCAACCGCCTCGACCAGTGCGTCTTCAAGCTCGAGGCGGCCGGCGCCGACGTGGTCGGTTCCAACTGCGGCCACGGCATGGACCAGATGGTGGAGATCGCGGCCGAGGTCGTGCGCCACGCCGGCCGCCCGGTGGCCATCCAGGCCAACGCCGGGCTCCCCGAGCACCGCAACGGGGCAGTGGTCTACCCGGAGACGCCGGAGCTGTTCGCGACCGGCACGGTCCGGCTTCTCGACCTCGGTGTGCTCCTCGTCGGCGGCTGCTGCGGGTCCTCACCCGATCACGTCAGGGCGATTCGACAGGCGGTCGACCGGCGGCGCTGACCGGTTCAGGGCGCGAGGAAGGTCCCCACCTGCTCCACGAGCCAGGCCTGCCACGCCGGGGCCGAGAAGCGGTGGTCGGCATCGGGGTGGAGAACCACGCGGGCGCGGGGGTTGGCCCGGGCGAACGCGCCGGCGCTGGTCACGGGCACCACCTCGTCCCGAGCGCCGTGGAGCACGAGCCACGGGCAGGTCACCGCGGCGGCGGCCTCGTGCACGTCGTGCCGGGCTGCGTCGCGGAAGAAGTCGTCGCGGATGAAGACCCCGGGTGCCACTTCCACCCGACCGTCGCGACGGGGCCCGCTCGCCCCACCCCAGGCCGCGCGCGGGGCGGTCGGGACCCCGGCCGGGCTGGACGCCGTGACCAGGCCCGCCAGGGCCGGGTCGCCCGCCGCGGCGAGCACGGCCACGGTGCCGCCAAGTGAGGAGCCCACGACCCCGACCTTCGCCCCGACCCGAGCCCTCAACCATGCCACGGCGGCGCCGAGGTCCGCCACCTCCCGGCTCACGGTGAGCAGCTCGGGGTCCCCCTCCGACTCCCCCCGCCCGGCGAAGTCGAACCGCAGCGTGACCGCGCCGCGGTTCGCGAGTCGTGCGCAGATCGCCGCGTGCTTGGGGCTGTCCTTGGAGCTGAGCATGCCATGGGCCACCACCACCCCGAACCGGCCCCCGCCCCCCTCCGGCTCGTGCAGCCACCCCGCCAGCCGCTCGCCGCGGGGGTTGGCCAGCGCGACCCGCCCGATGCCCCCCATCTCGGCCAGGGTAGTCTGCCGGCCCCGCCCCGTCGAGGTGCCTCCCGGCACTTCCCCCGTTCCGCTATCCTGGATGCAGCCCGGTGAAGCGGATGATCGGACGCACCCTCGCCCACTACCGCATCGAGTCGCTGATCGGCAGCGGCGGCATGGGGGAGGTGTACCTGGCCCACGACACCCGCCTCGACCGCCGGGTGGCGCTCAAGGTGCTCCCTCCCCACCTCGCGACGGACCCGGACCACCGCCGGCGGTTCGAGCGGGAGGCGCGCTCCATCGCAGCCCTGAGTCACCCCAACATCGTCACCATCCACTCGGTCGAGGAGGCGAACGGGACCCACTTCCTGACCATGGAGCTGATCGCCGGGGAGAAGCTCTCCGACCTGATCCCGGAGCACGGTATGCCCCTCGAGCGGTGGCTCGCCACCTCCGCCACCCTCACCGGCGCCGTGGCCGCGGCCCACCGGGCAGGGGTGACCCACCGTGACCTCAAGCCCGACAACGTCATGGTGGACCGCGAAGGACGGCTGAAGGTGCTTGACTTCGGCCTGGCGCGGGTGACCGCGACGAACCCGCCGGGAGCCGACCCGTTGACCGAGGAGCTCACTCAGGAGGGCCGCATCGTCGGCACCGTCGCCTACATGTCCCCGGAGCAGGTGGACGGCCGCCCCGCCGACTCCCGGTCCGACGTGTTCTCCCTCGGGGTGGTGCTGTACGAAATCGCCAGCGGGAAACGGCCGTTTCAGGGCCGCAGCAGCTTCTCCATCCTGTCGGCCATCCTGCGAGACTCCCCGCCCGACCTCGGCTCCCTGAGCCCCGGCCTGCCCCGGCCCGTCACCCGACTCGTCGAGCGGTGTCTCGCGAAGGACCCCGCAGCGCGCTTCCAGAGCGCGGGGGAGCTGCACGCCGAGCTGGAGGCGTTGCGGCGCAAGCTCGAGGCCGGCGATCTCCGCCCCCGCCGCCGCCGCATCGCACTGCTGCTGGCGACCGCAGCGGTGACGATCGTCCTGGCGGTGACCGCCGTGCTTCTCGGTCGCCGGAGCGAGACCACGGGCGGGCCTGCGGAGTCGAGTGCCCGCCCCTCCATCGCCGTGCTCCCGTTCGCCAACCTGAGCGGCGACCCGGACAACGAGTACTTCTCGGACGGCATCACCGAGGAGATCACCAGCAAGCTGGCGCGCATCCAGGGGCTCGAGGTCGCGGCCCGGACCGCCGCGGCCCGGTTCGAGGGGTCCGACGCCGGCCCCCAGGCCATCGGCCGCCAGCTCGGCGTGGGGCATCTCCTCGACGGAAGCGTGCGCAAATCGGGCAACCAGGTGCGGATCACCGCCCAGTTGGTGAGCTGCGAGACCGGCTTTCAGCTGTGGGCCGAGGAGTTCCAGGGCAGCCTGGACGACGTCTTCCGGGTCCAGGAGGAGACCGCACTCGAGATCGCGCGTGCCCTCGACCTCCGGCTCTCGCCCGGCGAGCGACAGGCCGTGCAGCGCCGCGCCACCTCGAACCCCCAGGCTTACGACGCCTACCTCCGCGGGCGGGCCCTGGTGGAGTACTTCGCCATCCCGGACAAGCTCGACACCGCTCGCAGCCACTTCGAACGCGCCCTGGAGCTCGACCCCGAGTTCCCCCTTGCTCTGGCTGGACTGTCGCGGGTGGAGGCCCAGTACCACCGCAACCTCGACCCCAGCCCGCAGCGGCTCGAGCGCGCCGAGGCGCTCGCCCGTCGCGCCCTCGAGCTCGACCCCCAGCTGGCCGAGGCGCACCTCGCCATGGGCCAGGTGGAGGCCAACCGCTACGACTACGCCCGGGCGGCGGAGCTCTTCCGCACCGCGATCCGTCTCGAGCCCACCAACTCCTACGCCTGGGACCTGCTGTCGTGGGCCCTCGCCTACCGGCAGCCGCCCGACCCGGTGGAGGCGGAGGAGGCGGCCCGCCGGGCGATCGGCCTGCAGGCGTCCCTCATCGGCGCCCACTACCACCTCGGGCGCGCGCTGCTGCTGCAGGGCCGCCACGACGAGGCGATTGCGGCTTTCGAGCACACCCGCACCCTCGACCCGGAGTTCGAGACCGCTGACTTCGGGCTCGCCCAGGCCTTCCTCGCCCGCGGCGAGCCGGCCCGCGCGCTGGAGGCGCTCGCCCGCCTCGGCGCGCTGCGGGACTCGCCGGTGGTGCCAGTGACCGAGGCGTCGGCCCACGCCGCCCTCGGCGACCGCGGGAAGGCCGTCGCGGCGCTTGACCGGGCATTCTCACTCGGCTACCGCGACCTGGCCACTCTCGGTGCCGACCCCCACCTCGCGTCGCTCGAGGACGACCCGGCGTTCGCCGAGCTGCTGCGACGCCACGGGATCTCCGGCGGGAGTTGACCCCCCGGCCGGAGCGGGGATAATCGTGGGTCGCGAGTCGAGACCGCGTCGACGCAGGCGCGCTCGGCTAGACGCGCAGGGAGGCTCCCCCATGGTCGTCACCGTCACCGGCAAGGACCTGACCGTCGAGCAGATCGAGGCCGTCGCTCGCCGCGGCGAGCGGGTTGAGCTCCACCCCGACGCGGTGGAGCGGCTGAAGCGCTGCCGGGTCTTCCTGGAGGAGCGCCTGGCCGCGCGCGAGACCATGTACGGCACCAACACCGGCATCGGCGAGTTTTCCGAGATCATCCTCTCCGACGAGCAGGTGCAGCAGTTCCAGCGCTACCTGATCTACAACCATGCCGCCGGCATCGGCCAGCCGGCGCCGTCAGACCACATCCGCGCCGCCATGCTGCTGCGGGTCAACGTTCACGCCCTCGGCCACTCGGCCTGCCGGCCCGAGATCACCCTCACCCTGGTGGAGATGCTCAACCGCGGCGTCACCCCGGTGGTGTGCGAGAAGGGCTCGGTGGGCGCCTGCGGCGACCTCGCCCCCATGAGCCAGATCGCGCTCCTGATGATGGGCGAGGGGGAGGCGTTCTACGAAGGGGAGCGGCTGCCGGGCCGCGTCGCCCTCGAGCGGGCCGGGATCCCGATTCCCGGTCTGGAGGCGCGCGACGGGCTGGCGGTCATCAACGGCTCGAACCTCACCAACGCCATCGGCTGCCTCGAGGTGCTCGACGCCGAGCGCTTCATCGCCCAGGCCGAGATCGCCGCCGCCATGACCCTCGAGGCGCTCAAGGCCAACATGAAGCCCTACGACACCCGCCTCCACGAGCTTCGCGGTTTCCGGGGCGCGGTGGTTTCGGCCGCCAACCTGCGCCGGGTCATGGACGGCTCCGACCTGCTCACCGGCAAGGAGAAGACCAAGGTCCAGGACGCCTACAGCATGCGCTCCACCCCGCAGGTGATCGGCGCCGCCCGCGACCAGCTGCGCTGGACCCGCTCCCAGCTCGAGATCGAGGCCAACGGGGTCGGCGACAACCCCATCTTCCTGCCCGAGGACCGGATCGTGCTCACCGGCGCCAACTTCCAGGGGTCCCCGGTCAGCCTCCCCATCGACACCCTCGGCGCCGCCATCTGCATGGTCTGCGTGCTGTCGGAACGGCGGCTGAACCGGCTCACCAACCCGGCCCTGTCGGTCGGTCTGCCCGCGTTTCTCACCAAGGGCGCCGGCATGTTCTCGGGGATGATGCTCTCCCAGTACACCGCCGACATGCAGGTGGTTGAGCAGAAGATCCTCTCCGCGCCGGCGTTCATCCAGTCGATCCCCGCCGCCGCCGACCAGGAGGACTTCGTGTCCATGGGGATGAACTCGGCGCTGAAGACGCGGCAGATCCTCGAGGTCGCGAACGGCATCCTCGGCATCGAGATGATGGCCGCCGCCCAAGCCCTCGACTTCCGCACCTACACCCCTGGCCGCGGCACCCTCGCCGCCAAGGCCGAGGTGCGCCGCCACGTCACCTTCCTCGACGAGGACCGCCCCCTGTACCCCGACCACAACGCCATGATGGCGGCGGTCAAGGGCCTCGCCGTTTTGACCGCCGTGGAGGCGGAGGTGGGCGAGCTCGAGCGGTCCTGGTAGCGGGAGAGCGTCGAGCGGCCAGCCGAGCGTCAGCGCCCACGCTCTCGTGTCATCCCTAACGCGGACTCGCCTCACTTCACATGTCATCCCGAACGCGGACCCGCCTCACTTCACATGTCATCCCGAACGCGGACCCGCCTCACTTCACATGTCATCCCGAACGCGGACCCGAAGGGGCCGCGGAGGGATCTGCCCCAACGGAGGGAGCACCTTCGCAGAGGCGGATCCCTTCCCTCGCATCCGCTCGGGACAGGCCGTCGCCTGATCTCCTCGGGATGACACGTCGTGTTGGGCGCTCCGCCTTGCGTTGCTCTTGGCCTGAAAACCGCGCTTTCTTGCGGAGAATCTACCTCCGCTCGCTGCACAAAACGTTGACATGGTGTGTGGTTGTTCAACCGCTAAGACGCGAAGGACGCGAAGTGAGAGACCTGGTGGCTCGACTTGGCGCTCTTGGCGTCTTCGCGGTTCAAACTCCCTCTGCGCACCGCGGTCAGGGTCACCATCACGGTGTACGAGTCGAGAAGTGGGCTGCGGGCAGTGCCCGCGCTGCGCCTTTGCGCCTTTGCGCCTTTGCGTTTCCTCCCTCTCGAGCGCTGGCGGGGTCGAGGTTGTCTGGTTGCGGGCGGCAAACGCGCTGGTCCTTCGCGCCTCTGCGTTTCGTCCCTCTCACGAACGTTACACGGGGCCTCTGCCGCAGGGCCCTGACCGCCGTCAGTACAGCACCGCGGCCTCGCCGCGCTCCGCCACCCGCTCGCGAGCCAGCTCGAGGATCCGGCCGCGGCGCGCCCACAGGGCCTTGAGCTCGTGCCGGTAGAGCCACCTGCCCAGGCGCTCGTCGAGCTGCCCGCGGTCGAGCCGGTCCAACGCCGCCACCAGCTCCCTCGAGAACCGGGTCACGCCCGCCTCGTCGTGCACGGTCGGGTCGGGGTGGAAGGCCATGGACGAGTCCACCTTGTACACCCGGAAGCTCTCGTCGACCACGAGGTTGCGGATGTTGGTGTAGTCGAGGTCCTGGATCAGCCGGTGGAACAGGCGCACCCGGTACATGCTCCGGTCCCACGCCGGCCGATCGGGCGGCTCGAGCCGGCTCGCGAGGCGGTCGGCCTCGGTGATGGCCCTTTCGACCCACAGGCACAGCGCCCCCTCGTGCTCGAACAGGGTGCGCGGAACACACGGCGGCACGAGGCCCAACCCGAGCATCGCGTCCAGCTCGTAGGCCGCGATCTCGTGGCGGTAGGAATCCCGGACCCGGTCCACCTGCCGCCCGTCGCCGAACCGGAACCGCTCGTGGAGGGTGTTCTCGTCCTTGAAGATCCCGTCGAGCGTCCGGGCGCCGTCGGTCAGCCTCACCTTGAGCGGGGCGGTGATGGCGAGCGAGTCGAACGCCACCGGCTCGCCGACGACCTCGGCGGTGCGCAAGAACGCCACCGCCTCGTCACCGGCAAGCGGCAGGCCCACCACCCGCCCCGCGGGCGACGGCTCCAGCGCCAGTAGCGCCACCACCGCGATCTGCACCACGATCGCCACTGTCCCACCTCCGCTCCCGTGGCAACCGCTGCGCCGGCCCGGCCCATTCCGACCGGGAAGCGCGACGGGTCGCCCGTGGCCGTGCTCCGCTGGTCGTGCTCGAGGCTCGTGCCGCCAATGTGGTGTCGCGACGGCGATCTGTCAACGCGAGGCCAGCCCCCTGCAGGAACCCTCTCCAGCCGACCCGAGGCCGGGACCACGCGTTGAGAAAACCTGTCGGGGTTCGCCGTCCGTGCACACGACTCACACGCAAATGGTGCACGATAGGGGTGGGGTCGGGCGGGCCTCTGCGAACCCCGGAGAAGGAGGACCCGATGAAACGGACTCGAGTGATCTGGTCGGTGC
>Ga0068714_10004696_pt1 | contig 15079 bp, 9 predicted proteins | sample MTBNYHSulfiMetaG_FD_62988 | JGI IMG/M metagenome (GOLD analysis project Ga0068714, IMG submission 62988) | Enrichment culture microbial communities from rom New York Harbor, USA that are MTBE-degrading - MTBE-NYH (New York Harbor Sulfidogenic)... | ecosystem: Environmental > Aquatic > Marine >... | reverse complement strand
CCCTCACCCCTCACCCCTCACCCCTCACCCCTCACCCAAAACGTGAAGCCCTTCACATTACCGTTGCCGCCATCGCAGCATTTTCGCAATCGGTGAAATCCACAGCGCTGTAAAGTGTGCCCGACTCCAAGGTTTCAGCCCCGGGGATATGTTTTGATCTGAATCAGTTTGAAAACTCGTCGGGGCGGTTCCATGTTGCGTTTTTTTGCCGGTGTGCTGTTTGTCACGCTTTCGGGTTTCGTTGCCGCAAGCGCTGCGGAAGAGGTCTCCAGGGAGCAGCTCAAGGGGCTGGACGAGCAGGTGCAGGAGATCAAGCAGGATGTTCTCGCCATCTCCACCGAGCTCAACCTGCTCGAGGAGAAGCTGCTCTACCCCTCCAATACCCAGCTCTCCCTTTTCGTCTCCCTCTCCGGGGAGGACAAGTTCCGCCTCGATTCGGTCGAGATAGAGCTCGACGGCAAACCGGTTGCCCACCACATCTACTCCTTCAAGGAGCTCGAGGCGCTGAGGGAAGGGGGCATGCAGCGGATCTATACCGGGAACGTCCGTACCGGGGAGCACGATCTCAAGGTCGGCTTCATCGGCAAGACCTCCTCCGGCGCAGAGCACCGCCAGGTCGAAAGTTACCGCCTCAGCAAGGGTGTCGCCCCCGGACTGGTGGAGATCAGCCTCGCCGGTCCGGGTGCCAGGTCCAGTGGCATCGAATTCAAAGACTGGTAGTGCATGTGCGGTAAATTCATCTGTTCGGCGCTGGTGGCACTGACCACGCTTTCGGTGTTTGCCGACGAGCCGGGACACACACAACTCAAGGACCCTTACTTTGGCGAGGCGCTCTTCTATGCCTGGCAGGGTGAGCACTTTGATGCGATCGCGCGTCTCGATACCGAGCTGAAGCAGTACTACGGCGTGGATGAACCGCAGCTCGACACCCTCCATTTTCACATCAACCAGGCTGAGTTTTCCGTCGGCGATTTCGAGCTCTCCTATCGTATGCACCGCCGTGCCGGCCGGGCCATCACCTCGGTCATCGATGCGGATGTTCCCGCGGCGGTACGCAACGAGGCGATCTTCAGGCTGGCCCGCATCTACTTCCAGAAAGAGCAGCATCTCAATGCCCTGCACGCCATCGAACGGATCGAGGGGGAGGTGCCGCAAGCCATCGCCAACGACGTGCGCTTTCTCAAGGCGCAGATCTACATGGCCAACGGCAAGTTTGCCGAGGCCGGCGAGTTGTTCGCCTCGTTGCAGAACGCGGAGCGCTACGAGGGTTTCTCGCGCTATAACCTCGGGGTCTCGCTGTTTGCCCAGGGCCGGGAAGAGGAGGGGGCGCAAGCGCTCGCTGCGGCAGGTCGAAGCGGCGGCAGCGAGCGTGCAGACCAGGCGATTCGGGACAAGGCCAACCTGGTGCTCGGCAGCCGTCTGCTGGAACAGGGCCACGGCGCTGCGGCAAAACAGTACCTGGAGCGGGTGCGTCTCGAGGGACCCTTCTCCAACCGTGCGCTGCTCGGTTCCGGCTGGGCCGACATCAAACACGAGAATTACGAACGGGCTCTGGTGCCCTGGACCATACTGGCCAGGCGCAACGTCACTGCCGCCTCGGTGCAGGAGGCGCTGCTCGGCGTCCCGTACGCCTACGGCAAGCTCGGCATGTATGGCAAATCCGCACTGATGTACGGCAGCGCGCTGAATGCAATCGGCGCTGAGCTGGACAAGCTGAATGCCTCGATAGGCAGCATCAAGGAGGGGCGGTTCCTCAAGGCGCTGGTGAGGGAGGAGATCAACGAGGATCGCGCATGGGTGATCCGGTTGCGTGAACTGCCCGAGTCGCCGGAAACCTTCTACCTGATGGAGCTGATGGCATCGCACGACTTCCAGTCCTCGCTGCAGAACTATCTCGACCTCGAGCAGTTGAGAAAGCGCCTGGAGTCGTGGCAGGAGTATTACGACGCCTACGAGGAGCTCATCTCCCTGCGCCGCCGCTACTACGAACCCCTGCTGCCGAGCATCGATAACCGCTTCCGCCAGCTCGATTCGACGATCCGGCTGCGGCTGGAACAGCGCGACAGCCTGCAAAACCGGCTGCAAAATCTGCTGGTCTCTTCGCGCCCCGAATTCCTGGCAACCGCAGAAGAGCGCATTGCGCTGGAAGATATCGCGCGGCTGGAGCGGCGCCTCGGCAGGGAGCGGCTCGCGGCAGACACCCGACTCCGGCACCGGATCGAGCGGCTCAAGGGCGCTCTGCTGTGGAATATCCGTACCGGGTACGATGAGCGCCTGACCGAGGCGTTCAGCCATCTCAAGGATCTGAACCGGGACATCACCCGCCTGAACGCGATCTACCACGCCTTCGTGCGCACGCGCCAGGCAGCCACCCAGAGCTATCAGGGCTACGACGAACAGATACGCCGACTCCGGATCCGCAACCGCGATGCCATGGAGGGTGTGAAAACCCTGATGGCGCGCCAGGGACATATGCTCGAGGTGATGGCGGTCAATGAACTGGTCAAGCGCAGGCAGAAACTCGAGGAGTCCCAGGTGAAGGCGCGCTTCGCCATGGCCGAGAGCTACGACCGGGCCACCAAGGCTCAGGCGGATGCGGCGGTGGCGAATGCAAACCCGGCGGCGGAGCAGGAGGGGCAATGAGACGCTACCTCGCAGGCGTGATGGCACTGCCGCTGCTGCTCTCGGCATGCAGCATGACGGGTGAGCGCGGGACGCTGGCGGAGCTCAGGAGTGTAAAGCTGGAACTCGCGGACACCCGGATCGAGGATGGTCTGGAGAAGGCGATGCAGAGCTACAGCCACTTTCTGCAGCAGACGCCGGAGACGGCGATGACGCCGGAGGCGATCCGCCGGCTTGCCGATCTCAGTATCGAAAAAGAGTACGGCTATATCCAGGAGGCCGACGGCGAACCGGCAGTGCCCTCTGCCGCGGCGCGGGCGAGGCCGGAACTGTCGCGCCCGCAAGCGGCAGTGCCATCCGTTACCGACACTGCCGCAGCGCTGCCGCCGTCGACGGTAACCGGCGCGATCGCCGCGGCCGGCAAGGAGTCGGAGCGGGATTTTGAATCGCGCGCCACGCAGACCGATGCCCCGCCCCCGGCAGCCGACAACAATCTTGCCGCCGCCCTGCCCGAGGGAGGGGATGACCTGCACAATGCCAATGCCGAGCAGGCGATCAAGCTCTATCGGAAACTGCTCGAGAAATACCCCCTCTACGAGCGCAACGACCAGGTCCTGTACCAGATGTCGCGCGCCTACGAGGAGCTTGGCCAGGTCGAGGCGGCAATGGAGGTGATGAACCGCTTCGTCAGCACCTACCCCGACTCGAGGTATATGGATGAGGTCCAGTTCCGCAGGGCAGAGTACTTCTTTACCCGGAAAAAATTCCTCGACGCGGAAGACGCCTACAGCTCGATCGTCAACATCGGCTCCGCCTCCTCCTACTATGAGCTGGCCCTGTACAAGCTCGGCTGGGCCTACTACAAGCAGGAGCTCTATGAGGATGCGCTGAACCGCTACATTGCCCTGCTCGATTACAAGGTGCGGATCGGTTACGACTTCGACCAGCAGTACGATCAGACCGAAAGCAAGCGGGTAGAGGATACCTATCGCGTGATCAGCCTGAGCTTCTCCAACCTGGGCGGTCCGGAGGCGGTGGTCGACTACTTCAAGCGCTACGGCGGACGTGAGTACGAAGACAAGGTCTACAGCAATCTCGGCGAATTCTACCTGGGCAAGCGCCGCTACAGCGACGCGGCGGAATCCTACAAGGCCTTCATCGGCCTCTACCCGTTCCATGAGATAGCGCCGCACTTCAATATGCGGGTGATCGATATCTACAAACAGGGCGGTTTCAGCAGGCTGGTGGTCGAGGCAAAAAAGGCGTTCGCCAAGACCTACGCGCTGAACGCCGATTACTGGCGCCACTTCGAGATCGACTCCCGACCCGATGTGGTCGGTTTCCTCAAGACCAACCTCAAGGACCTGGCCAACCACTATCACGCCCTCTACCAGGACAAGCGTTTCGCCAAGGAGAAGGGAGCGAACTACGTCGAGGCGCTGTCGTGGTACAGGGCCTACCTCGCCTCCTTCCCGAAGGAGGATGAGTCACCCGCCATCAACTATCAAATGGCAGAGCTGATGCTGGAGAACAAGGATTTCGGCGAGGCCGCCATTGCCTACGAAAATACCGCCTATGGCTACCCGCAGCATGAAAAATCCTCGGCCGCGGGTTATGCCGCCGTTTTTGCCCACCGCGAGCACCTCAAGGTGGTTGTCCAGGCAGGGCGCGAGGAGGTCAAGCAGCAGATCATCCAGAGTTCGCTGCGCTTTGCCGATACCTATCCGGCCCACGAGAAGGTGCCGGTGGTGCTCAGCGCCGCCGCCGACGATCTCTACGGGATGAAGAATTACGCCCTGGCAGTGAAAACCGCACAGAAGCTGGTCGAAACCTACCCCGGGGCGGAGCGCGAGCTTATTCGTTCGGCCTGGCTGGTGATCGGGCATGGCAGCTTCGATATGTCGCTGTTTGCCGATGCAGAAAAGGCCTACAGCCAGGTGCTGCTGCTGACCGCAGAGGAGGAGAAGGGTCGGGCGGAACTGCTGGATAACCTCGCCGCCTCGGTCTACAAGCAGGGTGAGCAGGCCAATGCGCTGCAGGACTATAAAACCGCCGCCGCCCATTTCCTGCGCATCGGCAAGCTGGCACCCGCCTCGAAAATACGCGCCACGGCGGAGTTCGACGCCGCCGCCGCGCTGATACAGTTGCAGGAGTGGGACCGTGCCGCCGAGGTCCTGGTGGCATTCCGGCGCACCTTCCCCGCCCATGAGCTGCAGCCGGAGGCGACCAAGAAGATTGCCTTCGTCTACCGCTCTGCAGGAAAGCCGCAGCTGGCCGCGGCCGAATACGAGCGTATCGAGAGGGAGTCGACGGATGAGGAGGTACGCCGGGGCGCCCTGGTGATCGCCGCGGAACTCTATCAGGAGACGGGGGCCAGGGAGAAGGAGCTCGCCGTCTACCGGCGCTATGTGGCGCTCTTCCCCAAGCCGCTGGAGCAGGCCCTGGAACTCTACGACCGAATGGCGCAGGTCTATCGCCAGCAGGGAGATTCAACCAGGCATAGCGAAACGCTCAGAAAGATCGTCGCACTCGACGAGGCGGCCGGCAGCGAGCGAACCGACCGCACCCACTACCTTGCCGCCCAGGCCGCGCTGGTGCTTGCCGAACCGCTGTTTGAGCGTTTTGTGGCAGTCGAACTGGTGCAGCCGCTCAAGCAGAACCTGGCGAAAAAGAAGCAGTACATGAAGGCGGCGATCGACGGCTATGCCAAGCTGGTCGACTACGAGGTGGCGGATGTGACCGCCGCGGCTACTTACTCGATGGCGGAGATCTACTACCACTTCAGCCGTGCGCTGATGAAGTCGGAGCGGCCGGATAACCTCAACGACCTCGAGCTCGAGCAGTATGAGCTGGCCCTGGAAGAACAGATCTATCCGTTCGAGGAGAAGGCGATCGGGGTGCATCAGAAGAACGTCGAACTGTTATACGTCGGGATCTACAGCAGCTGGATCGACAAGAGCATTGGCAAGCTGGCGCAACTGGTCCCGGCACGCTTCGCCCGTAATGAGGCCACGACCGGCTTTATCGCCCGCATCGACTCCTACACCTATGTTGCTGAACCGGTTGCGGATGTGCCGCAGCCCGAGGTGCCGGCAGATGAAGCGCCTGCCGAGGTGTCGCCCGGGACGGTGGCCGCCGCTGCGGTAAACCAATAGGCGCCGCCCGCCGTGAACCGGATACCGGATTTCGTGATGAATGACCAATTGATGAGTGTCTCGATGAATAAAGCCGGACGCAGCAACGCAGTCGTGGTGCTGCTGCTTGCCGCCCTGCTGTTGACGGGCTGTGTCGGCGGACCCGTCGGTACGGTCAGGCAGGATGGCTCAGGCTCCATACATATCGTGGAAAACAACAGCATCGATCTTGCCGTGCGGGAGGATTTCGATGCCGCGTTGCTTCACCTGCAGGAAGGCCGATATGAAAAGGCAATAGAACTGTTAAATAAAGTGATAAGAGGTTCACATAACAACTCCGCGCCATACATTAATATCGCAATGGCCTATCAAATGATAGGCGAGATGGAACGTGCCGAGGAAAACCTGAAAAAGGCGCTGGAGATAAATCCGGATCATCCGGTGGCCAATAACGAATATGCCCTGCTTCATCGGCGCAGCGGAAGGTATATCGAAGCGAGAGAGTTGTATGAGCGCCTGTTGCGAAAATACCCCGATTTTTTGCCCGCACGAAAGAATCTCGGGATCCTTTGCGAGTTGTATCTCAACGATGCGCAATGCGCGCTGGCACAGTATGAGACCTACCTTGCCTCCAACCCTGAAGATGAGACGGTCAAGATATGGATCGCAGGCCTGAAACAGTCGCTCGGGCAGTAATCGCCCGGCTTGCCGCCGCGCTGGCGCTGGCTATCGCCGTGCCGTACGCCCTGGCTGCCGGCAGTGAAGCGGATGACGAGGCAAAAGTCATATCCGGCATGTCGATTGTGGGCAACAACGAGGCACCGAAATCCCTCTTTATTGTCCCCTGGAAAAGCTCGGAGATAGGCTTCGAGACGGGGCTGACGTCAGGGATCATGGATGATGCGATGAGACCGGTGGATCGCGAGGTCTTCATGCGCGAGATCGAATTTTATGAAATCAGCACTGCTGATTGAGGCAGATGCCTTCGACGGTTGTTGGCGAGGAAAATGAAATGGGCGTTATCGATAAGGTTGTAAGTTTTTTTGTTGACGGTGGTTTCTGGATGTACCCGATCCTGATAGTCGGCACGATCGGGGTTGCCATCGGGATCGAGCGATTCATCAAGCTCTCTATCGTTGAACGGGCCAACCGCAAGGTGTGGAACGCGTTGCATCCGGTTCTGGTTGCGGGCGATTTCGATACCGCACGGGAAATGACCGCGAACGACGACTCGACGGTCAGCAAGTTGCTCGAGGTGGGCCTTGAACGCCAGGGCACGGTCAGGCGCCGTGAAGACATCGAGATCGCGATGGAGGAGGGGATGATGGAGATCATTCCGCAACTCGAGAAACGCATCTCCTACATCGCCCTGTATGCCAACCTCTCGACGCTGCTGGGCCTGCTGGGCACCATCATCGGTCTTATCGCCGCCTTCAACGCGGTGGCCAACGCCAATCCTGCCGAGAAGGCCGACCTGCTCTCCGCCAGTATCTCGGTGGCGATGAACACCACCGCTTTTGGCCTGATCGCGGCGATACCGCTGCTCATCGTCCACTCCTTCCTCAATTCGAAGGCCGGTAGCATTGTCGACAGCCTCGAGATGGCCTCGGTCAAGACCCTGAATGTGATCGCCGGAAACGCCAGGCGCGGCCAGTAGGGCGATAGCAGATGTCCATCAGACACCACTACCGGCGAACCGAGGGGCATGCCGAGCTCGATATCACCACCTTCCTCAACCTGATGGTGGTGCTGATCCCCTTTCTGCTGGTAACGGCGGTATTCTCGCGGATCACCATTCAGGAGCTCAATCTGCCCACTGACGCGGCGGGCGGTGCAAAACCGGACAAACCGCTGGTGACCATCGAGATCATCGTGCGCAAGGATAATCTGCAGCTCAGCGATGGTCAGCGCATCACTGCCACCATTCCCCGGCTGGAGGGGAAGCACGACCTGAAACAGCTGTCGGAAAAGCTGCTCGCCCTGAAGGGCCAGCATGGCGACCTGGAGGAGGCGACCCTGCTCATCGAGCAGGATATCGAATACGAGGAGCTGATCCATGTCATGGATGCGGTCAAGCTGGCCGAGGTCAGGCAGTCAGGGCAGGAAGAGGTGCAAAAAATCGTGCTCTTTCCCCAGATCTCGCTGGGTGACGCACCGTGAAGAATACCCGCCGTATCAAACGCATGGCGCGTGCAAAACGCAACAAGCTGGGTGCGCTCAATCTTACCTCGCTGATGGATGTGTTCACCATCCTCGTCCTCTACCTGCTGGTCAACCAGTCGGCGGTGGAGGTTGTCGAACCGCCCAAGGATATCAAGCTTCCCGATTCGGTGGTGGAGGCCAAGCCGCGGCAGACCGTCATGGTGATGGTGAGCGAACAGCAGGTCATGATCCAGGGCGAGCCCGTTGTTGCGTTTGACGACATTCTGCAGAACAGGGCGGGTGCATACGAGCAGATCAGGGAGAGGCTGGAGCGGATCAAGGGACAGGTGATCGGCGTGAATACCGAGGCGGTCGCCAAGAGCAGCGAAGTCACCATCATGGCGCACCGTACCGTGCCGTTCAAAGCGCTCAAATCCCTGATGTCATCCTGTACCAGTGCCGGTTACACGAAGATATCGCTCGCAGTCATTCAAAAAGCTTCACAGAACTAGTGTGATACCGTGAATAGCGCCATCTCGCAGGAGCAGCTCGCGCTGCTTGAAGACATCGACAATGCCAAAGCGAAGTTGGCCAGCCTCGAGCGTGAGCTGGACGGCGTCGAAGGCAAACTCGACACGCTCTCGGGCCAGCGTGAAAAATTTCATCTGCTCGACGAGATCTGCTCTTCGCTGGACACGCTGCGCGAGATGGGGGCGGCCGATCTCTTCTGGGGCAACCTCGATGCGGGTGCTGAGCACGAGCAGCATCTGGCGAGCGTGCGTGCCTCCTCTGCCCATTTCCAGAAGCAGATCGATGCCATCCTGCAGGCCCGGGAGTCGTTTCGCAAGCTCATCCAGAAGCAGCATGATCGTATCGGTTTTCTCAACGATGACCTGCTGCTGCTTCAGGAGCAGGAGGAGCGCGCCAGGTATGACTACGTCATCGAGCGCGAGGAGAGAGCGCTGCCCTACCGGCCGATGCTCATGCCGTGGTCGAGAAACGGCGAGGACGAGTGGCGCTTCCGCAAGACGCTTGCACTGGCGTTGCTGTTTTCGATCACCTTTGGCTGGCTGGTGCCACTGTGGGAGCTTCCTGCGCCTGACGAGATCGAGGTTGTCGAAATCCCCGAGCACCTGGTAAAGCTGGTGAAAAAGGAGAAGCCAAAACCGAAGCCGCCGGAAAAGCTTGCCGAACAGAAACCGCGTGAAAAGAGCGAGGAGAAGACGCCGTCGAAGAAGGCGCAGCAGCCGACGGTGGCGGAGACAAAAAGCGCACGCAAAAGGGCCGAGAGCACGGGTATCCTGGCATTCAAGGACAATTTCTCCGACCTGCTCGATGATCCAACCGAGGAGAAGCTCGGCGCCTCCGCCCGCCTGAGCAACCGCGGCGCCACCGCCACCGGCGACTCCAGCCGTTCGCTGGTCATGGCCCAGGCGAAGTCCACCAGTGGCGGCATCAATACCGCCGCGCTGAGCCGGGGTTTCGGCGGCGGCGCCGGCAAGAAACTCGGGGGCGTTGCGTTCTCCCGCGTGGAGAGCGCCATCGGCACCGACATGGTGGCGGAAGACCGTCCGCTCAGCGATGGCCCGGGGCCTTCGCGCACGGATGAGGAGATCCAGATCGTGTTCGACCGCTACAAGGCCGCCCTCTACCGGATCTATAACCGCGAGTTGCGCAATAATCCGATCCTCAAGGGAAAAATGGTGTTGCGTATCACCATCGAGCCGGATGGATCGGTATCGCTGAGCAGGGTCGAATCAACCGACATGGATTCGCGCGAACTCTCTGCGAATATCGTGGCGCGCGTCAAAAACTTCAATTTCGGTGCAAAGGAAGGCGTACCCGCAATCACCATCCTCTATCCGATAGACTTCCTGCCGGCTACCTGAGCCGGCGTGAAGTCGCCGTGCCGGCGATTCCGGCAGCGGCATAAAAAGGTGTTACGTTTCACGTTTTTATATCCCCTGAACTTCAGACTCTGTCATATGCGTTTCTGTTCACATTATTTGTTACGGATTGGTCATATTGTTCCCTGCAAAAGGCAGTGACCTTTATCACTTGGTTATGTAACGAATAATGTCCGTACTTGGGGTTGTGTTATCGGTAGTCAGGCGCGGCTTGCCACTGGCAGGGCTTGCGCTGCTTGTCGCCTTGCCGATGGGCAACGCATTCGCCCTGGACTGCGACCTCGACAGCAACCCCCCGCCGCTCTTCGCCCATGATCTGACCGGCAATGTCGCAACCAGCGTCAGCTACTGCGAACTGTGCGGCTATGGCTATGTCACCTTTGAAGTGGCCAACCCCTTCAAGGACGCCTGGATGACCAATCTGCGCGTAGTGGTGGACCTCGGCAGCTCCGGCCTGGTCTATGACGCGAGCGCGCCCAATCCCATCACCGTCAACGGCAGCCCCACGCCCGCCGCCGCACCCTCCGGCTCGGGTTCCCTGCTCACCTTCGACAATCTTGGCGAGCTGCAGCCGGTGCCGGGCAACCAGCCCGGCATGCTGGTTGTCCGCTTCGCGGTGCAGCGCTTCTCCAGCCCGGAAAGCCTGGTCAGCGCCGACCGCAGCATCAGCTCGCAACTGACCTTCGATACCCGGCTTGCCGGCGGCGGCGCTACCGATGCGAGCTGCGATGCCTACGGCAGCGCCGGCGATAGCGATATCCTGCCGCTGCGCGAGCCGCTTCCCGTCGTCACCAAGCGCGGCTGGAACTACGATGCCGGGCAACGCGAAGGGAGTGAAAGCGATCCGGTTTACGGCAACAACGATGACGATATCGTCTGGCATATCCGCATCGCCAACAGCGGCCTTGCGGGGTTGCAGGATCTGCGTTTCGACGATCTGATGGAGTCGGGCAGCCTGGTCATCAGCCAGGTCTGTGCCACGGCCGGTGCCGCCAACACCATCGCCGCCAATGATGGCGCCGGCGGTGCCGCCGGCTGCGTTGCCGCGAGCAACAGCATCAACGATTTCACGGTCACCAATCCCTTCGGCGATATGGCCCTCTCCTTCGATGGCCATGAGGTGGATGTCACCGCGGGGGGCAGCGCCGATATCTACCTGGTCGGCAAGATCACGGCCGATGGCTCCTGCATTGGCAGCAAGACAAACCGCGTCGACGATGTGCAGTGGGGCTGCGGAGCGCAACCGCCGGCAGGCGGCATCGCGGCCACCTCCGGCGGGTCGGTTCCGTCCGATCTCGCCACCCTGATCACGCGCTACGGCGATGTGAACAGCGCCCTTACGGTGGAGCGCCGCCTGACCGGGACCAACACCGCACAGCCGGTGGGCGCCAGGGGCGCCATGACCATCACCATCCGCAACAACACGGGCGGCAGCGTCAAGGGCATCCACCTGACCGATCTGCTGCCGCCCGAGTATGTGGTGGACCCCACCTACACCCCAACCGTCGCTGTGACCTCGCCCTACGGTGCCTACCCGGGCCGGGTCAGTGCCATCGTCTGGACCAATGAGAACAGTGCCGACCCGCTCGGCAATACCGCGCCGGAGTACGATCTGACGAGTAACGGGACGGCGCACCCGCTCTATCCGGAACAGGTCGATATGCTGCGTCACGGGGACGTGGCGGTGGTCACCTTCCGCGTGGTGCTGATCGAGTCCGACTATTACGATCGCAACGCCAACCTCGACGTGAATCCCGAGGCGTTCACCGCGCCGGACCTGGACGGCAATCCGACCGACCCGACCCACCAGACACCGCTGAACAACACCCTTACGGTCGAGTACGACACCTTCTGCGCCACCCAGCCGCATCAGGTCCTGGTCCTCACCGGCAACGGCACCGGCAATCCGACCGGCTCGGCGATCCCGGCCAACCCGGAAGACCTGGACATCGCCGTCGGCGGCACGGTGTTTATCCTCACCAACGACCCGAACCAACTGCTGCGGCTGCCGGTCCTGCTGAGCAACAACGGCGGCCACGATGCGGCCAACTACCACGCCTTTGTCAGCTTCGGCGCCACCATGGAGGTGGTCAACACGCCGGCCGGCTGCAGCGTCGCCTCCCTGGCCGGCACGCCGCCGCAGCCCGACCCGTGGAAGGTGTGGGTCTTGCCCACGCCCATCCCCGCGACGGCGACCGTCTACGAGTGCACCTCGCCCGCCGTCATCCGCCCGGGGCAGACCGTCACCTACAACTTCGATGTGCGAAAGAGCAGCGACCCGGCGCGCATCGCCATCGACGACCTGAGCTTCCGTGCCGATGTGGTGGGGGAGATCCTCCTCAGCGACAACACCCCGCTCTGGTTCCCGGCGCCGCTGGTCCGGGCTGACGGACAACTCGATCGCGCCAACAACTACTCGCTGGATGCCACCTGGGCGCGCGTCATCGGCTTCAACCTGAAAAAGAGCCAGTTGGGCGCCTGCAGCGAGAATCCGCCGCCGGGCTTCGACGGCAACGGCTACGAGCAGGTGCAGATCGGCGAGGAGTGCAGCTTCCACATCGAGACCGGTGGCTGGTTCGGTTTTGAAACCCCCGGCTTTGCCTATATCGCGGTGCAGAACATCGACGTGGTGGACCAGGTTCCCGACGGCCAGGCCTACATCTCCAGCACCGATCCCTATCTCGACTCCACCGCGCTGATCGCCGGCGTGAGCCTGAACCCCGCGGGAGTGGCGGCGCTCGACGAGGGGTGGTTCGACTGGCGCTTCAACGTTCCCGATGCCGAGCGCATCGAGCAGGCCGACGAGTGGTTCCGCGTCAATGCCACGACCCGACTGCTCAACAAGCCGCTCGATCAGCGCGCGCCGCCCAACCTCCACGGCGCGGACAGTTTCAACGTGCTCAACTCGACCTTCGATGCCACCTTCCGCAACGACAATACCGGGGCGATCGAAACCTACAACCTCGGTCCGGATACGGTCGGCTATCCCAACGAGCCTATCCGCCGGGTCGATCTGCGGGTGATCGAGCCGAATCTCCTGCTCGACAAGAAGGTGTGCAACGAGACCCTCTACGGCGGCGGCACGGGCTGCAGCAACTTCGTCGATCTCGCCTCGGACGGCGACACCTTCGACAGTTATATCTACCGGGTCACCGTGACCAACGAAGCGGCCAGTGCCGGCTACATCCGCGCGCCGGCCTATGACGTCACCACCACCGATCTCCTCGATGCCAGCGACCTGGTCTACGTGGTGCCGTTCGCCAGCGACGGCCTGGACAACGACGGCGACGGACTTGTCGATGCGGCCGATCCGGACGGGGAGGGGAGCATCGGCGACAACGTGGTGAACAACGCCGTGCCGGCGGTGATCACCACTTCGCATAGCCACAGCACCCCGCTGCTCAAGATCGAGGCCGGCAACAGCGTCACCTTTTATTACCGTGTCGATCCCGACCAGCGGGTCGCCCCGCTGCAGGCACTCAACAACCGCATCGCTGCCGCTTACGACTCCCTCGAAGGCGACAGCGGAAGCCAGAGCGTATCGCCGGGGGCGACCGGGACGCTGGGTGGGGCGCGCGCCTACACCTCGCAGGAGGCGAGCGCCACGGTACGCATCAAGCCGCTGCAGACCCAGCCCAAGGCAATCACCCGCCTGTCGCACACACCGGCCAGCGCCGCCCAGCCCCAGCCGGTCTCCATCGGCGAGGAGGTCGAGTACGAACTTCGCACCTATCTCCCGGTGGCGAACCTGCGCTCGTTCGTGATCCAGGACCACCTGCCGCCCGGCATCCGCTGCAGCGAAGCGCCGCTGGTCGACCTCGATGCGCCGCCCTATGCCGCGGCCGGCTTCTCCCCCGGCGGGCAGTTTACCCCGAGCTGCAGTGCCGACACGGTGGTGTGGGACTTCGGCGATCAGGAGCTGACCAACGCCGCGACCCCCGGCGCCCTGTTCGAGTTCCCGGTGCGCTTCATTGCCCGCGTGAACAACAGCGCGCTCAACAACGACACCGACGTGATCAGCAACGGCCACCCGGCCACCGTTGCCACCGCCAGCTATCTCGATGAGGCGGGCAACCTGGTGATCCTCGATTTCGGGCAGAACGATCTCCTGGTCAGAGAACCGCAGATCGTCCTGGGCAAGGCGTTCGAGATCAACACCACCGACGCCGGCGATATCCTCACGGTAACCGTAACGGCGCAAAACACCGGCACCGCCAACGCCTACAACCTGCGGGTGCTCGACGACCTTGCCGCGGTCGGCAACCTGACCTTCCTGAACGCTGTTTCCGGCACCGATCCGCCGGACACTATCGACACCACGACCTTCGGCGCCAACCGCCCGATCTTCAGCTGGGCGCCGGCCAATCCCAAATTCGCCATCGCCCCCGGCGAGTCCCGCAGCTTCACCTTCGAGGTCAGCGTCGACACCACCGTGCAGCCCCTCACGCTGCTGGCCAACACCGTCGAAGCGAGCTGGACCTCGCTGCCGAGCCGCAACACGGCACTCAACAGCCGCGGCACCATCGGCGCCGACGGCGCTGCCGGCGGCATGCGCAACGGCGCCGTGCCGGCCGCCGGCGACCCGGTCAACGACTACGAGTCCCGCGCGAGCGCCTCCACCGCCGTACCCGCCGTCAGCATCAGCAAGAGCGATCGCGATCCGGCACAGCCGGCGGAGGTCGGCGCACACCGCCAGTTCCGGCTCGAGATCACCCTGCCCGAGGGGACCACCGAAAATCTCCTCGTCAGCGACAACCTGGCCGCCTCCGGCCTCAGCTATCTGCTGGCGAATAACAGCGATTTCGATATCAGCTACCGCTTCGACGGCATCGCCACCATCAACGGCCAGCCGCCGGCCGAGGCCGCCTTCAGCGCCTTCCCCGGCGACAACACCTCGGGCACGGCGGCATGGGATATCGGCACCGTAGTGACGCAGAGCGAGGACGACACCGCCGGCACCCCGGCGATCGTCCCGACGATCCGCATCGACTACTACGCGCGCATCAACAACGACTTGGCGACCAACGTCGGCAGCACCCTGCAGAACGGCGTGACCGTCAATTACCGCAACGGCGAGAGCGGCGCCGAGGAGAGCCTGAGCGCGGCGACCCCGGTGGTGACGGTGATCGAATCGGCGCTGAGCGTCAGCAAGGCGGTCACCGCGGTGACGCCGACGCCGTTGAGCGGCGGCGATATCCTCGAGTACACGGTCAGCATCAGCAACACGGGCAACGCCACCGCCTACGACATCAACGCGGTCGACACCCTGCCGCC
>Ga0068714_10004695_pt1 | contig 15083 bp, 11 predicted proteins | sample MTBNYHSulfiMetaG_FD_62988 | JGI IMG/M metagenome (GOLD analysis project Ga0068714, IMG submission 62988) | Enrichment culture microbial communities from rom New York Harbor, USA that are MTBE-degrading - MTBE-NYH (New York Harbor Sulfidogenic)... | ecosystem: Environmental > Aquatic > Marine >... | reverse complement strand
CCGCCCGGTGCCAAGCCAACCGGCCGTCTGCCCTCCTTCCCCGACCCTGGGCAGGGAGGCGGTCCTGGCCCACCTCCGGCGGGTCTACCAAGGCGTCCTCACCGAGGCGGGGGTGGAGGCCCACTACCGCGACTTCGTGGCCTCGGGGGCCGGTCAGGCCCTTTTCGACCGCTTCCGGGGACTGGCCGGGGTCAGGCCCGGGCAGTCTCTCCTGGACCTGGGCTGCGGGTTCGGCTCCTTCGTCCTCCTCTGCCGCCGGGCCGGGCTGGAGGCCCGGGGGCTGGATCCGGCCGGCTTCGAGCTGAGCTTCGCCCGGCAGCGGCTGGCCGGAGAGGGCGGCGGGGCCTCGCCGGAGGAGATCTACCTGGAGGGCGACGCCCGGGCCACCGGCCTGGCCCCGAGGACCTTTGATCTGGTTACGGCCTGGAACCTCCTGGAGCACGTGGAGGGTTATCGGTTGGTGGTCCAAGAGGCCTTCCGTCTCCTCCGGCCGGGAGGCCAGTTTTGGGTTTTGGCCCCCAATTATTTGGCCTTCCGCCGCGAGCCCCATTACGGTGTCCCCTGGCCGCCTCTCCTACCCCGGGGACTGGCCGACCGCTACCTGGCCCGGTTGGGCAAAAACCCGGCCTTTTTCCGCGGATCGGTCTTCCCCCTCACCATCTGGGGGCTCCTGGCCGCCATGAGGCGGGCCGGATTCAGGATCATCGATCCCAACCGGCTTAAGATTAAACGACCGGAGCTGGCCTCCTCGGAGGGTTGGCGAGCCGTGATCTCCCTGGCCGGCCGTCTCGGCCTGGCCGGAGCCATGAAACCGGTATCCACCGTGGTCCGCTTGAACCCGCTTCAAAAAACCATTTTCCTGGGCGGGCGCAGGCCCGGGTGAGATCCCGCTCGGCGGCTGATAAACCTAGATCTTGAACCTGGACCTCCTCCTCTGCCCCGGCTGTGGGGCCGGCCCCCTGACCCAGGTCCCGGAAGCTCTCCTCTGCCGGGAATGCGGCGGCCGGTTTCCGGTGATCGAGGGGGTGCCCCTCCTGGTCAGAGACCTTCTGGACCACGAAGCCGGCCTGGAGAGGGCCAGGGACCTCAGGCCCGCCTTCAACCTGGAGCCCCAGCCCCCGGAGGAGGCCAGTCCCTGGAAGCACCACCTCCGCAAGCGGCGGCTGTTCGTCCGGCGGGCCATCGCCGCCCAGCTCTCCCGGTCGGGGAAGGAGAGGGCCGAGACGCTTCTGGACCTGGGCTGCGGGGACGGGAACCACCTGTCCTACCTGGCCCCCTTGACCAGGAGCCTGTGGGCCAGCGACCATGACCTCCGCCGCCTCCTCCGGGCGCAGAAACGGGCGCCCGGGGCGGATCTCTTCCTGGCCGATATCTTCAACTACCCCGTCCTCCCGGACAGCTTCGAGGTGGTCTTCTGCAACCACGTCCTGGAGCATCTGGAGAAGGACGGCCAAGCCTTGGGGGTCATCCACCGCATCCTGAAACCCGGAGGGCTCTTGGTCCTGGGGGTGCCCAACGAGGGGGCCGGGTGGTGGCGGCTGGCCTACTGGCTGGAGCCCGGCGTCCGCCGGAGGACCGACCACCACCACTTCTATACCGCCGGAAGCATCGGCCAAAAGGTCAGGCGGACCGGCTTTGAGCTCCTTGGGATCGAGCATTTGGGCTGGGGGCCGCCGATCTGGTCCCTGGACGCCCGGATCAGAACGTTCAGGCTGATCGACGACCTCTTCGAGCTTATCGGCCGGCGGTTCTTCCCGGGCCAGTCCTCCTCCCTCTACGTTCTGGCCGTCAAGCCGAGGGCCAGATAGCCCAAACCCATGCGCGTCTGCCTGATCAACCCCATCGGCCAAGCCTTGGCCCAGCCGTCCATCCCCCACGGCCTCCTCCAGCTGGCGGCCGAGCTCAAGAGGACCGGCCATGAGGTCCAACTCCTGGACCTCAACCTCCCCGGGGTCACGGCCGATCCGGCCTTTTTGAGCCGTTTCGACCTGGTGGGGCTGTCGGCCATGACCGGCCAGCTCAGGCAGGCCGTGGCCCTGGCCGAGGAGTTGGACGGCAAGGTCCCCGTAGTCTGGGGCGGGGTCCACTGCTTTCTGGATCCCCTCTCGATCCTGGGCCGGTTTCCAGGCCACTTCGTGGTCTCGGGGGACGGGGAGGCCCCCCTCCTGGCCCTCCTGGACCACCTGGGTGGAGAAATCTCCAGGGAGGAGCTCAAGACCAGGCCGGGGATCAACCTCTGCGACCTGGAGCCGGTTCTCACCCCCCCCGCCTTCAGCCGCGACCTGGAGGCCCTGGCGGACATCGACTACTTCGACCTGCCAGGTCTGGAGCTCTACCTCAACGAGTACAACTACTACGCCGGGGGGCGCTTCCCCAGCCTCCAGATTCTCACCGGCCGGGGCTGCCACTGGCGCTGCAGCTTCTGCCTCAACAGCCTCTACGCCGACCGCGGGGCGGTCTACCGCCGCAAGTCCATGGCCAAGGTCCGCCGGGAGACGGAGAAGGTCATCGACCAGTTCCAGACCCTCTTCGTCCACCCCCGGGACGAGGACTTCTTCAGCCACTGGCCCTTCGTCGAGGAGTGGATGGCCTACGCCCGGGAGAAGGGCTTTCTGTGGGAAGCCAACGGCCGGTTCAACTACTTCAACGGCCGGCTCCTGACCGGGGAGCGGCTCCGGGCCTTGACCGAAAGCGGCCTCTATGTCATGGGGATGTCCATCGAGGCCGGGAGCGAGAAGCTCAGAAACGAGGTCCTCAACAAGAGGGTCAAGGATAAGGAGATCCTTGAGGCGGTCCGGATGATCAGAACCGGCGTCCCGGACAAGCTCTGCGTCAACTGCAGCTTCATCGTCTATTTTCCCGGTGACACCCCGGAGAACAGGCGGCTGACCCTGGGCTGGATGGACGCCTTGAGCCGGAGAATGAACATCCTCTTCTCCGGGCCCCAGGTCTATCGTTCCTACCCCGGCTCGGCCCTCTATTGCCTGGAGCCCGAACGGAAAGAGGGCGACCTGGACTTTTACCTGACCCGCCTGAGTTTAAGCGGAGCCGAGAGCCGGCTGGCCAGAGGCCCGGAGGCGGCCTTCCACTCCCAGGTTCTGCCCCTCCTCTTTAACAACCGCTACGGCCGGCTGGAGATCAGGCGGGATGATCACGGCCGGCCGGAATTCCGCCACCGGCCGCCCCGGCGGCTCGACCCGGAGAGGCTCCTCCTTTCGACCCTGACCTTCCTCCTGATGGCGGGCCAGAGGATCAGAACCAGGCTGGGCTGGTGGTCCTTCTTTGTCGAGCCCCGTCTCCTGGTCCTTCTCCTGGAGGGGGCCGCCAGGCTCGGTCGCCTTCTCCGCCCGGCCCGGGGAGGGCCGCCGGGATCGTCCTCATGACCGTTGGCCAAGACCGGTCAGCCGCGGCAGGGCCGCTCCCCAAGGCCCTTTTCCTGATCCCCCCGGCCGGTGGCTCGGGGAGGAACATGGTCCGGGACTTCGTCTACGGCTGCTGGTGCAACGGCAGGCGGATCGGGGGGATGGAGATGCCCCCCCTGAACGAGCTCTACGCCGCCAGCCACGCCCGCCAAGAGGGGCTGGAGACGGTCCTCCTGGACGCCCAGGTGGAGCCGGAGCGGTTCAAAGCCCTCCTCTCGGACAGGCTGGCCGGGTACCTGGCCCTGGTCCTCATGAGCTCCACCCAGTCCTTCCGCCACGACCTGGAGGTCCTGGCCCGGGTCAAGGCCGCAGCCCCGGGGATCAGGACCGTCCTCTTCGGCTCCCACCCGACCTTCATGCCCCGCTATGCCCTGGAGCCGCCCCAGGTGGACTACATCGTCCAACGGGAGCCGGAGGAGACCATCCGCCGCCTCCTGGGCCGCCTGGCCCGGGGGGAGGACCCGGCCGGGCTGAAGGGGATCGGCTTCCGGGACCCCTCGGGCCGGATCAGGCTCAACCCGCCTCGGCCCTTTGTCGACCTGGACCACCTGGCCCTTCCCGACCGGACCCTCCTTCCCCGGGGGATCGACTACTTCAACCCGGTGGTCCGGAGGATGCCCTACACCACCATCCAGACCTCCCGGGGCTGCCCCGGACGATGCATCTTCTGCACCGCGCCCGAGTTCTACGGCCGCCGGATCAGGGTCCGCTCGACCGAGGGGGTGATGGAGGAGCTCTCCCGGATCAAGGCCGCCGGCTTCCGGGAGGTCTTCTTCCGGGACGAGACCTTCACCGCCTACCGCGACCGGAACCGGGAGCTGTGCCGGGCCATGATCCGGGAGAGGCTGGACCTGGCCTGGATCGCCAACGGCCGGGTGGACATGATCGACCCGGAGGATCTCAAGCTGATGAGACGGGCCGGCTGCCACCTGATCAAGTTCGGGTTGGAGTCCGGCTGCGACGAGCTCCTTCAAGCCTACCGGAAGGGGACCACCGCGGCCCAGGCCGAGAGGGCCTTCGCCGCCGCCCGGGAGGCGGGGCTGGAGATCCACGCCCACCTGATCTTCGGCGGGCCGGGGGAGAGCCTGGCGACCATCGGCCGGACCCTCGACTTCGTCAAGAAGCTCCAGCCGACCACGGCCAGCTTCGGGATCCTGACCCCCTACCCGGGAACCGAGCTCTTCGACCGGGTGGCCGAGGCCCGCCCGGAGATAAGGGACGGCTCCGGATCCAACATGGACAACCTTCACGTCCAGGGCTTCTTCTCCGAGGTCATCTGCGGCCTGCCCGCCGGGGAGCTGTCCCGGGCGGTCACCCGGGCCTACCGCCGCTTCTATTGGCGGCCGCCCTACCTCTGGGAGCGGCTGACCTCGGTCCGGAGCAGGGACCGGTTGATGGTCCTTCTCTTGGCCGGGCTCAACATCTTCAGGTTCTCTTTGACGGGGGAGAAATAGACCCCATGCACGAACGGCTGGTCAGCGTCATCGTCCCCGCCCTCAACGAGGCCGGAACCCTGGAGGAGGTCTACTCCCGCACCTGCCGGGCCCTGGAGGAGTCGGGCCGGGAGTACGAGGTCATCTTCGTCAACGACGGCTCGGTCGACCGAAGCGGGGAGATCCTCAAAAGGATCTGGGAGGGCCGAACCAACGTCCAGGTCATCACCCACCGCCTCAGCCACGGCAAGTCGGTGGCCCTGATGCAGGGCTTCTCCGCGGCCAGGGGCGGTGTGGCGGTCACCCTGGACGCCGACCTCCAGGACCAGCCGGAGGAGATCCCCCGCCTCCTGGAAAAGCTGGAGGAGGGCTTCGACCTGGTCAACGGCTGGCGGCGGGACCGGCGCGACCGCCCCGGGCGGCGGCTGGTCTCCGGGTTATACAACTATCTGGTCTCCCGCCTCTCCCGGACCGGGGTTCACGACGTCAACTGCGGGCTCAAGGCCATGACCAGGGAGGTCTTCCAGCGGCTGGAGCTTCGCGGCGGGCTCCACCGGCTCCTGCCGGCCATCGCCGGGTCCTACGGGTTCAAGGTGGCCGAGGTGGAGGTCGGCCACGCCCCCAGGCAGCGGGGCGCCTCCAGGTACCGGCTCTTCAGGTGGGAGGGGCTGACCGACCTGGTCTCCTTTGCCGCGGCCAACACCACCCGCCTCAGGCCCTTCCACATCTTCTCCCTCCTGGCGCTGCCCTTCCTGGGTTTGGGGCTCTTGGGGAGCCTGCTCCTCCTCCGGCTGGCCGGGGATCGGCCCGGGCTGGCCATTCTGTTCGGGCTGGGGGGGTTGGGCGGGTTTTTGGCCGCCGGCCTGCTGCCCCTGTTCGGCCTGGTGATCGAGATGGTCTCCGAAGGGCTTCAGGGAAGGGAGTGGCGGGGGAAGCTGGTCAAGGAGGTCCTGCTCCCGAGGGACTGACCATGGTCGAGAGGGACGCCCTTCAGACCGCCTTCCACGGCCGGGCCGACGGGAAGAGGTTCAGAAACCGGCTGGACAACCCCTTCATCCGGGCCAAGGAGAGGAGGCTGGCCGCCCTGGTGGCCGGGCGGATGCCCCCCGGAGGCCGGGAGCTCCTGGAGCTGGGCTGCGGCGAGGGGAGCAACCTGGTCTATCTTTACCGGGCCCTGCCCCGGGCCGGCCTCCTGGGCCTGGACTACTCGGCGGCCAAGGTCCGGTTCCTAAAGGCCCGCTTTCCCGCCGCCCGGCCGGTCTGCGCCGACGCCCGAGCCCTGCCCCTCCGGGGGGCCAGCTTCGACCTGGTCCTCTGCCGGGACCTCCTCCATCACCTCCCCGGGGCCGGAGACCAGGTGGTGGGCGAGGCCCTCCGGGTCCTCAGGCCGGGAGGGAGGCTGCTCATCCTGGAGAGCCGGGGGACCACCCTCCTCAACCGTCTCTTCCAGAGGCTGGTTCCGGCCGAGAGGGGGATGGCCGGAAACACGCCCTCGAACCTCCTGGCCCTGGGCCGGAGCCACGGCCCGGCGGAGCTGGAGTTCGTGGAGGCCAGCCAGGCCCTCCGGGCCGCGGCCTACCCCTTTGGCTGGCCGGCCGGGTGGGGCCGGCTGGCGGTGGGCCCGGCCTGCCTGGCCGCCTGGGCCTGGGAAAGGCTCTTCGAGGCCCTGGCTCCCAGGACCGCCTGGACGACGATGATGCTCACCATCCGCAAGGACTGAACCGCGGTGTGCGGGATCTTTGGCATCCTCCGCCCGGACGGAGGCCCGGTGGAGGCCGGCGAGCTGGCCGGGATGGGCCGGAGCCTGGCCCACCGGGGGCCGGACCAGAGGGGGACCTTTGCGGAGCCCGGCCTGGGCCTGGGGGTCAACCGGCTGTCCATCGTGGACCTGAAAGGCGGGGACCAGCCCCTGGCCAACGAGGACGGCTCCCTGGTGATCGCCTACAACGGGGAGACCTACAACCACCCGGACCTCCGCCAAGAGCTCCTGGCCAGGGGGCACTGCTTCCGGACCAGGTCCGACACCGAGACGGTCCTCCACGCCTTCGAGGAGTACGGCCCGGACTGCCTGATCCGGTTGGAGGGGATGTTCGCCCTGGCCATCTGGGACCGGAAGCGGCGGAGGCTCTTCCTGGCCCGGGACCGGCTGGGGATCAAGCCCCTCTACCTGGCGCGCCTGGAAAAGGGGCTGGCCTTCGCCTCCGAGGCCAAGGCCCTCCTGGGGCTCCTGCCCCAGGGGCCCGGGGTGGATTGGACGGCCGTCCACCGCTACCTCTCCTTCGGCTACCCGCCCGGGCCGGAGACGCCCTTTGCCGGGGTGACCAGGTTCCCGGCCGGCCATTGGTCTTGGAGCGACGGCCGGGATCTCGATCCCCGCCCCTTCTGGCAGCCGGCCTACGGCCTGGGCCCCGCGGAGCCGGAAGAAGGCCTGGAGGAAAAGCTCCTGGGCCTCATCCGGGAGGCGGTCCGCCGGGAGCTGATGGCCGACGTCCCCCTGGGGGTCTTCCTGAGCGGGGGGATAGACTCCTCGGTGGTGGCCCTTCTGGCCCGGGAGGCCCTGGGACCGGGGCTGATGACCTTCGCCCTCCGCTTCGAGGAGGAGAGCCACGACGAGTCCCGGGACGCCCACCTGGTGGCCGACCATCTGGGGACTGACCACCGGGAGCTGCTCTTCTCCCGGGAGCTCCTGCCCCGCTACCTGGCCAAGGCGGCCACGGTCCTGGACGAGCCCTTTGCCGATCCCACGGTTCTCCCCCTCCTGGCCCTGGCCGAGTTCGCCAGGCAGGAGGTCAAGGTGGTCCTCACCGGCTGGGGCGGGGACGAGATCTTCGCCGGCTACCAGACCTACCGGGCCCACCGGCTGGCCAGGCTCTACCGGCGGCTGCCGGGGCTGATAACCCGGGGCTTGGTCCCCTGGGCCCTCAAGGCCTGGCCGGTCTCCGACAGATACTTCAGCTTCGGCTTCAAGGCCCGGCGGTTCACCCAGGGAACCGGCCTGCCTCCCGAGCTCCAGCACTTCGTCTGGATGGGCCACCTGGACGAGCGGACCAAGGCTGGGCTGTTGACCCCCCACGTCCTGGAGCAGGTCCGGGGGGGGACCCTGGACCGGGTCAAGGATCTCCTGGCCGGGCTCCAGGAGAAGGAGCTCATCAGCCGGATCATGCACCTGGACGCGGCCTTTTTCCTGGAGGGGAACGGTCTCTTCCAGGCCGACCGGATGACCATGGCCGCCTCCCTGGAGGCCCGGGTGCCCCTCCTTAACCCAGATCTTCTGGCCTTTCTCAACCCCCTCCCGGCCTCCCTGAAGATGCCGGCCGGCCGGCCCAAGGGGCTTCTCCGCCGGGTGGTCGCCGGCCGGTTGCCGAAAAGGATCATCCACAAGGCCAAGAAGGGCTTCGGTCCTCCAGCCTCGGCCTGGATCAGGGGCCCCCTGGCCGGGCCCGTCAGGAGGATCCTGGACCGGGAGAAGTTGGAGGCTGACGGAGTTTTCAACCACCCCCAGGTGGCCCGGCTTCTGGACCAGCACCAAAACCGCCGGGCCGACCACGGCCGGGCCATCTGGGCCCTGGTGGGCTTCCAGATGTGGTACGACCGCTACATCGCCCGGCGGGGCTCCTCCCTTGACTGAGCCAGGATGACCGCTCCCAGGCTCGACGACCAGCCCAGGGTGATCCTGGTCCATCCCCCCGCCAGGGAAGGGGTCCGCTCCCTGTTCACCTTCCACAAGAACCAGGGCCTGGGGATCAAGCCCCCCCTGGCCATCCTCACCCTGGCCACCCACCTCCGGGCCCAGGGGTACAATCGGGTCACCTGCCTGGACACCCAGCTGGGCGATCTCACCCCTCAGCAGACGGTCGAGGCCGTGGCCGCGGAGAGGCCCGACGTGGTGGGGCTGACCGTCTGGACCGACTTCTGGTACCCGGCTTGGAGGACGGTGGAGCTGATCCGGCAACGCCTGCCCCGCTGCCTGATCGTCCTGGGCGGTCCCCACTGCGCCATCTACCCCGCCCAGACCCTGGCCGCCTCCCGGGCCGACTTCCTCATCGCCGGCGAGGGGGAGGAGGTCCTCCTGGAGCTCCTCAACCGTCTTCAGGCCGGGGAGGAGCCCCTGGACCTGGACGGCCTGTGGCGGAAGGAGGGGGGGAGGATCGTCGAGCCAAAGGAGAAGCTGGCCCTGGTCCGAAACCTGGACCTGATCCCCGCCCCTGACCGGAGCCTCCTCCCCATTGAGCGCTACACCTCGGTCCTCACACCCCGGCGCTACGAGACGACCATGATCACCTCCCGGGGCTGCCCCCACCGGTGCGTGTTCTGCAAGATGGTCTCCCAGAAGGTCCATGCCCGGTCGGCCAAGTCGGTGGTGGAGGAGTTCCGGACCGTGGCCGGGATGGGCATCAGGGACGTCCAGATCTACGACGACACCTTCACCTGGTCCAAGGACCGGGTCATGGAGATCTGCCGGGGCCTGCTGGACCTGAAGCTGGGGGTCAGGTGGGCGGTCCGGGACCGGGTCGGCCGGGCCGACGCGGAGATGTACTCCCTGATGAGGCGGGCCGGCTGCCGGCGGATCCACTTCGGGGTCGAGTCGGGCTCCCCCCGGATCCTGGCCCAAAGCGGGAAGGGGATCACTCTCCAGGAGGTCCGCCGGGCGGTGGGGCTGGCCCGGGAGGCGGGCCTGGACACCATGGCCTATTATATGTTCGGCTTCCTGGACGAGACCCTGGAGGAGGCCTGGGAGACCATCCGCTTCGCCCGGGAGCTGAGGACCGACTACGCCGTCTTCGCCGTCCTGATCCCCTACCCGGGAACCGAAATCTACCGGGCCGCCCTGGAGGAGGGAATCATCCCCTTTGACCACTGGCTGGAGTTCACCCGGAATCCCCGGCCGGACTACCGGATCCCCCACCTCATCGAGCAGCACCTGAACCGGCGGGCCTTGATTGACCTCCGGGACCGGGCCCTGAGGACCTACTACCTCCGTCCCGGCCGGATCTTCAAGGAAGTGAAGGGGTTGCGATCGTTCCGGGACCTGGCCCAAAAGTCCAGGATGGCCCTCAATATCCTCCAAGATCAGGTGGTCCGCCGGCCTTGTCGCTAGCTTCACCGGCGGCCGCCCCTTTCCCCCGGCCAGAGGCCCCTCCCGGCCTTTTCCGAAGACACCTGCCCATCATCCTGGTCCTGGCCTGCCTCTTGGCGGTCCGCCTGCCCCTCCTGGCCCATATCCCCGAGTACATCCTCCTGGACCAGGACTACAACCCGCTCCACTTCGGCCAGCTCTTCTGGGGCCAGGACTGGCCGGCCCTGGACGACCACGAGGTGGGCGAGAACGCCCGGACCCTGGCCCTGTCCAACGCCTACTACCTCCTCCCGACCCTCCTCTTCAAGCTCGGCCTGCCCTTCGGTTTCTGGGCCGGCCTCCAGCTTCTGGTGGGCCTGCCGGCCCTCCTCCTGGGCCTCTACCGCCTGTCCTATGTCCTCTTCGGGAACCCCCTCCTGGCCGCCCTGACCGCTCTTCATTTCCATGTAGCCCTGTGGCTCTTCCGGCTCAACGTGGGCTACCCTCTCCATTTCGACCAGATGCTCTACTCCGGGGACCTGAACCATATCCCGGCCTCCTTCTTCCTGGCCTTTCTCTTGGCCGGAAGATACGCCCGGGCCGGCGGGACGGTCCTTGTCCTGGCCTGCCTCAACCCGACCTACGGCTTCAACGGCTTTCTCATCCTGGCCGCGGTGGTCGGTTGGCTGGCGGTCAAAAAGCGCAGCCTCGACCGGGCCTCCTTGACGGCCCTTCTCCTGGCAGGGGCCGGGCTGGCCGCGGCCTGGGTGATGGTTTCCCTGGCCACCCCCGTCCAGGCCCCGGTGGGCCAGGCGGTCAGGGACTTCTCCATCAGGACCTACGGCCACCTGGTTCCCCACATCTTCACCCGGGACTGGGCCGTGTCCATGTTCTTCCTGGCCGCCCTGTTGGGCTTGGCCTTGGCCTGGGAGAGGTACTTCAGGCCTCGGACAGGTGATCCCGGACCAGCCGAGGTAGGGACGATTCTAAACCTCCTGGCGGCCCTCTTTATCCTCCATGGCCTGCTCCTCTACCTTCTTCTCTACCGTTATCAGCCCCGGCTCCTGATACTCCTCACCCCCTCCAAGATCTGTTTCTTCCTGATCTTCGTGGCCAACGCCTACCTTTGCCGGGCCCTTTATGCCGGCCTCTCCAAACCTCCCCCGGGCTCCCTCCTGGTGGTTCCCTACCTTTTCTTCCTCCTCTACTTTGGCGGGCTGGAAGGACCGGCCGCGGCGGCGGTCCTCCTCCTGAGCTTGGTCCTTCTTTCGGCCGGGTTGCTGAAACCACACCCGAGCCCGACCTGGACCGGACAGGCCCCCTGGCTGGCCGTCTCCGCCCTGGTCCTGCTCACGGCCTGGTCGGCCTGGGCGACCATCTATCCCCTGGGGGAGGATCGGTTCAAGTACGCCAGGGCTTTTCTGGACATCCAGCTCAAGATCAAGGCGGCCCTGGACCGGGACTCGATTCTGGTCCCCTATCGGCTCCCGGAAGCGGATAACCCCTACGGCCCCTTTACCAGCTTCGCCATGCGGACCTACTCCCGGCGGGGGGCGCTGATCTTCTGGAGCCTGGGCCGGAACGCCTACTTCAACTCCAGGCGCCGCCTGGAGATGGAGGAGGCGGCCTTCGGCCCGGCCGGGATAAAGGTCTGGGAGGAGATCCTGGCCCAGGCCGGAGAGGCCAAGCAGGAGGACCCCCTCCTTTACTACTTCGGCCTGAGAACCAGGCCCTGCTGCTCAATCTCCAAGTCCACCCCGCCCTGGCGGATCCTCCTGGACAAGATCCAGCGGCTTAAAAGCTACCTGGACGGGCTGACCCTGCCCGGGTACCTGGACTACGCCCGCCGGCTGGGGGCGAGCCACGTCCTGGTCTGCCGTGACCCCGGCCAGGAGGTGGGGGGGGAGGTGGTGGTCCAGAACCCGTCCTTTGCCGTGGTCAGGATTCCGGACCGGTGAGGGGCCGCGTGGTTCAAACCCTTCTGGAGGGTCTGACCGCCATCAGGCCGGAGCTCTTCTGGCGGCGCTATAGCAAGCTGGCTCGCCGGGCCGGGTTTGACCGCCTCTACCTGACCCTCTCCTGCGACTGCGACACCCCCGAGGATATCCCGGCCGCGGCCAGGCTCCACGACTGGCTGGGGGAAAGGGGGCTGAGGGCCACGTTTGCCGTCCCTGGGACCCTCCTTCGGGAGGGCCGGGAGGTCTATCGCCGCCTGGCCAGGGAAGGCGGCCGGTTTCTGAACCACGGAGCCCTGAACCACACCCAAGCCTTCCAGGGCGGCTACCGATCGGTCAGCTTCTACCACCTCATGTCCCCGGAGGAGGTGGAGCGGGACATCATCGAGGGACACCGGATCTTCAGCCAGGTCCTGGGGGAGCCGCCCACCGGGTTCCGGGCCCCCCACTTCGGCCTCCTCCGGGGCCGCGACCTGGCCCTGATCCATGCCATTCTGGCCCGGCTGGGCTACCGGTACTCGACCAGCACCGGACCGGCCGCAGCCTTCAGCCGAGGGCCGGTCTGGAGGCGGAAGGGCCTGGTCGAGATCCCGGTCCTCGGATCTTATGTCAAGCCGCTCCACGTTCTCGACTCCTGGAGCCACCTGGAGGGTCCCGACCGCTTTTCGGTCGGCAGGAGGTATCCGGAGCTCCTGCTGATGACCGTGGACCGGCTCATCCGGAGCGGCGTGGTGGGGGTCCTCAACTACTACCTGGACCCGTCCCACGTGGTGGACAGCAGGCCGTTTTACGATGCCCTGGAAAGGATCAATGAGCTGGGGGTGGCCTGTCTCGGCTATGACGACCTCCTGGCCCTGGACCAAAGGGCAGCCCTTTGAGGAAGCTTTTGGCCGTCTCCTGGGCCCTGCCGCCCCTGCTCAACCCCGGGGCTATCCAAGCCGGCCGGATCCTTAAAAACCTGGGGTCCTTTGGCTGGCGGACCACGGTCATCGGGGTCAACCCGGCCAGCCTGGGGAAGAGGATCCTCTCCGATCCTTCTCTCAGCGACCTGCCCGGCGACGGCTGCCGGGTGGTCCGGGTGGACTCCCCCTTCTGGCGGAAGATTCTGGCCCACTTAACCGGACCCGGCTCCTGGCCCGGACCCCTGCCCGACCTGGAGGCGGGTTGGGCAAAGCGGGCCGTCAGGGAAGCGGACCGGCTCCTCTCCCTGGAGGGCTACTCGGCCCTGATCACCTTTGCCCAGCCCTGGTCGGACCACCTGGCTGGGCTGGAGCTGAGCCGACGGACCGGGCTGCCCTGGGTGGCTCACTTCTCCGACCCCTGGGCCGACAACCCTTACTACCGGTATTCGCCCCGGAGGCATAAACAGGTCCTGAGAAAGGAGACGGAGGTTGTCGGCCGGGCCCGGGGCCTGATCTTCACCGCCCAAAGGACGGCCCGGTTGGTTATGGCCAAGTACCCCACTGCCTGGGCGGATAAAGTCTCCGTCATTCCCCACGGCTACGACCCGGAGGACCTGATCGGGCTCAAGGGAGGGGAGGAGGGCAACGGCCGCCTCCGCCTGGTCCAGGTGGGCCATTTTTACGGCCCCAGGACCCCCGGCCCCCTGCTCCTGGCCCTGGGGCTGATCAATCAAAGCCGTCCCCTGGCCGATCTTCTCGAGGTGGTCCTGGTGGGCCGGGTGGAGGGCTTAAGCGGGCATATGAGAACCGTGGAGCGGTTGGGTCTGGAGAAGGTGGTCAGCTTCATCGGCCCTCGCCCCTTCCGGGAAAGCCTCGGGCTGGCGGCCCGGGCCGAGGTCCTCCTCCTCATCGACGCCCCCCTGGCCGAGAGCGTCTTCCTGCCCAGCAAGCTGGTGGACTACCTCCCCCTGGGCCGGCCCATCCTTGGCCTGACCCCGGCCCGGGGCGAGTCGGCCGATCTCCTGGCCCGCCTGGGCTGCCCGGTGGTCCCCCCCGACGACCCTCCGGCCATCGCCGAGGCCCTGACCCGGCTCCTGGACACCTGGCGGGCCGGGGAGCTCAGGGCCCCGGCCCGGTTCGGCCGGGTGGCCACCGAGTACGACATCAACCGGACCACCGCCGCCCTGGCCCGGGTCCTCGACCGGGCCGCGGCCCTGGAGCCAAGCCAGTGACCACTCCCCCCGGCTCGAAACCGGATCGGCGGAACCGGGAGCTTCGCTTCTCCTTTGGCCGGAACTGGAGGAGCTACCTGGACCGGGCCCTGGACCAGGACCGGATCGCCAGCGCCAAGGGCTCCCTCCAGCAGCTCCTGGGCCTGACCAGCCTGGGGGGGCGGACCTTCCTGGACGTGGGCTGCGGGAGCGGGCTCTTCTCCCTGGCCGCCCTCCTCCTGGGGGCGGACAAGGTGGTGGCCTTTGACTTCGATCCCGAGTCGGTCCAGGCCAGCCGGGAGCTTCGCTCCCGGGCCGGGTTCAGCCCGGAGAGATGGGCCATCTCCCAGGGCTCGATCCTGGACCGGGACTTCCTGGCCGGCCTGGAGCTGGCCGAGGTGGTCTACTCCTGGGGGGTTCTCCACCACACCGGGCGAATGTGGGAGGCCATCGATCGGGCGGCGGAGCTGGTCAAGCCGGGCGGAATCCTGGCCATGGCCATCTACAACAAGGTCGAGTCGTGGTCCGGCGGCTCGGCCAAGTGGTGGCACATCAAGAGGTTCCACAACCTGGCCCCGGCCCCTGTCCGCCGGCTGATGGAGGCCCTCTACGCCTCCTACCTCCTGGTCGGAAACACGGTCCTCCTCCGCAACCCGGTCAGGATGGTCCGGAGCTACGGCCTGAGCCCGGAGAGCCGGGGGATGAGCTTCTGGCACGACCTCCGCGACTGGCTGGGGGGGTTTCCCTTTGAGTACGCCTCGGCCGGGGAGGTCTTCAACTACGTCCACCGCCGCCACGGCCTGGGGCTGATCTTTCTCCGGGACAACGGCGGCCACGGCTGCAATGAGTTCGCCTTTCGCAAGCCCCTCTGAACGGGAGGCCCCCCTCCCCCCGGGGGCCGGGCGGTGAGGGAGGAGCACCTCAGGCTCCTGGTCTGCCCCCGCACCCGGAGGCCCTTAAGGCTGGAGAAAGGGGTCCTGGTCCGGGGCCGGATCAGGGAGGGGCTCCTGGTCGAGCCGGGGTCCGGGCAGGCCTACCCCATCGTGGACTTCATTCCCCGCTTCGTCCCCGCCGGGAACTACGCGGCCAACTTCGGCCTGGAGT
>Ga0068714_10004692_pt1 | contig 15087 bp, 12 predicted proteins | sample MTBNYHSulfiMetaG_FD_62988 | JGI IMG/M metagenome (GOLD analysis project Ga0068714, IMG submission 62988) | Enrichment culture microbial communities from rom New York Harbor, USA that are MTBE-degrading - MTBE-NYH (New York Harbor Sulfidogenic)... | ecosystem: Environmental > Aquatic > Marine >... | reverse complement strand
ACAAAACCACAGGGAGGGATGTAACTTATTCCCGGGCCCTGATCGCAACTCTGATCCTGAGTTCCAAGTTTCAGAAATATGACAAGGGCTTCATTGGCATTATGATACCCACATCGGCCGGATGTGCACTGGCATCAGCAGGAGCACTTATGAGCGGCAGGATACCTGTAATGATTAACTATTCAACGGGCGCTGAGGTTAATGCAAAGTATGCCCAGAAAAAATGCGGATTTAAAACGATCATTACTTCAAAGGCCCTTCTGGAGAAGATCAATTGCCCGGTGATCGAAGGCATGGTTCTAATAGAGGATATAATGGACAGTGTTTCAACGGGAGACAAGCTGAAGGCTGCCCTGAAGTCAAAGCTTCCAACGGCAATGATTCTTAATATGATTCATAAGGGCAATGAGGATGACCCGGCAGTTATCCTGTTCACCAGCGGAAGTGAAAAAGATCCCAAAGCTGTCCCTCTTTCCCATCGGAATATCGTTGCAAATATTAAGAATTTCAGTGATTATACCGGGATAAATGAATCAGACATACTTCTGGCAAACCTTGTTTTCTTTCATGTTTTTGGTTTAACTGTGAATCTGTGGGTTGCATTATATCATGGGATGACCATGGTAACCTATGCCAATCCTCTTGATTTTCAAACAATAAGCAAGATTGCCCGTGATGAGAAACCAACGATAATGGTCGGTACACCCAGCTTTTTCTGGGGTTACCTTCAGAAATCCGAGCCTGGTGATTTTAAAACTCTTAGACTTATGGTCGCAGGAGCGGATAAATGCCCTGATGCACTCAGGGAAGGTTATCTTAATAAGCATGGCGTCATACTTCTCGAGGGTTACGGCGCCACAGAAACATCGCCTGTAATATCAGTAAATATACCGGAATTTAACCGTCCGGGCAGCACAGGGAAAGTCATTCCAAATGTCCAGGTCAGGATCGAAAATTTTGAAACGGGTGAAGAGTGTAAGACCGGAGAGGTAGGAAAGATTATGGTAAAGGGCGACTCGGTTATGAAGGGATATTATCAAGATCCTGAGCTTACTGCGGAGGTTCTGACAGACGGGTGGTACAATACAGGAGATATGGGCTTCTTCGACGTGGATGGCTACCTGTGGCATGCAGGACGTTTTAAGAGGTTTACCAAAGTTGGCGGAGAGATGGTGTCGCTGGTTAAGGTGGAGAATATTCTTGAGAAATATTTACCGGAAGGAGTGGGGTGCTGTGTTGTTGAGGTATCAGATGAAAAGAAGGGTTCCTATATTGTTGCGACTGTTTCAAATGAGGTAAACAAAACAGAGATTCTCAGGAAAATGATGAAAGATTTACCCATGATAGCTCTTCCCCGGGAATTTGTGGTTATTGAGCAGTTGCCGATGATGGGTACCGGAAAGATTGATTTCCGGAAAGTAACCGGGATGGTTCAGGAGATAATGAAGTCATCAGAGCAGGTTCAGTAGACTGAAAATATCAGATCCGGGCCGGGGATATTTTGTCCGCACTATTCTGTCGCATGCGGCAGGATAACCGTTCGGTTATTATCCGCTTATAAAGAGGCTTTTGCTGGAGTATTCGGGGTCGCAGGTGAGATTAACTTTAAGTTTCCTCCAGCCTGCTTCATCTCCCGGTGTGGGGATGTGGGTCAGATGCACCTCGCAACCGCGCAGTAATTTAAGGTTTTCCAGTGCCATCATGGCAGCAGGGTTTGATAATGCGCTTATGCCCAGCACGATCAGTGTTTCATCCACATCGAGGCTCACCATTTTGCCTTCCAGAATCTCTTTCTTAAGATGTGTCACCGAATCAATAAGATTACCGGGCAGCAGATACATTTTATCGGGCAGGCCTGCGAGGTACTTTGTCGCATTCAGTATAAGACTCGAGGATGCATGCAGCAGGGGGGAGTTCTTTCCGGTAATGATCGTACCGTCTTTTAGCTCAATAGCGGCCCCGCAAAAGATTCCCGCATTACCCTTTCCACATTTTTCAGCTTCATTTGCTGCTTCTCTTGCCGGCATTAAAACCCGCCTGTCTTCGACCCTGGCACCGGTCTTTACCATAATTGCACCGATCCTGTCGAGGATCTCCTGATCCACAAGCCCCAGGGCATATTCAACGGCGCATCTTAAGTACCTCCTTATGATCTCCTGGTATGATGCTTCCCTGATAACCGAATCATCAATAATTCCCTCGCTGGCACGGTTTACTCCCATATCTGTGGGAGACTGGTACAATGATTCCCCTCCGGTTATTTTTTCAAAAATCCTTTTAAGAAGATGGAATGCCTCTATGTCGCGGTTATAATTTACAGTCTTAACATTATAAGCCTTAAGGTGGTGCTCATCTACCAGCACTCTGTCCTCCAGGTCGACGGTGGCAGCCTCATATGCGAGGTTCACCGGATGATCGACAGGAAGATCCCAGATGGGGAACGTTTCAAACTTTGCATATCCTGCTTTGATCCCTCTTCTATACTCATGGTAAAGATTACAAAGACAGGTTGCCAGCTTTCCGCTTCCCGGCCCCGGACCTGTAACAATTACAATGGGATTTGAAGTCTCAATGTACTCGTTTGTGCCATAACCGGCGTCACTTACGATCAGATCAATATCAGTAGGATAGCCTTTTGTCGGATAATGAAGATATACTTTGATACCCCTGAGTTCGAGTTTGTTTTTGAATGCTTTGGCAGGAGGCTGATTCTCATACCTTGTAATAACAACAGCAGATATTTCAATGCCCCACTCCCTGAAATCATCAATTGTCTTAAGTGCATCAACATCATAGGTGATCCCGAAATCTGCCCTTACCTTCATCCTTTCAATTGCTCCTGCATGGATACAAAGTATTACGTCTATCTTGTCCTTTAACTTTTGAAGAAGGCGCATCTTAACGTTCGGATCGAATCCGGGTAAAACTCTTGCTGCATGATAATCATAGAGAATCTTTCCCCCGAACTCAAGGTAAAGCTTATGGTTGAACCTGTTTACCCTCTCAAGAATAGCAGTTGTCTGCTCCCTTAGATATCTTTCATTATCAAATCCTTTCAGATCAGCTGATTTCATCTTACTCCCCCGGATTTTTCAGTATCAGGTCAATTTCAGGTCCTCAATATTAGGAAAAAAATCAATCTATAAAAAACATTCAGGGTCAGAAGTTTTTCAAATCCGGGGGATCATCAGGATTTAATTCGTATCTGATTCCCTTTTCTGATGCATTCATTACAATAATTTTCAGTAACAGCAGGTTTGCCAGGATCGCTTCAGCCCGGGTGACAGGTATTCCGGCCATTTTCCTGAATCCGGAGACGGAAACAGATCCGTTTGTGGCCAGGTAATTCATAAGCAAATTTTCTGCCTTTCCGAATTTTACGAGCAATCCCGATCTTTTTTCCTCTTTACGCCATACCTGGCGCAGAACCCTGTTAGCCAGGAGGTTCTGGTCGTTATGCCTGAAGTAGGAGAGCCATCTGCCATTCTCATCCATCGCCTGGCAGGGCCGGCTGTTCGCTTTGGCCACCTCCACCTCCAGTATGGTTTTCCCTTCTGTAATATGCTGCTTAATGATGTATGAAATTTCCGGCCTGCAAAAAATGTGAGCAGCAGTATCAACCATATAAATTTCTTCATCTGACCTGATTCCTGCTATGGATCCGTTATCCCTTACGCCTATAAGCAGTCTTCCGCCATCGGTGTTGGCAAAGGCCGACAATGTTCTGGCTATCTTCCTGCTGTCAGAAACACAGTACTTAAAATCAACTTTTTGATTTTCACCCTCCGCAATAAGTTTCTTCAGATAGCGCTCCACGTTTTTTTCTTAAAAATAAGATTAATTTCCAAAATCTATAAACAGGGATTAATGGTTAGTAACAGGCCTGGATAAAAGAATATCCGGGTGTTTTTTTATATTTGTGATAGGATCATCTTATGGAGACAGATATTTTAATAGTCCTTATTATTCTGGCAGCTACCGTGCTGATGCTTATATTCGAGGTTGTAAGGATTGATATCGTTGCGATATTATGCATGTTATCCCTTGGCTGGACCGGATTACTGGAACCAGCTGAGACTCTCTCGGGCTTTTCAAGCAACGCCGTGATAGCCATGCTTGCGGTAATGATAATGGGTAACGGTATTGCGAAAACAGGTACCATGGACAGATTTTCACATTATATGATGAAAAAGGCCGGTTCAAGCAGGCCGAAACTGGTCGGATTTCTGTCACTGTCTGTCGGTCTGATGTCGGGATTCATGCAGAACATAGGTGCAGCGGCACTCTTTCTGCCAGGTATCCTCAATATCTCGAGAAGGGGTAAGATAAGAGCATCAGCTCTTATTATGCCGATTGGTTTTGCAGCGATATTGGGTGGCACAATTACCATGGTTGGTTCGGGACCGTTAATACTCATCAATGATCTTTTGCGGAGTGCCTCGCTGGAGCCATTCGGGCTTTTCAGCGTGACACCTGCCGGACTTGCCCTGCTGCTGTCGGGGATAGTATATTTCCTTATTTTTGGCAAATACGTGTTGCCCGGGTCCGGCGATGAGTATAAGATAATCAGTGAGCAGGAGAAGATGATCAAGGCATTAAACCTGCCTCACAAGATATTACATTACCGCATACCGGAAGGAAGCCCCCTTATAGGTAATACTCCGGAAAAACTGGGTTTATGGGAGACTCATAAGATTAATATACTGGGTATATTAAGAGGGAAGGATATTGAATATGCACCCTGGAGGGGGACAAGATTTGAAGCAGGACAAGAGCTGGCCATTCTGGGAGAACCGGAAACAATCCGTAACTTCACAGGAGGATTCGGCCTTATACTCCAGGATCACACAGACAAGTTTGATAAACTCTATGATCCGGGAAGATCAGGATTTGCAGAGGTAATAGTGCCTCCACGGTCGGATATTGTAAATCAGTCAATAAGAAAATATTCACTACGAAAGCGTTTCGCGGTTGAACCTGTTATGTTGTTCAGTAAAGGAGAGGAGATAAGGGGAGATTTTTCAGATCACACTATTATTCCCGGAGATACCATAGTTGTTTACGGCTTATGGGATAAGATAAATGAAATGAAATCGGGCCTTGATTTTGTTGTTGCCACACCTTTCAAAACAGAGACAAAAAACGAAGCAAAAGCCCTGCCGGCTCTGTTATGCTTTATTTTTGCCATAGCTCTTACCTTTGCAGGAATGCCCATCTCAATATCCTTTCTGACAGGTGCTGCAGCCATGGTGCTTACCAGGGTGATAACTATCCAGGAAGCCTATCAGTCGGTTGAATGGAAGGTTGTTTTTCTGCTGGCCGGACTTATCCCCCTCGGTATAGCCATGCAGAAAACAGGAACTGCAACATTTCTTGCAGAGCAGGTAATGGAGCTTGTTATGGGGAAACACGTTATCTTTCTGGTACTGGCAACCGGAGTGCTGGCAACCCTCTTCTCACTCTTTATGTCAAATGTAGGTGCAATAGTGGTCCTGGCCCCACTTGTGATGAGTATAGGTGAACTGGGAGGCATTGACCCGAGACCACTCGTGCTAATGGCCGCAGTATGCGCAGCCAATTCATTTATTCTTCCAACCCATCAGGTCAACGCACTACTGATGTCGTCCGGAGGATACAGGAATCGCGATTATTTCAGGGCAGGAGGAGGAATGACTCTCGTTTTCCTCACTGTGGTAGTCACAGTTTTTTATTTTTTTTATATTTAATCAGCCAGGAAAAAGAATTTGAAGTATTGTAAATATTTTAATAAAACGAAACATTATGAGAATAAAGCATTTTTTTCTGAATAAAATAGCACACAGCTCCTATATTGTTGCAGGCCAGAGAGTATGTGCCGTTATTGACCCGCAGAGGGATACGGATATGTATATTCATGAGGCACGGGCTCTTGGAGTGGATATTACGCATATTCTTCAGACACATCTGCACGCTGATTTCATATCCGGGCACATGGATCTGGCAAACAAAACAGGAGCTGAGATATACGTATCGCAATCGGCCGGGTGTACTTTTGATCATGTTCCGCTCCGGGAAGGAGATCAGTTTGAACTGGAGAATCTTACTTTTACGGTAACTGAGACCCCGGGTCATACCCCGGAGCATGTCTGCTTTGTGGTTACAGACAGAACCAGAGGAGATTCTCCAGTTTGTGCGTTCGTGGGGGATACTCTTTTTGTCGGAGATGTCGGACGTCCTGATCTTTTCCCCGATGTTGCAGAAGAACTGGCTGGAAAGCTGTATCACAGTCTGCATGACAAGCTGCTTAAACTGCCGGACCACTGTGAGGTCTATCCGGCGCATGGGGCAGGGTCACTATGCGGTCGGGCAATGGGTGCCAAGTGGAGTACGACAATAGGTTATGAAAGAAAATATAATTCTGCATTGCAGATTAAAGACAAAGCCGAATTCATAAGGTCACTTACACGGAATATGCCTCCTGCACCTGATCATTTCAGCCGCTGCAGCGATATCAACAGGCATGGTCCGGCTAAGTTAAATGATCTGCCTCTTATGGAGGAACTCTCTGCCAGCCTTTTCAGTAAGCGAATGGAGGACTCTGAAACAGAGGTACTGGATACGCGCTCATATCATGCCTATGGCAGCCAGCATATATCACAGTCGTGGCACCTCGACCTGAACGGCAATTTCCCTACATTTGCCGGCTGGGTTCTGCCGGTTGAAAAGGAAATATTGCTTGTTTCAGATGATTATCATAAAGCGCTTGAGACACAGTTATGGGCCAGGCGTGTCGGTATCGACAGGATCAGGGGTTATCTCGACGGAGGAATTACTGCATGGGCCGTGGCCGGATTTAAAACCGGCTTCACAAGGCAGTTATCCGCATCTGATCTCCACGATATGATAATCGGCACGTCCAATTTTGTATTGCTGGATGTTAGAACCACAACAGAATTTGTGGATAATCATATCCAGGGGGCAATTAATATTCCGGTAGCCGATCTGCGAACCAGGTACAATGAGCTGAATAAGAATAAGCCAACCATACTGATTTGCAGCTCCGGCAATCGCTCAAGCCTGGGAACAAGTATTTTAAGCCGTCATGGTTTTACCGACCTGTATAATGTTGCAGGAGGGATGTCGGGATACAGTGCGGCAGGATACACCAGACAGTGCAAAGTGTGTGAAAATCCTCATGGTTCGAGATTCTTCTCAGAGTTCACTGATCTGAAAAAGCACTGGGATTCAACTGAATAATAAAATTAATAAATGGATATTCTGACGGAAATTCGATGGTCACCCTATGTTGTGGGAGCCGGTATCGGGGTATTAAGCTGGTTCAGCTTCCTTATCCTGCGTAAACCCATTAGTTGTTCCACCTCCTTCTCGCGATTCAGCGGTATGATTGAAGGTTTATTCCGGGGACGGAAGGTTGAGGAGAAACCATACTACCAGAAGGTTAAACTGATAACCGACTGGCAGATAATGCTTATTATCGGGATAGTTGCCGGCTCGATGGCATCATCGCTGCTGTCGGGGGATTTCAGACTGCAATGGGTCCCCTCTCTCTGGGAGTCGACATTTGGTTCTGCTCCTTTAATTCGTATCGTTGTTGCAATGGCGGGAGGAGTATTACTCGGCTTTGGTGCCCGATGGGCCGATGGCTGCACAAGCGGACACGGAATAAGCGGCACAATGCAGCTGGCAGTATCGGGATGGATCTCCGCTATATGCTTCTTTGCCGGAGGCATTCTAATGGCTTTTATTATTTACAGGTTATTGGGTTAAAAAGAGACTGTAATGGATAAGATCAAAACTATCAGAACAAATAATGAAAAGAGATCCGGACTGGTGTGGGGGCTTCTTTTCGGAATAGTTTTCGGATTCCTTCTTCAGAAAGGGGGGGTCACAAAATTTGACATAATAGTCGGACAACTGCTCCTGACAGATTTTACAGTTCTAAAAATAATGCTTTCGGCAGTAGTAACAGGTATGATCGGTGTCTACTTCATGAAAGGCATGGGATGGGTTGAGCTTTATCCCAAATCGGGATCGCTGGGCATCAATGTAACCGGAGGACTTATTTTCGGAGCAGGATTTGCTTTGCTCGGGTATTGTCCCGGCACTCTTGCGGGAGCTATCGGAAACGGGTATCTTGATGCACTGACCGGAGGGGTTGTCGGAGTGCTGATTGGAGCAGGGCTTTATGCATCACTTTATCCCAGGCTGAACAGGGGGATACTTAAAAAAGGTGATTACGGGGACGTCACTATCCCACGGCTCCTTAAGGTCAACGAATGGATAGTGATTGTACCCGTTGCTTTGCTGATAATACTCTTCCTTATCTGGATTGAGAGGAGAGGTCTTTAGCAGTTTTAAATCATAAATATTAACTTTACACTGCAGTATCAGGGTTGCTTTTTAAAACAAACAAGATATAAGGCTATGAAGATAAACACTAATGATAAGATACCGCTTAAGGAAGTAGTAATGGATGGAGCCAGTGATGTGAGAATGAAAATGCTGGTAGGACCTGATGACGGATCTGAAAACATTTTCATGAGGCATTTCGTTATTGCTTCCGGAGGCAATACTCCTTTTCATCAGCACGATTATGAACATGTGGTGAAGGTTGAGAACAACAGGGGGATCATTGTGGATGAGGAGGGGAATGAGCATGAAATAGAAAAAGGCAACAGCATATTCGTGAAGCCCGGGGAGAAGCATCAGTTCCGGAATCCTTACAGCGAGAATTTTGAGTTTACCTGTATTATCCCGAATCCGGACAAGAAATAAGGTTCTCTGATTCCGGAGACAAACCGGTCGTTGCGGCAGGTCCGCAATGAGTGAAATTGTTTTTATATGGCAAAATACATGTAAATTATGGGTAATCAACCTTTTAGAATTTTAGACAGTGCCCTTATTGCTATAGCAACAGGACAAAAAGCACAAAATCTGAGAGAGTTCAGGGATATCCTGAAGAACATACATTCCGGTTCAATCTATTACCATTTCTGGGGAGGATTACTCCATCCCCACTTTGATGAGCCTGAATTCCAGAATGATTTTGCTGTATGGGCAGCACGCGATCTGCACGATCTGAAGATAGCAGAACAACTTTCAATAATTGATCCAAATATCTTCAGGGATATTGAGGAGCTCAGACAGGAAGTGATTGAAATTATTGAAGAGCGCCTTTATGCCTCGGAGCATGTTCCCTGGGTTAAAGCAGGACATGAATTCCATTTTATACGTTCCCAGATCGTGATCTTTGACTCAGGTATCACTTATGACAATCCCCGGAAATTAGCGGAGGCAATACCGAAAATGTCTCTCGGCAGCATATTCTTCCATTTTATTGATGCACGGCGAAGAACACCGGAATCGAGAAATGATTTTTCTGCCTGGTTATCCGGTTTTAACGATAAATATACCAGCCTGATATCGGGCCTTGATGAGATTGATCCGTATTTCACAACACTGAATGAGCTTCGTCAGGAAATTTACAAAGTATTCAATAATTACTTTAAAGGAGGGCGCAATGGAAAATCTGCTTGAAAAGTACGCAAAAATTGTAGGAGTTGAGGTAATTGACCATATCAGGCAATTGGCAAATCCTTTAAAAGGGGCCAGGATACTTCATGTGAATTCAACCAAAGTGGGGGGCGGTGTGGCTGAGATCCTGAACCGTCTGATACCTCTGAAGAGAGAACTCGGGATCGATGCTGAATGGGAGGTCATAACAGGCGAGAAAGAGTTTTATAAATGTACGAAGAAAATGCACAATTCCCTTCAGGGTGACCGCGATGATATATCTTCTGATCTTCTGGCAGTATACGAAAAAACAAACCTGCAGAACTTTGAAAGGTTAAGGGATAAGCTTGAGGAAGCAGATGTTGTTTTCATACACGATCCCCAGCCTGCGGCATTTCTTCATTTCTCAAAAGCAAGGAAGGGCAAGTGGGTTTGGCGCTGCCATATCGACGTAAGCCATCCTTACAGACCTGTATGGAAGTATCTGAGAGAATTTGTCAAGGATTATGATGCAAGTATCTGGTCGCTTTCAGCATTTGCACAGTCACTTAACCATCCCTTATACCTGATACCTCCAAGCATTGATCCGTTGAGTGAAAAAAATATCGAACTGCCTGAGAAGGAGATATCTGATTTCCTCGATTCATGGAATATAAGGAGAGATTGTCCCATTATAACCCAGATCTCACGTTTTGACCGTTTTAAAGATCCTATCGGTGTGATACAGAGTTACCGGCTGGTGAAGAACTATGTGCCGGTACAACTTGTTCTGGCCGGTGGCGGTGCAACGGACGATCCCGAGGGCGAAGAGGTTCTAAGGGAAGTAAGGGCTTTCGCTGAGGATGATCCCGATATACATATCCTTGAACTACCCCCTGATGCCCACAGGGCGATTAACGCACTGCAGCGGGGTTCGGACATAATAATCCAAAAATCTCTTAAGGAGGGTTTCGGACTTACTGTTACTGAAGGGTTGTGGAAAGGTAAACCGGTGATAGGCGGTGATGTGGGCGGAATTAAACTGCAGGTAATAAATCACCATTGCGGATTCAGGGTAAATACACCAGAAGGGGCTGCAATGAGGATCCGTTATCTCCTCAAGCACCGTGATATAATGGAAACCATGGGAATGAATGCAAGACAGCTTGTTCTCGATAATTATCTGATAACACGTCATCTGAGGGAGTATCTTACACTTGTTGTTGCCCTGCTGCTGGGCTCCGAGGAGAAAATAGAGCTCAATTATCCATCCCATTGATTATAATATTATGGAGCATCCTCTAAAGGTACTGATGGTATCATCAGAATGTGTCCCTTTTGCAAAAACCGGTGGCCTGGCTGATGTGACGGGAGCATTGCCGGCCTTTCTCAGAAAAGCCCGGCACGATGCCAGAATTATTATACCTCTTTACTCATCTGTTGACAGAGATAAATACAACATTACAGTTGCTTTTCGTCAAGTGACTATAATACAGGGGGGGCAGATTTTTAACTGTAGGATCCATGAGACTATAGCAGATGGAGATGTCCCGGTATATTTTCTTGATTTTGAACCTTTCTTTGCCCGTGAAAATATTTATCACGACAATGATTTCAACGACTACCACGATAATCCATTGAGGTTTATGTTGTTATCCGGGGCTGCACTGGAGTTGTGCCGCCTGCTGAATTTCAGACCTGATGTGATTCATGTGCACGACTGGCATACGGCAATATTACCGGCCTGGCTGAAAAGGGTGTTCAATAATGATCCTTTTTTCAGCAGGAGTGCAAGTGTGCTGACAATACATAACATAGCATATCAGGGACGGTATGCGGGTTATTATTATGGTTTTACCGGATTAGGGGAAGAAGATTTTACATCAGACAAATTTGAATGTTTCAATGCCATTAACCTCTTAAAGGGAGGCATATACTTTGCCGACATGGTAAACACTGTCAGCCGGGGTTATGCTGCTGAAACAGTTACGCCTGAAGGAGGGCATGGTCTCGATCCTTTCCTTAAAGCCAGGGGTGATGAGTATACAGGGATAATTAATGGCGTGGATTATTCTCTGTGGAACCCGGAGACTGATCCCCTGATACCTGCCAATTTTACACCGGATGATCTGAGCGGAAAAAATATGTGCAAGAGTGTACTGCAGAAGGAATTTGGTCTGAAACAGGACTCTTCGATTCCACTTATCGGCATTGTAGGAAGGCTGGTTGAGCAGAAAGGTTTTTACATACTGTCGGAATGCATTGAAGATATACTGACTGATTCCGGTGTGCAATTTGCCATACTGGGGTCGGGAGACAAGCAACTGGAGGCATTCTTCGGAAGCCTGCCGGAACGCTTTCCCGGGAGGGTGGGCTCCTTTATTGGCTACAGCGACGAGCTTGCTCATCTGATTGAGGCAGGAAGTGATTTCTTTCTTATGCCGTCGCTATATGAACCTTGCGGACTAAACCAGATATATTCGCTGAAATATGGAACACTGCCTATTGTGAGGGCAACAGGAGGATTAAATGATACTGTTGAAAATTACAATAAGGAAACCGGTGAAGGAACAGGCTTCAGGTTCAGCGAGCCTTCATGCCGGGCAATCTATCATACTGTTAATCTGGTCCTCGATACTTACTATAACAGAAAGCATCATATAAACAAGCTTATCAGGAGTGCCATGCAACAACATTTCTCATGGGAAGATAGTGCTGCCGAATATATTCACCTTTATGAAAGAGCCATAGAAAAGAGAAATCCGAATCAGGTTAATACGACTGTGCCTGAGTCGGAATAACTCAGCCTATTTGAACATGGAGAGTAGTTCAGAGAACCCTTCATTCAGGGATTTTGTTGCATTGTTGAAACCATCCTTTACTTCCTCCCATTTTTCCTCAGATGCATCAGTGAGTTTTTCATACTTCTGCTGAAGATTGGCTTTCTGTGTTTTAAGTCTCGAGAGTTTTTCCTCGTATTCAGCTTTTACATTTGCTTTAACCTTATCTTTTTTAGCGTCAAGCTCATCAATTCTTGCAAAGATTTCATTCAGACTCTGCATGGCCTTTTTTTTAAATTCTTCTCTATCCATTTTTGTAAATTTAACGTATTTAAAAAATAATCAACGTGTTATAATACTTGTATGATTCATTTAATAATAATAAACAAGTACCGGCAATCTGGCCTCTTTAATAATTTTCTTGGTTGCACTCGGTTTTAATAACCTGCTGAAGAAGTTTTTATTCTCTTTCAAAACAACAATGAGATCGGCATCGTTAGTCAATGCATAATCATTTATAAGTTTTGCCGAATTCTCATGATCTTTTTCATTAAGAGATATGACAGATATATTGCGGTAACCTGTTTTGGAGTGCACCATATCCAGAAAACCAGCTTCTTTTATCTTTTCTTCAAAATCAGAGCTCTCAGTAATATGAAGGGCCGTAATGACGGGAGAGAACCTGTAAGTGAGCCCCATAAGGTTCTTTAAGGTCTTAATATCTTCTTCCCTGTAGTCTGTTGCATACACAATTTTCCTGAACTGACTGTAGGAAGCATCAAAAGGGATTATCCACAGAGGGCAATTGACCTGGTTCACAATATCAATAGTTGAGGAACTCTGAGCCCAGAAACTGCTTTTCTCTTCCTCTTCCAAAATAACCATACTCGCTTTATTTTCCGAGATATAGTTATTTATTACTGATACTACCCTGGCTATTTCTGTCGAGTAAGTGATCGGGATGTCGATGGGAAATTCATTAGAAATCTCTTCTATGATCCCTGCAAATTCTTTATTTGCGTTTTTGGCATTATCTTCCTGAACCTGAAGAGAGGAGGCCAATCCAACTGCAGATGGTTGTGCCAGATTTTGATCATGTGGTTCCTGCACATAGATAAGATGAACATTTGTATGCAAGTCATGTGCAAAACGTGCAACATATCCGATAAAGCTTTTTGCTTTTGCGGGTTCCTTAATAATTGCAAGTAGTGTTTCCATAATATTTGGTTTAATTGGTTAATAATCTGAATTCATTTATTTATCATTTGGTGTTCCGATATCAAACTCAGCGATATCATTTCTGTCAAAGACTATTTTTTGTCCTCTGACATTCATTTCAACAGGTTCGCCCCAGCCTTTACTGAAGTTGACAGTCAGCTTGTTATGATTGATTTTAAGGTTTATCCAGTGACTTCGGTAGCAGATATTCAGATTGATCTCATTAATTCCATCCGGTAGCATGGGATTCAGCCAGATTACATCGTCCCTGATTTCAAGGCCGGTATAGCACCGCTGAATAAGATCTATTGTTCCTGCCATGGCTCCCAGGTGAATCCCTTCACTGGTGGTTCCTCCCTGTACATCCCCGAAATCACTGATCAGTGCACTCTTAAAACTGTCCCAGCTTCCCCTTCTGTCGGAACGCGAAAAGACCCATGAAAAGACAACCTGGCTCAGTGTTGAGCCATGCGAGGTGATCTGGTTATAATAATCTATGTTTTTGGGGATGGAAGCCGGGTTGAAATTGTAACCCATCTGTCCGAACATCTTTATCAATACGTCAGATGAGAATAGGTAAAACAGCATAAGAACATCCGGTTGTTTGCATGCCCTGTAATTATTTACGGAATCATTCTCTTTTTCCAGGATTCTGTCGAGTCTCATTGAGTCACCGTATTTCTGCCGGTATTTCTCCCAGTCGAGTTCCCTGAGAGTTTCAAAACCTTCAAATTGAAGGATGATCTCATTATTGAGGAAAGGGATAAACATCTTTCCCGGTATATCTTTCCACAGGTCGATATCCTTTTCCGAGAATCCCACTTTTTTGGCCAGTTCGTTTAACAGTTTTCTATCAAGTAATTTAAAGAGGTCGAGTGCACAATTGATGACCCAGGCTGCCATAAAATTGGTATAGGCATTATTGTTCAGACCCGGGAAATCTGATCCAGGGTATCCGGTATGGTATTCATCAGGCCCCATAACACCGTTGATCTCATATTTGTCCCGTTCCTTATTGAAGGTTGCTATGCCTGACCAGAAGAGAGCAGTATTGAAAATAATCTCGGCTCCGTAGTGAGCCATAAACTCCATATCCTTTGTTGACTGGTAGTATTGCCAGATGTTATAAGGAATTGCTGCATTGATGTGCCTTTGAATTCTTGAATTGTCGGTCATCCAGCGACCCGATTGAGGATTCAGGTGGATGATCTGACTCTCTTCTCTGCCGTTACTTCCGCTCTGCCATGGATACATTGCTCCCCTGTAACCGTGCTCACTTGCTGCCAGCCGGGCTGCAGGCAGACGCCGGTAGCGGTACATCAGCAGCGACCGGGCAAGCTGAGGCATATGCAGGTTCAGAAACGGGAAAATATATAATTCATCCCAGAAAATGTGTCCCCTGTAAGCCTCTCCATGCCATCCCCGTGCGGGAATACCGGTATCGAGCCCGATACTGTTCAGGGAAATGGTCTGAAAAAGATGGAATATATGCAATCTGAGAAGGAGCAACTCGTCGGCCTTTGTATCAATTTCTATTTTACTGTGTGCCCAGATCTGTTCCCAACTACGGATATGATTCTCTGAAATAGCATCATAG
>Ga0068714_10004691_pt1 | contig 15088 bp, 17 predicted proteins | sample MTBNYHSulfiMetaG_FD_62988 | JGI IMG/M metagenome (GOLD analysis project Ga0068714, IMG submission 62988) | Enrichment culture microbial communities from rom New York Harbor, USA that are MTBE-degrading - MTBE-NYH (New York Harbor Sulfidogenic)... | ecosystem: Environmental > Aquatic > Marine >... | reverse complement strand
TCCCCTCTCCCTGTCCCTCTATTCCGGGCTCCCTGCCCTCCACCCTTCGGGCCAGCCTCCGGCTGTTCAAATCCGCTCCCGGCGGATTTGTCCCTGGGGGAGAGGGGACCCTTCGACCAGCATTTGGGTATCCGGTGGCACAGTGCGTAGGATGGGATGAATCCCATCAATCAACCGTCGGGAGGTGATAGGTGAAAGGGGTGAGGGGGTGGGGCCGAGTCCTCTCGGTGAAATCACTCCCCTCTCCCTGTCCCTCTCCCTGGGGGAGAGGGGACCCTTCGACGCGCATTGGGGTGTCCGGTGGCTCGGGCTCGCGTAGGATGGGATGAATCCCATCAATCAACCGTCGGCAGGTGACAGTTGGCTATTTATTCAAAAGGGCAAAAGGGATCAAAAAAGCAGATTTACATCACGCGATCCGTGTAATACCCGGACCAGTTCTATACCATGATCGTTGGGCCGGTAGTACAACACGTATCGTTCAACAGGGAAGCTTTTGATGTCATGAGACAACTCCTGACGGTCAACGCCCAAGTCTTTAAACTCCGCGATCTTTTGCGCTTTTTCCTGTAAGCGCTCCAGGAAGCGGTCGGCGTTGACGGGCTGGTCTTCAGCAATATGCAGCCAGATATCAATCAGGTCTTGCTCCGCTTCCGGCGAGATAATCAGGGTTGGCACAACTCAACTGTTCCTTGTGTGGGCAGCACGCGCCTTTACCTTAATGGCGTCAATATCCAAAGGTTTACCTTCGCCACTATCCAGAGATGCCAAGCCCTGATTAATATCCTGGCGTAACGCCTCTAATTTTATGGTTTGGAGCGCGTCTCGCTCTTCCAGTAACCGTAGTGCTTCGCGGATGACCTCACTCACAGAGTTGTACATTCCGCCAGCAACCTTCTGTTTTACATAGAATTCCAGCTGGGGTGTCAGTGATACATTCATAGTGGTGTCTCCAGAATCAGGTATCGAGCATAATCAGGATTATAGCAATCATTAGCAATCTTTGTTATCGGCATTGAATACAGGGGACAGGTGGCAGTTGGCCGAATGATGCAGTTGCATTGATTGTTCAAAGTTCAAAGATCCCCTCTCCCTGTCCCTGGGCCGTATGTTCCCGACACGGCGCCCCGGTAACTGGGGTTGTCGTGAATTTATGGCGATGGGGCAGAGGCAGAGCTTGGAGTTAATGAGCCAAGCACATCATTTGTCTGAGCTTCCAGCACAGGCAAGTCTTTCTCAAGGGTCTTCCAGACCACATCAAGATCGACTTTAAAGTAACCATGCGCCAAAGCGTTTCTCATGCCATAGGCCGCTTTCAATGGGAACTCGGGCTGTTTCTCGGCAAAGTCAGGGAAATTGCAGCGAAATTTTCAGCGGCTTCCCCAATGATTTCAAGGTTACGAATTACAGCATCCTGCTTTTCTTCGTTAGCCAAAAAACCGGCATGATCAATGTCGAGAAGATATCGCTGAATGCGCCGGGCAGACTGCTGAATGTGCTCAAGATAATCCTGAAGCCCCTGCTTGCCCCGTTTGCTCATACCGCCCTGGCCTGATTCAAAACATCGTGTTTCCACTTGTCCGGAAGAGCACCGGGAGTGAGGACGTCGACATCGATCCCCAGGAGTTCACTCACTTCTACCTGAATTTCACCAATATCAAACAAGGTGGTGTCTTCCGTTGGGTCGACAAGCAGATCCAAATCGCTTTCAGCTGTATCTTCACCGCGCAGAACGGAGCCGAAGACTCTTGCGTTAACGGCATGATGACGTTCAACGATGCGCCGAATGGCTTCTCTGTGCTGATTAAATGCGATGGATGGCTTCATGGTACGAATCCCGGTTCCCTAATGGCCTAATTTAGCCCATAGCTCGCCTGACGTCGATACGAAAGGGGTGAGTGCGCGAAGTGTAGGAGCCGAGTCCTCTCGGCGAACGGACCGCGGTTGGCTCGGGTTCGGGTAGGATGGGATGAATCCCATCAATCAACACTCGGGAGGTGAGAGGTGGTATCACTCCCCTCTCCCTGTCCCTCTCCCTTGGGGAGAGGGGACCCTTCGTTAGGGTGAATCGTGAGGGGTGAGGTTGTAGGGTGGGATGTATCCCACCAACTCACCAACGGATCGGGGGGCTGATTTGATGGGATTAATCCCATCCTACGGGCCGTATGTTCCCGACACGGCCAACCGACTACATCCGTGTAGTCGTCTCCCCGGGGGAGAGGGGACCCTTCGTTGCGCATTGGGGTATCCGGTGGCTCGGGTTCGCGTAGGATGGGATGAATCCCATCAAACACCGATGACAGGTAGTCATTCGCGCTCGACCTTGAGTTTGAGGAAGTGGGTGGAGCAGGAGATGCAGGGGTCGTAGTTGCGGATCACCTTTTCGCCGTGGAGTTTGAGCTCTTCGTCGCTGCGGTCGAGGCCGAAGGCTTCGAGGGAGAGGCGCAGGTCTTCCTCGATGCGGGCCTGGTTCTGGCTGGTGGGCGGGGTGATGGTGGCCTGCACGACCCGGCCCTGCCCGTCCAGCTCGTAGCGGTGCCAGAGGATGCCGCGCGGGGCCTCGGTGCAGCCGTAGCCGACGCCGGCTTTGGGGGTGACCTCGGTGCGGTGGGCGTCGCTGGGCTGGTAGTGCTCGAGCTGTTCGATCGCCTCGAGCAGGGCGTAGTGCAGCTCGACGGCGCGGGCCAGGGCGCTGTGGAACATGTTCCGGCTGGGGAAGCTGATGCCGGTTTTGGCCAGGTTGTCACGCACCGCCTGGGGGAGCTGGGCAAGGTTGAGGTTGACCCGTGCCAGCGGACCGACCAGATAAGGGATGCCCTCCTCGCCTTCCCGGTAGCCGCCGGGGAAGTAGCGCCCGTGCAGGGCGGTGGAGTGCGGCATGTGGATCTCGCGAAAGTGCTGGTGGTAGTCGGCGATTGCGATGTCGAGGCCGTCGCTGCCGATGAGGCGCCCTTCGTTGAAGGGGTATTCGTCGGGGTGGTGCAGCGCCACGGAGACGAACTCCTGCTCGTCTTCGGGCAGCTCGAGCGTGGCCACCCACTGCACCAACGCCTCGGCCTGCGGCAGCGCCTCGTGGAATTCGGCCAGCAGTTCGTCCATCGCGGCCTTGGCAGGGGCGTGGGTGAAGCCGCCGATGCAGGTGCCCACCGGGTGGACCGAGCGGCCGCCGATGGTGCGCAGTAGCTTGTTGCCGAGCGACTGCAGCCGCAGGCCGCGGCGCACCTCATCGGGGTATTCGGCGGCCATGGCGATGGCGCTGTCGAAGCCGAAGAAGTCGGGGGCAGCGAGCAGGTGGATGTGCAGGGCGTGGGATTCGATCCATTCGCCGCAGTAGAAGAGGCGGCGCATCGCCCGCACCCACGGGCCAGGATCGACGCCGAAGGCCGATTCGATGGCGTGGCTGGCGCTCATCTGGTAGGCCACCGGGCAGATGCCGCAGATGCGCGCGACGGCGTCGGGCACCTCGGTGTAGCTGCGCCCCTCGAGGAACTTCTCGAACAGGCGCGGCGGCTCGAAGATGCGCAGCTGCAGGTGCTCGATGCGCCCGTCGCGGATCTCGAGATCGAGCGCACCCTCCCCCTCGACGCGGGTCAGCACGGGGACGTTGATCTTGATCTCCCGCTGCTCGGTCATGATGTTTTCTCCTGCCAGTTGCGTCCTTCGCTGTGGAACGGTTCGACGTGGTTGTTGATGAAGAGGAAGCGCCGGGCGACATCCTCCGGCTGCAGGCCGAGCCCGACAAAGCGGTTGGCCAGCGAGGCGGTGTTGACAGTCTCGGCCGGGCCGTAGCAGGCGTAGCAGTCGCGCCCCACGTGGGGGCAGATGGCGCCGCAGCCGGTGCGGGTGACCGGCCCCATGCACGGCTCCCCCTTCGCCACCAGCACGCAGACGGTCTGCTGGCGCTTGCACTCGAGACAGACCTTGTCGACCTCCTCCACCGGCGGCACGCCGAACAGCAGCGCACGCACCGCGCTCATCACCTGGCGGGTGTTGACCGGGCAACCCCACAGCTCGAGATCGACCTTGACGTGCTCGCGGATCGGGGTGGAGTCGGCGAGGATCTCGATGTGCTCGGGCCTGGCGTAGACCCCTTCGATCCACTCGTTGGCATCGTGCATGTTGCGCAGCGCCTGCAGGCCGCCGGCGGTGGCGCAGGCGCCGATGGTGATGAGGAAACGGCTGTTCTCGCGCACCCGCTGGATGCGCTCCAGCTCGTGCGGGGTGGAGACACTGCCCTCGACGAAGGCGATGTCCACCTTGGCCGCCTCGTCGAGGAAACCGGCCTCAGCGAAGTGCACGATATCCACCAGCGAGGTGAGCGTGATCAGCGCCTCGCCCGCGTTGAGAAAGGCCAGCTGGCAGCCGTCGCAGGAGCTGAATTTGTGGACCGCGACTTTTGGTTTCATGGAATCATCCTCAACATCATGCTTCTCTGCGAGAGTTGTTTTCATCCCCTCTCCCTGTCCCTCTCCCTGGGGGAGAGGGGACCCTTCGTTTTGCTCACCGATTATCCTTTCACTTTTCCCCATCTATACAGGCAGAGGCCGGGGGAGAGGGATACCATTCATTCGCCGCTCGCGCCGCAACTCTGCCTTTCCCCCTCTCCCTCAGGGAGAGGGTCGGGGAGAGGGGAGCATTCATTCACCACTCGCACCGTCACTCCGCCTTTCCCCCTCTCCCCCAGGGAGAGGGTCGGGGAGAGGGGATCATTCATTCACCACTCGCACCGTCACTCCGCTTTTCCCCCTCTCCCTCAGGGAGAGGGTCGGGGAGAGGGGATCATTCATCCGTCACTTGCGCCGCCACTCTGCCTTTCCCCAGAGAGAGAGCATCAATCATCTCGTTTGTTACGAATTTCGCTTTTTTCATCCCCTCTCCCTGTCCCTCTCCCTGGGGGAGAGGGGACTCTTCGTTTTGCTCACCGATTATCCTTCGCTTTTCCCTTCTCCCTCAGGCCCGAAACCGGGCAGAGGGATCCCATTCTTTCGCCACTCGCACCGTCACTCCGCTTTTCCCCCTCTCCCCCAGGGAGAGGGCCGGGGAGAGGGGATAAATCCATCAATACCTTCAGAATCACCTCTAGCACAGCGTCAATCCCGCCCAGGATTTCATGATTCCAGAAGCGTTTGACGGTATATCCCATGCTTTCCAGCTTTTTGGTGCGCTGGCTGTCATACCCCTGTTGTTCCATATGCTGACCGCCATCCGCTTCGAGGATGAGCATGGCGTCGAAGCAGACAAAGTCGACAATATACGGTTCGATCACCACTTGCCTGCGAAATTTGTAGCCCTTGAACCTGTGGGCGCGCAGGTGTTTCCAGAGCAGTCGTTCTGCATCGCTTGCCTGTGTGCGCATTGTTTTGGCACGTTGGAGAAGTTTATTTGATCCCCTCTCCCCATCCCTCTCCCTGGGGGAGAGGGGGCCCTTCGTTTGGGTGTCCTTGCTATCCATAGCTGCCTTCCCTGATTTGCCGCTTAAACCTTTGAGTGCTTGGAGCAGTTTGTTTGCCCCCTCTCCCCGTCCCTCTCCCTGGGGGAGAGGGGGCCCTTCGTTTGTGTTTCCTTGCTATCCATAGCGGCCCAACTCTCCCTGAATTCTAGAATCCCTTTGTCCCGAGGAGCGACTTCACTTCCGGATAGGCGAACACCGGCCCGTCCTTGCAGACAAAGTGGCCGCCGTGCTGGCAGTGGCCGCATTTGCCGTCGCCGCACTGCATGTTGCGCTCCATGCTGAGCCAGATGCGCTCTTCGGCGAAGTTGCGCTTTTGCAGTACCTTGACCACGGCGATCATCATCCCTTCGGGGCCGCACATCATGGCGGTGGTGTTGCGGGGGTCGAGAACGGCCTCTTCGAACAGCACCGGCAGGTGGCCGACCTTCCACGGCCACATGGAGCCGCCTTCGCTGGCGGCGAGCAGTACCTGGGTGTTGGGCTGTTTGCTCCAGGCGTCGTATTGCTCGCGCCAGATGAGGTCGTCGGCGTGTTTGACCCCCTGCATGATGGTGAGGCGGCCAAAGCGCTGGCGCCGGCGCATGATGTAGTTGATCACCGAGACCACCGGGGCGCAGCCGAGCCCGCCGGTGGCGATCAGCACGTCCTTGCCTTCGGCCTCGATCATCGGCCAGCCGCGGCCGTAGGGTCCGCGCACCCCGACCTTGTCGCCGACCTGCAGTTTGGCCAGGGCGTTGGTCACCCGGCCAACGGCGCGGATGGTGTGGTCGAGCATGTGCTCGTCTTCGGGGTCGGAGACGATGGAGATGGGCACCTCGCCGACGCCGTAGAGGTAGAGCATGTTGAACTGGCCGGGGGTGAAGCGGTAGGCGGCGTGCACCTCCGGGTCGGTGAAGCGCAGGCGCAGGGTGAAGATGCTGGGGGTCTCCTCGATGCGCTCGATGATCTCGGCCTCGCAGGGCTGTCGCAACGTGATCATGCCTCCCCTCCTTCGCCGCCGCCGAGCAGGGCGTGAACCTCTTCGGTGATGTCGATCCCGACCGGGCACCAGGTGATGCAGCGGCCGCAGCCGACGCAGCCGGAGCGGCCGTACTGCTCGTTCCAGCTGCCGATCTTGTGGGTGAGCCACTGGCGGTAGCGCAGCGGTATGGTGGCGCGCAGCACGTTGCCGTGCAGGTAGCTGTGGCCGGGGGTGAAGCAGGAGTCCCATTCGCGGGTGTGCTCGCTGCCGCTGCCGTCGAGGGCGGGTTGCTCCTGCTCGCTGTGGCAGAAGCAGGTGGGGCAGACCGAGGTGCAGTTGCCGCAGGCGAGGCAGCGCGCGCCGACCTCCTGCCAGCGGGGGTGGTCGAGGCGGGCAAAGAGCGGCGCCTGCAGGTTGCCGGCGGGCATGCTTCGGGTTTGCACCTCGGCGGCGTGGTGCCGCTGGTCGAGCGCCGCCTGGCGCTGCTGCCTGGTCGCCTCCAGCAGCGGCAGCCGCTGCATCAGCACCTTGCCGACGTTGCTGCCGTGGCGGACGACGAAGCCGTCGTCCAGTTCGTCGAGCACCAGGTCGAAACCGTGTTGTGCCGCCGGGCCGTCGCCGGTGGAGGCGCAGAAGCAGGTCTCGGCTGGGTGGCTGCAGTTGACCGCCACCAGGAAGAGTTTCTTGCGCCGGGTGGCGTAGTAGCCGTCGGCCTGACCGCCGAGAAAGTGGCGGTCGTGGATATCGAGGGCGGCGAGATCGCAGGGGCGCACGCCGATCACCGCCCGCGCCTCCACCTTTGGCTGCTCGGGCTCGAAGCGCAGCGAGCCGCAGTCGTCGCGCGCGACCCGCCACAGGGTTTCGCGGGGGGCGAAGAGCAGGGGTTTGAGCGCCTGCGGGCCGTTGGCCCAGGCGAAGGCGCGCGTCCTGTCTCCCTCATCGAGCCGGTAGCTGCCCGGCGACTGGGTGTCGCCGACGCCCCAGGGGAGGTCGGCTGCATTGTGGCACGGCGCTATCTGCAGCGTGCCGTCACGCACCTGCGGGGCGTGGACCCGATAGCCGGCGTTCTTCAGGACATCGAACAGCAGCTGCAGGTGCGAATGGGGCAGGAAACGGGCTTCCGGCATCGTTTTTTTTCATCCTGTTTGAAGGCGGTTCAAGGTTCAAGGTTCAAGGTTCAAGGTTCAAAGGTCAAAGGTCAAAGTGAGGCGTGAGGCGCTGGTTGTAGGAGGCCAGTCCCCTGGGCGAACCAGAGCCAGACCGAGCCGCCATTCGCCGAGGGGACTCGGCTCCTACATCCTTTCACCTGTCACATTTCCCCTTCGCCTTGATGGGATTCATCCCATCCTACGAGCCCCGCTTGCGGGCCATCTCCACCTCGAACAGCCGCGCCCGCAGGGCCTCGCGTCCGTCGCGGATGTCTTCGGTCGGGGTGATCAGCACCTCGGGGCAGTAGTTGACCTCGAGGAACTCGCCGATGATCTGCTCCTCGTCATCGAGGTGCACTACCCACCAGACCCCGGGGATGCCGGTCTGGCGTACCCGGGTGACGCCGAAATCGGCGACCTCGGCGTAGACCCCGCCCTCGCCCAGGGTTTCGGCCAGCAGGGCCATGTCAACCCGGCTGAAGGGGATGGCGCGCAGGTCGATATGGCTCGGCTCGTCCCGGCTCAACAGTTGTTGTAGCAGGTTCACCACCTCGTGCAACAGGGCGTAGGCGTTTTCGCCCTGGCTGGGGTTCTTGAGGCCCTTGAGGAGGTGGACCTCCTTCAGCTCGTCATCCGTCATCTCGAATTCAACCCGTTTTTGTCTCTGTCGGCCGCGCAGATACGGCAAATCGGAAAAAATGCACTATCGTTTAACAAACGTTCATCCAGTTGAGTATACTGTACCGGCTTGCTCATTAGCCGGGCGAAGGAATGAACGGTAGCTACGTACGAGGGAATGGACAGTGAATATCGCACTCGTGGAAGATGATCCCATCCAATGCAATCTCCTTGGCAACTGGCTGAAAGAGGCCGGTTACCAATGCAACTGCTATACCACCGGCGAGGCGTTTACCGCCAGCCTGGACAACAACCGCCACCAACTGCTCCTGCTCGATTGGGAACTGCCCGGCTTCAGCGGCCTGGAGCTGCTGCGCAAGCTGCGCCAGGAGGTCTCCCGCTCGCTGCCGGTGATGTTTATCACCCTGCGCGACGAGGAGAAGGACATCGTGGAGGCGCTGAAGAACGGTGCCGACGACTACCTGGTCAAACCGCTGCGCAAGCAGGAGCTGCTCGCCCGCATCGAGGCACTGGCCCGCCGCACCACGGACTACAAACCGTTACAGGGGGTGCGCCAGGTCGGGCCGTTCAGCATCGACCAGCGCAGCCGCCGCCTGCGGCGCAACGGCAGCACCATCGAGCTGACCCAGAAGGAGTTCGGGCTGGCCAACCACCTGCTTGGCAATATCGGCAAGCTCCTCTCGCGCGATGAGCTGCTGGAGGAGGTGTGGGGACACGCCACCAGCCTCAACACCCGGACCGTGGACACCCACATCAGCCGCGTGCGCAAGAAGCTGGAGCTGGTGCCGGAGCAGGGGTGGAACCTGTGCGCCGTCTACCAGCACGGATACCGGCTCGACCGCCTGGATGCGGGGTCGGCACCGTAGGATGGGATGAATCCCATCAGGCCGACGCCCCAGTGACGGATGGTTGCACCCCACCCAAAACCCGGCACCGTAGGATGGGATGAATCCCATCAAGCCGACGCCCCAGTGACGGATGGTTGCACCCGGCACCCGTAGGATGGGATGCATCCCATCAATATCATTTCTTTAATTCGACAAGGAGGTCGAAATGGCAAACTATCGACGGCAATTGCTCCCAGGCGGCACCTTCTTCTTCACCGTTGCCCTGCAGGATCGCAACTCCCATTTGCTGGTCGAGCACATCGATGCACTGCGCACGGCATTAAGCCTCGTCCACCAGCGCCATCCTTTCGGCATCGACGCCTGGGTGGTGCTGCCCGATCACATGCACGCGATTTGGACACTCCCGCCGGGCGATAGCAACTACGCCATGCGCTGGAAACGGATAAAAGCGCTCTTCTCGCGCGCCATTCCGCGGCAGGAAACCCGCAGCGCCAGCCGCTGGTGGAAAGGCGAACGTGGTATCTGGCAACGCAGATACTGGGAACACACGGTGCGCGACATGGACGATTTCAAGCGCTGTTTTGATTATGTCCACCTCAACCCGCTCAAACACGGCCTGGTTACACGCGTCAAAGATTGGCCCTATTCAAGCTTTCACCGCCAGGTTGAGAAAGGCGTCTACCAACCGGACTGGTGCGGGGGCGAGGTGATCGAGGGAGTGCACGGCGCCGGATGGGATTAATGATGGGATGCATCCCATCCTACACCGCACGATCCATCCGCAAGCCCCCCGTAGGATGGGATTAATCCCATCAGGCCGATGCCCCGGTGCGCGGCTGTCACGCATATGATGGGATGCATCCCATCCTACAACCGCGCGATGTATCCATCCGCATGCCCGGCACGATGCATCCCATCCTATGTGTGACGTTCGCGGGCGAACTTGCGCCAGAGATAGCCGGAGGGGATGTCGGTGCCGGTCTGCACGTAACGCAGCGCCTTGTAGTTCTCCAGCGTCCATTTCATCCGCTCGTAGGCGCCGATGCCGCCGGCGAACAGCAGCCTGTCGCCCTCCTCCACGCCGATCTCCCCTGCCGGGAAAAGGAGTGCCTCGCCGTCGTGTCGCATCAGCAGCAGCGGCAGGCAGGAGAGCGGCTCGTTGCGATCGCGCGAATTTCGCAGCAGCTCTTCGATCAGCACCGGTTCGCCCTTGCCGAGGACCTCCATCAGGGCCGGCGCGTGCTCCTCGTCCACCTGGAAAAACCAGATATCCGGCACCTGATCGCCGACCACGGCGGTGAGGCGGCTGACCTGCTCATTGGCCCATTCGTTGCTCTGCTCGAGGATCAGGCGCAGGAAGTCGCCAAGCAACGGGGTGGTGATCATGGCGAAGATGTCGCGGGCGATGATTTCGCTGCGCTGCATCACCAGATCGAGCAGTGCCGCCTGGAAGATCTCGTGATTGTCGCGCCTGTTCTGTCGCGCGACCATGAACATGTCGGGGTTGAGCTGCGCGGCGGTCATGACGATGGAGAGGTTGTTGGCGTCGTTGTCGGTGCCGGCGACGATCCCCGCCGCCTGCTCGATGCCGGCGGCACGCAGAGTCTCGGCCTCGGTGCCCCGCCCGACGACGCAGAAGCCGGCGCAGCCGGTCTCTTCCGGATGGGTCTCGACGATGACCGTTTTCACCCCTTCGCGGTCTAGGTTTATTTTCATCGCCTTGCCGAGGCGGCCGTAGCCGCACAGCACCCAGGTGCCGTGCGGCGGGTAGAGCGGCACCGGCAGCGGCGCTCCGGGCACCCCGGTGAGCCATTCGTAGAGCAGGTGGGTGCCGGGCGAGTGCAGCGCCAGGGCGAGGCGGTGGGCGAAGGTGTCGAAGGGATTGATGATGCGGTCGGTGCCGAAGGAGGCCATGTTGGCCTCCGCATCGTGGGTTTCGGCGCGGCAGATCACCTTGATCCCCGGGTGGAGCAGTTTGGTGGTGATGGCGATCTTGAGGTTGACCTGATCGTCGCTGGTCAGCGCCACCACACCGGCACAGTTGCGGTGCAGCAGGCCGGCCCCGCGCAGGGTGACGGTCAGGCTGGCATCGGCGCAGACGCCCGGCACGTAGAAATAGAGGTCCTCCAGCTGCAGCTCATTGATCCGCTCCGGGTTGATGTCCACCACTACGGTGCGCATGTTGCGCTGGGCCATCGCCCGCACCAGCAGGCTGCCGGTGTCGCCGTAACCGCAGATGATATAGAACGGCTCGCTGATATGGCGCACGCCGCGGGCGAAGGAGCTCTCCACCACCGCCTGCTTGAAGGTCGGGTCCTGGACCAGGGTGAGGATCTTGCCGATGGCATAGAGCCAGGCGATGACGCTGAGATAGACCGACACCATCACCCACATGCGTTGCGCTTCGTTGAACTCGTAGGGGAGTTCGCCGAAACCGATGGTGGTGGCCATGTAGCTGACGAAATAGAAGGCGTGGAAGAAATCCATGTGCCATGGGTTGCCGGCGGGGTCGGTGCCCGGGATCAGCACCATGCCGAGTATCGATATGGAATAGGCGACGATGAGCACCACCAGCGGCGCACGCATGCGCCGCAGGATGAGGAAGATGACCTGGTTCATGGCGGTGTGGCGACCCTTAACGGCGCAGGTTGACGGTCTCGATAATCAGCAGCACCACCGAGGTGACGTTGGCCAGCAGCGCGCCGCCCGAGAGGGAGACGATGCTGCCCATCATCTGGGTATCGAGACCGGCGGGCGAGATGTGCACCGCGTAGCCCCAGACCATGGCGGCGGCGATGAGCTGCAGGTCCGCCACCAGCGAGGTGGCCAGCAACACTGCCCCCATCTGGGTGCGGTCACCGAACTTGAGCACCGTGGCGATGAGGTTGACCACGATGGCGGCGAACAGCTCGAAGACGTTGTGGTGCTCGATGTTGTCGAACTCGCCGATGAAAAAACCGAAGTTGAGGGTGAGGGCCAGGACGATGAAAAAACCGAAGATGACCTTTTCCAGGTTCATTGTTGACTCCGCCGTTTATTTTTCCCGCGCCTGCCGCGGGCTTGTTCCTGCATTGTAGGGCATGGGGGTGGGGAGGTTCAAAGTTCAAGGTTCAAGGAGCGCATTCCATCCAACGCATCCTGACGCCCGATCCGCGCCCATAAAGCCCTCCGCACTGTCGGACTGAACTCCGACCTACCCGGAGCCGCAAGCCTTTTCCTTGAACCTTGAACCTTGAACCTTGAACCTCGACTTTAAACTTGAAACTTTGAACTATTCTCCGGCTGCGGCCCGGAGGCGAGGCGATGGGCCCAGCGGGTGGTCTCCGGCAGGCGGTAGCGGGTCAGGCAGGCCATCACCCAGAGCCTGGCCGATTCGAGGCCGACCCGGTGGCCGGGGGAGATGTAGAGTGGCTTGACCCCGCTGCGGCTGCGCAGGACGCAGCCGATCGCCTCCCCCTTGTCGAGCAGGGGCTGCCAGGCCCCCTTCTCGCTTGCGGGCTCTTCGTGGCTGCCGACGAGACGGCTCTTGGCGACTCCGATGGTCGGCAGGTCCAGCAGCACCCCGAGGTGGCTGGCAATGCCGAGCCGGCGCGGATGGGCGATGCCCTGACCGTCGCATAGCAGCATGTCGGGCAGGGCGGAGAGCTGCTCGAGCGCGGCGAGCACCGCCGGCACCTCGCGGAACGAGAGCAGACCGGGGATGTAGGGAAAGCGGGTCGGTTCGCGGGCGACGGCGTATTCCTGCAGGGTCAGGGACGGAAAGTCGAGCACCGCCACTGCGGCGCGGGTGATGGTGTTGTTCTGCTCGAAACCGACATCCACCCCGGCGACGCGGCGTACCTCGCCGAAGCGGTCGGCGATGCGCACGTGGGCCGCCAGGGTACGCTGCAGCGCGATCGCCTCCTTCGGCGTCAGGTCCCAGGGGTGTTGGTGGTGTAGCTGCATGGGTCACTCCTGCCTGGCGGAATATCCGGCTCATGGCCTTGGGCCGCTACATAAGCATAGGGCGTGCCGTGACCCCTTCCATGGAAAAGATTAACCACGAAGCGCACGAAGAGCACGAAGTTGTTCGTGGATGGGATTCCGACACCTACGCCATATCCAGGCTCGCATCGTGAGAATCGCCATTCGGGCACAGTAATGAAATCGCCTCTTCGTGTGCTTCGTGGTAAACAGCGCTTTGCCGGCCGAATCTTGAAAAACACCAGCGTACCGCGCAAAATGCCCGCCCGGATCTTCAGCAGTGGCGCAATGTTAATGAACAGGAAATCCCCCTATATCTTCGACGTCGACGGCGACGAATTCCAGGAGAAGGTCATCGAGGCCTCACGCCAGCAGCCTGTGCTGGTCGACTTCTGGGCCGACTGGTGCAGCCCCTGCCTGATGATCGCACCGGTGCTGGAGAAGGTGATTCCGGAGTACGAGGGTCGGGTCCTGCTGGCCAAGATCGATGCGGACGAAAACATGAAGCTCGCCGGCCACTATCGACTGCGCGGTTTTCCGACCATCATCATGTTCGTCAACGGCGAAGAGGTCGATCGCTTCGGTGGCGCGAAACCGCCACATGAGGTTCGCGCCTTTATCGACAACCAGCTTCAATGATGGGATGCATCCCATCCTACCCGTAAACCCGGAACGCGATTGATGGGATTCATCCCATCCTACAACCCGCGACCCCGGGGCGCCGATTGATGGGATTCATCCCATCCTACAACCCGCAAACCCGGAACGCCGAATGATGGGATTTATCCCATCCTACAACCCGCTTACCCGGAATGCCGAAATGATGGGATGCATCCCATCCTACAACCCGCATACCCAGTGCACCGATTGATGGGATGCATCCCATCCTACGACCCGCATACCCGGTGCGCCGATTGATGGGATTCATCCCATCCTACAGCCCGCAAACCCGCAACGCCGGATAACGGGATGAATCCCCCACATAGAAACCGACGGGCAAATCCCATCCTTGTTACGTGGTTTTCTGTTGCCCGTGCCGTGTGCAACTCTTTTTCCCTGCCCCTTCTATAAACATAATTATATTGCTATATTTTCATGGATTGTCGTTCGCGTGGTTCCCGAGGTGTCATGTCCGGGAAAAGACGGCAACGGAAACAACAATAACCACGGCACCACAACTCGCAGGGAATGTGACATGTCTAAGCGCCTGGCTTCACACCGAGTACTCGTCTACGCGTTTTTTCTGGTAATTGCGATTATGGTTGCAATCACCAGCCTGGGGCTCTCCCGGATCGGCAATCTCTCAGGCGATCTGGAACGTGTAGTCGCTGAACATGACGTGCAGATCGCATTGATGCACACCATGCGCCATGCGGCGCGTGAACGCTCCATCATGCTGCAGACGCTGATGATCATCAGAGATCCCTTCGTCGTCGACGACTATGCGATGCAGGTCAGCGAGGCGGCCAGCAAATACATAGCGGCGCGCACCAAACTGCTGAGCCACAAGCTGACGGACGATGAACGGGAACTGCTCGCGCGCCAGCATGAGCAGACCAGGAAGACCGCGGCCTCGCAAATCCGCGTCATCGATTACATCCGCAATGAGGAGTACGACGCGGCCTCCACCCTGCTCATCCACACCACCCTGCCCGGTCAGCGACTGGCGATGGGCCTGATGGATGAGTTCATCGCGCTCAAGCGCGAGCAGAACCTGGCCAGACTGAACCACACCGCAAACACCATCGAGCAGACGCATCGTCTTATGTTGCTGCTCGGCCTGGTCGGCGTGCTGTTCAGCATCGGTGTCGCCTACTACGTCAGCCGGCGCATCAACCGCGAGATCGAGCTGCGCAAGAACAGCGAAAACGAACTGCGCCACAGCGAGCTGCGCGAGCGCACCATTCGCGAAAACATCATCGACGGTGTGCTGACGCTGGATGCCCGCGGCACCATCCTCTCGTGCAACAAGGCGTGCAAAACGATATTCGGTTACCAGCACCATGAGCTGATGCACCGCAGTGCCCATATCCTGATGCCCGACGCCATTATCGATGCGAGCAAGGATGATCTCGGC
>Ga0068714_10004690_pt1 | contig 15089 bp, 14 predicted proteins | sample MTBNYHSulfiMetaG_FD_62988 | JGI IMG/M metagenome (GOLD analysis project Ga0068714, IMG submission 62988) | Enrichment culture microbial communities from rom New York Harbor, USA that are MTBE-degrading - MTBE-NYH (New York Harbor Sulfidogenic)... | ecosystem: Environmental > Aquatic > Marine >... | reverse complement strand
GGGCTCGAGGGGCCCGTGGCCATCCGGGCCATCAAGCGCTTCATGGTGGACCGCTATTACGGGGAGCACCCGGAACCCGAGTACGGGCCGCCGGAAGATCACAGATCCGGGAAGGTGGCCATCGTGGGTTCGGGGCCTGCGGGGCTGACGGCGGCGTATTTCCTGGGCCGTGAGGGATTCGAGGTCACCATCTTCGAGGCCGCCGCTGAAGCCGGTGGGATGCTCCGGCTCGGGATCCCTACGTATCGGATTCCCCGGGCCGTCCTGGACCGGGACATCAAGAACATCACGGGGCTGGGTGTGGAGATTCGGACCGCCTCGCCTGTCGATTCCATTCAGCACCTGAAAGACCAGGGCTTCGACGCGGTCTTCCTGGCCCTTGGCGCCATGCAGGCCCGGCGCATGGGGATTCCTGGAGAGGATCTGGAGGGGATCACGGACTGCATGGGCTTTCTCGAATCGGTCCACCAGGGTACGCCACCGGATCTTACCGGGGCGAACGTCCTGATGGTGGGAGGGGGGAACGCCTGCATCGACCCGGCCCGGGTCGCCCTGAGGTTGGGCGCGAAGCGGACCATCGTCCAGTACCGGAGGAGCCGGGCCGAGATGCCGGCCCACGACTGGGAGGTGGAAGCGGCCATGGCGGAAGGGGTGGAGTTCGATTTCCTGAAAGCGCCCATCCGCTTCATTGGAGTGGATGGGCGGCTGGTGGCGGCCGACTCCATCTCCATGCGCCTGGGAGAACCCGACGCGAGTGGGCGCCGGCGCCCCGTTCCCGTACCCGGATCCGGGGAGTTGGTCGCTGCCGATAGGGTGATCCTGGCCATCGGACTGGATCCCGGCACCGCTCCTTTTGCCAAGGAGCTGGCCCTGGCCCGTAACGGAGCGTTGGAGGTGGATCCCCACACGCTGCAGACGTCCCTGCCCTCGGTCTTTGCCGGGGGGGACGTGGTAACGGGCCCCGCCTCCATCGTGGACGCCGTGGGTCAGGGGAAGCGGGCCGCCTTCCAGATCGCCCGGTTCCTGAAAGGGGAAGAGCTCGTCAGGGAGGCGCCCCTCCCCGGACTCCGGGCGGTGGAGGCGGAAGCTGCTCTGGGCCGCTACCCCTCTCCGACCCACCGTGACCCCAGGCCCGCGCCGGCCCTGGCTGCCGAGGAACGAAGGAGGAGCTTTGCGGAAGTGGAGGGAGTGCTGACGGAGGAGGAGGCACGCTGGAACGCGAACCGCTGCCTGGACTGCGGGGGGTGCTCCGAGTGCCTCGAATGCGTCCGGGCTTGCCCGGCGGATGCCATCAAGCTGGACATGCGCCCCCAGGAGGAGATCGCGGAGGTGGAGGCCGTCATCGTCTCCACGGGCTTCGACCTCTTCGACCCCGTCTTGAAGCCGAGCTACGGGTATGGCCGGTACCCGAACGTCATCACGGCCATGCAGATGGATCGGATCCTATCACCGACCCGGCCCTACAACCGGGTGATGCGGCCGTCCGATGGGAAGGTACCGGACCGCGTGGCCTTCGTCCTCTGCACCGGATCCCGTGACCGGACCGTGAACAACCGCCTCTGTTCCAGGGTCTGCTGCATGTACTCCATCAAGCAGGCCCAGCTTCTGATGGGTGCTCTGCCACTGGCGGAGATCACCCTCTACTTCTTCGACATCCGGGCCTTCGGGAAGGGGTACGAAGAGTTCTACCAACAGACGAAGGCCATGGGTGCGGACTTCGTGGAAGGACGCGTGGCCCGCATCGAGGGGACGGAGGAAGGCAACCTCATCGTCCACTACGAGGATATCGCCGGATGCGGGTGCCTCCGGAAGGCAGAGCATGACCTGGTGGTCCTCTCCGTGGGTCTCTTGCCGAACCCGGAGGCCCTGGCACTGTTCAGAAACGACCTCTTGACCTCCGATCCCTACCACTACGTGCAGGAGATCGACGAGGACATCAACCCCGGGAAGACGTCGGTGGAGGGAGTCTTCGTGGCCGGATCCAGCTCGGCGGCCCGGGACATTCCCGACGCGATCCTGCATGCCGGAGCCGCAGCTGCCCAGGCGGCAGCCTACGTGGAGGTGGGAAGGAGGGTGGAGGGATGACGGAGAGACGGATTGGGGTCTTTGTCTGCTACTGCGGCGGAAACATCTCCGATTACGTGGACGTGGAACGCGTCCGGGACAGCATTCAGGACGAGCCCGGCGTGGTAGTGGCGAGGACCCACATGTTCACCTGTTCCGACGCCTCCCAGCAGGAGATGATCGAGGACATTCGGACCCACAAGCTGAACGGCCTCGTCGTGGCGTCGTGCTCGCCGAAGTTGCATCTCTTCACCTTCCGGGCCATGGCTGAACGGGCAGGCCTCAATCCCTACCAATACGTCCAGGTGAACATCCGGGAGCAATGCTCCTGGGCTCACCAGAATAACGTGGAACAGGCCACCCAGAAGGCGATCCGGTTGGTTCGGGCAGGCATCGCCCAGGCCAGGATGTCCGAGCCCCTGACGCCCCAGCGCATCGAGACCGTTCCCAGCGTGCTGGTCATCGGAGCCGGTGTGGCGGGATTGCGAGCCTCGCTTTCCCTCTCGGACCAGGGCCTGTCGGTGTTCCTGGTGGAGCGGGAGGCCGAGGTGGGAGGCTGGGTAAGGAAATGGGGAAAGATGTTCCTGCACGACCAGGATGGCTCGATCAGCATCCGGGAGCTCCTGGGAGAGGTGGGGAAGCGGGAGAACATCACCCTCTTCACCCGGACCGAAGTGGTGGAGAAGGGAGGGAGCATCGGCGACTTCTCCGTCCGGCTCCGGGTGCTGAATGGAGAGACGGTTTCCCTGAAGGTGGGAGCCATCATCGTGGCCACGGGCTTCGATGTCTACAAGCCTGAGGAGGGCGAGTTCGGGTACGGCCAGGAGGGGGTGATCCGGCTCCCGGAGTTCAAGGAGATGGTGGCCCGCACGGGCTCGGAGATGACTCACCAGGGGCGCCGGGTTCGTGACATCGTCTACATCTACTGTGTCGGTAGCCGGAGGGAGGGCACCCCCAACTCCTACTGTTCCCGCTACTGCTGTAACGCCGCCACCCATGAAGCGGTGTGCGCCCACGAGAAGGATCCCACCCTGCGCCAGTTCCACCTCTTCCGGGACATGCGCACCTACGGCAAGCACGAGGTTCTGTACGACCGGGCCAGCCAGGCCAACTCCGTCTTCGTCCGCTACGGGGAGGACGATCCTCCCGTCGTGGAGCGGGAGAACGGGAGGCTGAACGTCCGGGTGAAGGACCAGCTTCTGGGGAGCGAGGAGATCGAGATCGGGGCCGACCTGGTGGTGCTGGTGACCGGGATGGTACCCCGGGAGAACCGATCCCTGGTGGATGCGCTGAAGCTGCCGGTGGGACCTGAGGGGTTCTTCAATGAGATCCATCCGAAGCTCCGGCCGGTGGAGACGGTGGTGGCTGGGGTCTTCATCGTGGGTGCATCCCAGAGTCCCAAGACCATGGCCGAGAGCGTGGCTTCCGCCCTGGCTGGGGTGGCCAAGAGTGCGGCGCTCCTGCGAAAGGGATATGTGGAGCTGGAGCCCTTCGTCGCCGTGGTGGACCCGGACCACTGTGTGTGGTGCGGCCTGTGCCAAGAAGCCTGCCCTTACGATGCAATCCGAAAGCGGGAGATCCACGGGAGGGAGGTGGCGGAGGTCGTCTCATCCCTCTGCACGGGCGGTGGCGCCTGCGTTGCCGTGTGCCCGGAGGGGGCCATCGACCTGAGTGGGTATACGGACAGCCAGGTCACGGCGATGATCGACGCTTTGGCTCTGGAGGTGTGACCATGGTCGAGCGAATGGAGCGTGGCGCACCGGAGATCATGAGGGATGAGATGGTCGTGCGAGACGAGATCGCGGCCTTTTTGGCGGATGGCCCCCGGACCATCCCGGAGATCGCCGGCCACATGGGCTATCCCACACACGAAGTCCTGATCTGGGTCATGGCCATGTGGAAGTACGGGGTGCTGAGGGATACCGGAGAGACCGATGGTGATGGCTACTGCCGGTACGAGCTCAACGATTGAGAGGCGGGGATGTCCACGGTCAATGCCGCGTTCCTCGAGGAGGTGCAGTGCTCGGAGGATTTCAATGCCTCGGCGTGCATGCACTGCGGCCTCTGCACGGCCATCTGTCCCATGGGGTTTGATCTGCTTCCCCGAAGGCTCTTTCGCTACGTGATGCTGGGGCTGGAAGACAAAGTCGTCGGGAACGCCGAGACCATCTTCTCCTGCCTCCTATGCAAGCTATGCGAGGAGAACTGTCCCGCGGGGGTCCACATCGTGGAGAACATGATCTGCCTCCGATGCTATCTGAACCGAGAAGTCTTCAACCTCGAGAGGAGTCAATAGGCCGTGCTCCCGACGAAGGATGTCCTCGGAATCCTGCGGGACAATCTGACCCTGCGGGGCAGTGTTCTTCCACTCTCCCGGGCCCGGGCCACCGGCTGGTCGGAAGGGCTGGGCATTCCCCGGGGGGGGAGGACCGTCCTCTACACCGGACTGATGTATCAACTCATGCCTTCCATGATTGCCCTGGAGAAGGTCACGGCCCGGTTCGAGGATTCGTCCTTGAACCGACTCACCTTCCTGGGGCGGCTCGGCAACCGGGCCATCAACGGATCCCGGCTGACTTCCCTCCTGGTCAGGGGTGAGGACCGGAAGAGATTCGAGGGAGTTCTGAGGAACATCGCCACCCTCCTCAGGGCGGCGGGCGTGGACTTCGGATACCTCTACGAGGAGGAGCTCTACGCCGGCGCGTTGGCCCACGATCAGGGGCTCTGCCAGGCCTTTGAGCGACAGGTGTCGAGAGTGCACGAACTGTTTCGCCGGTACGGCGTGAAGCGGGTAATCACCGTGGATCCCCACACCACGAACGTGCTCCGGAGCATTCTCCCGACTGTCGCTCCGAACGGTGGTCCGAAGGTGGAGAGCTATCTGGAAGTCCTGGCAGAAAGGGGATGGAAGCCGGCGAGGCCTGTGGAGCGATCGGTGGCGATCCACGACTCCTGTGTGTATGCCCGCCACGAAGGGGTCGTCGACGAGCCGAGGCAACTGCTCCGGGGCGCGGGCGTGGAGGTCCTCGAGCCTGAGTACTCCGGCAGGGCGACCTTCTGCTGTGGGGGGCCCATCGAGTCCCTCTTTCCCGGAAAGGCCCGGTCCATTGCCGAAACGAGGGTGAGCCAGCTGGAGGCTGTGGGGAAGCAGATCGTCACCATGTGCCCCATCTGCCTGGTGAACCTCGGGGCAGCGGCCAGGGAAAGGCCGGTTGCCGTGGAAGACATCTCGGGCTGGCTCGCGGAGGCGCATTCCGCGTGAGCCGCGGGGTTGGAGAGGAGAGCGTATGCCCAGGTTGAAGAAGCTGACCGTCGAGGGGGTCGGCAGAGCCATGGAGAAGGCCGAGCGCTACCGCCTGTTGGGCGAGCCCTGCGAGGCCGAGAGCATCTGCGTTGATGTCCTGGAAGTGGCACCAGATAACCACGAGGCCATGGTGCTCTTGATCCTGGCCCTGACGGACCAGTTCAGCACCGACCTCGGGCGGAGGTCCGAGGCGACGAGCCGGGCCTCGGAGCTGGAAGACGCCTATGAGCGCTGCTACTACTCCGGAATCGTGGCGGAACGCATGGGCAAGGTCCAGCTCACCAAGGGAGGCCCCAGCGCCGACGACTACGCCAACCGCTCTCTCTGGGAGGCGATGACCTGGTATGAGAAGGCTGAGGCCGTTCGACCCGTCGGAGACGATTCGGCCATCCTGCGCTGGAACACCTGCCTGCGTGCCATCACCCGCAGGGGCTTCGTCGTGCCGTCGGACATGCCTGTCACCGGCCTGTTCATGACGGAGTGACGGAACGTCGTGGTGTGAAGATCCGCCAGCGGATTGCAGTGTCGACGGCGGTTCTCCGAGCGGGGTATGGGAAGGAGCATGATTCCACGATGGATTCTTACGAGACCCGGATCACCCGGGCGATTCTCGATGCCTATCATGAGAAGGTCTCGCGGTCCCTGGTGGCGGATGTCGTGGTGGTGGGTGCCGGTCCGTCGGGCTTGATGGCGGCCATGACCCTGGCGGCAAAGGGTCGCACGGTTACGGTGCTCGAGAAGCGGCTGTCGCCTGGTGGTGGCGTGTGGGGTGGGGCCATGGGGATGAATGAAGTGGTACTCCAGGACGAGGCCTTGAGGGCTCTGGAGGGGATGTCCTTGCGGCCCCGGGCGAAGGAAGAGGGGCTCCATGTGATCGACGCCATGGAGTTGGCTTCCGCTCTCTGTTTGGAGGCGATCCACGCAGGAGTGGTGATCCTCAACCTGACCACAGCAGAGGACCTTTGTGTGCACGACGGACAGGTGGTCGGGGTGGTGGCGAACCGGACCGGGCTGATGGAGCGGGTCCCCGTGGATCCGATCTCGTTCCAGGCCGGCGCCGTGCTGGATGCCACGGGCCATGAGGCGGCCCTGGTCCACATGCTCCAGAGGAGGGGTCTCCTTCAGGACGTGGTGGGCTCGCTGGAGGAGGGGCCCATGAATGCGGCGGAGGGGGAGCTCTTCGTCGTGGAACGGGTGAGGGAGGTCTGTCCGGGACTCTGGGTCTCGGGCATGAGCGTCGCTGCAACGCTGGCCGGCCCCCGCATGGGGCCCATCTTCGGCGGGATGCTGTTGTCCGGGATCCGGGTGGCGGAGCTCATGGATGTGGCGTTGGCTCTGGAGGCGAGACCGAGCTGAACGAGGGGCCCGGTGGGACGCCGGGCGGAGGGGGCTTCCGGATGAGGCGGGAAGGCTGGTGGATCATGCGAGCATCCAGATGGGAAGAGCGGCTGCGTGCGAAGCGCCGGGGAAAGGATAAGTACTTCCGGGTACATCCCGACTCCCCGATCCCACCTGAAACCCAGCGCCATTTCAGAGGGCTCCGATATTTCCCCCCCGATCCCGCCTACCGTTTCGAGATCGAGCTTCACGAGCATCCCGTGAAGACCAGCGTGAGAGTGCAGACGACACACGGGGGCGAGCGTGACCTCTTTCGGTGGGGGGAGTTCCGGTTGACGGTCAAGGGGATGGTTTGCGTTCTTCAGGCTTACCGGACGGATGGGCAGTCAGGAAGGCTCTTCGTGCCCTTCCGGGACGCCACGGCCGGACTCGAGACACCCGAGATGGGGCGGTATCTGGACCTCGAGCCTCAGATCCACGGTTCCGACGGGAACACCTGGATCGTGGACTTCAACGAGGCCTATAATCCCTGGTGCGACTACAGCGAGGACTACGTGTGCCCCTATGCGCCGCCCGAGAACTGGATCGAGCCGCCGATCCGCGCCGGTGAAATGCGTCTCTCCAATAAGGCTGCCCGGAACGACCCCGGAGCCAGCTCCTATCGGTGACCGAGAACGGCGTCCACCTGTGACGCCAGCGCCAGAAAGGCCTGGGCAACGGGCGATTGGCTCGCGTACAGAACCGTAGGACGACCATCATCGCCACCCCGGCGGACCTCCAGGTCGATGGGAATGCGTCCCATGAACTCGAGCCCCAGCTCGCGGGCCTGCCGCTCCCCGCCGCCAGTCCCGAAGAGAGGGATCTCCACCCCGCAACTCGGACAGACGAGGCCGGACATGTTCTCCACGATCCCGACGTGGGGGATTTCCATCTTGATGGCCATGTTCGCCGCCCGATGGGAATCCATGAGGGAAATCTCCTGCGGCGTTGTGACGATGATGGCCAGTTGTGGGAAGGTGCGTTGGGTGATGGTCAGGACCTCGTCTCCGGTGCCGGGGGGCAGATCGGAAATGAGGAAATCAAGGGGTCCCCAGTCCACGCCCCAGAGCAACTGGTCCAGGGCCTTGGCCCGAAGGGGCCCTCGCCAGATGACGGGCTCACCGGGTGGGAGCATGGAGGCGATGGAGATGACCTTCACCCCTTGCACCTCATGGGGGAGGATCTTCCCGTCTCCCTCCCGGAAAGGGCCAGAGACTCCCACCATGCGTGACACGTTGGGCCCGGTGATGTCAGCGTCCAGGAGTCCCACCTGCTTGCCGGCCTTGGCCAGGGCGTAGGCGAGGTTCACAGCCACAGTCGTCTTCCCCACCCCGCCCTTTCCGCTGAAGACGACCACCCTGTTCTTGATCCGGTGCACTGTGGCCTGGATCTGCTGCTCCGTGTCCACGCTGGAGCTTTGCTGCTCTTCCTGCTGGGTCGTTTGCGTGGCCTTTGTCATGTCGAGCCTCCGGGCTCTGTTCGCTCCCCGAAGAGAAGGGTGCCGACCCGGATGAGGGTAGCGCCCTCTTCGATTGCGATTCGGTAGGTGTTGCTCATCCCCTGACCCCGGGTCCACGCAGTACGAGATCTCCGACCTCCACGCCCAGGTCCCGCGCCACCACAGGGCATTTCGCCATCAGGAGGAAGAAGATGGGGGCGGTCTCGCTGGAAAGCCCCTCGTAGTTTCCCTGGCCCTTGGCCAGGATGAGCTCGGACCGCTTGAAGAGCTCGATGAACGTGGGAGAGCAGTGGTCCAGAAGTGTTCCAGGACCCACGACCCCGCTGCTGACCACTTCTGCGACCCGGTCCATCCCGGTCTCCCGGGCGTCGTCCCGGGTGGCATCGTTGAGGATCGGAGCCTCCCTGACCGCGAAGGTGACCTTCACTCCCATGGCTGCTATCTGTTCGACGAGGAGCCTGTCGAACACGATCTCCCCTGCGTTGTCGCCGATATAGAGGACCTGGCTGCTTTCCCCGAGGAGGCGAGTGAAGAGGGGGAAGCCTGCGCCGGTAAGTCCCCGGGCCATCCCCTCCTCCAGAGACTGTTCCAGGTCGAAGCCGGGATTGGCGCCGAAATCCATGACATTGCCGATGGCGGAGAGGGTGACAGCGGTGAGGAGGGGATCGGGTGAGTCCTCCACGCGCTCCTTCATACGCGGATAGAGGGAAAGGGCGTGGCGGTTGGACTCCTCTTTCACCTTCCGGTAGGGATCGACGACCCCGGTCCGTTCCCGGATGATCGCATGGATCCTCAACCCCATCTCGATGGGAGTCGCCCCGGGTGGGAGGTCGGCAAGGACGCCAGCCACCTCCCGGAGCATGTCGCGTTGCACCCCTTCGTCCGGGGTTGCCATGCGGGCCGCTTCCAACGCCTGCCGGAGGAAACAGGGGTAGCAGTCGAGATAGTGTCTCAATCCGTTCTCCTCGCGTCCCCTCGTAGCCAGATCCGATCGACTACCCGGATCAGATCCCCGGGACCCGGGGGGCGAGCCTGGACGCCTTCAGCGAGGCACCGGACGGAGGGTCCGGGGGCCTTCACCGGGATACCGGACGGAGGTAGTACCGATGGGAGTCATAGGTGACTTCCACGAGCTCGCCGGTCTGCAACAGTTCCAGCACGACCTCCCACCCCGCCCCCGATTTTTCGAGGGTGCTGAGGACGGCACTCTCCCTCATGGGATGCACGGCCGTGATGCTGAGGAGGTCCCTCTTCGCGTCGCCACTGGAGGCGAAGGCGTCCCCCTCGTAGCCCGAGAGCAACTCGACCCGGGGGAGCCGTTCATGGAAGATCTCATAGGCCCGGGCGAGGGCGCCTTCCCCCGGCGCCCGGGCCCATGCCTCTGCGGGGGGCCTCGTGGGGACGGAGATGTACGCCGTCTTCGGACGGATCTCTCCCAGGAACCGGGCCGTGGCTTGGAGCTCCTCCTCGCCGTCGTTCACCCCGTCCAGGAGCATGGTCTCTGTTTTGAGATCCCCCGTGAAGCTGGCGGTGAACTGCCTTGCGCCCTCCAGGATGGAATCGAGGACCAGGTCTCCGTGGGGCCGGTCGATCCTGCGCCAGCAAGCCTCCCGGACGGCATCCACCTTCACGGAGACCCAGTCGGCTTCCGAGAGGTCTTCCCGGACCCGGGGATCGTCCAGCAGAGATCCGTTGGTGATCACGGCGATGGGGATCCCGAAGGTCCGCAGCGCCCGGATCGACCGGCCCAGGTTCACGTCGAGGGTCGGTTCGCCGTCGGGCACGAAGGCCAGGAAGTCGATGGGCTCCCCGGACCGCTGGGCTGCCGCGATCTGGTCTCGAACCGCTGCCTCGACGGCGGCGGGCTCGAAGAAGGCCTGGCGCTTCGCGCGCATCCCCACCGTGCGCCCGATCTGACAGTAGGCGCAGGAGTAGGTGCACACCTTCGGGGGGATGTGGTTGATTCCGAGGCTGCGGCCCAAACGGCGTGACGGCACGGGGCCGAAGGCGATGGCCGGCATTGCCTTCCCCTTCCCGTTATTCGTAGGCCTCCCGCGCTTCCGGCGTGGCCATGAGGTCCTCCGCCAGGAGGACCGTGTTCTTGGACGGGAGCTCCTTGTGGATCTGGACGTAGTGCTCGGGGATGGGATGGGTCCCTACCACCACCGGGATCCCGTACCGGGTTTCGATGAACTGCTTGAAGTAGTCCGTCCAGGGGCAGGGAGGGAAGCCCACCACCAGCCCGGTCGCCAGGTGGATGGCCTCGGCTCCGTTCTTCTTCATCTCCTCCGGAGTGTACTCGACGTTTCCCCCCGGGCAGCCGCCGCAGGTGGTGTACCCCACCACCTCCAGGGGCTCGTCGGTGGGGTAGCGCGCGAACGCGCCCTCTCGCTCACGCACGGACCGGAAGCACTTCCCTCCGGCGCACTCCCGGTACCGGTCGCAGATGATGATCCCGATCTTCATGGATTTCTCCTGTTGTGGGGAGCGCAGGCTCCCGAGGGGCCTACACCAGGGCTGCTTCAGGGGCGCCGAGAGTCTCCAATGCCAGGGCGATGGACCTGATCTCGTGGCTCATCCCGCCCGCTTCCACTTCGTCTCCCCGGAGCCACTGGGATTGGATGGTCCGGAGCTCTGGAAGCACTCCGATGACCTTCGGCCCTCCCAGGGCTTCCAGCCTCCCCCTGAGGTACGCTTCGGCGTCGGCGTCCGGAACGCGGTTCAGGACCGCCACCACCCCCTGGATCCGGCTCTCCCTGAACTGACGCCGGGCCAGCTCAGCGAGCTCGGGATCCACCAGGTGGGCCGTGGGAGGAAGGACGCCCTCCTGGATCTTCTTAACCATCATCGTGAGGTGCACGGCCATGTGGAGGGAGGCCGTGGTGGGGTCCACCACCACCACGGCCCAGTCCAGGCCTGTCAGGACGCCACGGGCCGAGTCCTCGAATCCCGCCTTGAAATCCACCAGGACGGGAGGTGTATCTTGCCCTTCCCGGATTCGCACGTCCCGGGCCACCTTGGCGATGGGCCCGTCGCAGCCCGCTCCGGGGCCCAGCTCACCCATCTTGCCTCCCACGAGGATCCGGATGCCGCAGGGGGTCTCGGAGAGGAAACGGGCCGGAAGCCGGTCCAGGTCCAGCTCAGAGTCGGCGAGGGGTGTGGGGTCGTCCACGGGGCAGGTCACGGCTCCGCCACTGAAGACCATGCCGCCGAAATGGTCGATAAGGGTCTGGGGGCCGTCACCGGCACCCAAGGCCCTGGTCAGACCGATGTTGGTGGAATCGGCGTCCAGGATCACGGGCCGGTATCCCATCTCCGCGAGGCCACGGGCCAGCAGGACCGTGAGGGTGCTCTTGCCGGCCCCGCCCTTCCCGAAGATCCCCAGGCGCACACCGGATAGCAGCTTGTCGCTCATGGCTCAAAACCTCCTGTCCGACTGAGACTTGGAGATATCGTGTCCCTGCTCCCCTCCGCGTCCGAGACCATGTCCATGCCCCGGCCCGTGCGAGTGGCCGTGGGAGTGTCCGTGCCCGTGGCCATGTCTGTGACCCTGGCAGACCTCGGACTCCGTGAGCTCCCGCAGGCGGCCGTCCTTGAAGGCCGCGAGACAGGCGGCCACGTCCGGCTCCCGGGCGAGGTAGACCCGGAGGCCTGCCCGTTGCAGCCGGGCGAAGGCGCCACCACCGAGACCGCCGCACAGAACGGCATCCACCGGTCGGCTCATGACGGCGTCGAGAGGGCGGCAGGCACCGTGCTCGTGGTTTTCGGACCGGTTGCTGACGGCCTCCCACTCCCCGGTGTCCAGGTCGAAGAAGGTGAAGAAGGGTGAAGCCCCGAAGTGGGCCGATGGCAGTCCCTCGGGGCCCCGGTCGTCTATGGTTGGGATGCAGATCTTCATGATTCGGCTTCCTCGTCGCCGGGCCCATCCCGCGTCGGGGGGGAGCCCTGCTCCCCCGGAGAAACGAACGCAGGATGCTTTTGTGCATATGCACAATATCTGGGCGGTGCCCGGAAGTCAACGGGGACGCCCGCCGGTGTCTGGACGGCGGCTGGCGAGAGGCCATGGCTGGCCAGGACCGGCCATGGCCAACGAAGGGGGGTCCGTTACCTCCCGGGCGTTCCGATCTCGTACTCCATGGGTGGCTCGGCTCCCAGGAGGTGCTTCACGAAGTAGTCCCAGCGGCGGCGCATCATGTAGGGCTCGTTTCCGAACCCGTGACGGCGGTTGGGAAAGAGGATGAGGTCGAAGTCCTTGTTGGCGGCGATAAGGGCGTCCACCACGACCATGGTGTTGTTGGGAGGCACGTTGTTGTCCAGCGTGCCATGGGCCAGGAGGAGTTTTCCCCGGAGCTGGTGGGCGACGAGCTGGTTGGCCTGGTTGTCGTAGCTGGTGGTGCCATCGGGATGCGTTTCCAGGAGCCCCTGCCACTTTTCGCCCCAGTCGTCCTCGTAGTTCCGGTTGTCGTGGTTCCCCGCCTGGCTCACCGCCACCTTGTAGAAGTCCGGATGACGCAGGATGCCCGCCGTGGAGGCGAACCCTCCACCGGAATGGCCCCAGATCCCCACCCGATCCAGGTCGATCCAGGAATGGCGGTCGGCCAGCTGCCTGATCCCGGCGATCTGATCCGGAAGACCATTGTCCCCCATGTCCCCGTAGTAGGCTTCGTGGAAGGATTTGGAGCGCCCGGGCGTGCCCATGGCGTCCAGCTCCACCACGACGAAGCCCAGCTCGGCGATGGCCTGGTGGTCCCGCCGGGCGGGATTGAAGCTGCGGCTCCCCACGCTCCCGGACTGGGGCCCCGGATACAGGTAGTTGATGACCGGGTACTTCCTTCCCGCATCGAACCCGGTGGGGCGGTACAGGAGTCCGTGGAGCTCCGTGACCCCGTCCCTGGCCTTCACGGTGAAGGGGGTGGGGGGCTGCCAGCCGTGCTCCACCAGCCGGGTGATGTCGCCGGTCTCCAGCTTCACCCGCTCACGCCCCCCCATGTCCCGGACGACGATTCTCCCCGGGTCGGTGGGGGTAGAGGCCGCGTCGATGAAGGAGGAGGCGTCGGGCGCCAGGGTGATGACGTGATGGGCGCTGTCCGGGGTGAGGAGGGTGACGTCTCCTCCGTCCATGCTGACGCTGTAGAAGTAGTCGAAGTAGGGATCCCCTGGCTCCCGGCTGCCCCCGGTGAAGTAGAGCCTTCGGTTCGCCCGGTCGAGATGGCGGAGCTGATGGGCGATCCAGTCCCCGCCGGTGATGGGGTGCTTGAGCTGTCCCGTGGTGAGGTCGTAGAGGTAGAAGTGACCCCAGTCGGTTCGCTCCGACCACCAGATGACCTCGTTGGTCTCCGGGAGGAATCGCCAGTTCACCGTGCCATTCCCGGACTCGAAGAAGGTCTCGACGCGCTCCTCCAGGACGGTCCGGACCTCGCCGGTCAGGGGGTTCGCGACCCGGAGGACGGCCTCCTTGTGGTCCCTCGAGGAGGAGACGAAGGCGAGCTGGGAGCCGTCGTAGGCCCACTCCACGTCGGCGAAGGTACCGCCGCAGTAGATGTGATCGCAGATGGTGGAGCGATGCTGGTCCGGTGGCATGCGCAGCCGCACCAGGCGGGGGGATCCGGGGCCGTCCAGATGGATCACCACCCTGTGGATGCGGAAGATGACGCTGTCCTCGGGGAGGGGATACTTCCAAGCCTCCAGCTCCGGATGTCCCACCGCTGTGCTCACCAGGTACATGTCACCAACCCCCCGTGCGTCGTGCTGGAAGGTGGCGATCATCCTCGAGTCCGGGGACCACAGGAGCACGGGCCGGTCGCTCTTCGTCCAGCCGGCGTTGTTGGTGGCGTAGCCGAAGTCTTCGATCCCGTCGGTGGTGAGCTGCGTCTCGGCGCCGGTGGCCACCTCCCGGACCCACAGGTTGTGGTCCCGGATGAAGGCGGCTCTGGCGCCGTCGGGAGAGATGACGTCGGAGGAGACCCGGCCGGAAGGCCTGGCCACGGCCTCGGAGGGCTCGGAGGTGCACCGGAAGCTCCTGATGTCGCAGGTGTAGGTCCGTTCTCCTGCCTCGAAGCGAATGGAGCGGTTGTCGGGGGTCGGCTGGAAGGTGGTGAAGGGAAGGTCGAAGGCGGTGTAGGCGACTCCGGACGCCTCCGACAGGGCCCGGGCCAGGCGTTCGTGGTCGAAGGCCCTCTCCCGGGTTCTCCGGGCCGGGTCCACCCGGATGAACTCGGCTCCCTGGGGAATGGCATTCCGGTACCAGAACCGGCCTCCCTCCATCCAGTTCGGGCTCACGCTGGTGCCGGAGACGAGGTCCCGGACGGAGGCAGCCAGGAAGCGCTCGGCTTGCTGGTAGTCCCGGGCCGAAAGGGCATCCGGGGCGTGGGCCTGTTGGGCCGCCAGCGCACCTGGGAAGGAAGTCCCGGGGGCGACGGGGAACACCGATGGGGCCATCAGGAAGAGAAACGTGACGGCAGCGAGGATGTGGGCATGTCTCATGGCGGAGCTCGGGAGATGGGCCCAGGCAGCGAGGCCGGGCGGTGCAAGACGGACGTCACGGGACCGATGGGAACGTGCGCCGGGTATGGCCCGGGGGCAAGGGAACGGGGGAGGAGCGAAGGGGGAGGATGGCGGAGGCCTCCACCTGTGTCCGTGCTTGCCGCCCCCGCCCCGGCCGGTACACCTTTGTGGCCGGATCCCGTACCAGGAGTGAGCCATGGACTTCTTCAACGATCCCAGGGTGATGGCCGCCGAGGCCCGCCATGCCAGGCGCCGGCGGCGTGCGGGGGCCATCTTCGGAGTCCTCGAACGGGTGTTCTTCCTGACGCTCCTGATCCTTGCCATTCTGGTCATCGGGAAGGTCGCGGGGATCATCCTGCCCCGTGTCTTCAGCCCCACGCC
>Ga0068714_10004689_pt1 | contig 15099 bp, 14 predicted proteins | sample MTBNYHSulfiMetaG_FD_62988 | JGI IMG/M metagenome (GOLD analysis project Ga0068714, IMG submission 62988) | Enrichment culture microbial communities from rom New York Harbor, USA that are MTBE-degrading - MTBE-NYH (New York Harbor Sulfidogenic)... | ecosystem: Environmental > Aquatic > Marine >... | reverse complement strand
GGCGGCACCGCCGTGCTCGGCCACTTCGAGGGCCCCGGGTAATCGCCCCAGGTGATCGCCAGCGGCGTGCCCTCCTCGTTGTAGGTCAGTTCGTAATCCGGCGGGGTGGGCGTGATGGTCGGGCTGCGGTAGGGCGTGCGCGTCGCTGTGGCGCTGGGCAGCGGCGAGCTTTTCTCCGGCGGCGACCAGGTCTGGCTGACCGTCGGGCTGGAGGTCGCCGTACCGGTCGGCGCTTCGGTGGCCGTGCTGCTGGGGAGCAAAGTGGCGGAAACCGTAGCAGTGGAGGCGGGTGCCTTCGCCTCAGGCGACGTGGTGAGCACCGTGCTCGGCTGGCAAGCCGATAGCAGTAAGCTCGCCAGCGTCAGGCTCAGCAGGACGCCGCGGAACACCGGCACAAGCCGGGAAACTTGACGGTTAGTTTGATGTTGCCGATCAATCGGGGTCACGCGGGACGGTCTCATCTCCCGGAGAGGCCTCCAGGCCGGCCGTGGAGCGCTTGGCTTTGTCCAGCGTGTTGAAGCCTAGGTCCTCAAAGCGCATTTCCACGCTGGCCAGGCGCAGTTGATCACCGGATTCGAGCGTGGCGCTCACGATACGCTCCTCATTCACGTAAGTCCCCCCCGTCGAGTTGAGGTCATAGAGAACGAACGCGCCGTTCTCCAGGCGCAGTTCGGCATGATAGCGCGAAACGCGCGGGTCCTGAAGGACCACGTGATTGTCCAGTTCGCGGCCGATGCGCGTCACGATGCGCTGCAAGGGAAAGACCTGCTTATCCAGGAACAGGCAAGCATACTGGGAGAGGCCAGCGGGCCGGGGGCTTTTTTGGGCGGACATCTTCTCCTCCACCACCTTGTGCGGACGGTTGGGGCAATTATACCCATATCGGCGCAAGCGCACCCGCCTGCAGGGCGAAAAAATCCGCTCGCCCAGCCCATGACTCCGGCGACTCCTATCCCCTCAGCCCCCATTCAATATATTTTGTATTATTATCAATTTTGCAATATATTTTGCATATCCTGCGCGACCAAAGAAAACCACCGCCCTCCCTGGCATGCTTCCTGCAAGCCGAATCGATAGGCTATCGAGTTGCCGATGCACTCGTTCTGTTGTAAGCTATACGCCATGACAAATACCTTGAACAAGGAACAGGAGACGGGAGATGAAACCTAGAGCGAGAAAACTTTTGCGCCTGGCGCTGGCGCTGACCCTTGCCGCCGCGGCCCTGGCGGCCTGCGACCTCATCCCCACACCGGTGCTCTTGCCCCCCGACAGTCCGACCATCGCAGCCCCCACCGAAACGCTCCCACCCTCGTCGACTCCCACCGAGGAGCCCACCGCCATGCTCACCCCAACGGCGGAGAGCTTCATCCAGCAGGGCGACCAGGCAGCCCAGGGAGGCGACTACCAGCAAGCCATCACTTTCTACACCCAGGCCATCCAGCTCGACCCCAGCAACGCTCTGGCTTATTACAAACGCGGCCTGGCCTATGCACAAAGCGAGGACCAGCCCGCCGCCATCCTGGATTACAACCAGGCGCTGGCCCTCAATCCGCAATACGCTCCCGCCTATAGCGCTCGCGCCGCCGCCTACCTCGAACTGGACGGCCTCGCCCTGGCGCTGGATGACGTCGCCCGCGGCATCACCGTCGACGCCACCTACGCCCCGCTCTATCAATTGCGCGCTCTCATCCAGATCGAGGCCGGCAACCCGCAGCTCGCCATCACCGATCTCGAGGTCTACCTCGCCCTGGCGCCCGACGCCCCCGACCGGGCCGAGATGGAAGTCTTGCTGGCTGCCCTGCAGAGTGGCGAGCCTACCCCCACCCCCGACCTCGCCCAGCTGGTGCTGTCGGAGGATTTCTCCGATCCCGCCACCGGCGCGTTCCAGGCCTATGAGCAGGACGCCCAATACCTGGATGGCAGCTACGTTCTCACGCTCTCCACCCCCGGGTCTTTTTACATCAGTCCCCTGCAAGTCGATTACAGCGACGTGCGCGTCGAGTTCAGCGCCCGAAAAGTGGGCGGCGACGACAACAACTTCCTCGGTGTGCTCTGCCGCTTCGTGGATCTCAACAACTACTACGCCTTCCTGATCAGCAGCGATGGCTATTACGGCATCGGCAAGCGCGTCTTAGGTGGCGAACTTCAGCTGATCGGCGCCGATGTGCTGCAGCCCAGCGAGTTCATCCAGCAAGGCGACGGCACCAACCACATCGTGGCTGAATGCGTCGGCAATACCCTGCGCCTCACCGTCAACGGCGTGCTGCTGGCCGAGGTCCAGGACGATGAATTCACCTCCGGCGATATCAGCCTCGCCATCGGCACCTACGACGTGCCCAGCACCAGCATCGCCTTCGATGATTTCAAGCTCTACACCGTGGTCCAATAAGAGCAAACTGCTAGAGTGGTAAAATAGGCACCGGAGAGAGAGTGCGAGGTCTTTATCCGCCAGTAGATGGAGGCCCAGTATGAGCACGCCCCGGCTCGTTAAACCCCTTACCCTTGTTTTGGCACTTTCCCTGCTCCTTTTAACCAGTTGCAGCTCCGCCGAAACACCTGCCCCGACGCAAGCTATCTCCGCCGATGGCAGCGCCCCCACTGAAGTCAGTCAAGAGACTGCGCCTGAAACAGAGGCATTGTCCCCCTGCGCAGTCACGGAGGATATGGTCGGGCAAACCCTGCGTGTTTCCGGCCAGCTGAGTGTCTTGGACCACAGCGATCCCGAAGGGATCTACGGCGACCTAACGGATCGGGCTTGCCATGTAGGCCTGTGGGTCAGCACGCAATACTGGGAAGGCTGGGATGCGAATGCCCAGGCGCTGCTCCAACCCGCCAACTGGCTGACCATTTCAGGGACCCTGGTTTCATTCGAAGGGAACCTCATCATTCAAGCCAGCGCCGAGCCGCCCGTTGCGGCCGAGGCATCCTTCGTAGTGTCAACAGCATCCAATCCACCCGAGATCGGCGATTATCCGCCCAGTTTCTCCTTGGATGTCCCCCACGTATTTTCCAGTTTCAACGACGGCCCCGCCCTGTGCTATCTGGGCGCTTACGCCATGGTGGCCATGTACCATACGCCTGAACTGACCTTTGCCGACATCATGGCCTTCAGCGGCCTAGGCACCCACGTTACCTATCTGGCTCCGCCGGATATGGACCCCTTCGTATCCAATGGCTATTGGGACGCCGGCTTGGTTAACGCCGCCCAGGCGCAGGGGGCCGATATCGTCGCCGCTGCGCTTCAGGGGGGCTTCCTGTACGATATGGAGAAGCCCGAAGGCATACCGCTCGACGAAAACACGGCAGCCGTGTATTACTTCGAGAGTGGCGAGCAAGCGCTGGCCTATCTGAAGTACACGCTTTCAAATGGCCACCCGGTAGAGGTTTACCTCAACCTGTATTACGTCTTCGATGATTTCGTGGAGCAGTCGCAACACTGGGCCACCAGCATGGGCAAAGACCAGGCCTCCCACTACATGACCGTCTCCGGCTACACCGAGGAGACACTCATCATCAGCGATCCCACCGATCCGACCGAAGCCGGAACCCACCTGGAAGCCAGCACCGAGGCCTTCATGCAGGCCTGGGAGAACACCCTCGATATCCCCGGGGCGCCCTCCATGGGGCCGTATTGGATGCTCTACTTGGCCGATGGCGGGACCATCCCCGATGCCGAGGCGATCATCGACTGGAATCTGGAAAACGCCTCCGGCACGCCGGACGCCTTCCGGAGCTTCGCCGCCAACCCGGGTTACGACGACTTTACCCGCTTCATGCTCAACGAGCTGGCCAGGGGCAGCCTGGAATTCGGCAACTACGTAGACCAGAACGGCCATCCTGAAGCCGCCGCGCTGTTTTACCAGGTCAGCGATAAGATCTCAGATTTGGTGCTAAACGGGATCACCGTCGATGGCATCCTCGAAGTAGCCGATCTGGAAGGGCAAGCGCTCACTGCGCTGGCCATGCCGCATGTGCCCTAGCCTTCGGCGAATTGGCTTTAGAAAAAATAAAAAAGCCCTGCCGCTTGGCAGGGCTTTTTGGTAAGGGGAAGAAGAAATTAGAACTCAACTACGGTTACATCGTAAGCTTGAGGGCCCTTCTCGCCTTGAACCACGGTGAATTCGACCTTTTGGCCTTCCCGGAGGGTGCGAAAGCCCTCCGAGTTTATGGCTGTATGGTGCACGAAAACGTCAGTGCCGCCCTCGCGCTCTAAAAAGCCATAGCCCTTGGTGTCGCTGAACCATTTCACCGTCCCGTTTTCACGATCAGACATGCGAAAACATCCTCCTTTCCAGGACTATTGGTCGCAACAGTACGTTCCAACCGGCCCTAGAAAGTCTCCCCCTGGGTAGAACGAACTGCCAACTACAGCAAAATTCTTACATATACTGTACGGCTTGTCAAGCCGCGCGAAAGGCGCCGCCCCTATTTTCACCCGCTCAGGCCGCTTTTTCGCGCAATCTTTCCACCACTTCGGGCAACAATTGTAAGGCGCGTTCAGCCACTTCCGGCGTGGTCGAACCCAGCCCGCAACTGGGCGTCACCAGGCTTTGGGCAGCCAATTGCGCCCTATCAAGCACCACACCTCGGGCCGCCGCCTTCTGCTCGATCTGCCACAGCCCTTCCCACAGGCGCTGCACCAGCGTTTCAGCCTCCACCTCAAAGATCTCATCGTTGTTGGGCACGATACCCCAGGCGATCACGCCGCCGCGCTCCAGGAAAGCGCTCAGCTCAGCCGGGTAAAGCGCCAGATTCTCCAGGTAGCCGTAGGCGTCCAGGTTGAGGATCTCCACCGAGGTATCCAGCAGCACCGACCAGTCGGTGTTGGCGCAGCAGTGCACCCCGCTCACGCCGCCCTCCTGGCGGATGGCCGCAAAGACCTCCTCCAGCATGGAGACCACCTGCTCCCGGCTCAGGCTGATGAAGGCCGACCCAAACGAGGCCATGTAGGGCTCGTCCACGAAGACGATGGCGTTGGGGCGGCAGGCCCTGAGCTGCTGCACCTGCCAGCGAGCGCTCATCGCCGCGTTCTTCACAATAGCATCTGTCAGCAAATCGTTGTACAGGCTGGCCCGCAGGTCTTGGTCGGTAACCGTCAGGCCAAAGCTGAGCGGCCCGGTCACCTGCCCCTTAACCCACCCTCCCGGCTTCCCATCCAGCGCCTCCAGCAGCGCAAAGAAGCCGGCGGCGTATTCCGGCGTGAGTGCGAAGGCCTCCACCTCATCGTCCAGCACCCGCTGGTAGAAGCTCTCCAGTTCGCCGGTCAGGTCGCCGCGGGTATCGAAGAAGACTTTCTCGTTCTCTTCATCCACCACCAGCGCTGGCAGCGCCCGGCTGTATTGAATGTACATGCTCTCTAGGAAATGGCGCTTGGGAAGCTGCGGCCAGGCCGGGATATCCAGCTCTTCGACCAGCCGAGTGATCAATGAGTCGGCCGCTGGCTGAGGGAAACTGCCCACGATAGTGCTGAGGAAGTGTGGTTGAAAAGCCATGAATCACCTTCGATCCGCTGTGTTCGGCCTATTATACCGCTCCCAGCTTGGGAGAGGGACTGCCAGCCGGCGGGAGGTTGCCTATGCCCCTTGCTTGCAGTATACTAAAAGGGTTATAGAAAATCTCTTGCGAGCGCGGGTTCGCCGCCTGCGCTTACGGCATTAGTGTGAACGAAACCGATCAAGGAGGCCCATATGTTACGCCGTAAGCTTTTATTAACCCTGGTCACCGTTGCTCTGGCACTGCCGCTGGTTTTTTGTACCATTATCCCCACCCCAACACCCGAAACGGTATATGTCGAGCAAACCGTCGAAGTCGAGGTCACCCGCGAGGTGTTGGTGACCCCCACGCCCACCGTCACCCCGATCAGGACGGTCTTGTTCCAGGATGATCTGACGGTGGACGATGGGAATTGGGACTTGAACGATACCGAGAACACCGAACGCAGCATCGCTAATGGGCAATACATCATGGAGATCAAGACCGCCGGTATCACCGCCTGGGGCGGCCACTCTAGTCTAGAGAGTCTAGGAGACTTCATCCTTGATGTCGACCTCACCAAGCTGGACGGGCCAGACAACAACGAATTCGGCATCATGTTCCGCTACATCAGCGGCGACAACCACTACCGCCTGGCTCTGGGCAGCGATGGCTACTTCCGCATCTACGGCAAGGAAGAAGACGAGTTCTTCTACATCATCAGTTGGGTGCCGATACCGGAAGTCAATCAGGGCAATACCACCAATCATCTCCGCTTGGTGGCCGAGGGCAATCAATTCACGGTCTATCTCAACGGTGAAATGGTAGCCAAGGTCTTGGATCGTCGCTTCGAAAGCGGCGCCATCGCCCCCTACGCCCGCGCCTACGATGACCCCGGCGTGCTCATCGGCTTCGATAACTTCATGGTGACCACACCCTAGGCAGTGACGGATATTCGCTATCGAGCGATTGGGGTGATCCACAGCCCCCATAAGCAAATCGAGGGGACGCCCATCCAGCCCAGCGCGGCCGAGGGCGTCCCCGGTCGTATCGAGCTGGAGCCCCAATATGTCGACGGCCTGCGCGACCTGGCCGGCTTTTCCCATTTGATCCTGCTCTACCACCTCGACCGCGCCAGGGAGCCCCGCTTGCTGGTCACCCCCTTCCTGGATTCGCAGCCCCGAGGGGTTTTCGCCACCCGCGCCCCCTCGCGGCCCAACCCCATCGGCCTTTCCGTGGTGAAGCTGGTGGGGGTAGAAGGCAACCTGCTGCACGTGGAGAACGTCGATATCCTCGATGGCACGCCCTTGCTGGATATCAAACCTTACGCACCGCCTCTCGATAACGTCGACGACCTGCGGCTGGGCTGGCTGGAAGAGCACGTCGAGCACGCCCGCCAGCAGCACGCCGATGACCGTTTCCAATGAATCAACGCCCGCAATAGCTCGCTAAACCAACATGTGGAGGTTTACGACATGAGCACTACGCAAAGTGAAGGATACTTTGTCGGCAACGATGGAAGCCAACGCTACGAGCAATGGTGGCTTCCCGAAGGCCAAATCAAAGGGGTAGTGACCATCATGCACGGTCTGGCCGAGCACAGCGGGCGCTACCAGCACGTTGGCGAAAGCCTGGCTTCCCGCGGCTACCTCACCGGCGCTTTCGACCTCGTCGGGCACGGCCGCTCTGAGGGGCGCAAGGCCTGCCTGCGCTCTTTCGACGATTACCTCGATGACCTGGAAATATTCCTCGAGCGCGCCCGAGCGCGTGCTCCGAAGAAACCGCAATTCCTGCTCGGTCACAGTTTGGGGGGCGCCATCGCCTGCCTCTACGCTATCTCCCGCCAGCCCCAACTGACCGGCCTGATCCTGACCGGGCCAGCCCTAAGGATCAGTGATGAGATCTCTCCGCTCCTGCAGCGCCTCTCCTCCGTGGTCGCCGCCCTGCTGCCCACCCTGCCCACGGTCATCCTGGATAGCAGCCACATTTCCCGCGACCCACAGGTGGTCGCCCGCTACGACAGCGATCCCCTGGTCTACCGCGGCGGCACCCCGGCTCGAACTGGCGCCGAACTCATCCGCGCTACCAAGCGCATCCAGCAAGACATGGAAGCCCTCACCCTCCCCGTGCTCATCATGCACGGCACCGCCGACAAGCTCGCCGATCCACAAGGCAGCCGCGATCTGTACGCTCGGGCCGCCTCAACCGACAAAACTCTGAAGCTCTACCAGGATTATTACCACGAGGTGCTCAACGAGCCAGAAAAAGGGCAAGTCATTGCCGACCTGATCGCCTGGCTCGACGCACACAGCTGAAGCCTTTTCCCATACGGCTCGCCTTCCGAGGAGGCCAAAGTCGGCTTTCAGTTCCGTAAATTCCCCTGCCCATTTTTTTGCTATACTAGCGCTAGATAAGAGGCGGATTCACAACCTTGCTGGTAAACTTAGGAATACTCATCTCATCGACGGCCAAATAAGCGCCTCAACGACAACGTAATCCTCAGGAGCATCTTTTGTTTGACCGCTTAAAAAAGACGCTGGCACCTCCGGTTTTTAATGACCCCGATCTGAGCCGCCAAGCCAGGTACCTCAACGTCACCCTATGGGTGATCACAGTCGCCACCGCTGTAGTCGGTGTGACCCTGGCCGTGTTGGCGCCAGATCTTACAACTCCCCTGCTGGGGGCTGCCACCCTGCTGGTGAGTCAGATACTCGCCCTGGTGTTCCTGCATCGCGCCAATCTAAAGGCCGCTACGGTCCTATCGATCGGAGCGACTTGGCTGGTCTTCACCTGGGATGTGGTCTTCGTCTCCGGTATAGGCGGCACTTCGATCATCGGACAATTGCTACTCGTATTCCTGATAGGTTTGGGGCTCGATGTACGCAGCGCCATCTTGCTGGCTGCCTTGAGCGTCTTGGCTAACTTGGGGGCGGTTTTCACCGAACAAGCCGGATTAATTTCCAACATCTCCTCGGGGACCTCCTTCTCCCGCTGGGCCATGCACACCATTTACCTGATGACTGGGGCCATTTTCGTGGGCATAGCCAATCGACGCATGCACTTAGCTCTTGCCGATACCCGAAGCGCCGAACAGCACTACCGGCAACTGTTCGAACAATCCAACGACGCCGTATTGATCAGCGACCTCGACTTGAAATTGAACGATCTCAACCGCCGCGCCGCCGATCTGCTGGGCTATCGGGTTGAGGAATTGATCGGCAAGCACCTGAGGGAGATTGTCGCTCCGGATGAATGGCTGGAAGTCATCGGCAAGCTGCCGGACATCATGGCCGGGGGTAAACTGGCGGCCTACGAGCGAACCCTGATCAGGAAAGATGGTCAGCCGGTGCTGACTGAGACGAGCGTCGCACTGGTCAATGATCCCGAGGGCAACCCCTCCTATATCCAGAGCATCATCCGTGATATCACCAACCGCAAGGGTCTTCAGGAGCGTCTGGAGAGATCCCTCAGTGAGATGGAGACGCTGGCCCGCACCGACCCGCTCACCGGCTTGCTCAATCGGCGTGCCTTGCTGGAACACGCCGAGGCCGAGCTTAACCGCTCCCGGCGAAGCGGCAGCCCGATGAGTGTGGTGATGTTCGATCTGGACTCGCTGAAATCCACCAACGATCGCTTTGGGCACCTCACTGGAGACGGAGCGATCCGCCTGCTGGCCAAGGTTCTACGCGCCAACAAACGGCAGTACGATTGGGCCGGTCGTTGGGGGGGAGATGAGTTTCTCCTGGTGCTGCCGGGTACCGTGCACACCGAGGCCTGGGAGGTGGCCAACCGCATACGGCAGCGCATCAGAGAGGTTTACCTCACCCTGCCCGAAGGTGACAAGCTCGAGATCAACTTCAGCATGGGGATCAGTTCAACCAGCCTATTGGAGCATCTCCCCGCCGACATCGATACCTTGCTCAACCAGGCCGATCAAGCGCTCTATCGCGCCAAAGAAGATGGACACGGCCGCGTCCGCATTTACGATGGCTCCTAACGCGGCAGCTCAAGCTCACCTTCAAGACCATTCTTCCATCTGATCAGCAGTTTCAAACCGCCATTCACACCGCAAGCGCGGTTAACCGATTGCCGCGCTCCAGCTTTCCATACTATAATCCCCTCAATGGCGTATCGACTGGAGGCAAGCATGAGCGCAGATGACAATGGCCTGAATCACATCGATGATGACGCCGGGAACACCGGCTTGGGGTGGCAGCATGGCTCCTCGTGGGGGCTCGGGCTGGTGCTCATCTTGCTGGGCGCCGTCTTTCTGCTCAACAATCTCACCGACTTCCACTTACAGAACTGGTGGGCACTCTTCATTCTCATCCCCGCCTTTGGAGCCCTTAACGATGCCTGGGCGCGCTACCGCCATAGCCGCCGCATCACCGGCGGAGTGCGCAGCAGCGCCCTGCTGGGCCTCTTCCTGACCACCCTATCCTTCTTCTTCCTCCTGGATATCAGCCTCAGCTTGATCTGGCCGGTCTTCCTCATCTTGCTCGGCATCAACCTGCTCTTCAGTAGTAGCTGACTCACGAGAACACAGAATCTCCCGAGACTAGCTGATCTCGGGAGATTTCATTTCCCTTATCCGTTGATTCAATTGTCTGGTTGACCCATCCTACCACACATCGATATCCGCCACGAAGCAGGTAACCTCCACCCGCAATTTACGCTCGGCTTGCTCGTAGCCCGGTGTGCTGTAATTCACCGAGCTGAGGAAGGTGTCCCGTTTATCCCCCAGCAGCTTGACCTCGCTGACGAAGGCATTCGAGGTCAGCGCCAGGCCCACGCCCTCCGCAGTGCGCGCGTCCAGGTCGCACACGAAGCCGATCAGGCGCAGTTGGGTTTCGCCAGGCGGCAATTCCAACCGAGCCATATCCACGTTCACCTCACCCACGAAAGTCCAGATCTCCTGCCCCTGGCCCGTCCATTCATCGTCCAAGTCGATGTCTCCGATTATTTTCACGCGCGCCTCCGACCCGTCTCTCACCATCTTGGGACGGAATATGAACCACAGACCCAGCGCGATCAGCACCAGCGGCCAGAACAGGTCGGATAGATCGTAGGCGATGAAGTTATCGAGCAGGAAATAGGTGCCCAGCCCGATCAAGATGTAAGCCAGTATGCGTACACTTCGGTTCTGCATGTTGCCTCCTATCGTTTCAATGATTGCGTGCCAGCGGCGCTTAGGGCACGTTGCTCGGGTCCCAGCTCACCCGGTAGCTCTGATCCAATGCGTCCAACCGCGCCATGTCCTGTTCGCCGATCTCGAAATCGAAGACCGCCGCGTTCTCGCGGATGCGCGCCTTCCTGGCCGATTTGGGGATCACCGCCACGCCGTGTTGCAAGGCCCAGCGGATCAGGATTTGAGCTGAGGTCTTGCCGTATTTATCCGCCACCGCCGTCAAGGTCGGATCGCTCAAGCGCCGCCCTTTGGTCAACGGGCTGTAAGCCTCCAGCAGTATGCCGTGCTCCTGGCAATAGGCCAGCAGGTCCCGCTGGTAGACGAAAGGATTGAATTCCACCTGGTTGACCGCCGGCACCACCGCCGACTCCTCCAGCAGCGCTTCCAGATGCTGGATCGTGTAATTGCTCACCCCGATCGCCCGGCATTTGCCCTGCTCGTAGAGCTCCGCCAGCGCCCGCCAGGTCTGTTCGCGCTTCCCCTCCAGCGGCCAGTGGATCAAATACAGGTCAATCGGCCCCAGGTCGAGCGCTTCGGCGCTCCTCTCGAATGCACGCAGCGTGCTTTCGTAGCCCTGGTCGCCGTTCCACACCTTGGTGATGACGAAAACCTCTTCGCGGGGGATTCCGCTTTCCCTCACCCCCTGCCCCACCTGGCGCTCATTGTCGTAGAAAGCCGCCGTATCCACCTTGCGATAGCCTACTTCCAGGGCATAGCGCACCGCCTGGCGCGCCCCCATCCCACTGCGCAAAGCATACGCCCCCAGCCCAAAATAGGGCATCTCCACCCCGTTGTTCAGCGTTACCTTGCTGTTGATCGATAATGCCATCCTTGTATCTCCATGTGCCCGACCCCGGATCAGTTCCACCAGCAAACTAAAACTCGCAAATCAATTGAAAACCACGACCTCGATTTGAGATTCTAGATCCGACTCCTACAGTCCCAGACCTCAACATAAGTTGTGTCGCCGAACTTGTCTTAACTCTTCGAACAGAAAGAAATTTAACAATGATTTGTTCAGCAAATGACAAATCCCATTAAACTAACACTATTTGGATGATCGTGTAAGTAAGGATTACTATCCACATTGTTAGTGTAATCGATGGAATCACTAGATTCCGGATCTTCGCGCCAGACATTTTTTCAAGGAAGTGTACACCATCCCTTTTTAAGTACTGCTCCCCTTGAAATCTCTTGAGCCTTAGTACAAATCTGCGGTCAACCTCATACTCTTTCATCCTTCCTTCGATCACTTTGTTGTAGTAAAAGAAACGATGACCATGAAACAGCCACAAGATGGTAATCACTAGGCCAAAGATCGATACCGATAATAAAAAAGGGTAATTCCCATAAAGGCCAAGTCCTGTAGAAACAAAAGCGATTAGCAAACCATTAAACGTTAAAAAATAACTAGCCTGTCGCCAGTACAGTTCCCATATCACCATCAATTCTTCATGGGCAAGCTTGTATTCATCAAGTAAATAATCTTTACTGTTCATTTTTACACCTCGCTTTTCCGCCCAACGATATTTCACTGGTTGTAAGGTCCAATCAGGTAGCTTGATGCCAAAACTCCGCCTAATGAAATTATACTAGACAGGACTACTTATCATATTGTCTACGGATACTTCATTATGGCGATGTGGCGCAAGGCACGCCTCGCCCTACGGCTCAGCCTTTCCGTTGAGCAGCTTGCAGAGAATAAACGCGAGCACACGAACTCAATCTGAAAATGGTTGTTTTGAGTGGTAGAGAAGTATGCTAATATTGACGCATGTGGTGAAGTCCTTTCGAGATCCGCCTCTGAGTGAAAGGAAACAGACATGTTAACTAACCACAGATATCTCTATGCCTCAATAGTTCTTATTGCCTTCTTAGTATTTATGGTTGGTTGCAGCGGGGAAGAGACCACACCAACCCCCGAAACGATTGCTCCAACGGGTACAGAAACACCCACGCCAATCCCCCCGACAAGCACGCCCACCAGCATCCCTGCCCCAACCGAATCGGTCTACTGGCCCTATCCACGCAACAATCTGAACAACACCGGCGCCTACACGGCAGCCAGTTGGCAGTTGGTCGACGAGCCTTATCACCTGTGGGACCTCGAAGATGAAAATTACTCCTTCATGAACCTCTATCCAGTTGCCGATGATCTGGATGGCGACGGCCATGCCGAATACGTGGTTGGGCGATTCGACCCCCAGACGTTGGAAGGTTTTCTAACGGTCTACAACGTGGATGATGGCAGCGTCCTGTGGGAGATGCCCCTGCATTACCTTACGCGGTATTGCCCGCCGGTGATCGCCGACCTGAATAACGACGGCCAGCTCGATATTGTGTTTGCCAACCAGCGCCAGGATAGCCCGGATAGAGACGTGGCGCAGATTTACGCCTTGAACGGCAACGATGGCTCGGTCATCTGGCAGCACCCCTTCCCGCAGGGCGGTGAAGGCATGACCGTTGCCGATGTGAATGCCGATGGCTGGATGGAAGTGATCATCAATGATTACGGCCGCAATGCTGAAGGTGGCATGAACAGAAAGCTGCACCTGCTCAACGGGCAGGACGGCACACAGATATGGGAGCGGGAGACCGCCGGCACCCAGTACGGCCAGCCAACTGCCGTCGATCTCGATGGAGACGGTTTCCTGGAGATCGTCACACACCACCACATCTATTGGGAGTGGCAATCTGTTGAGCGAATGACGGTCTGGGATCACGACGGGAACGAGCTTTGGCACTTCGACAGCTCTCCCACAGAGGCCCAATCCGCCAATGCGCCACCGGAGCTGGGGAGAACCCCTTGTGAAAGCTGGGAATCAACCACAGTGGCGGATTACAACGCTGATGGGCAATTGGAGATCGGCTTCGGCTCACGTTGCAGCTACTACCTGCTGGATATCCACGGCAATCTGATCTGGAATACGCTGCTAGATGTTGAAGGCTGGGGTTACATCGTCTTCAGGAATGATGACGGTAGTCTTTATCAGCCCCAATCGCCGCATGGTATGGGCGGTTTTTACCGCGACTCGGCTGTGGGCAATATTGACGACGACCCGGCATTGGAGATCGTGTTTGCTGTCTGGCCCGAATACACCGCCGACCAGTTCCTCCCAACAGGCGGGTTTGTCTACGACCGTATTGTGCCCCACAACGAAATATGGGCCTTGGATGGTGCGGATGGTTCGGTTGAGTGGGTCTTTGAGGGCACCTATGGCGGATACCCCAACCTCGAGCAGATGTGGGATCCTGTCCTGGTTGATCTTGATGGGGACAGCCAGCTCGATGTGCTGATCCTCTCCGACGATAGGCACCTGTATGCAGTGAACGGCGCTACAGGCGAGAAGATGATGGAATACTTCTCATACCTGCCAAAGCAATGGGAAGCGATTCACCTGACCTTTGTGCCTGATGGAGACCTGGGCGTGCTCCTGTTTGCATCCGAGAGGCGCGGGCGATTTAACACACTGAATGCCCTGGTCATCGCGGAGCGTGTTCCTGATTGATCCCGCCCATTATATTCAGCTTCAGAATCGCTTGCTTGCAAGCCGGATCGAACGGAAGTATAGAGTCTGCTCGCCTGCGAATTGCGCTCAGAGCAACAACTACACAACACCCGCTTTGAGCGTATCGAGCCTTTCCTCCGCCTGCTCTCGCGTCACACCCAAGGCATAATGCGCACCGAAACCCTCAATCACGAATGACGCAGATACCGCACCATAGCAGGCTGCCAGAACCGGATCCGCCGTCTCAAGCAAACCGGCAAGAAAACCCCCGCCGAAGGCATCGCCCGCACCGGTAACATCCACAACCTGCGTGGAGAAAATGGGGATTGTGGGCACGCTTTCAAGGTCTTGCCTAAATACCTTCGCACCCCTTTTCCCAAGTTTGACCACCACATTCCTGGCGCCCAGTGCGTAGAACCCTTTTATCGCTTCGCCCAGGCTTATCCCATCGCCGAAGTATTCCTGTATCTCCTGCTCACTAGGAAGGACGTAATCCACCTTGGTCAAATCGGCCAAGTCGCTTGGGACGCGGCCGTGAGCGACACCGGGCATCAGTGGGGGCGGGTCAAGTACGATCTGGGGGATGTGCCCGTGGATGGCCTCCAGACACTCCGATTGATTGGGATAAGCGCCCGCGGCAAGCATCGCCCCACTAGCTTGCATATATTCATCCGGAATGTGCTCGGCCCTGGGGCAGACTTTTTGCCAAATCGGATAACCGATGATCGCCAACAAGCGAGGGAAGACCCGTTCTATGAACTTCAACGGACCGCCTTGCGCCCCAAGAAGCCGGGTTCCATCAGCCTGATAGGTGATCGTGCCTTCCAAGCCTAGAGACGAATCCGAACGGGCCACGCCCGCAGTATCAATGCCGGCCTCACTGAATTGGTCGATCAACTCTTGGGGATGATCTTTGCTCACTAGCGCGAC
>Ga0068714_10004688_pt1 | contig 15099 bp, 14 predicted proteins | sample MTBNYHSulfiMetaG_FD_62988 | JGI IMG/M metagenome (GOLD analysis project Ga0068714, IMG submission 62988) | Enrichment culture microbial communities from rom New York Harbor, USA that are MTBE-degrading - MTBE-NYH (New York Harbor Sulfidogenic)... | ecosystem: Environmental > Aquatic > Marine >... | reverse complement strand
ACGATGATGATCCCGGAAACGGTGACCATGATCCCCAACTTTTTGACAATCACCGGCAACAACCCCTTCCTGCCCTTTATCAACTGGTACGACAACTGGCCCGCGCTCACCATCCCGTTCATGGCCGGCTTTTTCAACATCTTTCTCCTGCGCCAGTTCTTTGCCCAGATCCCGGATGAGCTGTATGATGCCGCCCGCATCGACGGCGCCGGGCATCTGAGGTTTCTCGTCCAGGTAGTGCTGCCGCTGTCCAAGGCGCCGATCATGACCGTGACCATCTTTGCCTTTATCGGCTCGTGGAACGCCCTGCTGTGGCCCCTGATCGCCACGAGAGCAGGATCCGATTGGTGGCCCATCTCGGTGGGCTTGCAGAACTTTGTCAACGAAGCAGGACCGGAAACGCACCTGTGGATGGCGGCAGCCAGCATTAGCATGTTGCCAGTACTGATCCTGTATTTCCTTGCCCAGAAGCAGTTCATCGAGGGTATCGCTACGACAGGTCTGAAAGGATAATCAAGAGAAGGACTCCGGGCAAGCAGGGATAGAAACCGGCGCAGGCAGAGCCAGGACAACCTGCACTCTGCCGCGCCGCGGAGAGGAGGTGAGGCGCTCGAAGAGATTTCTGCCAACCAAACAGGCCGTTGTTCAAATGGGCACTCGTGCCGATACCTTTAGAAGAAATACGGAGGAGATGAAGAAAAATGAGTAAAAAATGGATGTATCTGTTTGTACTGGCTGTGCTGGTGATCCCCTTGATCCTGACAGCCTGTGGCCCGACCGCGGAACCCGAGCCGACCAAGGCGGTAGCCGAGCCGACGGAAGCAGTGGCCGAGCCAACTGAGACCGTAGCCGAGCCGACTGAGGCCGTGGAGGAACCAGAAGCCGCCAAGGGCCCGTACGATGAAGTAGACCCGACCGGGGCCACCGTGCTCTGGTGGCACCAGCACACCAAGGAGCGTGAGGAAGGCCTCCAGGAGATGGTCGCCGAGTTCAACGAGACCAACGAGTGGGGCATCACCGTCCAGGCCGAGTACGCCGGTGGCTACAGCGAGATCTATGACAAGATGATCGCCGCCATCGCTGCCAACGACCCCACCCTCATGCCCAACCTCACCGTCGGCTATGCCAACCAGGTCGCCAAGTACCAGCTCTCCGAGGCCCTCGTCGACATGGACTACTTTGTCGACAGCGCCAAGTGGGGGCTGACCGAGGAAGAGATCGCCGACTTCCCCACGGGCATCTTTGAGGCCGACGTCAGCCCTGTCTTTGGCGACGGTCACTTCCGCATGGGCTTCCCGCCAAACCGCTCCATGGAGGTCATGTACTACAACCAGGACTGGCTCACCGAGCTCGGCTATGACGGCCCACCCACAACCTGGGCCGAGTTCGCCGAGATGGTCTGCGCCGCCACCGATCCCGATGCCGGCACCGTCGGCTACGAGATCAGCACCGACGCTTCCCGCTTCTCCAGCCTGGTCTTTAGCCGCCACGGCACCTACTTCCTCGAGGATGGCAGCTCCTTTGACTTCCTCAACGACACCGTCATAGAGACTATGTCCTTCATGAAGGACCTCTACGACCAGGGCTGCATCCGCCTCATCGCCGAAGCCTACGGCGACCAGACCGACTTTGGCAACTACAAGACCCTCTTCACCATCGGCTCCACCTCCGGCATCAACTACTACGACTCCGCGGTCAAGTCCGGTGAGGCCGGCGAGTTCGTCTGGGGCGTCGCAGCACTGCCCTACATGGACGGCGGCGACGAGCCGGTCATGAACCTCTACGGCGCCAGCGTCAGTGTGCCCGTGACCACGCCCGAGCAGGAACTGGCTGCCTGGCTCTTTGTCAAGTGGTTCACCGAGCCGGAGCAGAACGCCCGCTGGGCCAAGATCTCTGGCTACTTCCCCACCCGCATCTCTGCTGCCGATGCCATGACCGACTACATGGAAGCCAACCCGGTCTTTGCCCAGGGCTTTGAACTGATGCCCTACAGCACCTACGAAGCCCAGTGGTGCGCCTGCTACGAAGAGGTCCGCCGCCTGATGGAGGAGGCCTACAGCGCCATCCTCGACGGCGCCGACATCGAGGCCACCCTGACCCAGCTCCAGGCAGACGCCAACGTCAGCCTAGCTGAGAACACACCGTAGGCGAGCCATCAACTGGACCTCGGAGGCTGTGTGTGCCAGTCACAGGCGACCTCCGAGGTAACACATGAAGCGCAGAAGACGGGTTGCGGGCCAAGTCCTGCAACCCGTCTGTTCTAAAGGATCGGTCAAAGGCGCAGCGGACCATGAGAAGCAAAGGGAAACCCGCGACCGGCAGGCGGCTGCTCGCGTCGCCTGGCAGGCCGGGCGCGGGTGGGATCATCAGCATCGCCTTTCTGTTGGCCCTCCTGCCGGCCTGGTTGGCGGCCTGCGATCTGGCCATCCTGACACCCGAGGCCGTCCCAACCTCCCCGGCCCCCACTTCCACCTCCGAGCCGGAGCTGGTCGACACTGCCGCGCCGGGGGTAACCACGCTGGTCTTCTGGGAGCCCTTTGCCCTGGACCGACCCCAGGGCCTGCTGCTTGGTGAGATGGTCCGCGATTTCGAGGCCGAGAACCCCGACATCGCCGTCGAGATCGTCGCCAAGAGCGATTACGCCGGCATCCACGGCGCGATGCAGGCCGAGCTGCCCGACGGCGAACTGCCCGACCTGGCCGTCGCCTTCCCCAGCATGATCGCCGAGTACGCCGCGGCAGGCGTCGTCGTCCCCCTGGATGCCTACCTCGCCGACCCGGAATTGGGACTGACCGCCGACGACCTGGTGGACATCTTTCCCGGCGCCCTGGAGGCGGGCCGGTTTCCGGCCTTTGGAGGGCAGATCCTTGCCCTGCCCTTCTCGCAGAATGCGATCGGCCTGTGGGTGAACGAAACGCTCCTCAGGCAGGCCGGCTGGCAGCATCCCCCGGCCACCTGGGCCGAGTTTGAACAGGCCTGTTTTGACGTTGCCGCCACAACGGGCGCTCGCTGCTACCCCTTTGTCGAGAGCGTGTCCACCTTTAACGCCTGGCTCTACAGCCGGGGAGGGCGGCAACTGGACGCCTCGGGCCAGTGGGCCACCTTCAACGATCTGGCCGGGATCGAGAGCCTTGCCCTGCTACGGCGCCTGATCGACGCCGGCCTGGCCTGGCGCCCCGAGGAGCCTTTTGGGGATTATGTCGCCTTTGCCAACGGGCAGGCGGCCTTTACCTTCTCATCCACCGGGAACACCCTGCTCTACCTGGACGCCTACGACGGAGCCCTGAGAAGTGGCGTGTCGCCTTTCCAATGGCGCCAGACCATGATCCCCCAAGCCGACCCAGAGAACCCGGCGACGGCCCTCTATGGCGCGAGCATTTTCATCCTGCAAAGCGATCCCATCCGGCAAGAGGCTACCTGGCTCTTTATCCGGTGGTTCACCGACGCCCGCCAATCGGCCCGCTGGGCCGGGAATTTGCAGTCAATGCCGGTGCGCCTGTCCGCCCTCGATTGGATGACCGATACACTGGAGGCCTATCCGTTTTTCGAGGCTCAGGTACGAGAGATCCTGCCCTACGCCCGACCCGAGCCGGCGGTCGCCGCCGAACTGGAGATACGGGACGTTCTGTATACCGCCATCCTGACCGTGACCCAGGGCTACCTGGATCCCCAGACCGCGCTCGACGAGGCCGCTCGCGAGGCGGACCTGATTCTCTCAGGCCAGCCGTGAGATGATGCGCACGCTGGTCATCACCCCCTGCTCGGCCAAGAAACGGAGCCAGGTGCCGGAACCGGCGCTGGCTGATGACCTGGCGGACGCGGAGCGGAGGGAAGAGGCCCATGCGCGATTGGCCGGCCATGCCCTGCCTGCCACCGAGATGTACATCGGCACGCACCATCGCCTGGTCATGGATGGAGTGCAGGCGGTGTGGCAGCAGTGGGGACGCCACACGCTGGACCTGGCCATCCTCTCCGGGGGCTATGGCATCCTGCGCGCCGACGAGGTGATCGTCCCCTACGACGTGAGCCTGGACCAGTTTGCCGGCGAGGCGCTGGCGGATTGGGGGGAAAAGCTGCAGATCCCCGCCAGGACCGCGGCGCTGGCAGCCCAATACGACCTGGTGTTCCTGTTGCTGGACGGCAGCTACCTGGCCGTCCTCGACCTGCCCCTGGACGTGCCGGATAGGGTCCAGCAGATCGTGCTCACCGGGCAGGAGAGTCTGGACACTGTACCTCCGCGGCCCAACCTGCACCCCATCGTGGCTGCCGAGGCGATGGCCGCCCAACGCTGGCATGTCAAGGCGCCCCACGTGCGCGGGTTCCTGTTCCGGCGGCTGTGCGCCAAGGTGGTGCGGCACGGGCCGGGCCTCCTGGAATGGCTCTACAGCCATCCCCAGGATACGGAGCCGCTATTCTACAAGAACGCCCTGTGGCGCCCGCAGATGTCATTCTGGTGGGAGTAAGACAAAGGAGTCCAAACCAGCCGTGCGCGCACTCGACTTTGAAGACCACGTCGCCCAACAACTATCCCGCGCCAGCCTGCATACACCGCGACGCAGCCTGCGTTGGGGAACGCTTATTTTGGCCGCCCTGGCGGCTGTGGCCCTCCTGGTCGCCCTACAGACCGGGACGGCCTGCTGGCCGGGGTTGCTGCTGGCGGCTTTGGCCCTGGCAGCGGGGCTGGGGCTGGGCATCGTCGAGAGGCGCTATCGCGCCCAGGGCGTTTTGCGCGGCCAGCTCGAGGCCGGCCTGCGCGGGCAAAACCGCATGGCCCAGATCCTGGGCGTGCTGGGCGACGAGTATTACTTGCTCAACAACCTGAAGCTACCCGGGCGCGCCGACGATATCGACCATCTGGTGATCGGCCCCAATGGCATCTTTGCGCTGGAGACCAAGAACCACCGAGGACACATCTACTGCCGGGAGGGGCAGTGGTACCAGGCCAAGGCCAGCCGCCAGGGACGCCCCCAGCCTGAAGCGCCCATGAGAGATCCTACCCAGCAGCTCAAGCGCAACGTGGACTATGTCCGGAGCTGCATCAACCACACTGACCCCGGGCTGAGCCGCCGCACGCGGCTGTGGATCGAGGGTGCAGCCGTATTCACCCACCCCGACGTCTTTCTGGACCTGCCCCAATCTATCCGGGACAGTCTTCCCTTTCCCGTATTTCAGGCGCGAGAGCTGCCCGGGTATATCCTGGGGCACGCGCCGAGGCACCGCTACTCCGCAGGCGATGTCCGGCGCCTCGTCAGCCTGTTCGCGCACCTGCGAGCGCCCCGCTAAGGGTAAACCCATCCCAGCAGCCACTGGAGTGTAAGCGGTAGTCGGAGCGATCCCGAGGTTGTGCCACCGGAGTGGAGGCTTTAGCCGGAGCGACCGCCTGAAGGCTCGACTCTGGCATCCAGACCTCCGAGGTTTTGAAAACCTCGGAGGTCTATCAGATGTCGATGCAGATCAGAACTCGGTGGCGCCGGTAAAGCTAAAGCTTCCCAGCTTGAGCGCCGGCTGGACGGTACCCCCCAGGAACATGCCCGACAGCAGGCGAAGGTCCTTGCCGATCATGTCCACCCGGTTGAGGGCCTCCAGATAGCTCTGGGTAAAGCGCAGATTCTTGACCGGGTAGGCGATCTCACCATTCTCGATCAGGAAGGTGCCATCGCGGGTCATGCCGGTGACGACGACCCTGGTCGGCTCCACGGGCCGGGTGTAGTGGAAGCGGGTCACGTACAGGCCCCGTTCGGTGCCGGCGATCATCTCGTCCAGCGTGGCGTCGCCCGGCCCAAAGAAGGCATTCAGTGGAAAAGGCCCAAAGGCAGCAGGGGCAGGAAGCGCGTGTCCTGTGGAGGTCTTGTTCTCCTTGCCGGCGCGGTAGGAATCGTAGACGACGCCGCGGGCCACACCCTTTTCGATCAGGTCCACCCGTTGCTTGGGCACGCCCTCAAAGTCAAAGGGCAAGGGCAGGCCGCGGGGGTCGGTCCCATCGTCCCAGATGGAAACGCGCGGGTCCACGATCTGCTGGCCGATCTTGCCCACCATAAAGCTGCGCCCTTCTTGCATAGCGACCGCACTAAAGCCGGTGTAGGCCATCATCTGGATAAAGTCCTGGACGGCATAAGGCTCCAGGATCACAGTATAGTCCCCCGGATCGAGGGCGCGTGGCTTCTGGCTGCGCAAGCACTTTTCCACCGCTTCGCGCCCGATGGCCTCAAAGTCCAGGTCATCCAGATCCAAGGCCATGTCCGAGGCGTATCCGGCGCTGGTGTCGCTCATGATGACGGTGTTGATCTCGGCCTGGGTCGTGGCGAAATGGCCGAACACGCCCAGCGAGTTGGCCACGGCCAGCTCGACCACTGCCGTCGTCAGCGCCCCAGAGGCGACCACGCCCTTGTTCCGAGCCATCAGGCAGATCGCGCCCACCCCTTTGGCCCTCTGTTCGGGCGTGCAGCCGGCCGTTGCCTGGCCAAAGGCTGCGAACCGGGGCAGCGGCTGGGGACCGGGCAGCGACTTGAAGTTAGGGTTTTCCGGCTGGAGGCGGGCAATGGCCAGGGCGCTTTCCAGCGTTTGGGCCAGGGCCTTATCGTCCAGGTTGTTGGTCGTTGCCACCCCCACCCGGCTGCCCAACACCACGCGGATGCGCACCTCGCTGTTGGTCTCGGCCACATTCTGGTGGATGGTCGAATTGGCAAAGCGCGTCAGATACTCGTCGCCGGCCAGCACAACCACCTCGGTCTGATCGGCAGTGGAACGGGCCAGAATGCCTTCTACAAGTTCTTTGACTCTTTGTTCTCCTAGCATCGTGTCCCCCCCTACTTGATCATCCCGACTTGGACATTGCGGAACCGGGCCGGCGCGGTCCCGTGACCGGTGTGCGCCGACTGTCCCGGCTGGCCCTTGCCGCAGTTGGGCGTGCCCCACACCCGCCAGTGGTTCTGGTTGCAGATGGCGTCGCAACTGGCCCAGAACCGCGGCGTGATGCCGGTATAGGTGGCGTTCTTGAGCAGGCGGCCCATCTTGCCGCCCTTGATCTCGTAGGCAATCTCGGTGCCGAACTGGAAGTTGAGCCGCTTATCGTCGATGCTCCAGCTCTTGTTCAGCTCCATGTAGATGCCGTCATCGGTATCGGCGATCAGGTCGTCGAACTCCCATTCACCGGGCTCCAGGTTGACGTTGGTCATGCGGATGATGGGAATGCGGTTCCAGCCGTCGGCCCGCATGGCGCCGCCCGAGGTCTCGGGGGCGGCATCGCCCACGATCTCCCGCAACTGCTGGGCAGTCTCCCGCGAGGTGAGATACCCGCAAAAGATGCCGTTACGCACAATGGGCACCCGCTGGGCCGGCACTCCCTCGTCGTCCCAGCCAAAGGTGCCCAGGCCACCGGGGATGGTGGCATCGGCGGTCATGTTGACAATGTCGGAGCCGTAGCGGAACGAGCCGTACTTTTCCGGGGTGAGAAAGCTCGTGCCGGCATAGCTTGCTTCAGTGCCGAACACGCGGTCCAACTCGATGGGGTGCCCGCACGACTCGTGGACCTGGAGGGATAGCTGGGTGGCGCCCAGGATCAGGGTGGTCTCGCCGCTGGGACAGGGAGCGGCTGTCAGCAACGCCACCGCCTCCTCGCCGATACGGGCTGCATGGCCGGGCAGGTCCATGGCCAGGATGGCTTCCCAGCCTTCCTGGCGTTGGTCCCGGGCAAAGGCATTGGGATAGGACCGCTTCTGGACCTCGCCCTTTTGCCGGTCCACCGCCGTGGCTGTGATACCCCCGCCCGACTCGATGATCTCCTGCTCCAGGTAGGCGCCCTCGGTGTTGGCAAAGACCTTTTTCTCGCGCCAGAAGCTGAGGCTACCGCCCGCTACCACGACGCCGGGCGTGGATCGCATCCCCTCGTCCGCCTTGAGCAACAGATCCAGCTTTTGCTCCAGCGATACATCCCAGGGATCGATCTCTACCGGCGTACGGTACAAGCCCACATGGGCCACCGGCGGCCCGAGCCTGAGGTCGCGGACCTTGAGCAGGGCGCTGGCATGGGCAATCTGCACCGCCAGGGCCGTTACCCGGTCCACCTCGGCAGGGGTGAGGATCGCCGAGCTGGCAAATCCCCAGGCCCCATCCACGACAACCCGCACGCCAAAGCCCTGGCTCTCGTTATCCGACAGGCCCTCGACCACGCCGTTTTTCACGTTGATCTCCTGGGTGCGCCGCATAACGATGCGGATGTCCGCATAGCTTGCGCCCTGAACCTGCGCCAAGTTCAAGGCCCGGTCTGTAAGTGTTCTCAACGTCCTGCCTCCTTCTTTGTTGATGCCTGCCAGGCACCGGGGTCGCCCCGCTGCCGCTCCAGCCGCCCCACCAACTCGGGCAGCAAGCCAATATGCTCCAACTCGACGTATCCCTGCGCCTCGTGCGGCTGCACGGGCACCGTCTCGTGCGCCCAGGTGAGGTGATAGGGGATGTGAACGGCACAGGCGCCAAGCGAAACCACCGGCAGGATGTCGCTGCGCAGCGAATTCCCGACCATGACAAAGCGCTGCGGCGGAATGCGATGTTTTTCCAGCAGCGTCCGGTAGACGGCGGCCGTCTTGTCGGTCACGACCTCGACGTGGGAAAAGAAGGCAGCCAGCCCCGAGCGGGCGATCTTGCGCTCCTGGTCCAGCAGGTCGCCCTTGGTGATGAGCATCAGCCGGTGCGACGCGGACAGGGCCGGGATCACCTCCGCGACGTGCTCCAGCAGGCTGACCGGGGCCTGCTTCATCTTCTTGGCGATGTCGATGATGCCCTGGATCTGGCTGGCCCCGATCTCACCGCCGCTGACCCGGATGGCCGTCTCGATCATGGACAGCGCAAAGCTCTTGATCCCGTAGCCAAAGTGGGGAAGGTTCGCCATCTCGGTCTCGTAGAGTTCGTCCAGCGCCCCGTTGTCAGGGCCGTAGGGAAGGAGCAATTCCTGGAACCTGGTCTGGGCGCTCGAATAGAGCGTCTCGTTGTGCCACAGGGTATCGTCGGCGTCAAAGGCAATGACCTCAATGCCCATCATCACCCACCCACTCCGGCTCCTGGCTGCGGCGGTTCGTAGCGCTCATAGTAGCCCAGGACCTGGCCGGCGCCGTCGCGCACGGCCCGCATGTAGATGCGGTGTTTGGCATTGTCGGTGATCAGGCGCTCATCCAGACCGGCGTGCATCTCGACCAGTATCTCTTTCATCATCTGCTGCGACTGCCGGTTATGACAATCCAGCAGCGACCGGCCGATCAGGCTCTCGCCCTCCTCGTAATAGGCAATGGCCGCTTTATTCATGAATCGCGTCACGTGCTCCGTGTCCGCAACCAAGATCGGGTCTTTCAGGCTGTCCAGTATGGCCGCCAGGAAGGATGTATCAACCATAGAACCTCCCCTTCTCGTAGTTCGTTCAGTCCTGTCCCGGGCGGGCGCAGGCACAATGCCGGCTGGCTTTTGCCCCCCAACAGCGCTTGACCGAATACGAAAAGCATTGTACAATAGGCCGGCTTGTGGGCCAAACTGGCCGCCGCCTCTTGCCAGGCGATCCCGGCAGCAGGATGGTCCCCGCGGGTAGAACGTTGCCAGCATGAGGGCTGTAGCTATGCCAATATACGAGTACCATTGCGCTGATTGCCACAAGACGTTTGCCAAACTCCGCCCGATGAGCCAGGCTGGTGCGCCTGCACCCTGCGCCCATTGTGGCGGCCAACATACAACGCGCGCTATCTCGCTCTTTTCCGCCGTCAGCAAGGGTAGCAACGGCGAGAGCCGTTCTGTGAGCGGGGCCGGGGGCGGGTGCGCCTCGTGCGCGGCCACCAGTTGCGCCACCTGCAAGCACTAGAAGGCGCAGCCGCGCCGAAACTGCCCCACACGGAAAGGAGAACTATGGATCTCTTTGAAAAATGCCATAACTGGACGGAAGCCAGAGATCTGATGGCAAGCGGCTTCTACCCCTACTTTATGCCCCTGGACGAGACCGAGGGCTCCGAGGTCACCATCGGCGACAAGAGACTGGTGATGATCGGCTCGAACAACTATCTGGGGCTGACTACCCATCCGAAGGTCCGCGAAGCGGCCATCGCAGCGACCCGGCAGTTTGGCACCAGTTGCACCGGCTCGCGCTTTCTGAACGGCACCCTGGCCTGGCACCTGGAGTTGGAGCAACGCCTGGCCGAGTACATGGGAAAAGAGGCAGCGCTGGTCTTTAGCACCGGCTACCAGGTCAACGTCGGCACCATCTCGTCGCTGGTGGGCAGGGGCGACTATGTCATCACCGACAAGGACGACCACGCCAGCATCGTAGACGGCTGCCGCCTGTCCTTTGGGACGCTAAAGCGCTTCCGTCACAACGTCCCTGAGGATCTGGATCGGGTTCTTGCCCAGATCCCGCCCAAGGCAGGCAAGCTGGTGGTCGTGGACGGCGTGTTTAGCATGGCCGGCGACATCGCCCCCCTGCCCGCCATCGTCGAAATCTGCCAGAGACATGGCGCACGTCTCATGGTGGATGATGCCCACTCGATTGGAGTGTTGGGCGGCGGCAAGGGCACGTCGATTCACCTGGGCGTGAACGATGGCGTGGACCTGATCATGGGCACCTTCAGCAAGTCGTTCGCCTCGCTCGGCGGCTTTATCGCGGGCTCTGAGCCGGTCATCCACTACATCCAGCACCACGCCCGCTCGCTCATCTTTAGCGCCTCGATGCCGCCGGGCAACGTGGCAGCGGTCTCGGCCGCCCTGGACGTGATGCTCGAAGAACCGGAGCGGATCCAGCGGGTCAACGAGATCGGCGACCATATGCGGAGCGAGTTCCAAAGGCTCGGGTTCAACACCGGGCCGAGCCAGACGCCGATCATCCCCATCATCATCGGCGATCAGAACGCCACCTTCCTCACCTGGAAGCTGCTCTTCGAAGAGGGGGTCTATACCAATCCCGTCATCCCTCCCGCGGTGCCCGCCTCGTTATCGCTGCTTCGCACCAGCTACATGGCCACCCACACCAACGACCAGTTGGCCTTTGTCCTGGAAAAGTTCGAAAAGATTGGCAAGATGCTCGGCATGATCTAGCGCGACGGACTGACCCATCATGAAGGGCCCGGTCCGTCGCCGGTTCCGTCCTCCCCAGCGGACGACGTCCGCTTGCCTGAAAACTGATCGAACCCAGCCGGTTTGCCATGCGACCCGAGTTGGGTTATAATGCTCGCACTTGTCCCGGCATCCGCCTGGCGGCAGGCACACGCGCCGGGACGCACACAAACCAGGATGTATGGATGCAACCAGAAGAAAAGCCCAAAGGACGCTCCGCACTGCGCGAGCTGTTGGAGACCATACTCTTTACCCTGCTGATCTATTTCCTCGTCCGTTTCTTTCTGTTCGAAAACTACCGGGTGGTAGGCCACAGCATGGATCCGACGCTGGAACCGGAGCAGTATCTGGTGGTGAGCAAGCTAAGCTATCGTCTGGGCGAGCCCCAGCGAGGAGACATTGTCGTCTTTGAGGATCCGCACGACCCGGCGCGCAAGCTGATCAAGCGCGTGATCGGCCTGCCGGGCGAAGTAGTCGAGATCCAGCGCGGAGAAGTGTATATAAACAGTCAGAAACTGTACGAGCCGTACATCGATGGAACAGCGCGCTATTCGGTGCCCGCTACTCCCATCGCCGCGGGTGAGTACTATGTCCTGGGCGACAATCGCAGCAACTCGAGCGATTCCCACAGTTGGGGCACGTTGAGCAGCGACAAGATCGTGGGCAAGGCATGGCTGTCCTACTGGCCCCCCCACCTGTGGGGGATCGTGCCCCACGAAGTCTATGGGAACGTCCCATAGCCGGTCACAGGTGACAGAGAACCGGTGATGAGCACCACCCATTCGGAGGAACAGGTCAAGGCCATCGTGCGCGAGGTCCTTATGCGGACGTTGGGACCCGACGGCGTCGAGGGCCATCCGCCTGCCGGTGGAACCCCACCCGACCAGGTGCCTCGCCAGTCGCGACCGACCATCACCGAGGCTGACGTGCTGGCTGTGCCGGCCGGGGGCAAGCTCTCTGTGCCGGCGTCAGCCAGGATCACGCCCCTGGCCCGCGATACCGCCATCGAGCGCCGGGTGGCGCTGGTGCAAGAGCCGGATGCCGTGCCGGCAGCAGGTCCGGGAGGGTCGCCTACCTTCAAGCGTGCGGTTGCCCTGGGAGCCGACCACGGCGGCCTGCCGATGAAAGAGGACTTGTGTGGGTACCTGAGCGAGCTGGGCTACGAGGTGATCGATTGCGGCACCAACAGCACAGCCGCGGTGGATTATCCCGATTTCGCCTACGCAGTTGCCAGGCTGGTGTCGGAAGGCCGCGCCTGGCGCGGCATCATGGTAGACGGGGCAGGGATCGGCTCGTGCATGGCGGCCAACAAGGTGCCCGGCGTGCGGGCGGCGATGTGCTACGACCACGCCACCGCCGTCAACTCGCGCGAACACAACGATGCCAACGTCCTGACCCTCGGCGGGATGCTGTTGGGTCCGAACCTGGCACGCCAGATCGTCAAGGCCTGGCTGGAGACAGAGTTTGGCGGCGCCCGGCATGCCCGCCGGGTGAACAAGATCATGGGCATCGAAAAGCGATTCCTGCGCAAATGAGAAGCCAGAACGGCATTCGTTATCCGAGAGGCAACAGTGCAACTTGATACGGCAACCGTCGAGCGTCTTGTCGAGCAGATCACCAGGCAAGTGCTGATCCTCCTCGCCGAGGAGGAGGCCAGGACACAGGCCGGCGACAGCGGTACATGCACCGACTGCATCGGGGCGTGCGTCACCACATGCCATGACAAGATCCAAGAGGTGGTGGATGCCGGCGCGTCGCGGCTCACCTCGACGTTGGGCAACGTGGACATTGGCAAGGAGGTCGCCAAGCTGATCGACCACACCCTGCTCAAGCCGGACGCCACCCAGGATCAGATCGCCCAGCTCTGCTACGAGGCCCGCAAGTTCAGCTTTGCCGCCGTGTGCGTCAATCCCACCTACGTCAAGCTGTGCAGCCAGCTCCTCCAAGGATCCCAGGTGCACGTGTGCACCGTGGTCGGGTTTCCGCTGGGCGCCACGCCACCGGAAGTCAAGGCCTACGAGTCCCAGCAGGCCATCGAAGACGGCGCCACCGAGGTTGATATGGTGATCAACATCGGGGCGCTCAAATCAAAGGACTATGCCCTGGTAGAGCGGGATATCGCGACGGTGGCCCGGGTTTGCCACACCGGCGGGGCGATCCTGAAGGTGATCATTGAGGCGGCGCTGTTGACCGACGAGGAAAAGGTGATCGCCTGCCAGCTGGCCAAGGCGGCGGGCGCCGATTATGTCAAAACGAGCACCGGGTTCGGGCCGGGCGGGGCCACGGCCCACGACGTCGCGCTCATGCGCCGCGCGGTGGGGCCCGGGCTGGGCATCAAGGCAGCGGGAGGCATCAAGAGCCTGGCCGATGCCAAGGAGATGGTGGCCGCCGGAGCCACGCGGATTGGGGCGAGCGCCGGGGTGAGGATCGTGCAGGAAGCATCGTGAGCCCCTGTTGCGTCCTGAAGCCGCACTAGCAGACAAGGAGACGAACATTGACCGTTGATTTACGTTCCTACGTGTTCCTGGACAGCCTGCAACCGCAGATGGCTGCCTTCATCGGTTCCACCGCGCGGGGGTTTCTCCCCCTGGCGGGGGATGCGTCCCTATGGGTCGAGATCTCACCAGGGATCGAGATCAACCGCATCACCGACGTGGCGCTCAAGTCCACCAAAGTGCGGCCCGCCGTGCAGGTGGTGGAACGGCTCTTTGGCCTGCTGGAGGTACACTCTTCCGATCAGGCCGAGGTGCGCGCCGCCGGGGCGGCTATCCTCGATGCCCTGGGCGTGCAGGCCGAAGAACGCTGGAAGCCGGTGATCCTTTCCAGCCAGATCATCCGGCGGGTGGACGCCCACCAGACCCAGTTGATCAACCGCAACCGCAACGGCATGATGCTGATTGCAGACCAGACCCTGTACGTCATGGAGCTGGAGCCGGCAGCCTATGCCGTCCTGGCCGCCAATGAAGCCGAAAAGGCCGCCGACATCAACATCGTCGAGGTGCGGCCCTTTGGCAGCTTTGGACGGGTGTACCTCGGCGGCGAGGAGCGGGACATCATGGCCGGGTACACGGCGGCAGTCCAGGCCATCGAAGATATGACCGGGCGCACGGTCGAGTCGCGGCGGAAAGCATAGAGCGTCACACGTGCCATGGCACGTGAACCACGATAAGGAGGATAGCACACAAATGGCAGAAGCATTGGGCATGATTGAAACAAAGGGGTTTGCGTCCGTGGTCGAGGCGGCGGACGCGATGGTCAAGGCAGCCAAGGTCGAGTTGGTGGGCTATGAGAAGATCGGCGGCGGCTATGTGACGGCCATCGTCCGCGGCGACGTCGCCGCCTGCAAGGCGGCGGTGGAAGCAGGTGTTCGTGGCGCGGAAAAGGTGGGCGAGGTCGTATCGGTCCACGTCATCCCCAGGCCCCACGTCAACATCGATCTGGTGCTGCCCCTGGGCCGGCGCGAGCAGGTCCTGAAGGAGTTGGGAGAGTAGGCGCGACCGGATTCCGCCGCGCCGGCTGAAAGAGATGGGGGATTGGGTGGCGGTCGTGTGCTGGAGTCGTAGCCGATGGAGGTAGTGCCCGGCCTGCACTGGGTCGACAGCATCTGGGACACCAAGGTCTACCTTCTGCTGGACGGGGAGCGGCCGGTTGTGATCGATGCGGCGATGCCGGGCCGCGCCGGGGTGGTGTGGAGCCACCTGCATATGCTGGGGTACGAACCCGAAGCGGTACGCGCGATCTGGCTGACCCATGGCGACATCGACCACATGGGCAGCGTGGCAGATCTCAAGGCCCGGTCGCGGGCCGAGGTAGTGGCCCACCGCGCCGACGCTTCCCTCGTCAATGGCACCGCCGCACGGCAGCTCGGGCATGTGCCGCTGTCCGGTGCCTGCCAGAGGCTGTTCAACCTGGCCGTCCGCCGCGTACTGCGCTACCAGCCCGCGGCAGTGGACTGCCCGGTGGAGGATGGCGACATGCTTGGCAGCTGGCAGGTGATACACACGCCGGGCCATACGGCGG
>Ga0068714_10004687_pt1 | contig 15100 bp, 8 predicted proteins | sample MTBNYHSulfiMetaG_FD_62988 | JGI IMG/M metagenome (GOLD analysis project Ga0068714, IMG submission 62988) | Enrichment culture microbial communities from rom New York Harbor, USA that are MTBE-degrading - MTBE-NYH (New York Harbor Sulfidogenic)... | ecosystem: Environmental > Aquatic > Marine >... | reverse complement strand
TTTCACGCGCCACCATTTCCTTGCCCACGCCTGTTTCACCCAGAATCAGAACGGTGCTGTCTGTTTTAGAAACCCGCCGGACGTGGTCCAGGACCGTTGTCATGATGTGGCCAGTAAAAATAAAATCCGACGGCTGGTTTGTTCCCGTGGTAATTTGCTCAAAATAATCCTTTTCATCTTTCAACTGTCTGTTCTGATTTTGCAGCTCTTCATATGTTTGAGCGTTAAGCAGAGAAATGGCCGCCTGAGAGGCAAAGTAAGTGAACATCTTCAGATCGGATTCTTTGAATGTGCTTTTGAGCATGGAATTATCATTGTATAAAACCCCCACTATTTTGTTCTGAAAGACCATGGGAACACAAATATAGGAATGAATCGCCTTGTTGGATGTAAAACCTCTGTCCTGTTCGGAGCCGGCCTCTTTAATAACCGGTATGCCTTTTTCCGCAGTGAGTTGAATTAATTCCAGCGAATTCCGAAAGGAAGGCTGACCGATTTCTTCAGCGCGTAAGTTGCGCGAGGCTTTCAATTTTATAGCCGGCGGATCGGCGCTGAAATCCAAAAGGAATATGGCGCCCCTTTCCGCACCAGTGATCCGATTGACAGCCAGCAGAATTTGCTGACCCAGCTTTTTGGTGTCCGTGATGGAGGTAATTTCCTGCCCCAGATCAAGTATCTTCTCGAGGATTTTATCCTCCTGATGAATATCCTCCGCCAGCTGAAACAAGTCGTCGGGGATCAGCGCTTCGTTAACGGTCAATAAAAAATCGGCGGCGCTTTTTACCAGTTCCCGGGCCTGTTTTTCATCGCCGGCACTAAGAAGAAAACGTCCCATTTCCAGTTGCGTTTTCGCTATTTCCATCCTATGGCCGGCTTGCTTGAGCAGCTCCAGAGAATGATGAAAAGATACCAAAATATTTTGCTGAGATTCACCCTTACGCATCTCCAACAGGGCCTTATAACGGTAGGCGACACCTTGAAAATAAATGTTTCCCGACTGTATGTCATTATCGATTTCCGCTGCTAAAGAAATGTCGCCGATTTTGGGGTATTCATTTTTCTCCATTGCCCAGCAAATATCAAATACGAAGGGGATATCCTGTTGATTGAAGAGCTTCTCTCTTTTGAGCTCAATATATTCCATCAAATAATCTTGTGATTGGGGAAGGTCGTGGCCTTTGAAATAAGCATAAGCTAAAGTGTAAGCGCGCAGGCATTTCATCCATTCCGACCCGTGATCATCGCCGGGAAATGTTTTTTCCAAATAATTGAGCGCCTTCGAAATTTCGCCCATACTGGCGAGCGTCGCGCCTATTAACAGACCGATAAAATTGGCCCGATCAATGTCTCCAATCTCCTGGCAGTAAGACTGAATGGTATTGAACATGCCCAATCCTTGAGAAAAACGGCCGATATTCGCATAACAAATGCCGATCATGCTGGTCATGGATAAGGGAAGCTTTTGCGGTTGATCGCTCTCTATCTCGACAGTGAGCTCTTCATAACTCATCACCGCTTCGTTGAACCGACCCTGCCAGAAATACCAGAACGGTTTATATGACTCTATATATCTTTTAACCTGAGGATCATCGATATTTTTTAAAATTGCCGCAGACTGATTATAGCATTCGTTCGCAATAGCATACTGTCCACCAAGCCAGTGGCTGCGGGCCAGATGTAATTTAAGTGAGGCGTTTTCGTTATACCATTTTCTGTCTTCCGCTATGGCTAGAGCTTTTTTGAGATGGGTGATGGTTGTTTCAAATTCAGCCGAGGTCGGATTATTGTTGAATGCCTTTGAATAGGAGACGGCAGTTTCAATAAGCAATTTGGCTGTTTTATCAGTCGCAATTTTTTTTAAATCCGTAAATATTTTACGATAACAGCAAAAAGCCATTTTTGTGTCATGATTTCCCCGATAAATATTGCCGGCCTTAAGCAGCAATTTCAATCCTTTCAGATCGTTATCAGTCTGCAGGAGATGATTTGCGGCCACCTTAATAGCATTTTGTTTTGCCGGAATTGCCTTTAGCAGATTGTCGGCAATGACCCGATGTAATTTCTTTTTTTCCTCCTCCGGAAGAGACCGGCGCAAAGTCTCTTGTTTGTTGAGGTCATTAAACCGGTAAAGTCCCGGCCCCATTTTGGTGATCAATTTTGTTTCTATAGATTCATCTATTATTCGGAGCAGTTGAGAGGCTTTCAGATTCAATAAATTTTCGAGCAATTCGATGGAAAAATCGCTCTCGAATAAAGCTGCGACAGATAATGGATAATTTTGCTGAGACGCTAAAGGGGAAGAAGAATGCTTTTTCATACAACAGCACTTTCTGGATATGTTTTATTTTTTATGTCTGCCGCTCACTCCTATAACAAGCAAAAAACAATGTCAAGCTGCGTTATATATAAACTATGGTTGATATATTGATCATAAATCAGGCCGGAAAATTATTCATTTATTAGGTAAATATTTGAGATAACTCATATTATAATAATGGCACAATATTTGATGTTGGCAATCTTTAATTTTGAACTCAATCGATTACAAAATGTAGCCGGGCAATAAAAGTAATAAGCGCATAGTTTAATGGTGAACAAAACGAAACAAAACGTTTTAATATATAATTTTTTTGGAAAAGGAGACTGTAATGATCAAAACAGTAGAGCAGTACATTGCGCATCTTAAGGATGGCAGGGAAGTATGGATAGAAGGGGAAAAAGTTGAAGATGTCACCACTCATCCGCATTTGAGGACAGCAGTGGAAATAGGGGCGATGGATTATGCCATAACAGCTGATCCACGTTTTCAGGATTTGATGATCGTGAAAGATGAAAAGGGGGAACCTTATCACTTTTGCCTGAAATCGATGGAAACCCGTGATGATTTGATGAGGAAACGTAAGATTGTGCAGACAACCGCGCGGACTTGTTTTGGTCTGCCTGCAGGCGCAAAATTTACCGGCATTGACGGCCTGAACAGCATCACTGCCGTTACCCGCCGTATGGACAAAAATCTAGGTACCTCCTATTCACCTTACGTGGAAGATTATCGGAAGGAAATGATGGCCAATGACGCGGCTGTGGCCGTCGCGGTGACGGATGTTAAAGGAGACCGGAGCCTCCGGCCCTCCAAGCAAAAACAGCACAAGGATTTTTATCTGCACATTGTCGAGGAAACAAAGGACGGCATTGTTGTAAGGGGAGCGAAGAGTCATATCAGCGCCTCACCGACAGTTGACGATATCATCGTTATCCCGACGCGGGCAATGAAAGAGGATGACGCGCCCTATGCCGTCGCGTTTGCCGTCAAGCCCAATGCCAAGGGGCTGATTCACATCATGGCGGAGCATGAAGTGGCCGATGATGCCAATGACCTCGACAGCCCGCTGGCTGCTCATATCTATACTTCGGAGTCGCTCCTGGTGTTTGATGATGTTTTTATTCCGAAGGAAAGGGTTTTTCTGAAAGGGGAATGGAAGTATGCCGGCCAGTTTGCCTATATGTTTGCCAATTATCACCGGGCCAGCGCCGATGCCTACAAATCCATCGAAAATGAAATATTGGTCGGGGCGGCGGCATTGATGGCAGAATACAACGGAGTGGCAGATGCGCCGCACATCCAGGACAAGTTGGCCTGGCTGGCTTGGTATGCGGAAACCACCGATGCTCTCGGCCGGGCCTCCTGTTTCGATTGTGCCGAAGATAAGGATCTGAATGTTGTTTTCCCTGATCCCGTTTATTCCAATGCGGCGAAATTCTTTTTTGCCGAACATTACCACCAGGCGATCAAGCATCTCATCGACATCACCGGCGGAATTGTCTCAACGATTCCTTCCAGCAAGGATCACTTAAGTCCGAAGATCGGACACTACGTTGATAAATATTTGGCCGCTAAAGAAGGAATACCGACCGAGCACAGATTCCGGATGATCAAACTGGTCAAGGATATTTGTTCTTATTTCCTCCAGGGTGTCACGCTGCATGGCGAGGGGTCCCTGGCTGCGCAGAGAATGTCGATTCGGGTTACCTCGGATTGGGCCAAATATGCATCAGCGGCCAAGCGGGCGGCGGGTATTCGCGAGCAAAGCCCTCATCCAGCTTACTCCGGCTTATTGAACTATCCGACCTGGACCTGGCGGACAAAAAGCAACATCATCTGATGACAAATGGTCAGTGTTTTGGGAGGAATGAACTTCCCTGCAAAAATGATTGATCATAAAAATTCAATTGAAAAGGAGAGAACATGAACAGATTGAAAAGTGAAATCGGAAGAATATTGATGGTTTTATCATCATTTTTAGTCTTGTGCGGCAGCGCTGCCGCCGCCGAGATCAATATTGGTTATACTGGACCGCTGACTGGTCCATCAGCGTATTTCGGTATTGATGCCCTGCACGGAACATTGATTGCGGCTAAAGAAGTAAATGATGCGGGAGGACTTATAGTTGCGGGGGAAAAATACATTGTTAAGATCCATCCCTATGATGATGAAGGAAATGCCGCCAAGGCTTTAGCGGGCATGCAAAAGCTCAAAGATCGGTATGACACACCGATTGTCCTGCAGAACGCCAGCGCTTGCATCATGGCGCTGCTGGAGAGAAACGAGCAAATGGGAGTTCTTGTGGTGGGCTCTTTTCGGCACCCCGAAGCCACAGCCAAGGGTAACAAACTTGTGCTGCGTCTTGAAGGCACTTCTGTAAACGAAGCCCGTGTTCTGGCCGAAGGGGTTATGAAATACGTAAAACCAAAAAGCTATGCCGTAATTGCCGATGTAGGTGATTATGGGAAAATTTATGTGACATATTACAAGAATTTTTTTGAGAAAAAAGGTGTCAAACTTGTGGCCAGCGAATGGTTGGATATGCGCTCACAAACTGATTTTCGTGGACAGTTAACAAAGATCAAAGCAGGAAATCCCGATGTAGTTATGATTGCAGCGTATGATGAAGCCACAGCAGGTGTCATCAAGCAGGCCCACGAATTAGGAATTAAGGCGCCTTTTTGCATGAGCTCTACCTTTCAAACTGTAGGTGAAAAGTTGACGGGCCCCGAATTGCTCGAAGGTTATTACAAACCAATGCAACGCCATACCTGGAATCCATTACCCCTGGCGATTGAGCGTTATCGGAGCGAGCTTTACCCCAAAATGGGTTTCAAAGAACCTTGCGGTCCCTATGGTATGATGACCTATTCGCATCTGCAGGTTATTTTCAGGGCAATGCAAAAGGCCGGGACGACAACAGAGGCGATGAAGATCCGTCAGGCTGTGCCGCAGGTCGTACCCATAGATCAGGAGAAACATGATATTCACGGGTTTGTAAGTATAAGCGAAACTGGTGACGCCAACCTAAACTTCCCCATGGGCAAATACCATAGAGGCAAACTGGAAAAATTGAAATAGATTTTTTGAAAAACAGAGAAAGGAGAAGAGGATATGGATTACTTATTAACACCGGAGCAGGAAGCTTTTCGAGAGAAACTTTTGGCCTGGCTAAAGACGAGCTATCCGCCGGGATTTGATCCGCAGCGTTTCCGGAATTTTGAGAACCCGGAGGATTGGAAGGCTGCTTATAAAGCTTTTGAGAAAAAGCTCTACGATGCCGGATATGTGATGATGCACTATCCGAAAGAATGGGGCGGTCAGGGCAAGACAATCATGGAAGAGGTTATTGTTTTGCAAGCTATTGCCGCTAATTGTGAAGAATTACGCAGACCAGGTATGGTGGGAATGGCCATCTGTGCCCCCGGCATCGCTCATTGCGGCAGTGAAGCGCAGAAGCGGGAATTTCTGCCCAAACTGCTGGATGGCACGCAGATCTGGTGTCAGGGTTTCAGCGAGCCCAATGCCGGCTCCGATGTCGCCAACGTGGCTACCCGCGCCGTCCGGAAAGGCGACTACTATATTATTGACGGCCAAAAAACGTGGACAAGTATGGGGCATATGGCCGATCACTGCGTTCTTGTTGTGCGGACTGATCCCACCGTGGCCAAGCATAAGGGGATGAGCTATCTGCTGGTCGATATGCAGACACCGGGTATTGAAGTCCGGCCGATGGTGCAGATGACGGGAGAGGCGGAATTCAACGAAGTATTCTTCGATAACGTTAAAGTTCCCGTCGAGAATCGTCTGGGTGAAGAGGGGCAAGGTTGGATGATCACCATGACCACGCTCATGTTTGAGCGCACCATGGGTGATGCCAGTATCGCCGCCATTTATGAAAAGAACCTGGCGACCATGATCGAAATGGCGAAGACAACGAAAAGGGCGGGTAAAGCAGTCATTGATGATCTCATTTACCGGCAACAATTAGGTCAGGCGATTGTTGATATCCTGGTTTTAAAATATAACGGTTTGCGCAACCTTTATCAGCAGCTTCAATCACACATTCCCGGTCCGGAGGGGTCTATCGGTAAACTTCTCTGGAGCGAACCCAATCAGCGTATAACCGAAGCCGTCATCGGCATGCAGGGGATCAGGAGCCAAATTTCGGGAGGTTCTCCCTGGTCCATTCAGCAGGGGATGTGGCAGTTCAACTTCCTGCGTTCCAAGGGTGGTACCATTGAGGCCGGTACCTCAGAGATTCAACGTAACATTATTGGTGAACGTTGCCTTGGCCTGCCCAAGGATGTCAGCCGCAGTATGCGGCAGTAACAATGAAGGAGACAAGACCATGGAAATTAAATTAAATGAAGATCAACAAGAAATGCTGCGCCAGGCGCGCAAATTTTGTGAAAATGAAGTCCCCATGAAGTATGTGCGGGAGATAATGGAAAGCGATCAGGAATATACGGAAGATGTTTGGAAAAAAGTTGTGGAAATGGGCTGGACCGCCTTGTTGCTTCCCGAAGAATACGGTGGGTTGGGCATGGATATGCTGGATCTGGCTCTTGTGTTGCAGGAATTAGGGCGAGCGGTAGCTCCTGTTCCTCTCTGGACGACCGTGCTGTTGGGCGCAGTTCCGATCATGCAAGCGGGAAGCAATGCCCAGAAGAAAAAATATCTCGCAGGAGTAGCGGAAGGAAAACTGAGGGGGACTCTTGCCCTGAACGAACCGGACAGTGGTGCCGATCCGTCCTATATCACGTTGGAAGCTAAAAGTTCCGGCAGTGACTATGTATTAAATGGAGTTAAAATTGGTGTTCCTGATGCCCGTTCGGCAAATTTTCTGGTGGCCGCGGCGCGGGCCGAGGCGGGGATCACATTGTTCATCATTGATCTGCCAGCAGATGCTATCATCATCACACCTTTGCCGACGATGGACGGTACGCGGAAACTCAGTGTCGTGGAGTTCAAAAATGTCCGGGTTGCCGCGGAAAATGTTTTAGGAGGGCCGGGTCATGGTTGGGCTGTTCTGGAGCAGGCACTGCAGAAAGCGGCTGTCGGCTTGTGTGCGGAATGCGTCGGCGGGATGGAAAAGGCGATGGAAATTGCTGCTGAATATGCCAAAGTGCGGATCCAGTTCGATCAGCCTATCGGGTCATTCCAGGCAATAAAACATCGTTGTTCCAACATGTATGTCGATACCGAAAGCTCGCGATCAATTATGTACTGGGCGGCGTGGGCGCAGGATCAAAAGGATGAGCAACAGGCCGCTCTGGCAGCGTCGGCGGCCAAGGTCCACTGTGCGGAAGCGTATAAAAATACAGCAGCCAGTGCCGTGCAGGTTCTGGGAGGTACCGGCTTTTGCTGGGAGCACGATATCCATCTTTACCTGAAGCGGGCCAAAGGGAACGAACTGTCTTTAGGCGATGCCATTTATCATAGGGACAAGGTGGTCAGTCTTTTTGCGGGAGCCTGATCTGCGATTGCAAGTCAGGGTAAGTGTTTAAGTTTATCGGCTCAAGGAAGAGGCAAGGTTGATATCTTCTTTTTATTTCAATAAAAATCAAGGAGGGTTTAAAAATGAGAAGTGGAAAATGGTTGATGATAGTAATGATGATGGGAATGCTCCTGATAATGGGCATCCCCGATGCGCAGGCCGCTACTAAAACTTTTAAGGTCGGCGTGGTGATGCCCCTGTCGGGCCAATTGAGTGCGGATGGAATAATTTCCGCCAATGGGGTAAAACTGGCTGCCGAAGAGCTCAATGCCAAAGGGGGAGTGAAGGTTGGGGGAGAGATATATAAGATAGAAGTGTTGACTTATGATGATCAGGGGACGCCCAAGGAAAGCGTCGCAGCGATGGAAAAGCTGTCAACTCGAGATCAGGTGAAAATGGTCATTGGATCATTCACCAGTTCCTCAACTTTTGCCATGCTGCCGATTGCCGCACGCGAGAAGGTTGTTCTCTGCTCGCCTGTTTCCGCAGCCGATAAGCTGACGCAAGTCGGCAACAAGTGGTTTTTTCGCGGGGGGCCGAGCAACCTCCGGGCGCCGCAGTCCGTGCCTATTTACCTGAAGGAGCTCGGCATCAAAACATCCGCACTTCTGTGTGTCAATGACGACTATGGGCGTAATATATGTGCCACACAGAAAGTATTACAAGAAAAATACGGCATCAAGGTTCTTTCCCAGGATTACTTTGATCATGGTACCACCGATTTCTATTCCGTGTTAACTAAAATGAAGGGCCTCAAGCCCGATGCGATCGTGGGAGCCTTGGAGACCAAAGCCAATTCCATCTTTTCCCGTCAAGCCCGGGAGATTGCGCCTGAGATCAAACTTTTCGAAGTCGGTGGTTCAGACCCCAGTCAGATCTTGAAGCTCATTCCGGAAGTCACCCCGAATATGTACTTCATCTCTCGCGGACCAGGAATGGATTACCCGAAAGGTCTGCCTCTTGTCAAACGTTATCGCGAAAGATTTAAAGCGGAACCTTCGGTCTTTCTTTATTCCGGTTACGATGTCATGATGGTTTTTGCCAAGGCCTTGGAGCGGGCCGGAACTGTGACCGACAGCGAAAAAATTCATGAAGCCATGACCAAGACAAATTATGACGGGATTATGGGTCATTATGATTTCGATGAAACCAATGAAAACAATTTGAGCTTATGGAAGGGTGATTACAAGGGCGGTAAAGTGAACGTTTATCCGATTAAATTGAAATAAAGCAGAAATATTTCTTCCCACTCACACCAACGTGTGGGTGGGAAGGCCTTAAATTGGAGAATGCTTATGAATATAGCAGAGTTGGCAGAACAGGCGGCATCTCGTATGGGAGAGAAAGTTGTGATGCATTTTGAAGGTCAGCAGATTACAAACTGGCAAATTCTCGACAAGGCGCGCCGTCTGCAACGCAGCTTATTGAGCCTCGGTTTGCAACAGGGGGCTGTTGCCGCTATGTGTATGCTGAATAATCCTTTAGTCTATCCGGTTTTTCAGAGTATTTTTCGCAGCGGCTGTACGGCCTTGCCCATCATGCCGACGCTCATGGAGCCGGAAATGCGCCATATTCTTAAAGATTCACAGGCGCGGGGTGTGATTACCGATGCCGCCAACCTGCCGAAAATCCGGGCGGCCGCGCAGGGGCTGGATAATATCGGCTGGATTGCGGCAGTGGGCATTCAGGGGAATTTACAGGCGTTACCCCCTCTATACAGCCTGGAAGCGCTTTTCGAGGAAAAGCCCATGGCCACACTTCCAAAAATAAACGATGACGATCTGGCGATGCTCTTATACACCGGAGGAACCACAGGTCGGCCCAAAGGCGTAATGCTGACGCACAGCAATCTCTATCATTCAGCGAAGATCGACTTCGAAACGGATAAGGAACATTTGCTGCAAAAGCCGCTGATTCGACTGACGGCACTGCCGATGGCGCACATCTTCGGTGTTGGAGTTATGGACAGCGGTTACGTTGCTGAGGGAGCAGCCGCCGATAATTTATGGGTGCAGATGAGCTGGTTTGATGCCGAAAAATTTATGCAGCTCATTGAAAAATATCATGTTCACTCGATTGCCGTTGTTCCCGCCATGCTGCTGCTTATTTTGAATCATCCCAAAGTTAACCAGTATGATTTGTCCTCTTTGGAGGAAATAGTCTGCGGGGCTGCTCCCCTGCCGTTGGAAGTTGTAAGTGCCTTTCAGCAGAGATGCAACTGCCAATTCCGCCAGACTTACGGGCAGACCGAATCAACAGGTCTGGCGGCTACACGTCCCATTTCTATACCTTATCGGGCCGGCTCTGTCGGTAAAGTCAATCCAGGCCTGGAACTTCAGATATTCAATGAAAAAGAGCAAGCCGTTCCCATCGGCCAAAGAGGAGAGATCGTTTTGCGCGGCCCGTGCGTTATGAAAGGTTATCTGAACAACCCGCAAGAGACGGCGGAAGCTCTCCGCGGTGGCTGGCTTCATACCGGCGATATCGGTTATCTGGATGAGGATGGATACCTTTTTGTTGTCGATCGCAAGAAAGACATGATTATCAAGGGGGGAGAAAATATTTATTCGGCAGAACTGGAAGATATCATCTATACGCTGCCTGCCGTGGCCGAAGCGGCGGTAATCGGCAAGCCGGATCCTGTTTATGGCGAAAATATTGTTGCTTATTTGGTGCTCAAGCCCGGCTTCAGCCTGACACAGCAGGAGGTGAAGGATAGCTTTAAGGGTAAAGTATCTTCCTTTAAGACGCCTTCGGAGGTGTATTTTATTGACGCCCTGCCCAAAAGCCCGGTGGGAAAGATTCTGAAGCGGGAATTACGGGGAAAAGTAACCTGAGAATAGCTCTTAGACAAAGATGGCCTACTTTCTGTCGCCATTAAGAGCAACAAAAGAGCTTTAAATGCAGATTAAATATAAAAGAAACTTCCTGAATCTCAGTTACAAGCTTTTTCCCGGTTCATTTCTTACATTGCTGCAGATTGGCTGCTAAAAAATATTATCAATATAAAGCGAGGGAGAGTGTTAATGAATATTGCGGAGTTAGCAGAAAAATCAGCCGCCCGCTTGGGTGAAAAAATGGTTTTGGATTTCGAAGGTCAGCAGTACACCAACTGGCAAATCTTGGATAAAGCCCGGCGCCTACAGCGCGGGTTTGCCCAAATTGGTCTGCGCCAGGGTGATGTCGTTGCTTTGTGTATGATGAATCATCCGGCGGTCTATTCAGTATTTCAAGGTATTTTTCGCAACGGCGGCACGGCTTTACCCATCATGCCTAATCTCATGGAGCCGGAAGTGTGGCATATTCTCAGGGACTCTCAGGCGCACGGTGTGGTCACCGATGCGGTCAATCTGGCGAAAATTCGTGCGGCAGCTCAAGGTATGGATCAAATTCGCTGGATAGCGGCGGTGGGCATTCAGGATGACTTAAAAGCCTCACCCCCTCTTTATAGTCTCGAAACACTTTTTGCAGAAAAGCCCATGGAAACCTTGCCGAAGATAGAGGAAGACGATCTCGCCATCTTGTTGTATACTGGCGGAACCACAGGCCGACCCAAGGGGGTGATGCTGACCCATAAAAATCTTTATGCCTCGGCCCAAGCCGACAATGAGGCAAATGAGACACAACTCCTTAAAAAACCGAAGATTAGGCTTACCGCTCTGCCGATGGCGCACATATTCGGTGTCTCTGTTATGAATGGCGGTTATCTGGTCACGGGAGCGGCTGTGGACAACTACTGGGTACAGATGAGCTGGTTTGATGCCGAAAAATTTATGCAGCTCATTGAAGAATATCATGTCACCATGATTGCCGTCGTTCCCGCAATGCTCCTCCTCCTTTTGAATCATCCCAAGATTGACCGCTATGATCTATCCTCTTTGGAAGAAGTCGTTTGTGGGGCGGCACATCTACCCGTGGAGGTCGCCACCGCCTTTCAGCATAAATGCAATTGCCAGTTCCGGGTAGTGTACGGCCAGACCGAAAGTACCGGTCTGGGATCAACCCGTCCGCTTTCCCTCCCTTACAAACCAGGCTCTTCCGGCAAGGCCTATTACAATACGGAGCTTAAAATATTCAATGACAACGATGAGCCCGTTTCCACCGGCGAAAGAGGAGAAATCGTCCTGCGCGGCCCTTCGGTCATGAAAGGCTATCTGAATAACCCGGAAGAGACGGCGGAAGCTCTCCGCGGTGGCTGGCTTCATACCGGCGACATCGGTTATCTCGACGAGGATGGCTACCTTTTTGTCGTGGACCGCAAGAAAGACATGATTATCAAGGGCGGGGAAAATATCTATCCGGCGGAACTGGAAAAAATTATTTACAAGCTGCCCGCCGTTGCCGAAGCCGCAGTAATCGGCAAGCCGGACCCTGTTTTAGGTGAAAAGGTGGTTGCTTATTTGGCACTTAAGCCTGGTTCCAGTCTGACTAAACAGGAAGTGAAAGATTGCTTCAAAGGCAAAGTGTCATCCTTCAAGGTGCCGTCAGAGGTGCATTTTATTGATGCGCTCCCTAAAAGTGCAGCGGGAAAGATTCTGAAACGGGAATTAAGGGATAGAACAAACTGAGAGTCAAGCAGCCTTCCATGGAGCATGATCTATACCTTTGTAAGATAAGAGGCGTTCCTCCCTTTCGTAGAGGGAGGCCAGGAGGGATTTTTATAAAATTAAACATCGAGGTTCCGATGTGTTCATAAAAAATTTAAATTAAGGAGGAAATGTATGAGGACAGGAAGATTTGTTGTTGGTTTATTGTTGGCAATGGCTTTTATTTCCTTTGCCCTGTTGCCCGGTATCAGCGCTAAGGCATACGCCGCCGACGAAATAAAGATCGGCGTCATCGGGCCGATGAAATTCGTCTTCGGCGATCACCACTGGAAGGGCGCATCGCTGGCGGCCGATAAGATCAACGCCGCCGGAGGGGTCAAAGTAAAGGGGAAAAGTTATAAGATTGTGCTTGTCAAGGCGGATGACAACGATTTTTTGAGTACTCCTGATGCCATCAGCGCCATGGAACGTTTGGTAACGCTAGATAAGGTCAAATATGTTGTCGGTGGTTTCCGGACGGAAGCGGTGTTGGCGCAACAGGAGGTCGCGGCCGATCATAAAGTCATTTTCCTGGGCAGCGGTTCGGCGCATGAGGAGCAATGCGCGAAAATAGCCAAAGACTACAACCGTTATAAATACTGGTTTCGGGTGCAGCCGTCCCCTTCGCGAGTACAGGGAATGCAGTACATAATCACAACTCTCCCGGTAATCAAGGCCCTCAATAAAATCGGTATCAAAAAACCGCGCGTGGCAATTTTAGCCGACAAAGCGCAATGGGCGGATCCGGTGGTGGCGGATGCTCATAAATTGTTCCCCCAGTTGGGATGTGAAGTTGTAGGAGCCTGGCGGCCGAGCTTTTCGGCGGCGACAGTGACGGCGGAGTTGTCGGCTATCAAATCGACCGGCGCCCATATTATCTTTACATTAAGTGCCGGTTCGGCGGGTAATGTTTACAGCAAGCAATGGGGAGAATTGAAGATTCCGGCGGCTATGTCGGGTGTGAATAACGAAGCGGTGCGGGAGACTCACTGGCAGGCCTCCAACGGGCATTGCGATTACCTGCAATTTGCCATTGGTTTGGCAGATATTGATATTACTCCCAAGACAAGGCCTTTTGTGGCCGAATTCAGAAAAATAGCGGGGGAGGTACCTATTTACACGGGCTTCGGCAATCATGATGCAGTCTACATTTTGAAGGAAGCGATGGAACGCGCCCAATCCCTGGATCCCGATGCCATTGTTCCGGAGCTGGAAAAGACGAATTACGTGGGAGTATTTGGCCGTATTATCTTCACCCCGCCCGGTGATAAGTATCCTCATGATCTTGTGTGGGGACCTGATGCTTATACACCATTTACAATGCAGTGGAGGGACGGTAAACAGAATGTTATTTGGCCGGACGGCAAAGAATTACCTAAGGCGCTCATTGATTATGGTGCTCCCAAGGGCTGGGACAAACTAAAATTTAAGGGTATCAAGGAGTACGTTCTTCCGCCTTGGGTGGCCGAGTACTGGCAAGGTAAAAAATAAAAACTTAAATTCAGTGTTATGGACGCGAGCTTATTCTTCGTGCACCACCTTATTTTGCATGGTGGTGCACGGGAGAATAAAGCGATAACCCGGCAACAAAAATTGAATAATAAATGTTGTATCAATGGATTTGACCGGTAGAGTTTCGCAAAAATAACTTTATATCTTTGCGGAAAAGAGATGGTGCATATTAAGATTTGTAAAAGAAGGCAGGAGGTTTTTATGGCACTGAAAACAGCTGAGCAGTATAAGGCAAGTATCAAGGATGACCGAAAATTCTACATGGATGGCGAAAAAATTGATTTAACCGTCCATCCGCATGGAAAGTATTTGACGGAAGTAACCGCCATGGATTTTGAAATGGCGCTTGATCCCCGTTATCATAATCTGCTTACGGAGGAGCTGCCGGGTGGCGAACGGGTGCATTTTACATTCGTGGCGCCGAAGTCCAAAGAAGATTTAATCCGCAGACGCAAAGTTATTCAAGAGACGATGCATGTGCAGGGCATGCCGGGCGGTGCGAAATTCACCGGCATCGATGGGCTCAACGGCCTGCATCTGGCCTGCAAGCGTATCGATCACAAACTGGGAACGGATTACTCGAGCCGGGTAGCGAAGTATCGCCGACATCTCATGGACATCGATGCGGCCGTCGCGGTTGCGATGACTGACGTGAAAGGCAACAGAACTTTGCATCCTCATCAGCAAAAAGGCCATCAGGACTACTATACACGGATGGTGAGCAAGGGCAATGACGGCATTGTCGTCCGCGGCGCTAAAGCGCACATCAGCTTCGCACCGACCTCCAATGAGATCATCGTGCTTCCCTGCCGGGCCATGACGAGCAATGATACGGATTGTGCTGTAGCTTTTGCCGTGCCCGCGAACAAGAAAGGGATCACCATGATCGGCAATGCCGGTGATGGAATGCATCCTGTTGTCGTATTTGATGATGTTTTCGTTCCCATAGAAAGGGTATTCCTCGCCGGCGAATGGCAGTATGCCCACCAGATGCCCTACAGTTTTGCCACTTATCATCGGCTGAGTGCGGACACATATAAGTATGCGCAACTGGAAGTGCAGGTGGGCTTAGCCGCTTTGCTTGCGGAATATAACGGGCTCGAAAAAGTAGCGCATGTGCGGGATAAACTGGCCTGGCTGGTGATGTACTGCGAGGGAACGGAAGCCCTCGGCAAGGCAGCC
>Ga0068714_10004684_pt1 | contig 15108 bp, 13 predicted proteins | sample MTBNYHSulfiMetaG_FD_62988 | JGI IMG/M metagenome (GOLD analysis project Ga0068714, IMG submission 62988) | Enrichment culture microbial communities from rom New York Harbor, USA that are MTBE-degrading - MTBE-NYH (New York Harbor Sulfidogenic)... | ecosystem: Environmental > Aquatic > Marine >... | reverse complement strand
AAACCCTAGGGCCCTACCTGGGTCAGCTTCATCTCCACGACAACCTCGGCACGTGGGACGATCACCTGGCGCTCGGACAGGGGGGCATCGATTTCGAGGGCCTTTTCCGCGCTTTGAAAAATCTCCGGGAGACGCCTCCGCCCATCACCCTCGAGCCGCACCGTGAAACGGACCTTCCTCCCAGCCTCGAGTACCTCGAAAAAGTCTGGCCCTGGCCGCGGTAGAGGTCGGCCATTTGATCTTCGCCCCACGGCCTTCGCGGAGCGAAGGCCAGTTTATCATTGCAAGTTACCCTTGCGTAAGGTAGAGTTCCTGGTTAGCTTTTTGGGGACGCTGTGAGGAAAGAAAGGGGCCGAGCGTATGCCGCAAATCATGGAGCATCCCTTTCCAAAATCGACTTCCATCACCGAACGGTGCAAGAGGCTCTTCGAAATCGTCGCACCGGAAGACACCCTGGCCGTCATCATCAATGCGGACCCCGACGCCATGGCCAGCGCCCTGGCTCTCAACCGGCTCTTCTGGCGCAAGGTCAAGAAGAGCGCCGTCTTTCACATCAACACGATCAAGCGGGCGGACAATCTCGCGCTCATCAAGCTCCTCAAGATCAAGCAAACCCACGTCCGGACCCTCGATCCTTCCGAATTCACCAAGTGGGCCGTCGTCGATTCCCAGCCCCAGCACAACGATGTCATGAGCAAATACCACTTCGACATCGTGATCGACCATCATCCTCTTTCCCCGAGCTACGACGCTTCCTTCGTGGATGTGAGAGAGGACTACGGCGCCAACTCCACCATCATGACGGAATACCTTCGGGCCGCGAAGATCAAGCCTTCCCCCCGGCTGGCCACGGCCCTTTTTTACGGAATCAAGACCGACACGGACAATTTCGCAAGGCCCACGACGCCGAGCGACATCAACGCGTTTCGCTATCTCTATCAGTTCACCAACATCAACCTGATCAAGAAGATCGAGTCTTCCGAAATGACAAGGAAGACGCTGGTGCACTTTCGTACAGCCCTCGAGAATCTCACCTTCTTCAGGGACAGAGCCTTCATCCACATGGGCAAAGTGAGCGATCCGGACATCCTGGTGATCATGGCCGACTTTTTTCTGAAGATGGTCGAAGCGACGTGGTGCATCGTAGCGGGGGTCTATGGACAGAAGCTGATCGTCATTTTCCGGAATGCGGGATTCCGCCTCGATGCCGGGAAGACGGCCAAGCGACTGTTCGGCCGGTGGGGTTCGGCCGGCGGACACCAGAGCGCCGCCCGGGCAGAAATCCCCGTCCATGAAATCAAGCAGGCCGGCCAGAACGACCCGGAATTCAGACACTTTGTCTTGAGCAAAATCAAGAGTATGTGACGGCGCCGGTCATCCCCTCGCGCAACCTCTCTTCCCCAAGCCGTTGGGGGAGAGGGCATAGCCTGCCCCGTGCTTGACGCGGGGGTGAGAGGGATAACGGCCTTGTGGCGGCTGCGGCCGACCGCGGCCTTCAGGTGTGCTTATGCCCCGGATACTGAGCGAAGAACTCATTGACCTGGTGAAGACGCTGATCAGGGAGGAGAGCACGCATCCTCTCAAGAAACTCATCGACGAGATGCCCGCTGCGGATGCCGCCGACCTGCTCGAGCACCTGGATCACGACGAAAGGCTCCACATCTTCGAACTGCTCAAGCCCGAGGGCGCCGGAGAAGTGCTGCTCGAGATGGAACCCCCCGTCCAGGAGCGCGTGCTCAGCGACCTGGACAACAAAGCCATCTCGGACATCGTCCAGGAACTGGATTCCGACGACGCCGCGGACCTCGTAGGGGACCTTCCCGCAGAAAGGGCCCGCCAGATCATCGAAACCGTGGGCGAGGAGGTGTCGCGGGAGCTCAGGAAACTTCTGCCTTACCCCGAGGACTCGGCGGGCGGGATCATGGCCCTCGAATACGTGGCCGTCAACGCCGATTCGACCGTCCAGGAAGCCATTGAAACGATAAGGACCAAGCGGGAAGAGGTGGAGAACGTCTACTACCTCTTTGTCGTGGACGATCATCAGCGACTGGTCGGCGTGGTGTCTTTGAAAGACCTGGTCCTCGAAGCTCCCACGCGCCGGTTGAAGGAGATCATGAATCCCGAGGTGATTTCCGCCTACATCTACAACGATCAGGAAGAAGTCGCCCACCTCGTGAAGAAGTACAACCTCGTGTCCATTCCCGTGGTCGACGAGCATCACCGGCTGGTGGGCAGGATCACCCACGACGACATCATCGACGTCATCGAGGAAGAGGCGGATGAAGACATCGCCCTCATGGCGGGCGTGATCAATCAGGAGATCGCGGAGGAATCCCCTCTCAAGATCTCCAGGGCCAGGCTGCCCTGGCTGATCGTCGGATTGTTCGGCGGAATTCTCGCGGCCGTGGTCATCAACCAGTTCGAGTCGTCTCTGGAAAAGGTGGTGGCCCTGTCCTTCTTTTTCCCCGTCATCATGGCCATGGGAGGGAACACCGGAACCCAGGCTGCAACCGTCGCGGTCAGGGGGTTGGCGACAGGCGACATCAGCGTGATGAACATCGGCAAGCGGATCTGGGTCGAGATGAAGGTCGCGCTCGTGAACGGGATCATCTGCGGCATCCTGCTCAGCTTCGTCGTGGGGATCTGGCTCTCCAGTTACCGGTTGGGATCCGTAGTCGGAATCGCGCTCATCATCATCGTGATCAGTTCAGGGTTCGTGGGTGCCTCGGTCCCCCTGGTGCTGAAAAAAATGGACATCGATCCCGCGTTGGCGACAGGCCCCTTTGTCACCACCTCCAATGACATCCTCAGCCTCTTCATCTACCTGACCCTCGTCACCGTGTCATTATCCCTTTCATAAAATCTGCAATGCAGGTTTTATGCAAGGGAGTTTTCAGTGTTCGGTGTTCAGTGTTCAGCAGGCACCGAACACCGAACACTCATTCTTTCGAGGCTGCAGGCGGAAAGTAGAGAGAAAAAACGGTGCCCCCCGACGCATGGCAGTTCTCCACCTGCGAGCACAGAGGGCATTGGCTGATCCGGCCGGGGCACACATCGGTCTCGTCGGGAAGGTGTTTGCACCTCGAGGAGGCCATGTCGATCTGAAAGTTGTAGCGTTCGGAGAAAATCTTCATCCTCAGCAGGTCCGCGCCCTTGCCTCCGGCGTTGAAGTCGAAGGGGCGCTTCGAAGAGTAGGCCATGGTGTCCCGGGTGGAGAAAAATCCCTCGAAGATTCGCCGGCGCGCCTCTTCCGGGATGCCCACGCCGTAGTCGCGGACAAGGAGCAGGGCACCTTCGCCCTTCTTCTGCACGGCCACCTCGATTTTCCCCTCGTCCGGGGTGTTTTCCACCGCATTCTTGACCAGGCCGTCGACGACCTTGTGAAGCACCTCCACAGGGATGAAGACGGGCGGGACGGGTTCGAAGCGAGAGAGGATCTCCACCTCGCGGTGGGAAAACATGGGTTTCAAGGTCTCCAAGCGTTCTTCCACCACCTGCCGGAGGTCGAGTAGTTCGGGCACCGGGACTTTGGTCCCGTAGATTTCCTCGATCCTTTCCCTGATCCGCCGGACCACAGGACCTTCCCCGCACTGCTCCGCCACGAGGGTGGCCAGTTCATCGGTGCATTGATTGAGGAGGGTCCGAATGAGGCCGTAGGCCTTCAGCTGCTTGTTTTGAATGATGTCGTCCACTTCGTACTGGATCTCGAGGATTCGATCCAGGTTCCGGCGGATCCTCTCCATCGTCGGTTTCCAGGTCTCCTCGGGGAGATCACTCATGCGCTTCGCCAGAAGGTTGAAGGAACTGGTCAGGATGGACACAGGCGTCTTGAGTTCGTGGGACAGGTGGTTGATGGCCTTGTCCTTTGCCCGGTTCAGGCTGCTCACTTCCCGGTAGGCTTTCTTGAGCTCTTCGGAGAACCTGGCATTCTCGATGGAAAGGGCCACGGTCCCCGCGATGAGACTCAGCAGCTCCTGGTCCCTCTCGTCAAAGCTCCCCTCTTTTTTGTTGATCGCGCTGAGGACCCCGATGATCCGATCCCGGCTCCTCAGGGGCACGAGGAGCAGGTTTTTTGTCGTGTAACCGAGCTTCTTGTCTCTTTCCTCATGGAGATGCGACTCCTTCGACGTGTCGGAGACGATCACGGGCTGCCCGCTTTTCACGACTTTCCCCGCGACGAGCTGGTCCATGGGAAAGCGGACCTCCTTCACGCGCTTCTCGGTGTCCGTGGCGTCGTAGGCGGCTCCCAGGACGTGGAACTCCCGCTTCTCTTCGTCCACGAGGAGCACCACGGATCCTTCCGAGTTCATGAGCCGCTTCACCTCGTCATTGACATAGTCCAGGAGATCCTCCAGGTCCGGGTACTTGGGCAAAGCCATGCTGATTCTGAGAAGGGCTTCGTTGTTTCGGTAGGCTTTCTTGAGATCCTCGGCGAATCTCGCGTTTTCCACCGAAATCGCCGCGTTCCCTGCAATCATGCTCAGAAGGTCGACGTCGGTGTCGTCAAAATTCCCTCCCTTCTTGTTGATGGCGCAGAGGGCACCGATCACGCGGTCACTGCTCTTCAGGGGAACCAGGAGCAGGTTCTTCGTCTGGTACCCGAGCCGCCTGTCACGCTCCTCGTGGAGCTTGCGTTCCCGGGAGGTGTCGGAAATGATGACGGGTTCACCGGTTTTTATGACCCTGCCCGCAATGAGCTGGTCCATGGAGAACCTGGCTTCCTCGCTCCTTCGTTCCCTGTCCGAGTCATCGTAGGCGGCCCCCAGGATGAATAGATCGCCCCGGATTTCGTCGTGGAGCACCACGAGCGCTCCTTCGGTCCCCAGAAGCCGCTTCACTTCGTGGTTGATGTAACTCAGGAGGTCTTCCAGGTCCGGGTATTCGGGGAGGGCCATGCTGATCCGCATCATGGCCTCGTTGTTCCGCGCGATCCGCTTTTCCTGGGTCACATCCCTGAGGATCAGGATAATTCCTGCGGGCTCGTCCCTGGATTCATAGAAGACGGCGGCCCGGATGACCACGTCCAAAACCCGGCCGTCCTTGGTCAGACGCTGCGTTTCGAAATGATGAATGACCCCTTCCGCGTAGAGCCGGCGGATCCCGTCCCGCGTTTCCTCCACCAGCGCGGGCGGCACAAAGGGAATCCGCTTCCCTTCGAGTTCGTCGAGGTGCCAGCCGAAGGTTTGGGTAAAGGCAGGATTGAGGTAGGAGACACGTTCCTCGAGGTTGAACACCACGATGGGGTAGGGCGCAAAATTGAGGAGGGCCCTTTGCCGCCTTTCCGAACGGCGCAGCCCCTCTTCGGCTTTTTTCCTGTCCGTGACGTCCTGGAGGGTTTCAATCGCCCCGATCACATTGCCCTCGTCGTCGACGAGCGGGGCGGCCGTGAAGAAGAGCCACTTTCCCCCGCCGGCGAGGTTGGGGAAAAAATCCTCCACCTCGTAGGCTCCGTCGATGAGCCCCGTTTTCTTGTATTTCCCGCCGTAGTATTTCCGGATTTCCTCTTCCGACGCTCCATCGACGATGAAGTCGGCCAGAATCGGTCGTTCCTCGGGATAAAACGTCCGCCACTGCTGATTCGTGCCGATCAGCGTATTCGCGGCAATGCCGGTGAGGTTTTCGAAGGCCCGGTTGCAGTGGGTCATCACGTGGCGGCGATCGATGACGAACGCCGCGATGGAAAGGCCGTGGAGGATCCGAGAGAGTCTCTCCTCGCTGTCTCTGTGAGAGGCTTCTCCCTCGCTCTTGGCGATCACTTCCTTTTTGAGGTTCTGGAGTTCGCGTTCCAGATCTTGGTAGGGTGTCTTTTTTGCCACTCCGCGTTTCCCATGAAAAGGACAGGACGGTGAAAAACCGACGCCTGAAGGATAGTACAGACGCATTGAAATCTCAACCGCATTCTGCTATGGGAGAGCAGGTTTTGTCCGGCCGCTGACGGCCGGGACACAGGGAGGGAAGGCATGAGGGAATTCCTGGAGCCAGAAAGCGTGGCCGTGATCGGCGCTTCGCCGGATCCTCGAAAAGGCGGCTACGCGCTGGTGAACAACCTGAAAGAGAGGTTCTCCGATCACCTCTACCCCGTCCATCCCGGAGGAGCGGCGATTTGCGGTCTCCAGGCGGTTCCCCGGGTGGAGGATCTGCCCCGACCCGTCGACCTGGCCGTCGTGTTTGTGAGGGCGCCACTCGTGCCGAAGATCCTGGATGAGTGCGGCCGGAAAGGAATCCGCCACGTGATGATCCAGAGCGCGGGCTTCGCGGAGACCGGTCCTCCGGGCATCGAACTCCAGGAGCGCTGTCTGGCCGTCGCCCGGGAGCACGGCATGCGCCTTTGGGGCCCCAACTGCATGGGGGTCATCAACGGCCACACGGGCATGGTCGCTTCCTTCGTGAGAAGCGACATCTGGAAGGGCAACCTGAAGCGGGGCGGCGTTTCCCTGGTCGTGCAGAGCGGCATGCTCACGGCAGGTTTCCTGTTCCAGGTCCTGAGGGAGGAGTATTTCGGGATCAGCAAAGCCTGTTCCGTCGGGAACAAGTGCGACATCAACGAGTGCGATCTTCTGGAGTACTTCGAAGGGGACGGCACCACGGAGGTGGTGGGCATGTATCTGGAGTCGATCCCCGACGCCCGGCGCTTTCGCCGCGCCTTGTCGGAACTGAACAAGCCCGTGGTGATCCTCAAGGGCGGTGCCAGTCCTGCGGGAGCCCAAGCGGCCAGAAGCCACACGGCGAGCCTCGCGGGAAATGCCTCGGTCGCGGATGGATTCCTGCGGCAGGTGGGAGCGCACCAGGCCGCAGACTTCCTCGAGATGATGGACATCCTTCGGGCTTTGGCGCTGTGGAAGGGGAAATCGAGGGGTTCCAGGATCGGAATCCTCACCTTCAGCGGCGCTTCGGGGATCGTGGCATCGGACTGTCTCGACCGCCATGGCCTGACGCTCGCCCGCCTTTCGGAAGCCTCGGTCACGGCCCTCAAAGGCATCTTCCCCGAATGGATGACTCCCCGCAATCCTGTGGATCTGTGGCCGGCCATTGAAAAAGAAGGGCTCGGTGCTTACCGCGTCGCCCTGGAGGCCCTGCTGCAGGACCCCGGCGTGGACGCCGTCTACCTCCACGTCTACGTGGACCATTCGCTCCTCAAGGAGCTCTTGGAGGCCCTTTCACCCCTTTCCCGGGCAGGCAAGCCCGCAGCCCTTTGGGTGATCGGAGATCCACGGTGTTTTCTCCCTCTTCGGAGACACGTGGAACCCTCGGGGGCCGTTGTTTTCACGGAAGTCGAGCGGGGGGCGCTGGTGCTGAGCCATGCCATGGACTCCGGAAACAACCCCAATTTTCCTTGCTTCGCGAAACCATATCATTTATGACGTGAAAATCATTCGGATCGACTGACTCCGGAAAGAAGGGCAAGGCCATGGATCACGTTCTTGTCAGAAAATTGCAGAAAAGGGACGCGTCACAAATCGGGAAAATCGACGAAGCGATCACCAAGATGCCGGCGAGGCTCGATTTCAGGCGGATCGTCGCCGAAGTCACCAAAAAGGATGGAACCGCGAGCTTCGTGGCGGAGCTCGGCGGCAAGGTCGTCGCCTACATGATCAGTTATGTCACCTTGGGTAATTTCGGAACGGACCGTTGCGCGTGGATTTCCATGTTCGGGGTGGATCCCAAATTTATGGGGCGAGGTCTCGGTCAGAAACTGGCAAGGGAGATCTTTGACCTCCACAGGAAAAACGGGGTCAAGGACGTTTACACCTCCGTCCGTTGGGACAGCACGGACATCCTTTCCTTCTGCAAGACTCTGGGATTCGACCGGAGCGAGTTCATCCACCTCAGGAAAACGCTGACTTGAGCCGGTCACGGCCCGGCGCCCGGCAAGGGAGGAGACGCGATGCTCTACATCGGAAGCTTCCTGCACCTCACAAATCAGGAACAGCTCGGGGAGACCGAGAGGAGACACGGGGAGTTCAGCCTCCTCGTCGAAGCCTCGAGCGCGGATGAAGCGGTTTACAAGTTCAGGGAAAAAATCGTGGCCTACAGGATGTCCCGCGATTTTTTCGAAGGGGACTGCGACATCTTTTTTTCCCAGCTTCTCGAATTCAAGCACCTCCCCGGAAAGGAACCGGTCATGTTCAACTACCAATCCTTCGCCGGGGACCCGGTGATGCCGTACATCCGTTGTTCCCTCCCCTCGGAGGTGACGGATTCCTGCAGCATCGTCGGCTGGGAGGAGAATCGGCCTGAAATCGACGAGAAACGCAGGGCGCCGTTCCTGAGCTTCAGGGATTAGGAGTCGATCGGCTCAGCCGGTAAGACGCAAATTGGTGCCGGTCCCCGGGGTGTCTCTTCCGAGTCGCAACCATTTTTCCCGTGGCGTGAACCGGCGCCGAAACCGGTATTGAGCCCTTGGTTATGTTCAAAGTAACAAAGGGGAGGAAAAAGCTCATGCGCTTCTATAAGTATCACGCTCTTGGAAACGACTACCTCGTCATCAACCCCGCCGACCTCTCCGGCGACTTGAGTCCCCTTCAGGTCAGACTCATTTGTCATCGCAACTACGGGGTCGGATCGGACGGCATTCTGCTGGGCCCCCTCAAAACCGAAGGGTCCCCTTTCGGGCTGCGCATCTTCAACCCCGACGGCAGCGAAGCGGAAAAAAGCGGAAACGGACTCCGCATCTTCTCCCGTTATCTGTGGGACCAGGGGATGGTGCAGGACAAGCCTTTCACGGTGCTCACACCGGGCGGGGCGGTCGAATCGAGGGTTCATCCGGGGGGCCGCCTTGTGACCGTCGAGATGGGTCGGGTGAGTTTCGACAGCGCAAAAATACCGGTGCGCGGAGAGCCCAGGGAGGTTTTGAACGAGACCCTCGTCGTTCAAGGGGAAACCCTGCGGTTTTGTGCCGCAACGATCGGCAATCCGCACTGCGTGGTCCTGAGGGACGAGGTTTCGGAGGAAGAAGCGAGGAAGTTCGGTCCCTCCATCGAAACGGATGCGCTTTTCCCCAACCGCACCAATGTGCAGTTCATGAAGGTGTTGGACCGCCGCAATATCCGGATCGAGATCTGGGAGCGGGGCGCCGGCTACACCCTTGCGTCGGGCAGCAGCAGCAGCGCGGCAGCCGCGGTGGCGCACCGCCTCGGCCTGTGCGACGGGGACATCACGGTGCACATGCCCGGAGGCGAACTGGCGCTCAAAATCCGGGAGGATTTTTCCGTGCTCATGACCGGCCCGGTCACCAGGGTGTCCGAAGGGACCTTGTCCCAGGAAATCTTCTCTCAGCCCCTTTGAAGGTTCCGCGTTAAGACGAAGCTCGGATCGAAGCAGATGGAGCCGCCGAAAATATTCCCCGAATGCGTAGACTGCCTGATCAGACTGGCGGGCGATTACGTGTCGCTCGCCGGAGGCGACGGTGACGACCTGAGAGCCCGCGCGGAATCGAGGGCTCGAAGCATCATCGAGGAAAACAAGGACAAAGGGTGGCCTTCCCCCGTCCTGGCCCAGCGGATCCTGCAGAATCTCAAACCGCTTTCAAAGGTTGCAGACCCCTACGCGGCGTTCAAGCATCTCGAGATAACCCGGGCAAAAAGGATCCTCTCGCGCCTCCCCTTGGAAGGGATCAAGAATCTCCGGGCCCGCATCACCCTTTCCGCGCTCGGGAACAGCCTGGACTTCTTCCAGGATCCGCAGACAGCCCTGGAAGAGATTCCCGGGCTGCTCGAGAAGGGCCTCGACTTCTACTACGACGACATCGATCGCTTGGAATCCTTTCTTTCAAAACGACCTGACCTGATCCTCTACCTGGCGGACAATGCGGGGGAGATCTACTTCGATCTTCCTCTGTACCAGTTCCTGGCCCGCCGTGCCGGGCGCACGGTCCTCGTGGTCAAAGGGGCTCCCTCGCTCAACGATTTGACCAGGAAGGAATTGGAAGAGGAGGGGCTCGAGGGCAGGTTTCAGGAAATCGTGGACACGGGAATCGAAGGCCTGGGGATTCACTGGGAGCGCATTCCCGGCTCCCTTCTGGACCTCATGGATCAGGCGGATCTGCTCTTTGCGAAAGGCATGGCGAACTTCGAAACGGTCTATCCGAGGGAACGCAAAGCACCGGCTTTTTTCCTGTTCAAAGTCAAGTGCCGGCCGATCCAGGAGTACATTCAGGCGCCGGAGGGCCGCTTCCTCGCCCTGTGGCAGGATGGAGCCCTTTGAAATGAACAAGATCGACCATGGATCGAGGATGGGCTCGAAGAGGCGGTCGTCCGGATCTGTGGTGCTCGCCGCGAGCTGTGCGAGCATCTTCTGGCCGGGGGCCTTCATTTTCGCTTTTCCCGGTGTGATGGGGCCCCACTGGCAGAACCAGTTCCATGTCGGTCGGGCCGCTGTGGGCCGGAGTCTGTTCTTCGTCCTTGCCGCAGTGGGCCTCTTCATGTTCCTCACGGGCCGGTGGCAGGAGAAGTACGGTCCCAGGCCGCTGGCCCTGCTCGGCGCGCTTCTCTGCGGAGGCAGCACGATCCTGGTGGGGCACGCGACGCACATCGGATGGATCTACCTGTGGGCCTTCGCGATGGGGGTTTCTTCGTCCCTCATCTACATTCCCGCTCTCACCGTGGTCCAGGGGTGGTACCCGGAGAAGCGAGGGGCGGTCTCGGGCCTGGTCAACCTGGCTTTCGGCTTTTCTGCGGCGGTCATGTCTCCCCTGTTCAGCTGGGCCCTGGTGCGGCTGGGCGACGCCGCCATGGGGGTCCTCTTCGGGTTGTGCGCGGCGCTTCTCGGTATCCTCTCCGCATGGTTTATCCGGAGCCCTGACGCCGCCGCCCCTGCAAGGGCAGTGTCCGCCATGCCCGCCTCCGTGACCCCGGGGCAAAGCCTTCGGACCTCCGCCTTCTGGCTCATCTGGCTCACCTGGGTATTTGCCGGGGCCGGCGGCATTGCCATGGTCACCCTTTCCACATCCTTCGGCCTGGCTCGGGGTCTCGCCATGAGCCAGGCCATCCTGATTCTGACCGCCTTCAATCTGACCAACGGCCTGAGCCGCCTGGTGAGCGGCTACCTCTCCGATCGGGTGGGAAGGAACCTCACCATGACGGTGACCTTTGCCGGCGCAGGTGTCGCCTATCTGCTCATGGGGCACCTGCATCATCTCGCTGCCTGGGGGATCCTGTCGGCGGTCGTCGGTTACGCCTTCGGGACGCTCTTCGCCGTCTCCGGCCCCCTGGTCAGCGACTGTTTCGGGATGAAGCACTTCGGGATTATTTTCGGCCTGGTTTTCACCGCCTACGGCTTTTTTTCAGGGGCCTTCGGGCCCTGGTTGAGCGGACACCTCCTGGACAGCACCGGGGGAAACTTCAAGGTCGTCTTTGCCTACCTGGGCGCAGGATATCTCTTGGCCGCCCTGCTGATCTGGTTTGCCAGGCCTCGTCGGACGTCGGCGGGGACGGGGGGCGTGCATGGCTGAAACCGTGAAATCGGTGGGGGAGTTCGGGTTGATTCGAAGAATCCGCAGCCTGCTGGAACGGGAGGGTGCCCGGCCCTCCCCGGATCTGACCGTGGGCCTCGGCGACGACGCCGCAGCGTTCAAGCCGAGGCCCGGCCATGAGATCCTGGTCACCTGTGACAGCGTTGTGGAAGGCCGGCACTACCTTCCGCGCTTCATGGGACCCAGGGACATCGGCCGACGGGCCATGGTGCTCAACATCAGCGACATCGGCGCCATGGGAGGACGGCCGCGCTATGCCGTGATCTCTCTCGGCCTCAGGGGAGAGACCCCGGCAGGCGATGTGGAGGAGCTCTATCGCGGATTTCTCGAGGAGTTGAACCCCTTCGGCGCGGCCGTCATCGGAGGAAACATCACGGCTGCGCAAAGCGACGCCTTCATCGACATCACCCTCATCGGTGAAGCGAGGGAGGGCAGGGTGGTGCGCCGCTCCGGGGCGGTGCCCGGCAATGCCCTCCTCGTGACCGGGCATCCCGGGGAGTCGAACGCGGGAATGCGGTTGCTGGTCCGGGGCCTGGCCCAAAAGAGCCATCCCCTGGCGGCGAGCTACCTGCGACCTTCGCACCGGGCCGAGGCGGGTGCCGCCGTTGCGGAAAGCGGCCTGGTCACCTCCATGATCGACACGAGCGACGGTTTCGTCGGGGACCTGGGGCACCTCTGCGAGGAGAGCGGGGTCGGGGCGGAGGTGTTCCGGGAAAGGATCCCTGTCAGCGACGCCTTGCAGGAGGCGGCATCGTTGTTCAACGAAGACCCCGGTGAATGCTTTCTCGGGACGAGCGACGACTACGAACTCATCATGACCTGTGCGCGGGAACACGTCGAATCCGTTCGTGCCGCGGTATCCGCGACCTGCCCGGGTCCCGTGACCGAGGTCGGCAGAATCACGGAGGCGGGAAGAGGCATCCGTCTATTGTCTCCCGACGGGTCGGAGAGAGCTCTCAACCCGGAGGGATGGGATCACTTCCGTTGATGCTGGATCCTGGATGCTGGATTCTGGCAAGGATCCAGGATCCAGCATCCAGGATCTCTCTTCTTAGAGGATGAAACATGTTTGACCAGCGCCTGGCGCAAAGGGCCGCCGAGAATCTCAGGAAAGTCCGGGAAAAGAAGCCCCTCGTTCACAGCATCACCAACTATGTGGTCATGAACTTCACGGCGAACGTCCTGCTGGCCTGCGGCGCCGCGGCGGTCATGGCCCACGGCGATGAGGAGGTGGAAGAGATGGTTTCCCTCGCCGACGCGCTCGTGCTCAACCTCGGGACCCTGACGCGGGCCAGGGTGGAAACCATGGCGAAGGCGGGAAAGCGGGCCGGCCTTCGAGGCATCCCCATCGTCCTCGACCCTGTGGGCTCGGGCGCGACGGCCCTGCGCACGGAAGCTGCAAAAAGGCTCCTCGGCGAGCTTGCCGTCCGCGTCATCCGGGGAAACCCGTCCGAGATTCTCTCCCTCCGCCGCCATGGAGCGGCAAGCAAGGGGGTCGAATCCATGCACCCCGTGGACGAGGCGCTGGACGCCGGCCTGAGCCTCGCGAAGGCTCATTCCCTGACGGTTGCCGTCACGGGAAAAGTCGATTTCGTGACGGACGGGACCTCGATCCGCAGGGTCCACAACGGGCACGCCATGATGGCCTATGTGACGGGCGCAGGGTGTGCGGCCACGTCCCTGATCGCCGCCTTCCTGTCGGTCGATCCGGACCCCCTCGATGCCGCGGCGACGGCCCTCGCTTATGTCGGAGTGGCTGGGGAGAAGGCCGGACAGGAGGAGAGGGGTCCGGGGTCTTTCCAGATCCAATTGCTCGATGCACTTTACACCATGAACGAGGAAGACCTGAAAAGGGGTGCCAGAATTGAAACGAAGGGGTGGTGAACGCCGTGAAAGCCTCTGACGAATGGGGAAAAGACCCCGCCGTCCAGGCCATGCGCCGTATTTTCGGCGCCATGGAGGAGGCGCAGAAAGCTTTCCTCGAAGGCCTGGGGGTTTCACCCTGGGACCCCCGGCTCAGATCGTGGAGGGAGCGCGCCCGTGTGGCCTTTGAATCGGCCTGGAGCCGTGCCGCCCGGCTCGGCGCGACGATTGGGGAAGGCGAGGCGGCCGCCCTTTACACCCATTGCCTGGGGAAAATCCTGGAGGCCGACGGGGTGGAGCTTCCTGAACAACTCCGAACCATGGATGAAACCCTCGGCAACCCGGTCAAGGAGGAACTTCGTTGATTCAATTACGCCTGTTCGGACGGTGCCGCATCTACCATGATCCGGTCAGTCCGGTGCTTAAGGTTCCCGCCGAGGTCGGCTGGACCGCGTGGTTTCGCCGGATCGACCTGGTAACTCCCCGCCGCCTGAAGGGTCGGGAACTGCTTATGAGAACGCGGGGGTGGTGGACCGTGGAGCCTGCACAGGTGGCCGAGGTTGTTGAGGCGCACGGCGACCTGATGGTCGGGAACCAGGGAGAGCTCATGGTGGAACTTGCGGATGAGGAGTCTGTGACGGCTCTCTCCCGGGCCCTCTCCGATCGTTTCGGGGATCAGGTGATCCTCAGCCCTTAGAGAACGCTCGCTCCCCGGAACCGTCACCCCTTCCGCGATGCTCTCCTTCCACGGAATCACCTTGAAACGACCCCCGCTCCGTGCTAGGTTTGATAGCAAAAATACATTGATATTGCTCCTGTTCCTTCCCCGGATCAAAAGAAAGGAGCGCGGGGGTATCGCCTATGCAAGAGAGCGCGGCAAACTTCAGAATCGCTCTGGTGGGCGGTGAGGACTTCTGCAAGGAAGTCCTGGAAAAATACCTGGTGGCTCGACAAGCCAATGAATTCTCCGCAAGGATCGTAGCGGTCGCAGATGCGGACCCGCAAAGCCCCGGCATGCTTCTGGCGAGAAAATTGGGCCTGATCACGGTTCTGGATTACCACGAACTCTACGAGACAACCTATGACATCAAGGCCCTACTTCTCCTGACCCCTGATGAAGCCGTTCTGGAAGACGTACTCAGGACAAAACCCTCGGAGATCCGATTGGTCGCCTATCCTCTGTCGCGGCTTTTCTGGAGTGCGATTGATGCGGAGAACCGGAAGCTTCGGGCAAGGAACGAAGAGATCGAGACGATTCTCAACAGCATCCAGGATTTCATTCTCGTGATTTCCCCCGCCATGGAAGTCATAGATGCGAATCAGGCCTTTCTGGAGCGCATGGGTTACTCGAAGGATGATGTGATCGGCAAGAAATGCCACGACATTTTTCAAGAACCCAATGCCCCTTGCCATTCCAACGCTGACGGATGCCCTTTGTCGGACGCCCTTCGGCGCGGCGGGCCGAGCCAGCGATCCCTTACACGGGTCGACCGGGAAGGCCAGCAGCACTATGTGGATGTCAAGGTTTTTCCGGTCTGGGAGAAGACGGGAAAAATCGCCAAATTCATTGAAGTCAGCCGGGACATCTCGGATTCCAGAAAAGCCGAGGAGGAGATGACCCGGCGACTGGAAAAAATGGTGGAAGACCGGACCCGGGAGCTCAAGGAAACGCACTACAAACTGCTTCATCAAGACAAGATGGCCTCCCTCGGGAAGCTCTCCGCCTCCGTCGTCCACGAGATCAACAACCCTATCTCAGGCATTCTGAGCCTTGT
>Ga0068714_10004681_pt1 | contig 15111 bp, 11 predicted proteins | sample MTBNYHSulfiMetaG_FD_62988 | JGI IMG/M metagenome (GOLD analysis project Ga0068714, IMG submission 62988) | Enrichment culture microbial communities from rom New York Harbor, USA that are MTBE-degrading - MTBE-NYH (New York Harbor Sulfidogenic)... | ecosystem: Environmental > Aquatic > Marine >... | reverse complement strand
CGTATTCATGGGGCCTTACCAGTGGTCTTTAGTTCAACATGCCCATCAACACCAATTGGGCTTCCTGTCGCAGCGTCAGCACCTGCTTGAGTTCCTGCTGCGCTGTCGCCAGTTCGGCCTTGGCCTTCTCTTTGGCCGCCCGCAGCCCGGTGAGCTTGGTCTTGATCTCATCAGGTGTCGCCGCGGTGTTTTCCAGCGCCGTCTGGAGAGCCTCCGAGGCCGTATCTACAGCCGTGGGTTCGCCCTGGCCCATGGGACCACGACGCCCACCGGGGCCGCCGGGACCAGCCTGATCGCCCTGGGCACCGCCACGTCGTCCGCCCATGCCCATGCGGAACATGCCGCCCGCACCCGTGTTGACCTGTCTGCTCAGGTTCATGACCTTCATCACGCGCGGGCCAAGGACCTTCCATTCCTCCGCGGTTGCGCCCAGTTGCTCCTGCATGCGCTGCTCCATCATTTGTTGCATACGTTGCGGATCGAAATCTCTCGGACCCCGTTCGCCGCCAGGACCCTGGCCTTGACCACCACGTCCCTGGGGCTGAGCCATGCACAGACCTGCCGCGATGAGCGCGACAAGGCAGCCAAAGATTCCAGCACTGATCGTCTTTCTTACCATGGTTGTTCTCCTTTCGATGGATCTGTTTCGCCTGACCTGCTGTTGAGACATTCCGGCGGGCTCAACGGAAGCCCATCCGCTGCCCTCATAGTGGGCAGATTCTCCCGGCGGTCACATGCCCGTCGTCCCTTTCCGGGAAATTCTTCCTTACCTTATTCCAAAGAGCCGGAAAACAAACGCGTCGCGTCTGACATCCCATCGGGTCAGTGGTTCGGCGGACACGTTCGGTTACACGGAGCCGTCGTTATCGAAGGCCCGGACCCGCCGTTCCTGCTCCTGCAAGACAAAGAACGCCAACCGCCGGGGGGATATTTCACCTTTCGGTCGATGCCACCGATCATTGGACACGAGCGATCATCAGACGAAAACGAGACGACCGGCAGGACCGCGCCGCTGTAGCCACGGAGCCGCGACCAACCCTGGGGGCGGGCGGGCCTCCTGTGGCATACCCCACACGACATCTCGGCGGTCCTCCGTGCCCACACAGCAGATGAACGGTTCAGCGTATCGTGCCGTATCTTATGATGCAACCGTTAATGTGGGTTTGGCAGGCTTGGCGCAACCGGATCGCCCCGCCTGGCCGCGAGGTGACGATGGAGGGTACTGGCATGAAGGCGTCCTGGGCCGCTATTGCGCCCGGCGCGATGCCGGGACTCAGGAAGACCGGCCGGGAGATCCGCAATCGTGGTCCGGATCGCCATGCCCGATGGAAACCATGACGGGGTGTCGTTGCGGCTCGGCGGGAGCACTCTGGCTCCCGTCGGACGACAAGTCGGTGCACGCTCGCAACTTCTCAGGACCGCACGGCCACTGGAGAAGGTCTCCCAAAACAAGCTTGGTCAACGGCTTATGGCAATGCCGGGCGATGTTCTCGAACCAGGTTACCGCCGCCGCGACCACATCGGGGTCCAGTTCGTATCCTGCGGAGTCCTTCAGAATCCGCAAGGCCTCCGAAACGCCGCGGGTCTCATGATAGGCTCGCGTAGCGGTCAAAGCGTCGAACATGTCGGCCACACTGATGATCCGCGCGCCAAGCGGAATGGCGGTCTTGGCCAGGCCGTCGGGGTAGCCCTGGCCATTCCATTTCTCGTGGTGGTGACGGACGATCTGGACTTCCCGCTCCAGGAAGCTCATTTTCTCCAGGATGCGGACGGCGATTATCGGATGCTGCTCAACCATCGCCCGCTCGTGGGCGTTCAGCTCATCCGGCTTGCACAGGATAGCGTCGGGAATGCCGATCTTGCCGATATCATGTATCATCGCGGCCCGCCGGATCAGGTCCACGTGCTTGGGCCCCAGATCCATGGTCTGGGCAATGCCCACCGAGTAGTGCATCACGTTCTCGGTGTGCGTCTTGGCGTAGGCGTCCTTGGCCTCCAGGGCCTGGACCAACCCCCAGATGCTCTCCATGAACATCTTCTCGGCCTTCTCCGAGAGCCCGGCGACACGTCGCTGAAGTGTCTTGATCCGGTCGATTTCGATGTCGTTGGTGTTCAGGAGCTGCGCCATGTTCGCATCCCAGATGCGAACGCAGTTTCGACCGGAGTTCTTGGCGTCGTACAACGCCAAATCTGCCCGCCGCATCACGTCCCGCGGATCGTTATGTTCAAAGTCGCACTCGGCCACACCGCAACTGATCGACACGGAGGTGTCCTGGGGAAGCCGGATCGCCTGGGCCTTGGCGCGAATCCGCTCCAGCAGAACCTTGGCATCCACCGCCCTCGTCTCGGGCATGAGGACGACAAACTCGTCGCCACCGTAGCGAGCCAGCACGTCCGGGACGCGTTTCTCAGCTCTCATGCAGGATGCCAGCCGGCGGATCGCCTCGTCGCCGGTGGCGTGGCCCAGAACGTCGTTGATCATCTTGAAATGGTCGAAATCGATGATGGCCACCGAAAATGGACGTTTATACCGTTCCGCACGGGCACATTCGGCCTGTAACTTGTCTTCGAGCAGCTTGCGGGAGCCCACTCCCGTCAGCGCGTCGGTCAGCGAACTGAGCCGGGCCTGTTGGTATCGCGTGGCGTTGGTCAGGTGAGCGGTCAGAATCTCCCGGGTGAGCTTGGCCTTGTAGGATATGAGCTCACGATTCGATGCGATCGCCGGGTCCAGGCCGCACATGCACAGGTAGCCGGACAGACGTTTCTCTTTGCCGATGCCAGCCTCCTTGAGCCCGATGATCTCCAGCGGGATAACCACTCGCGGGGGCTTGCCTCCGCAGCTTTCGCACTCGGGGGAAATCTCGTCCGTGCAGTACCCGCCTTCGATGGACTGCTGAAGGATCGTCACTGCCTCGTCCATATGCCCACCCAGACAGGGGCATCGATTGGAGCTGAGCAGTTCCGGCGTCTGCCCCTCCTGGCCGCTCGAATAAAGGCAGAGAATGCAGTTGAAGGCACCGAACAGCTTCGGAACCTCCGCCGCAGCAATCTCGACCGCCTCACTCAGATCGATGCTCTTGAGGCAGCTCGAAAGCATGGCTACTTCCTCGGCCGCCGCCCGATCCTCAAGGATCTGGCGCCCCATGACATCCCTGGCGGAGAGGATGCCCACGACGACTCCGTTGTCGACGATGGGAAGGTGCCGGATACGGTGCCTGGCCATGATTTCGCGGACCTGGCCGGTGGGCGTGCCCGGGGCACAGGAGATGATCTCGTGGGTCATGATCTGATCAACGGTTGCCGAATCACCACGTTCGGCCGATTCGGCAATGAAGTGGGCGATATCCCGCTCGGTCACCAGACCGATGAAACTGCCGTTTTCGTCGTCGACAATCAGGCAGCCAACTTTGTTGGCGAGCATTTTGGCGGCAGCCTGCTTGATCTTGTCATTGCGGCCGATAGTGACAATCCCGGCCGGACGTTCGCCAGATTCGAGCATCGTTGGCCCTTAGCAAGGTCGGTCCGTGTTCACATCATGTTCCACGTTCCTGTCCCCCGTCAGGAAGGGTATCGGCCCGGCAAGTGGGGCACTTTAGCCCCTAGATCGCGGATGATCCGCAATGGCGACCTCGTACTACGCCGCCGGATACACCGGCCCGATATGGGATTGCCCGACGGCAAGCACCCGCGAAGGTCCGCAGGAGAACCCCGCCGGGTCCGAAAGCCATGAGGAGCCCATCCCCGAGCGTGGAAGCGGCTCCGAGGCGGTACGTACACAGGCTTGCACTGGCGGAAAACCCCCTGGAACATGCGTCCCGTATGTCAGGACAGAGCCCCCGTCGATCCGGACCGGTACACAGGCGCACAGAAAACCGACCTTGGGGAAAAAAAGCGTTACACAAGATTGATATAATGGCACTGAATACCGGTAAACGAATCTTACAGGGTTGGGTACCCCGCATGGAGATGCAGGCAGATTACATCGAACTGGTCGAAAAGGCCCGTGGAGGCGATAAGCAGAGCCTCAATCAACTGGCGGCCGTGGCGAGGGAACGCCTGCGTACGTACGTATACCGCCTGACCCTCAAAGAGGACCTAACGCAAGAAATTGTTCAGGAGAGCTTGTTAGAAATGTGCAGAGTACTGGGCAAACTCAAGCAGACAGATCGCTTCTGGTCCTGGCTGTACGGCATCGCCACCAACAAGCTACACCGCCATCATCGAACGGAAAAGGCTTTGAAGAAGGCTGCCGCATCAGAAGAACGGCGTCGCGGACCCATGCGGGAACGACAGGGAGGGCTCGAGACCCTGGTCAGCCTGGAGCTCAAGCAGATCGTCTCCAAGGCCATGCAGAAGCTGCGGACCCGCCACAAGGCCGTGCTGGTCATGCGGTGCTACGATTGCATGTCGTATGCGGAAATTGCCGATTCTATGGGTTGTAGCGAGTTCAGCACCCGGATGCTCTTCGTTCGAGCCAAAAAGGCGCTGCAGAAGGAGCTTTCCCGTAACGGTTTCGGCAAGGGGTCCCTGCTGGCGGCCCTGGTCGTTTTCGGCAAGATGACCGCCCCCAGCGAGGCGGCGGCCGCTCAGCTAACAGTCCCGGTCGCGATGACCAAGGCGGGCGTCCTGGCCGGCATCGCAGGCCTGGCGACCACCAAGACAGCCATCGTCACCGCTACGGCTGTTGGCGCACTAGCCGTAGGAACGGCAACCACGACTTCCTATATCGCCGGCAAAGCGGAGCTGCCAGCCCAAACGCCCGATGCGGGTATTCATGTGACCACGCCCCTGGGCGCGCCGAGCGCCGCCCACGAGAAGCTCTGGTACTACTTCCCGGAAGGTCCTGAGGGACCGGTGATGCTTCGGGCCGAACTCCGTGGCCAGGCCGGCGGATCGTCGCAGCAGAGGCTGCAAGACGAGCAGGCCAACTACTGCTATGAGGCCGGCACCGTCTCCATCAACAACCATCGCATGTGGTCGGATGACCTGAGCGTGATGAGACTGCCGACAGACAGCCGCGCGATGGCGGGCGCCCTGTCGCGGGCAGACGGCAAACCGGGTGTCATGCAGCCGGTTACCGCCAAGGGCCGAGACCTGCTCGTGATTGTGGAGCGTCAGGAGCAGGACGGGCAGGTCCAGACGACGCGTCCCGTGACGGTCCGACACAGCAACGCCCTGGAGGAGGACTACTTCCAGAGCGACTGGTCGGCCGGCGTCGAGCCGCAGGACAATCGAGACACCATGCACGCTCGCGGGTGGACGTATATGCGAATCCGCGGCCGGATCGGCGGCCAGGATGTAACCGGCGCCGGCAGGGTCCCGTTCGTCTACGCGACCAGCCGCAAGCATAGTCCATGGCTCAGATTGACTACCGCCAGCGGGACGACCCTGATTGACGGCCCGGCCGGTGCGATCGTCCAGGATCCCAACGGGTCCACCAAGGCCCGGTATCCGCAAGGCAGCTTCCTGAGCGGCATGAACCGGCCGTGGATGGGCCTGCACGTGATGGACACGGTCCGTCGCGACGCGGCCGAGCAACGGGTCTCCTTCCGGACCGAGCTGTCGGACAACGGCCGCGACGTCCAGGTCACGATCGTTCGGGACGCCCATAGACTGGTCTATACGATCGATCTTGAGGCGGATCTGATCCGGAAGATCGAGTTTGCCCAGGCCGGGAGGCCCATAGGATACCTGGAGTTCGAGTATCTCCAGGATCTCGGAACCGATCTCAGCGAATTCGAGGCTCCCGCCAGCAGCGGCGAACGGACTTCTCTGAGACAGAGTCAGGGCATCCTCTGGCTGCTTCAACTGGCCAACGGCGCGTTCAGTAATTAGGGCACAACCGCCGGAGTCGCGCTAACGATGCAAAGGTTTCCTTCCGATAGAAGCAGGTCGAAGCTCGTTGCGAATGCTTCTGTCGGAATGGGATGAGTCGAGTGAAATGGGGATTGATCGTGTTGAGGAAACGGCCGATAACATCGAGAGCCACCGGGCATCGATGGTTGATCGCAGCCGGATGGAACGCTGGGGGCTGGCAAGTGCCTGCCGAGAGCATCCATTCGGATCGGCCGGTTCCCGTTCCACATTCTGCAATGGCTTCGCCGAGGGCTTATCTCAGTATCGCCTCATTCTTGGACAGCTCGGATATCCATCCACGGATTGGGGCGACCGAACAACGCTCGCGTGCGTCGGGAACGGCATGGCAGCCGACCGAAGCACGCGAGATCCCTATACTGCATCCGGCAAAGCAGGATGCATGGTCTAATCGTGCGTGTGGGTCGCCGGGAAGACGACAGCCACTTCAAGGACGTCAGCGAGGCACGGACGCACCCGACGACAGTACCGGTGGATCCTGGGGGGATGTCTTCGAGATCGAGGACGCATTCAGCGGCATGGCACGGAGCTCTGCAGAGGTAGTCCCTTGCCTGTCGCTCGCCATGGGTGATGACGGAACGCACGATATCCCACGAGGCTCCGGGGCCGGCGCTTTCGCTGCCCCCGGAGTCTTTTTGTAGCCCCGGAGCAGGTGCTGGAACCAACGGCTCTTATGAGATCGATTGGATTTGCCCAATACGGGATACTCTGTATACTCGCGCTGGCTTTCGCCACAGGCGTCGCCCGTGCGGATTGGCCCTATATGTACGCCGATGACTTCGAGACGGACAAGGCCCAATCGGACAGTTGCTTCCACTCGGTCTTCGGATCGGAAGGGGCGACGCCACTTCCCGGGCCGTACCTGTATTACCTCCACGGCAGTCAGGGCAGAGCTCTGGCCTTCGTCGACTACAAGGACCAGCCGGCCGAACTGAGCTACTGCTTCCCGATCGACTCGGCCCAGAGGCAGCGGGCCGTGAAAGGGACACTGGAGATCGACGTCTCATTCCCGACCACCTCGACCATCTCCCAGGGGGAGCCGGGCCACCTGTCCTACAAGACCTCCAGCAACGGAACGACGTGGTCCGAGCCGGTGTCGTTGAGCGCCGGACATCGCAGCCTGCCCCTCTCCTCTGTGGAAGGGAAGTGTTACATCACGTTCTCGGGCACGCGAGCGGTGATCGACAACCTCACGGTCTCGCTCTACACGCTCGCGGCGACGGTGCGCGTTCCCGTCGACTTCGCCACGATCCAGGCCGCCATCGACGCTGCCGGAACCGGCGACATCATTGAGGTCTCACCGGGAACCTACTCGGACGAGGGCAATCGGGACATCGATTTCCGAGGCAAAGCCATCACGATTCGCGGCATCAGCGGGGCTTCCGGCACGATCATCGACTGCGGGCCAACCTCGGCGGCAAACCAGGATGGGCACCGGGGATTCTACTTCCACTCGGGGGAAGGACCCGACAGTGTCCTGTCGGGCTTCACCATCCGAGGCGGAAGAATCTTCGGAACGCAGATCCCGTCGAGCACCTCCAGCTGGAGCCGCAGCGCCGCCCATCCGATCGGCGGAGGCATTTACTGCGAGTTCAGCAGTCCCACGATCGTCGATTGCGTTATCACCGACTGCGGCGCCGAAGTCGGCGGAGGCATCGGCTGCGTCGGCGGGGCCCCCATGATCTCCAACTGTACGATTCGCGACTGCGTCGCCGGCGGGTTTGGCAGCGCCACAACCGGCGGCCGGGGCGGCGCCATCGGTCTGATCGGCGCGTCGGATGCAACCGTTGCCAATTGCACGATCGAAGACAACGCAGCGTATTACGACAGCCTCGGCGGCGGCCTCTACTGCTGGGAAAGCATCGCCACAATCGCTGGAACCCGTATCACCGGCAATCTCGCGCCCGGCAATCTGACCGGAGGAGGAGCCTACTGCGCCGGACGGGACGCGAATGTCACCTTCCGCAACTGTGTCTTCTCCACCAACACCGCCAGCGCCGGCGCCGGCATCTTCGCCGAGTGGAAATCGTCGTTCGGGTCGGCATCGCGCCGCACAAGCGTCACGGTCGCCAACTGCACGATCGCGCAGAATTGGCTTTCGAGCACGTCGGGGTCGCCCGCCGGTGGCATTCAGTCCAGTGGCGCCGATGTCCTTGTCAATTCGTCCATCGTCTGGAGTAACGGGGGCGCGGAAGTGACGATCGTCGATCCGGTCCTGCGGGACCCCGTCTCCTACTGCGACATCGATGGAGGCTACTTGGGCGACGGCAACATTGACGAAGATCCGCTCTTCTTCAACGATTGGAGCGAAGATTACCACCTGCAATCCCAGTACGGGCGCTACGACTCCGGCAGCGGCATCTGGGTCACCGACGGCCGCCACAGCCCATGCATTGATGCCGGCGATCCGTCCGGATCGTACGGCGAAGAGCCTCTGCCGAACGGCGAGCGAATCAACATGGGCGCCTATGGCGGGACCCGACAGGCGAGCAAGGGACGCGAGTACTTTGTCTATCACGTCGACGGGACCAGCGGCAGCGACGGAAACCGCGGCTTCAGCCGGACCTACGCCTTGCGAACCATAAAGAGAGCCGTCGACGTGGCCAAAAACGGCGACATCATCCTCGTGTGGCCGGGCGTTTACGCCCTCAGTCCCACCGAGGAAGTGATGTTCAGCAGTAAGGCGATCACCATTCAGAGCGCCGCCGATGCCGCCGTCATCACGGCAACGAAAGGTTACGCATTCACCTTCGTGGGCGCCCAGACCTCGCAATGCGTAGTGGCCAATTTCGTGATCACCGGCTGCGGCGAAGCCGCGATCTTCTGCGACGAGGGGGCCTCACCCACCCTAAGGAACCTGACGATCGTCCGCAACGACTTCGGCGTCAGAGCCTACGGCGGGGCCGACCCCGACATCGTCAGTTGCATTCTCTGGGAAAACGCCACGGGGGACCTGTTTCAATGCAAGGCGCGATACAGTTGTGTCCAGCAGGGCACCGTCGACAAGAAGGCAGGCAACATCAACAAAGATCCGTTGTTCGCCGATCCGGACAACGGCGATTTTCACCTGAAATCCAAGTATGGTCGTTACGTCGCCGAACAGGACGAGTGGGTCACCGACTCGGTGACAAGTCCTTGCATCGATACCGGCGACCCGGACGAGTATCCACGTGCCGAACGTACGCCCAACGGCGAGCGAATCAACATGGGAGCCTACGGTGGAACGCCCTACGCCAGTCTGAGCAGATGACCTCCTCGGTAGGCCAGAGGCGCGGTGACCGCGCCGCAGCACAGTACGGAAACGGTGTCAGCACAGAAACGATCTTGGCTTCGGATCATTGCGGGGTGATTGCGTCTGTCTGAGGAGTAACTCATGCACGCATCACGTGAGCTTGAGTGTGGTGGTGGGAATCTGGAGAACCGGCGTCCAGGCCGGGCAGGGGCAACGGAGAGCGGTGCCCCGTCCTGACGTCAACGTCAGGCCGGGCATTTGCTCTCCCTTGCCCAGCGACGAATGTGGTTTTTGTCGTAGCGAGTAGATCGACGGAAATCGGGAGGTACTACATATAGCGATCCGACGCCCTGCGGGCCACTACATGCAGCCATATCGAAAATTCTCGCACGTTTCTCGAAATGGCTGCGTACAATTGGAATTGTGCTTGTCAAGGGCAACAAGGGGTCTTACAATAGGTAATCGTACAGGCAGGATGGATAAACTGCCTAAAATCCGGAGGGTCGTAAGATCAGCACGAGATGGCATAACATCTCTGAAGGAGCCGGTGATGCCAGGGCATTCACGCTGGTAGAGATGATCGTGGTCATCTCCATCATTTCGGTGCTCATGGGCATTCTCGTTCCGGCGGCAAATCTGGTGAGGCGGCAGGCTCGCGCGATCCTGGGAATGCACAACCAGCGAGAGGTCAGCAACGCACTGACGCTCTACGCCATGGACAACAAGGACCGCTATCCGCAGTCGGTGGCCACCGTCGGCACAGACGACGAGTATAGCTGGTCCGACCCCACAAAATTGATCGGTAATACAAAGCGAAGTCCGCAGCTCCACCGAGCGATGAGCGCTTACCTGGGCGCCTACATCGCCGATGCGAAAACGATGTTCTGTCCCAATGCCCCTCAGCGGTACAAGTATCTTCAGGAGGCGTGGGACGCGGGCGACGACTGGGACAATCCGGACACCTCGCCCCGGACCGACCCTCTCGGGGGGACATACTGCTTCTACTGGAATTATGTCGGCTACCTCTCCGAGTCACAGACGCTGTTCCTGGGTCCAACGGGTCCGGCCAGCATGGGACGCTACAATCAACTGCTGGTCACGGACTATTTCGGCTACGATCACTGGCGCAGCCCCGGTGCGTTCGGCAGTTGCGAGAGACTCAAGGGGGCCAAGGTCGTCGAGGAGACCCAGTTGCTGTCGTCGTACTGGGCCGTCGAAGGCGATTCCGAGGAAGCCATACCGGAAGTGAAACTCCGAGCGGCTTTCACCGACGGACATGTCGAGACCTACTCCTCGTCGGACGTGGTTTCCATGAAAATCTCAACAACGCCTGAAGGTGTTCCACCCTATCCGGACGGCTCCGCCGGCGGCACGTTCTTCGTTCCCCGAAGCATCCTTCCTTGAACCACAGGTAGCGAGGCCCACGCAACTCTCCGGGCGGTAAATCTGCCTTCGCCGGCAAGCTCGCTCCAGGACAATCCTGACATAGCGACCGTCCCCCTTCTCTGACCTGATGGCGCGGATGATATCGGACTATCGTTCCCGAAGAACTGCCCCGCCTCGTCACCGACGCCGGCTACGCGATGTCGAACACCTTGGTCAGTTGCGTGATTTCGAAGACCTTAAGGATCTTCGGGTCGAGGTTGAACAACTGAAGATGACCTCCGTGGTCGATCACCCGCTTGTGCACCTTCACCAGCAATCCGAGGAAGGCCGAGGACATGAACCGGACGTTCTCGAAATTCAGGACGAGCTTCTTGTTCAGATTTTCCTTGATGACCGGACGCAGGGCCTGTTCGAGCTTCTTGATCTGCTGCTCGTCGAGAATGTTCTCATCCGCGAAGGTCACGATGCTGACCTCCGTCCCGTATTCAGTTTTGATCTTCGGTTCTTTGAATTCCATGAGTGCCTCTGTCATGATTCTCCATTCTCCGGGAGCGGACGAAATCGTGCACGCTCCTCGCGACGATATGAGGCTGCATTGTAGTCGTCGCAGACCGCCTTCGCGACAAAAAAACCGCAGAAACTCACAGGCCGGCCCCGGCGGGTCTCCCTTACGCCGGGTTCGACTGCGCCAGGGCGCCGAGGATGGCGACCCCGTTGAACATCGCATGCATGAAGACGGATCGGAACAGCGATCCACTCTTCTCGTAGGCGTAGCCGAGTCCTATCGACAACACGAACAGCGCCGGCCAGTGCGGCGTGTCCGCGTGCACGACGCAAAACAGCACCGACGTCACTACGATGGCTGGCCAGGGTTTGGCCAGGTACGAGCGGAGCACCGTCTGGAAAAGGCCCCGGAAGATCATTTCCTCGACCAGAGGAGCCACCACCACCGCCAGGAAAGCCAGCAGCACCGACAGGGTGACGCTTCCATACTCGGTCATCTGCCGGAGGGCCTCGTGCTTGGGCATCTCGAAGTCCCGGCCCGAAGACCACTGGCTGATCGACTGGCCGATCTGCTCGGTCGCCACGATCGCCGCCAGCACCAGCGGCCAGACCGCCAGCAAATAAAGAAAGGCCGCCCCCAGGTCCCGCGGGACCGTGCCAAGCCTCAGGCCGAACCCTCTCAACCCTCGTGCGAAGTGATGCGACGCCAGCGGGACAATCACGCCGAACGCAATCGCCAGGGCGACGACACACAACACAATCGCGTCCTGAAAGGCCTTCTGCTGCCCCTCGACGGGACGGATGAATGAGTCGATCAGCGACTGCACCACAACGATGCCCACCAGCCAGAGGAAGAAGGGAATGAACGGCACATGGGGCAGCATGTCGTTGCGGCGCGGCAGCGAGTGAACCAACGATCGCCGTCCCAACGACGTCCGGACCAGCCACGTCGCGAAGACGCCGATGCCGATCAGGGCGAAAACGTGGTCGATGGTGAACGATTCGGTCAGTTGTCTGAAAGCGTCGAGAGCCGTCATGGACCTCCGTTTTCGCCGAACATCCCAAGCGGACCCCAAGAGGGTTGAAAACCGTACGCTGTTGCACTACACTACGCCGACGGGGTCGGGTCGGGCCAAGTATGGCAAAGCCGGCCTGCCTAATCAAGGAAAACAGACCATGGACATATTTCGGATTGAGGGACCGGTCCGTCTTTCCGGTCAGGTCACCGTCAACGGTTCGAAGAACGCGGCGTTGCCGATCATGGCGGCGGCCATTCTCGCGGAGGGGCAATCGTCGCTGGCAGGTGTTCCCAGGCTGTCGGATGTGCGGCTGTTCGCAGATCTGCTGCAAACGCTGGGATGCCGGGTCGAGTCCGCCCCAGGCGGACCGGGACCCATGCGGATCGACGCCAGCGTGATCAGCAACCCGGTGGGTGACTACGAGATCGTTCGCAAGATGCGCGCCAGCATCTGCATTCTGGGCCCGCTGCTGGCGCGGTGCGGCCGGGCCGAGGTCTCGATGCCCGGCGGCTGCGCTATCGGCGACCGCCCGATCAATCTGCACGTGCGAGGGTTGCGCGAGCTCGGCGCCGAGATCTGCCTCAAGAACGGCTATGTCATCGCCGAAGCTCCTCGCGGCCTGCGCGGCGCCAGCATCTTCCTCGGCGGCTCGTTCGGCTCGACCGTTTTGGGGACCGCGAACGTGATGATGGCCGCGACCCTGGCCAAGGGGCGCACCGTCATCGAGTCGGCCGCCTGCGAGCCGGAGATCAGCGACCTGGCCAATTGCCTCAATGCGATGGGCGCCCGGATCAGCGGAATCGGGTCGCCGCGACTCGTCATAGAGGGCGTGTCGCATCTGCATCCCGTCCAGTACGAGGTCATTCCCGACCGCATCGAGGCCGGGACATTCATGGTGGCGGCCGCCATCACGCGAGGCGAGCTGAAGCTCGTCAACTGTCAACTCGACGACATGATGGCGGTCGTGGACAAACTCCGCAACGTGGGTGTCACGGTCGAGCCGACGGCCGATGGCTGCGTGGTGGCCGGAACCGACCATCTCCATCCCACCGACGTGACAACGCAGCCGTACCCCGGCTTTCCGACGGACCTCCAGGCGCAGCTCATGGCGCTGCTGGCGCTGGCCGAGGGCAACAGCGTGGTCATCGAGAAGATCTTCCCCGACCGTTTCATGCACGTGGCGGAACTGAACCGCATGGCGGCGGATCTACGCAAGGAGGGTCCGGCGGTCATCGTCGCGGGCGTCAAGAATCTGGTCGCGGCGCCGGTGATGGCGTCCGACTTGCGGGCCTCGGCGGCCCTGGTCCTGGCGGGCCTGGCCGCGGAAGGCACAACCATCATCAACCGTGTCTACCATATCGACCGGGGCTACGAGCGCATCGAAGAGCGGCTCAATCCGCTCGGCGCGCAGATCTTCCGCGAGGACGCTCCGGCCCCGTAACGATGAAACGTGGGGTCCCGTAGGATGGGCTTCAGCCCATGCCGTATGGGCCGCATAGGCTGAAGCCCATCCTACAAGGCTGCCACCCAGTTGAGAGAGTCTGAATGCGTAAGCGATTTAGATCCATCAAGTCCATCATCGTGATCGGCCTGGTGGTTGTCGTCGGCGGAGCGCTCGGCATCAACTTCTTCGCCGACAGCGCCGTGCGGATGGCGATCGACAAGGCCGGCACCAAGGCCCTCAAGGTCCCGGTGGACGTCGAGAAGGCCCGACTGTCGATCTTTGCAGGGACTCTGGGGCTGGAGACCCTCACGGTGAGCAACCCGCCCGGCTACAGTCAGACGACGCTGCTCGACCTGAGCCAGGGTTCCATCGAGGTCGACACGAGGTCGCTGCTGAGCGACGAGGTGCTCATCAGAGACATCCGGCTCGACGGCATGACGGTCTTCGTCGAGCAGAAGGGCCTCGACAACAACCTGCACGAGGTCATCGAGGCACTGGAGCGTGACCGACAGCCCTCGGGTAGAAAGCTGGTGGTCGATCATCTGGAAATCACGAACATCACGGTGCTCGTCAAGCTGCTGCCGATCCCAGGTCAGGCCGACACCGTGACGTTCAAGCTCGGCACGATCGAGATGACCGATCTCGGCCGCCACGAGCGGATGGATGTCGCGATGCTCGCCACCAAGGTCCTGCTGGCGGTGGCGATGGGCATCGCCAAGCAAGGGGGCGACGTGCTGCCCAAGGAGATGATCTCCGGCCTGAGCAACGTGCTGGACAAGGCCATCGACATCGGCCGGATCATCTTCGGAAACGGCAAGAACAGCGCCGAGGAGATTGGACGCGGAATCACCGAGGGCCTCAAAGACATCGTCAAACCGAAGTAGGGGCGATCCGCCTCTGGTCCGCCAGAGGCGGATCGCCCTTGCCGGCGGTACCAATGAAATCGGTGTGCGGTGCACACCCTACGGGAGCGCTGCCATGCAGAAGCGAATCATTGCCGCATCGATCGTGTGTATGCTGTGTATCGAAACCTCATTCGCCCAGAAGACGCCGACGGGCAATCCGAGCGACTTCAAGATCAAGACCTGCCTGCATTCGGTCAGTTACGCCGGCGTGTGGCGCGGGCAAGCCAAGCTGACGGTTGACGAGTTTCTTGTGAAGGCCAAGGAGCTGGGCTACGACGGCGTGATGCTGATGGCCAAGCGTCCGCACGTTTCGCCGCTGGACTACGACGATGCGGCACGCAAGGCGTTGCGACGCCGGATCGAAGGACTGGGCCTCGAGCTGGTCTGCCTGGCCGGCTACACCGACTTCACCGCCGGCAGCGACAAGCTGGGCATACCGAACGTCGAGATCCAGGCCGCGTACGTCGGCGAGCTGGCCAAGCTCGCCCGCGACCTCGGCACCGACGTGGTCCGCATCTTCACCGGCTACGAGCGACCCGACATCCCGTACGACAAGCAGTATGCGACGGTCGTCGAAGGCCTGCGCCTGGCGGGCAAGGAAGCCGCCAAGTACGGGATCACCCTGGCGGTCCAGAACCACCACGACATCGGCGCGCACCACGACACCATGTTCTGGCTGCTCAACGAGGTGAACCTGCCCAACGTCAAGGCCGCCTACGACCCGTGGACGCCCACGCTCCAGGGCCT
>Ga0068714_10004679_pt1 | contig 15114 bp, 8 predicted proteins | sample MTBNYHSulfiMetaG_FD_62988 | JGI IMG/M metagenome (GOLD analysis project Ga0068714, IMG submission 62988) | Enrichment culture microbial communities from rom New York Harbor, USA that are MTBE-degrading - MTBE-NYH (New York Harbor Sulfidogenic)... | ecosystem: Environmental > Aquatic > Marine >... | reverse complement strand
CAGCCTCCCGTACCTGCCCGGGGTCGAGAGCCGCCTCGCAGGGCCCGACTCGCGGGACGGCGCACTGGGGCGGGCAGTGAACACCCTGGTCGACACCCTGGTCCACTGATCCCGCCGGGCGGAGCACGCCGGGGGATCACGCCGGCGCCCTCTGCAGCCCACCCCCCCGCCTTGCTTCTTGCGGATCCTCGCGAGTATTCGAGAGCACAGATTGTTTAAAACGGAATTTTGATTTAGGATTGAGGAAATTTCGTTCCCCACGCGCGAATCAGGAGGAATAGCATGGGCAACTACGTCAACGAGGTTCTGGAAACGCTGACCAGGCGATATCCCTGGGAGAAGGAGTTTTTGCAGGCCGCCCGGGAGGTGCTCGGGTCGCTGGACATGGTCGTGGAGCGCGATCCCAGGTACCGGCGCGCGGCGATCCTGGAACGCCTGGTCGAGCCGGAGCGCACGGTCATGTTCCGGGTGCCCTGGCAGGACGATCGCGGCGACTACCATGTGAACCGGGGCTACCGGGTCGAGTTCAACAGCGCCATCGGCCCGTACAAGGGGGGAATTCGCTTCCACCCGTCGGTGACCTTGAGCATCCTCAAGTTCCTGGGCTTCGAGCAGGTCTTCAAGAACAGCCTGACGGGCCTGGCAATGGGCGGCGGCAAGGGCGGGAGCGATTTCGACCCCAAGGGCAAGAGCGACGACGAGGTCATGCGCTTCTGCCAGAGCTTCATGAACGAGCTGTTCCGGCACATCGGCGCACAGACGGACGTGCCCGCCGGGGACATCGGCGTCGGCGGTCGCGAGGTGGGTTACATGTTCGGCCAGTACAAGCGCCTGCGAAACATCTTCGAAGGGGTCTTCACCGGGAAAGGCCTCAACTGGGGCGGGAGCCTGGTCAGGCCGGAGGCCACCGGCTACGGGAACGTCTACTTCGCCCAGGAGATGCTCAGGACCCGGGACATGTCCTTCGAGGGCAAGCGGGTGGCCGTGTCCGGTTCCGGCAACGTCGCCCAGTACACGGTCCAGAAGCTCAATCAGCTCGGCGCCCGGGTGGTCACCCTCTCGGATTCCAACGGCAGCATCGTGGACGAGGACGGCATAAACGAGGAGAAGTGGGGTTTCGTGATGGAGCTCAAGACCATCCGCCGCGGCCGCATCAAGGAGTATGCCGACAAGTACAAGGGCGCCAGGTACGTGGAGGGCAAGCGGCCCTGGGGCCTGACCAAGGCGGACATCGCCCTGCCTTCGGCCACCCAGAACGAAGTCGACCTCGAGGATGCCAAGGCGCTGGTGGAGAAGGGCTGCGTCTGCGTGTCCGAAGGGGCGAACATGCCCACCACCCTGGAGGCCACCGAGTACCTGATCGGGCAGAAGGTGATGTTCGGGCCGGGCAAGGCCGCCAACGCAGGCGGAGTGGCCTGCTCCGGCCTGGAGATGGCCCAGAACGCCATGCACTTGAGCTGGCCGCGCGAAGAGGTGGACGCCAAGCTGCACCAGATCATGATCAACATCCATGCCGGCTGCAAGGCCGCCGCCGAGGAGTTCGGCACCCCGGGCAACTACGTCAACGGGGCCAACATCGCCGGCTTCCGCAAGGTGGCCGACGCCATGATCGACCAGGGGCTGGTGTAGGCCGCGGGGGGGGAAGCCGCCGAGCCGCCACGGGACAGGGCGCCGGCCAGGGGGGAGGGCGAGGCCCGGCTACAGCGGCTTGCCGAGGCTTGGCTCGGCGGCTTCTTTCGTACTATCCTAGCGTGCGATGACAGTACGTTACAAACAGCGGCTGTCGGAGCTCGTCGCCCAGTACAAGACCGACAACGACATCTACCACGACCTCATGCAGTTCCGGGTCCGGGAGATCCTGTTGGTGGCCACGATCTACGACGCCTATATCCTGGAGGAAGAGGACAAGCTCACCGAGAAGATCTTCGGCGAGTACCACCAGCTCAATCTTTCCACCGCTCCCCGGATCACCAGCGTCTCCTTCGGCGAGGAAGCTCTCGAGATCCTCAAGCGGCGCAGCTTCGACATGGTCATCCTGACCATGCGCATCGACGAGATCAGCCCCCTGGAGCTTTCCCGGAAGATCCGCGAGGTCAACGGCACGATCCCGATCCTGCTGCTGCTAAACGACAACACGGAGATCGCGCTCGTCGCCGAGAAGAAGGACCGGCTGAAGTACCTGGACAAGATCTTCGTCTGGAACGGAGACTCCAAGATCTTCCTGGCCATGATCAAGTACATCGAAGACAAGATCAACGCGGTCAAGGACACGAAGATCGGCTCGGTGCGGGTGATCCTGGTGGTGGAGGACTCGATCCGCTACTACTCCCGCTATCTTCCGATCCTGTACTCCGAGATCATGAAGCAGACCCAGCGCATCATCAGCGACGAGCACCTGAACGAGATCAAGAAGCTGCTGCGGATGCGGGCCCGGCCCAAGGTGCTGATGGCCGAAAGCTACGAAGAGGCGCTGCACATCGTCGAAGAGTACAAGGACTACCTGCTGTGCATGATCACGGACATGAGGTTCCCGAAGGGCGGGGTCCGCAGGGAGCTGGCGGGGGTCGACCTGATTCGCGAGGTTCGCGGCCTGCTGCCGGACCTTCCGATTCTCGTCCAGTCCGCCGAGCCGGAGAACGCCGATCGGGCCCGGACGCTGGGGGTGAGCTACCTGGACAAGGGCTCGGAGAACCTGTCCAGGGACCTGACCGAGTTCATCTTCTCGTACCTGGGCTTCGGGGATTTCGTGTTCCGAGACGGCAGCGGCGAGCCGATTGCCCGGGCCCGGAGCATGGAGGAATTCAAGCGCCTCCTGGAGACCGTACCCGACGAAAGCCTGGTCTTCCACGCCAACCGCAATCACTTCTCCGGCTGGCTCATGGCCCGGGGAGAAATCCAGATCGCCAAAAACCTCCAGCCGGTCAAGGTGAGCGACTTCCCGACCACCGCAGGTCTCCGGGAGCACCTGATCAGCGTTCACAGGGAGGTCCAGGAGAACAAGACCCGCGGACGAATCATCCCCTTCGACAGCGCGCTGCTCGACCCGTCGTTCCTTGACGCGGAGCATCACGTCCTGCGCATGGCCGAGGGCTCCCTGGGGGGCAAGGGCCGGGGAATGGCTTTCCTGCACATGCTCATCAACACCTGCCGGCTCAACTCGATGATCTCGGGAGTCAACATCCGCATACCCCGGACCGTCGTGATCGGTACGGAGGAATACGACGGCTTCGTCGAGCGAAACGCCCTGGCGGAGCTGTTCGCTCCGGAGGTCCCCTACGATCTCGTGAAACGCCGCTTTCGCGATGGGGACCTCTCCGACGAGCTCAAGGCGAAGCTGGTGGAGTATCTCGAGCAGACCACAGGACCGCTTTCGGTGCGCTCCTCCGGTATGTTCGAGGACTCGATCTCCCAGCCCTTCTCCGGGATCTACGACACCTTCCTCCTGCCCAACAACCACCGCAACTTCGCCGTGCGACTGCAGCAGCTGGAGGAAGCTATCAAGCTGGTCTACGCCTCGATTCTGTCGGAGTCGGCCAGGGCCTACTTCGGGGCCATCAGCTACAAGACCGCCGAAGAAAAGATGGCGGTCCTGATCCAGGAGGTCGTGGGCTCCAGGCGGGGAGACTATTTCTTTCCCCACATCTCGGGGGTGGCTCAGTCCTACAACTACTATCCCGTGGCCTATCTGAAGCCCGAGGACGGCATCGCCGTGGTGGCCATGGGTCTGGGCAAGTACGTGATCGACGGGGAGAAGGCCCATCGCTTCTGTCCCCACTACCCCAAGATCGATTTCCTGACTCCGGAAGACCAGCTGCAGTATTCTCAGGACAGCCTCTACGCGGTCAACATGCTGGAGAGCCACGTCAACCTGATCGAGGGGGACGACGCCACTCTGGCCCGCCTGTCGATCAACGACATTCCGGACGACGGGACTCTGCAGGCCTGCGTCTCGGTCTGGGACTACGGGAACAACCGGCTGCAGCCGGGCGGGGATCTCCACGGGCCTCGAGTGGTCAACTTCGCCTACATTCTGAAGTACCGGACCTTCCCCCTGGCCGAGGTCCTGGAGACGGTCCTCGACATCGTCAAAGGGGCCATGGGCACTCCCGTCGAGATCGAGTTCGCCGTGGAGATGCGCCCCGGAAACACCCCGAGCTTCTACGTTCTCCAGATCAAGCCCCTGCTCGGCGACCTGGAAGACTACAACCTGGACCTGAGTGAGATCCGCAAGGATGACCTCCTGCTGTACACCGAACGCGCCATGGGCAACGGCAAGGTGTCGGACCTCTTCGACCTCGTGTACGTGGACCCGCAGAGCTTCGACAAGTCCAGGACCTCGGAGATGACCGAAGAGCTCGGGGGGCTCAACGCCGGGCTGGTAGCCGAAGAGCGCCGCTACGTGCTGATCGGACCGGGTCGCTGGGGCAGCCGGGACCCCTGGCTGGGAATCCCGGTGGGCTGGAACCACATCTCCGGGGCCAGGGTCATAGTCGAGGTGGAGCTGCCGGATTTCAAGGTCGATCCTTCCCTGGGCTCGCACTTCTTTCACAATGTCACGTCCATGAACATCGGCTACTTCGACATACCCTACGGCTCGGCGACGGGCTTTCTCGACTGGGATTGGCTGCGGGCTCAGCCACCGGTGGCCCGCACCGAGCACCTGGTGCACGTGCGCTTCGACCGCCCGCTGGTGGCCAAGATGGACGGCCGCAGGCGCACCTCGGTCCTGTTCAAGCCTGCCGGCGGGCAGCCGCGCCCGGGGCCGCGCCGGGAGCCGGAGCAGCGGTGAGACTGGCCAACAGGATCTTCATCAGCTTCTTCGGGATCATCCTGCTGTCCGTGGCCGTGAGCACGATCATCGGCGCCGTTCTGATTTCCGACGCGGTGCGCTCGGAGGCGATGGCCCGGGTCGAGCTCGGCCTCAAGGACGCCCGGTCCGAGATCCAGGCCACGCTCGACTCTCTGTCGGTTTCCGCCCGGATCTACGCCCAGGGGCTGGAGAGCGAGCTCGAGGCGCCGGAGTCGCCGGACTTCGTTTCGCTTCACCCCGGTGAGCTCCCCGGGTTTCTCCGCGATCACGGGCTGCAGGGTGCCCCGGCACAGACGGGGTTCCTGCTGCTCGCTCCCGGCGAGCTGCAGCAGCTGGGCTACGGGGCGAGGCCCGACCAGCTCCGCGGCGCCTGCGCCGACGGCAGCCTGCTGTGCCAGTTCGCAACGGCCACCGGAAGGCGGGGAACCGCGATGGCGGTCCAGGTGCTCAGCGGCAACGAGGCCCTGGTCAGGGGCCTGCAGGAGAGCCTGTTCGGAACGCAGGCCTATGCCGGCAAACCCTTCGGAACGGTCACGGTCTTCTGCCGGGACGTGCGCGTGGCCACGACCGTGGTCGGGCCGGAAGGGGAGCTGGCCATCGGCACGAGGGTCTCCGAAGAAGTCCGGGAAAAGGTGCTGGAGCGGGGCGAGACCTGGCTGCGGAGGGCCTTCGTGGTGGACTCCTGGTACCTGTCCGCGTACGAGCCTCTGCGGAACCCTGCCGGGAGGAACATCGGCATTCTCTACGTCGGGGTGCTGGAGCGCAAGTACACGGACCTGCGCAACCGCGCCATGGGTTTTCTGTCCGCCCTGATCGTGCCGATGCTCGGCATGGCCCTGCTCGTGGTCTTCCTCGTCGCCCGGGGCCTGGTTCGGCCCCTGTCCCGCATGGTCCAAACGGCGGACAGGGTCGGGAAAGGGGAGTTCGACTCCCCGGTGGGCCCGGCGGCGGGGGACCGGGAGATCCGGATGCTCACCGAGGCGTTCCACCGGATGCAGCAGGCCCTGAAGGAGCGGGAGCGCAGGCTCAAGGAGCGGGCCCGGGAGCTGGACGAGGCCAACCGGGACTACCAGGAGCTGCTGAGCTTCGTGACCCACGAGCTCAACAACTCCATCGGCTCCCTGCTTCTCAACCTGTCGCTCCTGGCCGAAGACGCCGGCCAGCGGATGGATCCGGATTCCCGTTCCCTGGTCAACCAGGTGCTGCGGGACGTGGAACGCTTCCGGGACATGGTGCGCAACTACCTCAACCTCTCCCGGCTGGAGAAGGGTACACTGCGCTACCGCCCGGAGAGCTTCGACCTGCGCCGCCGGGTCCTCCAGCCGGTGCTCGACCGGCTGCAGCGCTGGATCGACCATCGGGGCTTCGAGGTGCTCTGGGAGTGGCCCGGGGAGGTCGTGGTGTACGGGGATCCGGACCTCCTGGACATCGTGTACAGCAACTTCCTGGTCAACGCCCTCAAGTACGGCCGGGAGTGGATTCGCTTTACCGCCCGGCGCGAGGAGTCCTCCTGGGTGCTCGGGGTCGGCAACGGGGGAGAGCCGATACCCGGGGAGAAGATCCCGCTGTTGTTCCGCAAGTTCTCGCGCCTGGTCCGCTCGGACGACGGGGCGGGGCTGGGGCTGTATCTGGTCCGCCGCATCCTCGAGCGCCACGAGGGGGAGGTCTGGTGTGAGTCCGGGGAGGAGCGCGGCACGTTCTTCTACGCGAGGGTTCCGCTGCAGGGCCCTGCGGTCACGGCTCGGGGCTGACGCAGGCGCTCCAGACGATGGCCGCCGTGACCATGAACAGCAGGCGTTCCAGCTGCACGAGCTTGGGGTCCAGCACGGCCTCGCCGAAGTAGGGGGCAATGTCGGTGCCCGAGACCTCCATCGGGCCGTTCTCCAGGAGCTCCACGGCCAGGGCGGCGTAGAGCTTCCGGTTGCGCTGAGGAAGCCGCGCCAGCAGCTCCTCGAGGAGAGCCTTCGGTATGCGCGGGGCGGCGCAGGCGGCTATGGTGTCCTGGAGCATCGAGATCCCGGCGCCGGCCCCTTCGAGGTAGGCCGAGTATCTCGGGTAGAACCACTCCCCCATCCCCAGGATGCCTGCCAGCGACAGGATGATCTCGTCCCGCAGATATGGCTGGCTCCTGTGGGACAGGCGTCCCAGGAGCAGCGGCACCGCCTGCGGCTCCCGGAGGATTTCCAGGGCCGAGGCTCCGTGGATCAGGAGGCGCGGATTGGGAGTGTCCCGCAGCAGGGATATCATCCTGGGGATGCTTTCCCTGTCTCCCAGGCGAGCCAGGGATACCATGCTCTTGCCGGCCAGGAAGAAGTCCGGGGACCGGAGCGCCCGCCGCAGCACCGGCACCGCCTGCACCACCCCGCGTTTGCCCAGGATGTCCGCCGCCAGGTATGCGGTGGTGTAGGGGTGGTTCTTGACTTCCGAAATCAGGGTCTGCACCGCCTGCTCGTCCAGGGGCAGCTGCTGCAGGGTCTGCAGGGCTTCGGCCCGGATCGTGAAACGGGGACTGCGGAGGCGCGAGAGGATGTCCTGCAGCGGCAGCTCCGAGTGGCTGTCCGCGAGGGCCCGGATCGTATCCTTCTCTTCCGACACGGTGCGGGTCCTCTCCAGGCGGTTGAGCAGGCTGATGGCCCGGAGGTCCCGGGGGGAGAAGATGGCCGCCAGGGCGTCGAGGGTGGGGACGCTGCTGAGGTTCTCCAGCCCGGCAAGCAGAAAGACCAGGACCACCATTCCCGCGGCGAGCACCCCGAAGTAGATCCGGAAAGCCGCGGGCTCGCCCAGGTTCGGCAGCGAGCCCAGCCACTGCAGGGCGCTGCCGCCCAGCAGCGAACCGGCGGCTCCCGCAGCCCCCAGGGCCAGGTAGAAGATCACTCCCAGGTTCAGGCGTTCCTCCGGCTTGATCGCCGACAGCAGGTAGGTCTGTCCGGCATTGAAGACCCCGAATTGTCCCATGCTGTGAAAGAAGAAGACCGCTCCGGCGAACGCCCATACGCCGAGCTGCGAGGCCAGAGGCGGGGACACCGCAAGGGGGACCAGGACCAGGGTCAGGATCCCGGAAAACAGGAGGTACAGCGGCTTGGCACCCAGGCGGTCGATCATGAATCCGCTGATCAGCGCCATGAGCACCGCCCCGCCGCTGCCGAAGACCGTGAAGAACAGCACGAGGTTGTCCGGCTGCTGATACAGCTTCTTGAAGTACACGACCAGGAACGGCGACACCATGAAGATGGCCAGGTTGGAGAGGAAGAACAGGACGATGAAACGCCGGAACGCGCGCTGCCGGAAGGCCTCCCCGAGGGCTTTCCAGAAGGTCCGGGAGGCGGCCCGGGCGGCTTCCTCCGGCTCGGGAAAGCGGAACACGAGCGTGGCGCCCAGGAGCCCCAGGGCGATGCCTGCGACGATGAACAGGGAGTATCGGAACAGGGGGGCGTCCCGCCCGAGGAACATGGCCATGAATACGCCCAGGCCCACGTTGACCGTGTGCTGAACCGTCTGCAGTCTCGCCAGGAAGGCCCCGCGATCCTTTCCCGCCGCAACCGCGCCGAGGATGGGGTTGTAGCCGGCCATGGCCACCCCGCGGGCGCTGTTGAAGCCCAGGACGCTCACGATGAGCAGGGCGAAAGCGACTGCCGGGAGCCCGCGCAAGGCAAACACCGGAGCGAGAAGGATGGGGAGCATGCACAGGTAGCGAATCGTCCAGAAGCGGCCCATCAGCCGCACCATGCCCCACCGGGACGCCAGCATGCGGCCGGGAAACATGAACAGGTACGCCGTGTAGATGAACGAGGACAGCAGCCCGATCATGAAGCTGCCCGCGCCCAGCTTGAGCGCGAAGAGGGAGACCAGGTTGCCGCTCAGGAGCGTGAACGCCATCACGTTGAGAATGGCAAACAGAACGAACACTCTCCGGGCTCGGTGCAGCCCCCCTGGGGTCAGGCCGGCGGTCCTCATGCTACGGGCATCCTAATACGGGGGATTGACGGCGCGCAAGCCGAGTGCGGGCGCCGAGTGCGGATGCCGGGCGCGGGGGGCAGGGAGGATCCGCGGCGATCCCTCACGGGAAGCTCGAGGCAAGCTCTTCGAGCAGCCCGGCCATGCGGTCCCGGTCCAGGGCGGGGCTGTTGCCCCGGATGATGCCCTTCACGACCTGCAGACCCTCGGTGCGGATGCTTTTCCAGAGCGCCTCGGCGTCCTGGCCCGCCGGCACCGGGAGAATCGCCTCCCCCGAAGCCTCGATGACCCCGACCCCTTCGCTCTTGAAGCGCTGCAGCTCCGGGGGAGTGCGGTAGTCGGGGTTTCGCAGCAGGACCGTGAGGCGGTACTCGGAGGGGGCGCCTGCCTTGCCGGCGCCCCCTTCCCCCGAGCGGGCACGGACGAGTACCAGGTTGACCGTGTTGCGCCCCGGGTCCCGGGTCTTCCACAGCTCGATCAGGCGCCACCCTGCATCCCGGAGTGCGTCGGCGCTCGGGGAGGAGAGGCGGAACGAGGACAGGGGGTAGCGCAAGCCCTCGACGGTACAGCCTCCGATCTCCGCGGTCAGCGGCGGCAGCCCGCGAGCGTCCATGACCGGGAGGTGCAGGCCTCGAAACACCTGGAAGTGGAGGTGGTCGAGGATCGAGCTGCCTGCCCACTCCACGTCGCTGTTGGAGCACACGGTGTACCCTGGCGCCTGGTCGAGAAACCCCAGCATGTCCGGCAGGGTCCTGCGGTCGATGCTTTGCGGAACGTGCTCGTTCAGGATGAGCACGAAGTGGTACGGAAACAGCGGGAAGGGGGTGAGCTGGACGAAGAAGCGCCGCTTCCGCCCGCCCAGGGCGAACTCGTAGACCCTCAAGGACTCCTTGCCGGGACGGCCGATGTTGCTCTTGCACAGAAGGCAGGCCCGGGCGCTGCCGGGGGAATCCCGGTCCGCCTGCTCTCCGGTCCGGAGCGGCGGGGCGGCGGGCTGGTAGCGGGAACGGGCAAAGTTGACCTGGATCCGGAAGCTCAAGCTCGTCTCGGGGTCCTGCCAGCTGAGCCGCTCCACCTCCTCGAGCTTCTCCCGGGTCAGATAGCCCGCGGCCAGCTCGAACTCGAACAGCTGCTCCATCGCGGCGGGAAGGCCCTGCCGGCGGTGGACCGCTTCCAGGCGCCGCTGGATGTCCGCCTGAGGGGTGTCCGGCGGCAGGGAGCCGAACGGAAGGGCGCTGCCCATCGCCGTGCCTACAGGTTCTCCGTGCTTCGGGCCAGCTCCCGGGAGTGGGCGTACAGCTCCTCCAGCGTAAGCCTCTTGAGGTACACGAAGCCCCGGGTGGCCCGCATCAGGGCGCTGTCGTGCTCGTAGAAGTGCTCACGGCCGAGGCAGGTCTTGAGCATCTGGTACTGGTCGACCTGGATCTTCTGCGCCAGCTCGGAGAAGGGGCCGTCGTGCTCGTAGCTCGGGAAGGAGGCCTCCTTCTGCGAGATGAAGGTGTTCATGAAGGCGCTCTGCTGCAGGGAGAACATGTTCAGCGAGACCGGCACGAACAGGTCCGCCTCGCTGGGGTGGAAGCGGTACCAGACGTTGCGGTAGCCGAGCACGACCAGGTCGGAGCGCCCGCTGTCCTGCTCGTAGCGCCGGAGCGCTGCAGTCATGGCCTGCAGGACCTTGTAGTGCGTGTCCGGTCCGCTGGCCTCCGGATCCAGGGCCAGGGTCACCACGTCCGGCTTCGTTTCCCGGAGCAGCTGCAGCACCGGCAGGACGTCCCGGTCGACCGTGGGCTCCTCGGTAAAGATCTCGCCCTTGTAGAATCCCAGCCGCAGATGCCGCACGCTCTCGGAGCTCCAGCCGAAGTAGCCCCACAGGCAATCGGCTTCCCACTCCCGGCACATGCCTTTGAGCCTCTGGATGTGATCGAGATCCTTTTTCCCCGGGTACTGGGTCTCGAAGTAGTTGATGAGCTCCTGGATCCGGTCCTTGAGGGTCTCCAGGTCCCGTTCGTCGTAGACCTCCACCAGGTTGCGGTACAACCGGCGCATCTCCCCATGGTCCTGCATGGAGCGGGAGTCTGCGGCCACCCCGTCCAGGTACTGCCACACGTCTCTGTTGCGGAACACGGCGTTGCCGGGGTCGAAGTAGTCTTCCGCGGCCAGGGGCTTGAATGCCTCCGAGTCGATGAAGCGCCTGAGCTTCTGGAACTGCGAAAGCATGTAGCGGTTGGTGACAGCGGTGAAGCCGCTGGTCAGTGTGCAGAAGAAGTGCCGGGTGCTGTGGTCGCGAATGTGCCGGACGATGAAGGGCATGTAGCCGAGCATGAGATCGTCATGGTGGGGCTCCGTGTGCACGAATACCGCATCGGAAAACAGCTGGATCCCGGCCTCGATCTTGTCCCTGAGCCGCCCGGCGATCCGGCTGGTCAGGCTTTCGGGCTTTTCCCTGGTCTTGGACAGCAGCAGGGCCCCGTCCAGGTCGCCTCGGAAGTCCTCCAGAGTCAGCGACTCGATGCGTCTCCTGAGCTTGAGGGACAGATCGATGACGATCTTCTCGATCTGCTCCTCCGACAGCCGGTCGGAAGCCTGGAGGCGGGCGCGACAGCGGGCGTCCAGGCCCTTGGCGGCGCCCTGGGTGAGGTACAGGCGGGCTCGGGGCAGCTTGTGCAGCGCGGTGGCGGGGTAGCGGGGGTGCGGCTCCTGCTGAACGGCGTCGGCCACGACCGAGGCCTTGGCCTCGCCCGCCGCGATGATGATGGCGGTGCACTCGGGGTTGTAGGTAATGGTGGCCAGGCCGATCGTGATGACCAGGCGCCTGCGGGCGATCTCGATGCCCCCCAGGTCCCCCGCCGCGGCAGCCTGGGTCTCGTAGTTGATTTCCGCCAGCCGGGTGGTGGAGAAGTGGTCCGACCCCCGGACGTTGAAGCCGATGTGGCCGTCGGGCCCGATCCCGCCGAGAAAAAAGCCCAGCCCGCCGAGGCCGCGGATCCGGCTTTCGTATTCCGTGCACCAGGCGTCGATCTGCTCGATCACGTGTTTCTGGAGGGCCTCGGTCCGGTCGGTCGCGGTCCGGTAGCGCAGGGAAAGATCCACCCGGTCCTCTAACCACACGTCTTCCAGGCGCTTGCCCGGAGGCAGGCCGATGGTGCTGCAGTCGATCAACATGGCCCGCCCCGGATCCATCCCGAACCCGTCGATGTAGAACCGCTGGACGTAGTAGTGGAAGCTGTTGTGGTGCAGGGGATTGATGGGGTAGAACTCGTCGATCTGCACGAAGTGCAGGCCCCGCAGCTGCGGCGTGCGCCCCGGGTCGAGCCCCCAGCCCTCCACCTCTTCCCGCACAGCTTTGCCGTCCCAGCCCCGCACCAGGCGTCTCACTTCCTTGATGAAGTATTCCGGACTCTTGCCGGTGGGCAGGGACACGACGCCCTCCGGATTGTCCTGCGCCCACTCGAGAAAACGAAGGGCCGCGTACGTGCCCAGGGCCGGGAAGGAGGGTACCACGATGACTCCGATCTTCTCCCGGGGCTCGTAAGAGAGCTGCTGTCCGGATTCGGTGAGGGCGCGGGCCTCGACGTTCGAGGGCATTGGATCTTCCTCCGCGGCACGCTTTTCTGGCAGTGTAGCCCGAGGCGGTCGACTCGGACAAGACGTCGCCTCGACTCACGGGGCGCCCTCGGCTGTCGTCCTTCGGCGCGTTGACTCGCCCGGCACCCGGAGCCTACACTCTTCCATCATGCGTACACTGATCACGGGGGCGCGGGTGATCACCCCGGCGGAGGAGTACTCCCCGGGGGAGATCCTGATCGAGGGCGAGAAGATCCTGTCGGTGGGCCCGGCCGGCGCGGCCGCTTCGACCGGGTCCGGCCCGTCTGCGGCCGATCGGGTCCTGGAGGTTCCCGGCATGATCGCGGCGCCGGGTTTCCTGGACGTGCACGTACAGGGCGCCGGGGGAAGCGACGTGCTCGACGCCGAGGCTGCGGCGATGGAGCGCATCTCCGCGACCTGCGCCCGCTTCGGGGTCACAGGCTTCCTGGCCACAACGGTGTACCGGCCCGGAAAGGACAACCGCCATCTGGCGGTGGCCGCCGCTGCCTGCGGGCGCAAGCTGCCGGGGGCCGACTGCCTGGGACTGCACCTGGAGGGGCCGTTCATCGCCGAGGGCAAGCGGGGCATGATCCAGCCGGACTGCCTGAGCGAGGTCCGTCCGCGGGTGCTCGAGGAGATCCTCGAGGGCTGCCGCGGTACCCTGCGGATGATGACCGTTGCCCCGGAGCTGCCGGGGGCGCTGGAGCTGATCCCTCGCCTCCGCCGAGAGGGGGTGGTGGCCTCGTTCGGCCACTCCCAGGCCGGCTACGAGCAGACCCGGGCCGGCGTGGCCGCCGGGATCAGCCACGCCACCCACCTTTTCAACGCCATGAACGGGCTTCACCACCGGGAACCGGGGCCGCTGCCGGCTCTCTGGGAGGCTCCGGGGCTGACCATTCAGCTGATTTGCGATGGGGTCCACGTCCAGCCGCCGGTCCTGCGGCTGACCGCCGAGCTGTTCGGGGAGGCGCGCCTGGTGTTGATCACCGACGGCATGCAGGCCATGGGACTGCCCGAAGGGCGGTACTCCTACAAGGGGCTGCCCTACGAGTCCCGGGAAGGAACCACGCGATACCTGGACGGAACCCTGATCGGCACCGCGCTGGGGATGAGCGAGCTCATCCGGCGCTGCCGGGCGGCCCTGGGCTGGCCGGCAGCGGCCCTGATCCGCACCGCCAGCACGAACCCCGCCGCGGTCCTGGGGCTGGAAGGGCGCACCGGCGCTCTGGAAGCGGGGAAGGACGCGGACCTGGTGCTCCTGGACTCCGAGCTCGCGGTGCGGATGACCTTCAAGCGCGGCGCCGTGGTCTTCGATGCGGCTGCCGGGAGCGGCGCCTGAGCACGAGGACCGGAGGGTGAGCCCCGAGGTCCTCCCGTCCCCGGTCACCCTGGTCAGTGGTCTCCCCCTGCGGAGGGTGAGCTCGTTCTCGCGCCAGCTGGGGCTTCTGTCGGAGGCCCTCGGCCGCAGGGGCGTGCCGGCCGAGCTCTGTGACTCCGACGAGCTCCCCGGAGATCTGGCACGCGGAAGGGCACCAGCCCTGATTCTGCTGGGATATCCGGACCAGTTCCCGTTTCTCGCCGACCCGGGCCCGGGGGTACGCGTCTTCCTCTGGGCCCAGTCCTCCCGTCCCCAGGGTCCCGGGGCGTTCGGCCCCGCCCTGCCGGTTCCCCTTACGCGGCGGACCGCCGAGCTCCTGGCCGCCGGGGGATGCAGGCGCCTGGGGCCTGTGATCCCCCACGGCGTGGACACGGGCCTGTACAGGCCCCCGGGTCGACGAGAGCGTGCCCGGGGGCGGGAGCGGCTTGGCCTGGCGGGGAGCTTCGCAGTGGGCACGGTGGGGGCGCACACCCGGCGCAAGCGTTTCGACCTCATCCTGGAAGCCCTGGCCGCCCTGCTGGCGCGGGAGCCCGCGGCCCGGCTCCTGGTCAAGACAGACCGCCTGGTCTCCCTGGACGGTGCGGACCTGCGGCTGCAGGCGCGGCGGTTGGGGGTGGAGCCCCAGGTCCGCTTCGTGGTCGGGGAGCTTTCCCCTGCCGCGATGGTCGAGCTGTACTGGGGCATGGACGTGTATCTCAACCTCTCGGAGTGGGAGGGATTCTGCCTTCCCGTGGCGGAGGCCATGGCCTGCGGAGTGCCCGTGGTCACCCATGCCGGTCAGGGGCCCGGGGAGATCGTGCCGTACCGGGAGCTGCTGGTACCGGGGAGCCGAACCGAGGCGGACGGGGAGACGGCCCTGCTGCGGGCGGACCCGGCAGCGGCGGCGGCGGTGCTGCTGCGCGCGGCGGAGTCGCCGCAGCTGCTGGATCGGCTCGGGGAGGCCGGCCGCCGGGCTGCGGAGAGAAGCTACGATATCCATCGGGTGGCGGAGATGTGGCAGGGGCTGTTGGCGGGAATCCCGGAAGGCGCCTAAGGAACGATGACGGTGCGGCCGCCGGCCCGGAACTCTGCCAGCTGGTCCAGCACCTGGTTCACCGGGTCGGCCTCCAGCGGTACCTTCCGGGCGACCACACCGGAGAGCTCCAGGGCTCCCCGGAGCACCAGCTCGAGCAGAAGGTGCAGCTCAGGGAGCAGGTGGTCCGACACGCCGATTACCTCGGTCTCCCGCCCGACCAGCTGCTGGTAGGTGTTGATCTCCAGCGCTCGAGTCGTGATTCCGGCCAGGGCCGCGCGGCCCTGGATGCCCAGGCAGCGGATGCTCTGGATCGTGCTCTCCGTCCGCCCCGCCAGCTCGAGAGCGACCTCGACGCCCCGTCCCTCGGTCAGG
>Ga0068714_10004676_pt1 | contig 15124 bp, 13 predicted proteins | sample MTBNYHSulfiMetaG_FD_62988 | JGI IMG/M metagenome (GOLD analysis project Ga0068714, IMG submission 62988) | Enrichment culture microbial communities from rom New York Harbor, USA that are MTBE-degrading - MTBE-NYH (New York Harbor Sulfidogenic)... | ecosystem: Environmental > Aquatic > Marine >... | reverse complement strand
CTCCCACCCACGTTGGATTGTCACTGGCATGGGGGGCGATGATACAAACCGAGCCTGGAATTTTCTCTCTCTTGCTGACTAACAGATTTTTCAAGATAGCGTCCAGGGCGATATCAGTGCCATCGTTCTGGTTGCCCCGAAAGCCGGCGCACTCAATGGGCACAATCTCGAAGTCGACCTGGGAGCGCATGTCCTCGCAGACGGCCACAATGTCATCACCGACAATCTCCGGCCCACAAGAGGTGAGCACAAAGAGAAGAGGCACCCCCAGTTCACTGGCCTCAAGTATGGTCCTGGCCAGGAGTTCCTCCCCACCATGCACAATCTCATCCTCGCATAGCTTGGTCGACAGGGTCAGGGTCTCCGTGTAGTCGGCATCCTGCCAGCCAAAGGCGGTGTTAACCAGCTGATAGCACCCTTGAGGCGAGTGGGCCAGAGCACAGCAGCCAGTAACCCCCAGCACAGTCTGAGCCGCTCCATAGAAGGCACAGCGCAGGTAAGGGTCATGGCACTTTTCGGCGGTAGCCGTCATCAACTCTCTGGTCTCGGTCATGTTAATTACTTCCGTACAGTACTTCACGGAATAGCCTGGAACGTGGACGGTTGGCCTGCTCCATAGCCATTTGCATCAGCCGGGCCATGTTTTTGATGCCCCGGTAACCATAATGGGGATACCCGGTCATGGTGGTTAGATTAAGCTGAGGGACACCGGGCTGTCTCAGGGGACTGCCGAGATAGATGGCATTATCGTATTGAGCTGCCACCGTCTCCAGCTCGGCCTCCGTTTCCCAGGAGGAACGAAAGGTGCCGAGTGAGAAGAGCCCCCTGGTCAGGATAATTTCCGGGTTCTGTCCCTGCTCCAGCAAGAACTTGATGCTGGGCATACGCTCCTTAATGGTATAGGGGTGGATGTTGATAACGATAGGGTGAGCACCAAACTCCTCAGCCATCCTGGCTAGGGAAAGAGCCCGGATTGGCCCGGGGAATTCGGTAATTTCTACCAGGGCGGTCTTACCATCGAAGAACCGTCTCATGATGTCTATCTCTCTGGAAAGCTGGGCGGTTTCCTTACGTATCATTTCCCTTGCCGAATCTTCCAATCCCAAGGGTAAGGCTACGCCCATAATCCATTCCTCGGTAGCTTTCAGTCCGTAAGGCTGACCGGTGCGAGCGTAGGGTATACCAAAGCGTTCCTCCATCAGGTCTCCCAGCTTCTGCCCCCAGTCGTAACACCATGATGCGTTCAGCATGGCGGAGCGTGCTCGCCGAATCTGCTCCACAGTACACCCACCACAGAGGATGCCATTAATCCTGGCTCCTATAGCAGATACCATTCTCTCAATCTCGTCCAGGTCCTGAGTCCACTCAGTATAGGTAGGGCCCAGCCGGGCGCCGATAATATTAATGGTCTTCTCCATCTTCTCCGCGGGCGGTTCCATTAGCTGCATTAGCACCCTGAAGGCATCTTCGTAGCCACTACGGAAATCGCCGCCAAAGCCCTCGCTACGTATGGCCAGCACCCTGGCATTAACCTCTTTCTCTGCTCTTTGCGCGATGGTCTCCACATCGTCACCAATAATACCGGAGCAGCAGCAGGAAAAGATGACGATTAGCTCAGGGTGATACCTCCGGTCGGCTTCCTTTACTGCCTCCAGAAGCTTTCCCTCACCGCCATACACTACATCAGCCTCATCCTGTGCCGTGCAGGTAGTAGGCTCAAGAGGAACGCCACGGTACTCACAACCGGTCATTTTATAAGCACTGGCTACAGAATATGTGCAACCTTTAGGGCCATGAATAACCGGTGCCACGTGTCGAATACCATTGATTACCTGGAAAGCTGTCCAGAACTTGCAGGGTGGGGCATGAGAGGCTTGAAGCCTGGGGACCATCTCTCCTTTTTCAACCTTTTCCAGAAGCTGTTGCAGTGTTCCCTTAAAGGCAATTCGGCTATCATCCATGACGTAATACTCCCAGGATTTATTAGCTCTCTGTCTCTCTAGTCATTATAGCATCGTTGCTGCATAATCGTAAAAGTCATTGGTTTAGCACACGGCTTTTCCGCTACTCTTGGGGACTGTTCGGATTAGCTGATGATGTCATTACGAGCCGAAGGCGAAGCAATCTCATTTCTTTAGTGTGTATATCAATTGCTTGAGATTGCTTCGTCGCTACGCTCCTCACAATGGCAGTATTAGCAACCATAGCCAAACAGAACCCTCTCTTGATGCTATTGACAAATAAGGATATAAGGCATACACTTGAAATCCGAAATATAATCGTATACAAATAAACACTTTAGACAATGTATATGGATTTACCAGTTCGTGAGGCTGGTTATGCGGAAGAAAAATCTAACAAAGGAGGTGAACGGCTTTTAAAAGTGAAATTCTAAATTTTTTCAGGCAATGCAGGCTGATAAACATCTTCAATAAAAAAGGTTTGATATTGGATAATTAGAAGGAGGTCATTCATAATGAGGAAGAAGTTCATTTTCTCAGCAATTATGTGCCTCTTGATAATAGCGCTCATGCTGGCTGCCTGTGCTCCTGAAGCTGAAGAGGCTAAAACAATAAAAATCGGCGTCATCGGGCCGATGCAGTTTGTTCAGGGTGAACATCACTGGTATGGAGCGGTGATGGCGCGGGATGAAATCAATGCTGCTGGTGGTGTTACAGTAGGCGGGGAAAAGTACACTATTGAACTGGTGAAATCAGATTCAAACGAGATTCTGAACCCGGCTGATTCTGCTGCCGCCATGGAAAGGCTGATAACGATGGATAAGGTAGACTTCGTGGTGGGTGGTTTCAGAACAGAGGCGGTTTTCCCCATGCAAGATGTCGCCATGGACTACAAAACGATTTTCCTCGGTTGTGGCGCCGCCACCAAAGAGCTTAATACACGAGTGGCTGAGGACTATGACCGCTATAAGTACTGGTTCCGGGTATCCCCATTTAATAATGTCTATCTGGTCAACAATTCGCTGCTCACGCTGGGCACAGCGGGAGCGATAATGAAACAGGGGCTGGGCATCGAAGGGGCACTGAAGGTCGCCATAGTAGCCGAACGGGCAACCTGGGCTGACGCTATGGTAGCGGCCTATCAAGCGTATGTACCGGCGAAGCTGGGAATGGAGGTCGTCGGGGTCTGGAGGCCATCGGCAACAGCTACCGACCTCACCGCTGAACTGACCGCCATTGAAGATTCCGGCGCTCATCTTATCCTGACCATAATCTCCGGCCCGGTAGGTATCTCCTATGCCAGGCAGCTGGGTGAACTCGAAATACCGGCCGCTTCAGTAGGTATCAACGTTGAGGCTCAGAAGGACGGTTTCTGGGAAGCAACCGAGGGTTATGGTAACTATGAAACGACCCTCAATACCTATGCTAAGGGAGTGGCCATGACCGAATATACCATCCTCTTCTTTAATGCCTTTGTCGAGAAGTTCGGAGTAACCCCAACCTATAATGCTGGCACCTACGATGCTATCCAGGTGCTAAAAGACGCTATCGAGCGAGCAGGAACTCTGGATTCGGACGCTGTTGTCGCCGAACTTGAGAAGACGGACCGAACAGGGTCTACCGGCAGGCTGGTATTCACGGGTAGAGATTCCGAGACTCCCCACGATATAACCTATGGCCCGGGCTATGTCACCGGTATTGCTACACAGTGGCAGGACGGAGAAATGAAGGCCGTCTGGCCATGGAACTGGGAAGGTTTAACCTACGAAGGTACCGTTATGTGGCAGATACCGGCCCCAGTGATTAAGAAGTATAAGAAATAGTCAACTTACAGGTAGCCCCGGAAAGGTATTACAGTCTGGGGGCCTCAAGTGCGTGAAGCAAACCGTGGCCTCCAGAAAAGGTATTTAAGCGGATTTTCACAGGGGATATAGCTCAAATAGGTCATGCTTGAAGGTATTTTAATTCAAGGGTTGATTAGGGGAGGGGTATACGCCCTTCTGGCAGTGGGGTTTGCGCTTATCTTCGGTGTGGCACGCATGATAAATCTGGCCCATACCTGTTTTTACATGCTGGCCGCCTATGCTATTTATACTTTCGCCTCTCTGCTTGGCCTGCACCTCATTCTGTCAATTATCCTGTCCCTCGTCGTTACCACCATTATTGGTATCTTCACCTACAAGCTGTTTGTCGACCGGGTGCGTGAACATCATGTCACCGTAATGCTGATAACCCTCGCCCTGGCCATGGTCTTCCAGGAATGTATGCTTCTGGCCTTTGGTGGTCACTTTCGCGGCGCACCGAGCTTTATCGCTGGATACTGGGAAATAATCGGCGTCAAGGTTTCATACCAGCATTTACTGACACTGGGTATAGTCCTGGTCGTTCTTCTCGGCGTATGGGCACTCCTGTCAAAGACGCGATTGGGTATTGCCATCAGGGCTACTGCCCAGGATAGTGAAGTTGCCAGCCTGATGGGAATAAATGTTTCCACAGTGCTCCTGGTAACCATGGGTATAGCCGCCGGCCTGGCCGCTGTTTCTGGCGTGGTCGTGGCACCTACATTGGTACTGGAACCACATATGTGGACACACCCGCTGGTAATGGTTATGGCTATTGTTGTTCTGGGTGGTCTGGGGAGTGTTAAAGGCAGCCTGACGGGAGCTTTCATTATTGGTTTCGTTGAGGTGTTAGTCGTCTTTCTGGTTCCAGCCGGGGCTTTTCTCAAAGGTGCCATCGCCCTGCTGGTTATGGTGATAATACTCCTGGTCAGACCAGAAGGTCTGTTTGGCATAGCTTTTGAAGAGGAGAGGCTATAATTGATAAGGAGGCTGCTTAAGGATTTCCAGGGTGATGTGCTGGCTATTCCAGGGAGACTGATAGCCTTAGTTTTCTGCCTGCTTTTATTATTTGTCCCCCTTTTTACCAGAGAGCCTTACATCCTCCGTACTCTTATCTTTGCCAATGTTTTTGTTATTTTCGCCGTCAGCTGGGACCTTCTCTCCGGCTATACCGGCCAGGTAAACTTCGGTCACGCTCTTTTCTTCGGGGTGGCCGCCTATACCGCGGCTTTGCTCAATTTACACCTCGGTCTGCCACCCTGGGCAACGATACCCCTTGGTGCGCTGGCCGCAGTGGTAGCCGGGGTGCTGGTGGCTCTGCCGGCATTGAGGTTAAGAGGTCCCTACCTGTCTCTGGTTACCCTGGCCTTTCCTCTTATCTTGCTGGGGGTCGTTTTTGCCTTCACTGATTTCACCGGCGGTGAGCTGGGTGTCTCCGGTGTGGCCCGCATTTCTGGCTCCCGCACCGTTGACTATTATGTCTCGATGCTGGTCATGCTCGCCTCGGTTTTTATCATGTGGAAGCTGACCGATGCTAAAAGTAGCCTGATTCGACTGGGGATTATTCTTCATGCTATCCGCGAGGATGAAATTGCTGCCCGTGCCAGTGGCATCAACACGGTAAGATATAAGATACTGGCTTTTGCGGTGGGCGGTTTTTTCGCTGGCATTGCTGGAGCTATGAATGCTCACTTTATGAGAATTGCTGGCCCGTCAAACCTGGATCTTTTCCTATCGTTTCAGGCAATCATATGGACGGTTTTTGGTGGTATTACCAGCATTTACGGGCCGGTTGTCGGCGTATACACCCTCTATCCTCTTATGGAGTTCCTGCGTGTTGTCCCTGAGATACGAATCTTAATCTTTGCCGGTATCGTGGTGTTAATTCTGCTCTTCATGCCGGAAGGGATTGCTGTCTGGATACGGGACAAAATTGAAAGAGAATGCCCGAGGTGCAAGCTGTCCAATATGGCCTTCCGCACAACCTGTAGAGCCTGTGATACCCACTTGCACTAGGGCAGGGGACTACAGGCCGAGGTAAGTCTTTCTGATGGTCTCGTCGCTGAGCAACTCCTGAGCCGTCCCGTGGGCAATGATATGCCCTCTTGACATAACATAGCTGCGTACCGCCAGGTCGAAGGCGAAGCTAACATCCTGCTCGGCCAGGAGAATGGTAACTCCAAGTTCGTGGTAAATCTCGCCGATGCGCTGGAACAGGTCTTCCTTCAGCCTGGGGGCCAATCCGCTTGAGGGTTCATCAACCAGAAGAAATTTGGGCTGGTGCATTAGAGCCCGACCGATGCAGAGCATCTGGCGTTCTCCACCTGATAATGTCCCGGCTATTTGTTTCTCCCTCTCCTTTAACCTGGGAAACAGTTCATAGACATTAATCAGGTTTTTGTTCGTCTCTCCTCTGTCTTTACAGAGATAGGCACCGGCGAGCAGGTTATCCTTGACAGACATTTCAACGAAGGGACGACCCCTTTCCGGGCACAGAATCAGGCCTCTTTTGGCTATTTCTGATGCTGAGAGCCGGTCAATCCTCTCACCCTCAAATTCTATGCTTCCTTCAAAGTTTATGTCTGCCTGCCTTGTTCCCCTTAATACTTCCTTTTCCCACTTTATCAGCCCGGCTATGGCCCGAAGCAGGGTAGTCTTGCCGGCACCGTTGGGGCCAACAAGCCCGACCAGCTCGCCCTTTTCAACTTTCAGGCTTGCTTCGTCCAGCACCATAGCCGTGTCATAGCAAACGGTGACATTGGTTACTTCAAGCAATGAGCATCTCCTTGCCGGTGTAAGCTTCGATAACCTTTGAATCTCTGGCAATTTCCTCCGGGGTGCCCTGGGCAATAACCTCACCAAAGTTGAGAACAATCACTCTATCGACTATTTTCATGAGTTCGTGCAGTTTGTGTTCGATGATGAGCATGGCTGGCCCTTCACTGTGCAGTCGACCAAACCTACCCCCCTTGTGCAACCTCCTTATCGACTTGGCTACCAGCTCTGTTTCCGCGGGATTCAGTCCGCCAAAGGGTTCATCCAGTATCAGTAGTTCCGGGTCAGTAGCAATGGCTCTGGCTACCTCAAGTCGCTTCAGGTCACCATGAGACAGCACGGACGCTGGTTCCAGAGCCAGGTCGGCAATACCGACAAACTCCAGAGCATCTCGTGCCTTTATTTCTATCCTCTTGACCCACTCGCCGCGCTTTTTCACCCGGGGCGAGAGACACCCTACCATAACATTGGCGATAATTGGCAAACGCCGAAAGGGCTTGACCACCTGGAAAGTCCCCACAATACCCCTCTGTACAATGTCCCAGGGACGCCGCCTGGTAATATCATCGCCTTTGAATCTTACTTTCCCTGAATCGGGCTTCAGTATGCCCAGTATGCAGCGTATCAATGTGGTCTTGCCCGCACCGTTAGGGCCGATAAGTCCCACGATTTCATCCCGGCCTAACTGAAAAGTGACGTCCTTGACCGCCACCAGACCACCAAAGGATTTAGTCAGGTTATTAACTTCGAAGAAGGCTGCCATTTCATACCTCCTCTTCATCCCTCAACTCACGACGGGATACCTTGCCGACGTCTGTCTTGGGAACCTCTCCTCTAAATTCAATGATTCTGGGAACTTTGTAATAGGCCAGTCTCTCCTCACAATACTTGATAATCTCGTCTTCGCCCAGTTTTCCTCTTGCCTCCGTTTCCAAAACCACCACTGCTTTTACTCTCTCGCCCACTTCGTGGTCAGGAACACCGATAACCCCCGCCTCTTTAATCTGCGGATGGTTGGCCAGGACTTCTTCTACCTCCCGGGCAAATACCGCCAGACCTTTGTATTTAATCATGTCCCTCTTTCGGTCGTAAAAGTAGAAATAGCCTTCTTCGTCCATTCTGGCCAGGTCACCAGTCCTGAGCCATGTTTTGCCATCAATTTCCACCAGCATTTTCTTTGTTTCCTCCAGCTTGTTCCAGTACCCTTGGGTAAGTTGTGGGCCACTAACGATAAGTTCACCGGTCTCACCAACGGCAAGAAATTCAGTACCATCAGGGTCAACTATGGCCGCCAGAGTATTTGGCAGTGGTGTTCCGAAAGAGCCAACCTTGGGCCGGCCATAGGGACTGACCATACCGACGGAGCTGGTTTCGGTCATGCCCCATCCTTCGTGTATTTTAGCCCCGGTTCTCTTTTCCCAGCCCCTGGCAGTATCTTCAAGAAGAGCATCGGCGCCAGAGACGAGGACCTTGATGCGCTTCCAGTTAACCCTGTCGGTACGGTGATAATCCCGCAGGGCTTCATACAGGGAGGGAACACTGTAGAAGATGGTGGCGCGGTAACTTTCAATGGCGTTCAGGATATCATCAAGGTCGGGGGTGGTAAATATCACCAGGGTATAGCCCTGAGATATGCCTCCCAGCATGACCACTGATTGTCCGTAGATATGATAGAAAGGCAAATAGGCCAGGACAACCTCTTTACCTTCCTCAACAACATCTCCCCAGAAGACCTGCCCCAGGTGTTGTGCCGCAACAAGATTGTAGTGGGTTATCATGGCCCCCTTGGGCAGCCCCGTGGTACCTCCGGTGTAAGGAAGGGTTACCAGGTCTTCCTTGATATCAAACTCCATTTTGGGTGGATTAGGGGGATATTTCTTAATCAGGTCCTGCAATTGATAAAACCCTTCCCGGTGAAAGATTTCCGGGGATGGTGCCGACATCTTCTGGTAGACTGCCCTGAGCACGCTGCTACCCAGGAATTTCTTCAGGCTAGGCAGGTACTCGGTGATACTGGTTAAGATGACCCTGTCCAGCTTGACCTCTGCCTTTTCCACATGGTCGTACAGGATATCCTGGCAGACGATGCTCGTTGCTCCACTGTCTTCGATTTGATGTTTGATTTCAGGACTGACATAGACAGGGCTGATTGCTGTCAGGGTAGCTCCAGCTTTAAGCGCTCCAAAATAGGCGATGATGAACTGTGGAGAATTCAGAAGGAGCAAAGCAACCCTATCTCCCTTCTTAACTCCCAAATCGTTTAGCGCGGTGGCAAATCTATCAGTCTGGTCTCTTAATTCACGGTAGCTCATCTTTTTGCCGTAGAAGATTAAGGCCGTCTTGTCCTTCCATTTATCCGTGGCTTCATCGAACATTTCGACCACTGATTTCTCGGGAATAGCAACTTCGGGAGGGACTTCTTTAAGGTAGAAGTTTAACCAGGGCCTTTCTTCATATTCTGTCTTGGCTGTCATATTCCACCTCCTGCATTCCCCTGTTAAAAATTATACATCATAGTTGCAAATAGAGACTAATGAGCTACCAGCTATCAACTTGCTAACAAAACTATACATGGTTCGTGGTTCCCAGGCCTGGAATAGTAATCGTGTGCGCTTATTCTACTCTGATTATCCCTCAGATACAAGGGGAAATATCATACAGTTTTCGCAAGTTTACACCAGAGACTGAAATAGTAAGCTACTTGACTTTGCCATGCCTTAGAAACACTGCTGGCACATTATTGTCATGCATTATCATCATGCAGTCATCATGATTGCCAGTATAAACGAGCTATCATGAGAAATAGGCAGTAATTAGTAATAAAATAGAGTTTATAAAAACAACGTATCCATAACATAAGCACAATAGTCGCCAACCAGTGTCAATAGAATTGACTAAAGGCACATATAAGGCTAGAATATGGACATATGGCTACGTTAAGATACTGGAGAGGGAGAGGAGAGCAGCACTGATTACCACGGTTACTACTGTTACCTCGGTGACCAGTGTCACAGCTATGGGTTTCACTTCTATTATGGGCATAGCGGCGGCGGCATGTCTGATACTATTTCTAGCCGCCAAAGAGATGGCAGTTTTACGACACTCGTCGTCCCCTTTGCTCAGTTCGCGCTTTCTCAATGTGGGTATTATCCCTCTGGTGATAGTCTTCGTAGCCACGGTAGTGGTTGGGGTTATTGAAATATTGGTATCGTAAAGGTCACTATGGCTCGCCCTCTGATAGGAAAAAGGGCTTTCCGTCATCTTTTCTCTCACTTAACTTTGACCAGAATGATAATATCTCCCGGCTGTCCATCAGTTATCTGGCGGGCATTCCGTAACCTTACCTTGGTACCTGTCTTTACTCCGGCCGGAATTTTTACCCTTAGCTTTTTACCCTTCCGAGTAAGGTTCTTTTCCAGGCCACGGGTTGCCTGTTCTCTGGTAATGGTTATTTCATAGCGAACATCCTGATAAGGGGGACGTTGAGTCTGACCGAATATTTCTTCCAGATCAATCCCGCCGGGAGTCCCAAATCCTCTCCTGCCTGAGCCGCTGAATCCCCGGCCGAATGTTCTAAAGGAGAAACCTCTACCTCTCAGCGAGTCACCAAAGACATCATCCAGAAAGTCAAAACCGAGCCCGGAACCACCAAAGTCCTTCATTAAATCTTCAAAGGTAGTCCGCGTAAAGGAACTGCCAAAGATATCCCCAATGTTACCCACGGTGCCATACTGGTCATACTGCATTTTCTTTTCCGGGTCGCCAAGCACACCAAAGGCCTCATTTACCTCTTTGAACTTTGCGTTGGCCCATTCTTCTTTACCTGGATTGCGGTCAGGGTGGTACTGCATGGCCAGCTTGCGATACGCCTTCTTTATCTGTTCGCCGGTAGCATTTCTGGGCACACCCAGAATCTGGTAATAGTCCTTAGCCATTGTCTCCTTCCCCGTAATCAACTTGGCTTTACCGCGGTAATGATTTCGAGCGGTAGACCTACCATCTGCGCCTTTTCTCTATATTGTATCTTTATTCTACACCATCAGCTTATCACATCCACTCATTGACCTGGAACCCTGTGCGCAATTGCGATAGCAGTTGACATAAAGATGGGTAACTTGGCTAATCATTCCCAAACCTGCCATGATGTGCTATTATTGGTCAGGTTAACAGGGGATAGTAGAACGAAGTAAGGCAGGAGGATAGCATGAGAAGAATCAGGCTGGGGGCTGGTTCTGGAATGTGGCCAGACCTGCTTGACCCGGCCATTGAGGTTATCGAGAAGGGTAATGTTGGCTATATCAGCTTTGATACCATGGCCGAAGCCACGCTGCCTGGAATGCAAAAATTCCGCTTTGACCATCCGGAAAAGGGGTATACTGATATCCGCCGTACCGCCAATGACATAATGCCAGTTTGCTTCAAGAATGGTGTGAGACTAATCAGTAACTGCGGTGGGGCTAACCCTGAAGCAGCAGGCCGGATAGCTATTGACGCCGCTACCAGAATGGGACTGCACGGGATAAAAATCGCCACCATTTCCGGGGATGATACTACGGGCAATGAGTGTCTTACCCGAATAAGAGAACTGAGAGCCAAAGGGGTAAGTCTGCAACATATTGATACCGGTGAAGAACTGGACTCGATAGAGGATAGAATAATTGCCCTGAGCGTTTACCTGGGAGCTGAGCCTATAGTGGGGGTTCTGGAACAGGGAGCACAGATTATAATAACTGGCCGGCACACTGATTCTGCAATGTGGCTGGCTCCGGCGTGCTATGAGTTTGGCTGGGATGTAAGAGACTGGGACAGCCTGGCGGCCGGTGTTATTATCGGTCATTTAATGGAGTGCTCAGGACACATCACTGGTGGTAATTTTAGTTTCTGGGATAAGGTGCCCGACCTGGAACATATAGGTTTTCCCATCGCTGAAGTGAGTGAAAACGGGGAGGCAATAATAACCAAGGTAGAAGGCTCCGGAGGAATGGTATCTGTGGTTACCTGCTCAGAACAGCTGCTTTATGAATTGCACGACCCGGCAAACTATTTCTCTCCAGATGTAATCGCCGACGTAACCAACCTTAGATTTGAGCAGGTGGGCAAAGACCAGGTCAAAGTCAGCGGGATTAAGGGTAAACCGAGGCCGGATACCCTCAAGGCATGCATTGCGTATCGGGATGGTTATGTTGGTGAGGTCTTTGCCTTCTATGCCTGGCCCAGGGCTCTGGCCAAAGCCAGAAAAACCGAAGAAATAATGCGAGAACGATTCCAGATGATGGGTCTGGAGGCTAATGAGATAAGATTTGACTACATCGGGTTCAACTCGCTTCACGGCCCGCTTTCGCCTCAGGTAGAGCCAAACGAAGTTGGTCTCAGGATAGCAATTAAAGCACCACGTGAACCTGATATCACCAGGGCCATACGGGACGTATATGCCTTAGACCTTAGCGGGACAGCGGCTCAAACCGGTGTCTTCCATGTAGCACCCCGAGAAATGATTGCCCTTTGGCCAACACTGGTTCCGAGAGAGGAAGTACAGCCGGAGTTAAAGGTAACCGAGATAACTTAAACATTACGAACAGGCAGGAGACGATGAAAAAGGTAAAATTAGTCGATATTGCTCACGCCAGGTCTGGAGATAAGGGTGACATCTCTAATGTGGGACTCATCGCCATTGACCGGAAGTATTACGAGGTCCTCAAGGAAAAGGTCACCGCTGAGCGGGTGAAAAAGCACTTTGGAGACCTGGTTAAAGGCAAGGTCATCAGGTACGAATTGCCCAACGTGTTTGCCCTTAATTTTGTCATGCATGGTGCCCTGGGAGGCGGTGGGTCACGCAGTCTGCGTATCGATTCGCTGGGGAAAACGATGGGTGGCGCTCTACTCAGGATGGAAATTGAACTGGATGACTAATGTGTAGCTACGTGGTCATAATGCGACTTTTGCTCACCCGGTACGGGTATCAAGACCAGGTTAGCCTATAATTGTCAGAGCTAGTCCTTAGTTGTGTAAATCCGCCCTACAATCGAGATTCTTCGCTTCGCTCAGAATGACAGACGTATAGTGTCACCCTGAGCGAAGCGAAGGGTTTCATCGCCCAGAACATGTTAACACCTGTTTCTGCAACCAGGCACTAGACTGAGGGTGGTGGCAGTCAATCTTCCAGTTCTCTGCGGACCTGAGCATACCTGGCCAGGGCATACATCGCCCGGGCACACTGTTCCGGGGTCTCGTAGGCAGGTATTCTGGCATTCTTGAGAATATCCTGAAGGATATCATTATCGCTGCGGCGCCACTTGAGCGTAATTACTGGTTTACCATACTTACCGGGGATACTGGCCAGGAGTTCAGTACCCTCGATAGCTATCCTGGCCGTATCAGCGTTTGAGGCGCGGGAGAATCGGTAAGACGGAGCATTGGTTATTATGCCGTCAACATAGTCGATACGCGCAATTGCTTCTGCCACCCGGGCTTCATCCAAAGAGGTACGCATGGCCGCAGCGAAGTCTACCGGATTACTGGGTACAGGTGCATGTGGTGGCAGAGCCTTCTTCAGCATAGCCTTGGTCTTTCCATCGAACTCAGGCACCTCCAGCCCCAGAACCCCGCAGGCATCCGAGGTTGTTACTCCCTGACCACCACTGCCGATGATAGCCACCCGGTTGCCTCTGGGTAAAGGCTGGCTGATGAGCGCCTCGGCCATATCAAAGGGATGCGTTGCTTCATAAGCCCTGATTAGACCTGCTTGCTTGCACAGGGCTTCAAAGACCTCATCTGATCCAATAAGAGAGCTGGTATGGGAGATGGTTGCCCTGGCTGATGCCTCACTCCGCCCGGCTTTATAGATTACAATCGGTTTTTTCCTGACTACCTCACGAGCAACTTCGAAGAACCTCCTTCCATCCTGGAAGCCCTCCATGTAAAAGACGATGGCTTTGGTGTCCTCATCTTCTCCCAGGTACTCCAGATAGTCGGCTGCCTTAAGGTCAGCCTGGTTTCCGATACTGATAAATTTACTTAATCCATAGCCTTTCAGGTTGGCTACCTGGGCAAGCAACCCCCCGAAGGTACCGCTCTGCGAGACAAAAGCGATATGCCCTTTATGAGGCGCTTCATCAAAGCTAAGGTTCAGGTAGGCAATAGAACTCCATATCCCCATACCATTGGGACCGACAAATCTGATTCCACCTTCACGGGCAACTCTCACCACTTCATCCTGTAGAACCCTGCCTTCTTCACCGGTTTCAGCAAAGCCCGCGGTAATCAGCACGGCGCCTTTAACCCCCTTGGAAACACATTCGGCCATTGACTGGGGAACAGCCGCCGCCGGAATAGTAAATACTGCCAGGTCGACATCATAGGGAATATCACCGATATTCTTGTAGGCGGGAAGGCCCTCTACTTCCTTCTCCTTCTGGTTTACGGGATATATTGCTCCCCGGTATCCTGTCTTAAGGGGTCTACTGACCATTCTGTTTCCCCATTTGTGGGGGGTGTTGGAAGCTCCAATGACGGCGATGGAACGGGCTTTGAAGATAGGGTCTAACTGCCTGATAATGTCCTTCGTCAACTTAACTCCTTCATCTCAAGACTTGCTTTACCTCATCTGGCGCGACACCTATTATACCACGTCTTACATTCAATTAATAAGCAGGCTCCGCTAGCTCAAACAGCTTGAAAGCGTTACCGGTGGTTAACTCAGCAATTTTGGCCTCATCCATACCACGCAAGCTGGATACGCCTTTTAACACCCTCAAGACATGGGCCGGCCTTGCTTCATATTCAAATTCAGTCCCTCGCCGGTAGACCACCGGTGAGTCTGTTTCCAATAGCAATCTTTCCAGAGGAACCTCCTTGACGGCTCTTCTATGTTCTTCATGGTATTCGACGGCCGGGGTAGCCGAGATAAAGTAGCCATGATTAATAATGTCCCGCAGTACACTTGAGGTCCCGGTGTACCAGTGAAACACCACCTTTTCCAGTTTTGCTTCGTCAACTAAGTTAAAGGCATCACGCCACGCATATCTGGAGTGGATTAGCACTGGTTTCTGATGAGCTTTAGCTATCCCGAGTAAGTGCCTGAGCACATCTATCTGCAGGTCCTTTTCCGCTCGTGCTCTTACTCTCTTATGGTAGTCCAGTCCTATTTCTCCGATAGCTACGACTTTACCTATATTAACTTCAATAAACTCTAAATTGCGCTTAATATTTCCATCTCCCAGATTCCAGGGGTGGAATCCCAGGGCCGGGTAAACGAGACCATTGTAGGCCTGGGCTAAAGCCAGGACTTTTTGGTTGGACTCATAGTCAGAGCCGACGGCGATGATAGCGACAATACCATTCAGCCTGGCCTCGGCAATGGTCTCTTCCAGGTCACCGATGTCTTCCAAATGTGCGTGGGTGTCCACTAACTGATACATGAAAACCACCCTGCCTTTGTAGCTATTACCATTCCACTTTACCAAGCTCAGGGCATCAATCGCAACTACTTACAGCCAATAATTTTTGACAGGATGGAACAAAGCACGTATAATGACACAAGATGCGTAT
>Ga0068714_10004675_pt1 | contig 15124 bp, 12 predicted proteins | sample MTBNYHSulfiMetaG_FD_62988 | JGI IMG/M metagenome (GOLD analysis project Ga0068714, IMG submission 62988) | Enrichment culture microbial communities from rom New York Harbor, USA that are MTBE-degrading - MTBE-NYH (New York Harbor Sulfidogenic)... | ecosystem: Environmental > Aquatic > Marine >... | reverse complement strand
CGATGTCAACGTCGTCTTCCCGTGATCCACGTGCCCGATCGTCCCAATGTTCAAATGCGGCTTCGTCCTCTCAAACTTTGCCTTGGCCATCGCTCCTTACCTCCTCTTTCGTTCTCGGCGGAAACACCGTCTCCCCGTCAGCGGGAGAGAGGGATTCTGCCCTCCACTCGGGCCACGACCTCCTCCGTCTTCTGAGGAGAGGCCGCGTCGTATTGGAGAAATTCCATGCTGAACACGCCCCGGCCCTGCGTCAGGGTGCGCAGGATGGTGGCGTAGCCGAACATCTCGCTGAGCGGCACCTGTCCCTCGACAACCCGGGACGTTCCGCGCATATCCAGACCCTCGACCCGGCCCCGTCGGGCGTTCAGATCGCCGACGATATCTCCCAGATATTCGTCCGGGGCGATCACTTCGAGCTTAACGATCGGCTCGAGCAGAAGGAGGCCGGCCCGTAGGGCGGCGTCCTTGAAGGCCATCAAAGCCGCGATCTTGAACGCCAGGGGCGTCGATTCCGATTCCTGATAGGAGCCCCCGATGAGCGTCACCCGGACGTCGGTCAGCGGGTAACCGGCCAGCAACCCGGCGTCCATCGCCTCCCGGACTCCGTCACGGACGGCGGGAAGGACGCTCCGGGGGATGACGGCTTTCCGCGTTTTGTCCTGAAAATCGAGGCCCGCGCCCCTCGGCAGAGGCTCAACCCGGAGTCGGCAGTGGGCGAACTGGTTCTTGCCGCCGACCTGGCGGGCATACGTGGCTTCACCCTCGGCGGCCGAGGACAGCGTTTCCTTAAATGCCACCTGGGGCTTGCCCACGTTGGCCCGCACCCCGTACTCGCGGGACATGCGATCCAGAAGGATTTCCAGATGGAGCTCCCCCATGCCGTAGACGAGCGTCTGGCCCGTCATCGGATCTTCGCCCACGCGGATGGTGGGATCCTCTTTCGAAATCCTGGACAGCGCCTCGGCCAGACGGACGTGTTCCGTCCGGGATTTCGGTTCGACCGTAACGGAAATGACGGGTTCGGGGAAACGGATCGTTTCCAGGACGATGGGCTGGTGTTTGTCGCACAGAGTGTCTCCCGTCCCCAGGTTTTTCATCGATCCCAGGGCGGCGATGTCTCCGGCGAACACTTCCCGGACCTCTTCCCGCTTATTGGCGTGCATCTTCAACAGACGCGCGACCTTCTCCTCTTCGTCCTTGGAGGAGTTGTGAAGAATCGACCCCAGCCGGGCTTTTCCGGAATACACCCTGAAAAACGCCAGCGTTCCGACATAGGGATCGTTCATCACCTTGAAAACCAGGGCGGAGAAGGGCTCCGTGTCCAGGGGCATGCGCGACCGGGCCTCCTCGGTGCGGGGGTGCCGCCCGGTGACGGGCGGCGTGTCCGCGGGAGAGGGAAGATAATCCACCACGGCGTCGAGCAGGGGTTGAACGCCCTTGTTGCGGAAAGACGCGCCGTAGAGGACGGGAACCACTTTCAATCCGATGGTGCTCCGGCGGATGGCGGCCCGGATTTCTTGAGAAGGGACATCCGGGTTTCCCAGATAGAGCTCGAGCAGCCTGTCGTCCGCATCGCACAAAGTTTCAATCATGACTGATCTCGCTCTTTCCATTTCCTCTCGCCATTCCTCCCCGACGTCCCGGACGACGAAATCCGAGGCGATCAGGTCGTCTCCCCAGTCCAGTTCTTTGCGGTCGACGACGTCCAAAACCCCCCGGAACGAATCTTCCCGTCCCAGGGGAATTTGGACGGGCAGGGCCCGCGCTCCCAGTTTGGCCTGGATCTGTTCCACGGCCCTCTCCGGGTCGGCGCCCACCCGGTCCATCTTGTTGACAAAGACGACCCGGGGGACCCGGTACCGGTCGGCCTGACGCCAAACGGTCTCCGACTGGGGCTCCACCCCGCCCACGCCGCACAGCACCACGACCCCGCCGTCGAGCACCCTCAGGGAGCGCTCGACCTCGGCCGTGAAATCCACGTGGCCCGGGGTGTCGATGATGTTGATGCGATGGTTATTCCAGGAGCATGTCGTGGCGGCGGAGGTTATGGTGATCCCCCGCTCCTGCTCCTGGGCCATCCAATCCATGACCGCCGTGCCTTCGTCGACCTCTCCCATTTTGTACGTGATTCCCGTGTAGAAGAGGATGCGCTCCGTGGTCGTCGTCTTTCCGGCATCGATATGGGCCATGATGCCGATGTTTCTGACGCTGTCGATCGGATACAGTCGCGCCACACCTCTTCTCCATCGTTCTCCAGGCCAGCGGCCTAAATCTCACACTCACCATCGATAATGGGCGAAAGCACGGTTGGCTTCCGCCATTTTGTGCGTATCCTCGCGTTTTTTAACTGCGCCGCCGCGATTGTTGACCGCGTCCATGATCTCGGCGAACAGCTTGTCCCGCATGCTCTTTCCGCCCCGTTCATAGGCGTAGTGGAGCAGCCAGCGGACTCCCACGGCGGTCGACCGGCTCACGGGCACCTCGATGGGCACCTGGTAAGTCGCTCCGCCCACCCGGCGGGACTTGGTTTCCAAGAGGGGCCGGACGTTTTCCACGGCCCTCTCCAATGTTTTCAAGGGGTCTTCCTTGGCCTTGTCCTTGATGAGCGCCATGACCCCGTAGATGGTCGCCTCAGCCGTGCTCTTCTTTCCCTTTTTCATAAAGCTGTTGACGAATTTGGACACCACGGTGCTGTTGTAGACGACATCGGGGGGCAACGGTCTCTTCTTGATCTTCCCTCTGCGCGGCATGAGCGTCTCCTCTACTTCGCGGCTTTCTTCTCTTTGGGCTTCTTGGCGCCGTAGCAAGACCGGGCCTGCATCCGGCTCTGAACGCCCTCGCTGTCCAACGTGCCGCGGACGATATGGTAACGCACGCCGGGCAAATCCTTGACCCGCCCGCCCCGGATGAGAACGATCGAATGCTCCTGGAGGTTGTGGCCCACGCCGGGGATATAGCCCGTGACCTCGATGTTGTTGGACAGCCGGATGCGGGCCACCTTGCGCATGGCCGAGTTCGGTTTCTTGGGCGTCGTGGTGAACACCCTCGTGCACACACCCCGCTTTTGAGGGCAGTTCTCCAGGGCGGGAGACTTGCTCTTGTCCTTTTTGAGCGTTCGGCCTCTTCTAATCAGCTGATTGACTGTCGGCAAAACAAAAACTCCTCATCGATACGATTTTGTGATCCATCCCGGAGCAGGGCGTGCTAACTCGAGACGAATAGACGGATGTTAGCAAATATCCCTTGTCATGTCAAGATTTTAGGAGGGCAGGAGGTCAATCCGGCAGCCCGGCGTCCCGGAAGGGCTGTTCCACCTCTTCCTCCCGGGCGACCTCCAGATCTTCCTTGATCTCGACATCGCGGTAATATTTATAACCCGTTCCGGCGGGTATCAGCCGTCCCATGATGATGTTTTCTTTCAGGCTGCGGAGGTGGTCCACCTTGCCGTAGAGGCTGGCTTCGGTCAGGACCCGGGTCGTTTCCTGGAAGGAGGCGGCCGAAATGAAGCTTTCCGTGCTCAGGGCGCTCTTGGTGATGCCCAGCAGCAGCGGGCGGGCCTTGGCCGGCTTGCCGCCTTTTTTCATCACTTTTTCATTTTCTTCCTGGAAAATGAACTTATCGACCTGCTCGTCGACGAGAAAATCGGTGTCCCCCACCTCCTCAACCTTCACCCAGCGCAGCATCTGGCGGATGATGACTTCGACATGCTTGTCGTTGATGGACACGCCTTGGAGCCTGTAGACCTCCTGGATCTCTCGGAGCAGGTACTCGGCCAGCTCTTTCTCTCCCAGGACGCGGAGGATGTCATGGGGATTGACCGGGCCGTCCATGAGCGGCGTCCCGGCCCGAATTCGCTCCCCGTCACCGACGCTCAGGTGGGCGCCTTTGGGAATGAGGTACTCTTTGTCCCCGACGAAATCCGACTTGACGGTGATCTTCCTGTACCCCCGGATCAGGCCTCCGTACTGGACGAGGCCGTCAATCTCCGAGATGACGGCCGGGGACTTCAGCTTCCGGGCTTCGAACAGCTCCTCGGCACGCGGCAGGCCGCCGGTGATGTCTTTGGTCCGGGCGGCTTCCCGAGGGATCTTGGCCAGGATGTCGCCGGTAAAAATCTTGTCCCCTTCCTTGACGCTCATATTGGCGCCCGCGGGAAGGTAATACCTCCTCAGGACAACAGGCTCCTCTTTCTTGGTCTTGGGATTCACTTCCCGCCGCCGGGGATCGATGATCTCCGCCCGGGGCTGCATTTTCTCGTCCTTGGGATCGATGATGACCGGCGTGATCCGACCGGTGAACTCGTCCTGAACCTCCTCCATGGTCACGCCCAGAACCACGTCCTTGAACTGGACCTGGCCCGTTTCCTCGGTCAGGATCAGGGTGTTGAAAGGATCCCATTCGGCGAAATGCTGGCGGGCCTTGACCGGCTGACCTTCCTTGAGGATAAGCTTGGCGCCGTAAGGCACCTGAGAATGCTCCACTTCCCGTCCGCGATGATCCAGAATGGCGATGTTGGCGTTGCGGTTGACGACCACGAGATCGCCCTCGCGATTGATGACAAATTTCAGATTGTCGAAGCGGAGAACTCCGTCGTAAGTGGCCTCGAGCCGGGACTTTTCCGCCCCCAGGGCGGCGACGCCGCCGTGGTGGAAAGTGCGCATGGTGAGCTGCGTTCCGGGCTCGCCGATGGACTGGGCGGCGATGATGCCCACCGCCTCTCCCAGCTCGACGAGATACCCCGAAGCCATGTTGCGGCCGTAGCACAGCTGGCAAACCCCGCGCTTGGATTCGCAGGTCAGGAGCGAGCGGATTTTGACCCGCTCGATGCCCTGATTCTTGAGCTCCTCGGCCACAGCTTCGGTGATCTCCTGGTTGACGTCGACGATGACCTCCCTGGTGTCGGGGTGGACGACCCGCTCCAGAGACGTGCGGCCGACGACGCGGTCGTAGAACGGCTCGATGATCTCGCCGTTCTCGACGATGGCCGTGACGATGATCCCCTTGAGCGTGCCGCAGTCGTACTGGTCGACGATGACCTCCTGGGCGACATCCACGAGTTTCCGGGTCAGATAGCCGGAGTTGGCGGTTTTGAGGGCCGTGTCGGCCAATCCCTTTCGGGCGCCGTTGGTGGAAATGAAGTACTGCAGGACGTTCAGTCCCTCCCGGAGGTTGGAAACGATGGGCGTCTCGATGATCTCGCCCGAGGGCTTGGACATCAGACCGCGCATCCCGGCCAGCTGGCGGATCTGCTGTTTGTTGCCCCGCGAGCCCGAGTCGGACATGACGTACAGAGGATTGAGCTCCTTCCCCTCGGTGCTGATCCTCTTCATCTCGGCCAGCATGGCGCTCGAAACCTTGTCTGTGACGTCCCCCCAGATCTCGACGACCTGGTTGAATCGTTCGCCGGCCGAGATGCGGCCCTCGCGGTAGTCGTTATCGATGGACTGGACATGGCGCTGGGCCTTGTCGACCAGGACGCTTTTTTCTTTGGGGATGACGAAATCGTCGATCCCGAGCGAAAATCCGGCCTGGGTGGCCATATTGAATCCCAGGGCTTTCAGCCGGTCCAGAGTCTCGATCGTCGGCTCAAGCCCGACGCGAAGATAGATGGAGAAAATGAGGCTTTCCATGCCCTTTTTCTTCAGGACGCCGTTGAGGAAAGGCGTCCCGGGCGGCAGGTTGTCGTTGAACACAATGCGGCCGGGCGTCGTTTCGACCAGCTTGTTCTTCTGTTCCACAATCGGGCAGCTCAAAACGGCCTGGTCGTCGTAAAAGATGGCCAGGTTCTGATAGGGGCCGCTGAGCCTCAGGTTGACCAAGGCGTGAAGGCCGACCTCCTTGTTCTCCAGCGCCAGAAGGACTTCCTCCTTGGAGGTGAAGATTCGGCCTTCCCCTTTCTCGTTTTTCTTGGCCAGGGTGGCGTAATAGCACCCCAAAACCATGTCCTGGCTGGGGATGGTCAGCGGCCGGCCGTGGGCCGGCGAGAGGATGTTGTTCGTGGACAGCATGAGCGTCGAGGCTTCGACCTGGGCTTCGACCGACAGGGGAATGTGGACGGCCATCTGGTCGCCGTCGAAGTCGGCGTTGAAAGCGGCGCACACCAGAGGATGGATCTGGATGGCCTTGCCCTCGATAAGCAGAGGCTCGAAAGCCTGGATGCCCAGACGGTGAAGCGTCGGAGCGCGGTTGAGAAGGATGGGATGCTCCTTGACGACTTCCTCCAGGAAATCCCACACCTCCGGCCGCTCCGCCTCATGCCACTCGCGAGCGATCTTGACGCTGGGCACGAGCCCCTCCTTCTCCAACTTGTGGAAAATGAAGGGTTTGAAAAGTTCAAGGGCCATCTTCTTCGGCAATCCGCACTGATTGAGCTTGAGCTCCGGGCCGACGACGATGACCGAGCGTCCGGAGTAGTCCACGCGCTTCCCGAGCAGATTCTGGCGGAAGCGACCCTGCTTGCCCCGCAGGGCTTCGCTCAGCGACTTGAGCGGCCGGCGGTTGGCGCCCAGATGGACGCGGCCCCGCTTGCCGTTGTCGAACAGGGCGTCCACCGCCTCCTGGAGCATCCGTTTCTCGTTGCGGATGATGAGCTCCGGCGCCTTGAGCTCGATAAGCTTCTTCAGGCGGTTGTTGCGGTTGATCACCCGGCGGTAAAGGTCGTTCAAGTCGGAGGTGGCGAACCGCCCGCCGTCCAGACGCACCAGAGGCCTCAGGTCGGGGGGAATGACGGGGATGACGTCCAGGATCATCCAGTCCGGGTGATTGCCCGACTTCTTCAGGGCTTTGAAGACCCGCAGGCGCTTGGCGTAACGGAGCCGGCGCTGCTGGGAGGTCTCCTTTTTCATCAGCCGGCGAAGCCGTTCGGCTTCCTTCTTGATGTCGATCCTCAGGAGCAGGAATTTGATGGCCTCGGCCCCGATGCCGACCTCGAACTTGTCGCCGTACTTGTCCTGGGCTTCCTTGAGCTCCTCCTCGTTCAGAAGCTGCTTTTCTTTGAGAGGCGTGTCGCCCGGCTTCAGGACGATGGTCGTCTCGAAGTACAGGACCTTTTCCAGATCCTTGATCGACAGATCGAGAACCAGCCCGATGCGCGAGGGCGGGCTCTTGAAGAACCAGATGTGGGCCACGGGGGAGGCCAACTGGATGTGGCCCATGCGCTCGCGGCGGACCTTGGACTTGGTCACCTCGACGCCGCACCGTTCGCAGATGATCCCCCGGTACTTCATTCTCTTGTACTTGCCGCACAGGCACTCAAAATCGTTGATCGGGCCGAAAATCTTGGCGCAGAACAACCCGTCCTTCTCGGGCTTGAATGTCCGGTAATTGATCGTTTCGGGCTTGGTCACCTCTCCCCACGACCAGCTTTTGATCTTCTCCGGGGAGGCGATGCTGATGCGGACACGGTCGAAATCCACCTTGGGCTTGCCGGCGATGGGCTGCCTGAGGTCCATGGTCAATCTCCTTTGGGATTGCGGGGCACTTCGATCCCCCACGGAAGCTTCTCCTCCCGCTCGGCCTTCTCCAGCTCGACGTTCAGGCACAGGCTCTGGAGCTCGCGGATGAGGACGTTGACCGATTCGGGAAGACCGGGCGTGAATTCCAGGTCGCCCTTGACGATGGCTTCGTAGATTTTGGACCGCCCCTCGACGTCGTCCGATTTGACGGTCAGAATCTCCTGAAGAGTGTAAGCCGCGCCGTAGGCCTCCAAAGCCCAGACTTCCATCTCCCCGAAACGCTGGCCGCCGAACTGAGCCTTGCCCCCCAGAGGCTGCTGGGTGATGAGAGAGTAAGGCCCCGTGGAGCGGGCATGGATTTTATCGTCCACGAGATGATAGAGCTTCATTATGTAGATGTAGCCGACGGTCACCTCCTGGTCGAAAGCTTCGCCCGTCATCCCGTCGTAGAGGACGGTCTTGCCGGACTCGGGAAGGCCGGCCTTCTTCAGGAGATCCTTGATCTCGGGCTCGGTGATGCCGTCGAACACCGGCGTGGCAATCCAGAGATTGAGTTTCTCGGCCGCCCAGCCGGCGTGCGTTTCCAGGATCTGGCCGACGTTCATCCGGGAGGGGACGCCCAGCGGGTTGAGGACGATCTCGACCGGCGAACCGTCCGGCAGCCGGGGCATGTCCTCGTCGGGGACGATCTTGGCCACAATGCCCTTGTTGCCGTGCCGGCCGGAGATCTTGTCGCCCACGCTGAGCTTGCGTTTCATGGCGATGAAGACCCTGATGGACTGGATGACGCCCGGCGCGAGTTCATCGCCCTTTCTCAGGCCGTCGGCCTTCTCTTTGAACAGAGCCTTCATGGCTTCGACCTGGCGGCGGACTTTTCTGTCCACGTCGCGGATTTTCTTTTCCCGGTCCTCGTCGCTTCTCAGGCGCAGTTTCGACAGGTCGTCGGGATCGATTTGGTCGAGAAGACGCTCGGTCAGGGTTTGGCCCTTCTTGAGGTTCAGCTCGCCCACCTTATGGTCGCGCTCCGCTTCCTGGCCCCTGAGGAAGGACTTGATCCTGCGCCAGCGCTCGGCGTCCAGGATGGAGATCTCGTCCTCCAGGTTGCGCTTCATCTTGGCGATCTCGTCCTTCTCGATGGACTTGGCCCGGCTGTTTTTATCCGCGCCCCGGCGGGAGAAAATGCGGACGTCGATGATCGTTCCCTCGACCCCCGGCGAGCAATACAAGGAGGCGTCCTTGACGTCCAGAGCCTTCTCGCCGAAGATGGCCTTGAGCAGCTTTTCCTCGGGCGAAAGCTGTGTTTCGCCCTTGGGGGCCACCTTGCCCACCAGGACATCGCCCGACTTGACCTGAGCCCCGATGCGGACGATTCCGTTTTCGTCCAGATTGCGCAGAACGTTCTCCGGGACGTTGGGGATGTCCCGGGTGATCTCTTCCGGCCCGAGCTTCGTGTCCCGGGCTTCGATGGTCTCCTCAACGATGTGCAGCGATGTGAAGACGTCTTCCTTGATGAGCTTTTCCGAAACGATGATGGCGTCCTCGAAATTGTAGCCCCGCCAGGGCATGAAAGCGCACAGGACGTTGCGGCCCAAGGAAAGCTCTCCCCTGTCGGTGCAGGAGCTGTCGGCCAGAATCTGTCCCCTCTCCACCCGGTCGCCCTTGCGGACGATGGGCCGCTGGCTGAGGCAGGTGTTCTGGTTGGTGCGGAGGAACTTCGTCAGGAGGTAGAGGTCGGTGCCCACTTCGTGCGTCTTCGATCCCTTGGTCTCGTCCACCCGGACGAGAATGCGCTCGGCGTCCACGAACTCGACGACGCCCGGGCGGCGGCAGACGACGGCGTCGCCCGAGCCCTTGGCCACCGTGTGTTCGATGCCCGTCCCCACGAGCGGCGCCTGGGGCCGCAAGAGAGGAACGGCCTGGCGCTGCATGTTGGATCCCATCAAGGCCCGGTTGGCGTCGTCGTGCTCCAGAAACGGGATCAGGGCCGCCGACAGCGACACGAGCTGTTTGGGCGAGACATCGATATAATCGATCTGGTGCTTGGGCACAAACTTGAAATTGCCCATCTGGCGGGCGCTGATTTGATCGGCGACGAAGAAGCCCTTGTCGTCCACCCTGGCGTTCGCCTGGGCGATGTTGAACTTCTCCTCCTCCCAGGCGGTGAGGTAAAAGCACGTGGGCTCCACTACGGGCAAGTGCCGCGCGTTCGCCCTCTTGAGCTTGTCCGCTTCCTTCTTGAAGGCGTCTTCCTCGAGGACATCCCCCACCTTGGTCTCGCTGTCGCCGGGGTGGAGGATGCGGACGTTGTCGATGATCCGTCCGTCCCGGACCTTGCGGTAGGGGGTTTCGATGAACCCGTAGGGATTCACCCGGGCGAAGCAGCTCAGCGAGGAAATGAGGCCGATGTTCGGCCCCTCGGGCGTTTCGACCGGGCAGATGCGTCCGTAGTGCGAGGACTGGATGTCCCGGACTTCGAATCCCGCCCTCTCCCGGCTGAGGCCGCCCGGACCCAAGGCGCTCAGGCGCCTCTTGTGCGTCATCTCCGCCAGGCTGTTGATCTGATCCATGAACTGGGAGAGCTGCGAGCTCCCGAAAAATTCCTTGAGGGCGGCGATGACCGGCTTGGAGTTGATGAGGTCCTGAGGCATGGCCGAAGCCAAGTCGGCGGTGACGGTCATTTTTTCCTTGACCGTCCTCTCCATGCGGGTCAGGCCGATGCGAAAGGCGTTTTCCACAAGCTCGCCCACGGAGCGGACGCGTCGGTTTCCCAGATGGTCGATGTCGTCGACCATGCCCTCTCCGCGGCGGAGATGAAGCAGGTATTTGATGACCTCGACGTAATCCTGGGGCGAAAGGGTCTTTTCCTCGGCCGGCGTGTTCAGCTTCAGTTTGATGTTGAACTTCAGCCGTCCGATGTTGGAAAAATTGTATTTCTGGGGATTGAAGAACAGGCTGTTGAAAAGATTTTGGGCGCTCTCCATGGTGTGGGGTTCGCCCGGACGCAGCTTGCGGTAGATCTCGGCCTGGGCCTGCTGGCTGTCCTTGCGCAGGTCTTTCTTGAGAGTCAGGCTGATGATCAGGCCGGCCTTGTCGGACTCGGGGAAAAAGACTTCGAACGGCTCGCCGCGGCCGGCGAGGAGGTCGATCTGAACCTCATTGAGCTCCTCGTTGACGCGGACCTTCCCTTTGATGCCCGTCAGGGCATAGGCGCCCTTCCACTCCCTCGGGGCGATCAACACCTTGGACGGCCCGCCGTGGTGGAGTCGTTCGAGAGCTTCGGGCGTGATTTTTTTATGGGCGGGCACGAGAACGGCCTTGGTCTTGGGATCAAGGATGTCCTCTCCGGCCGCCTTTCCGGCCAAGTGATCGGATACCTCCCAGTACAGCTTCCCCTCCTCGGGAAAGATCTTGAACACGGGATGGAAAAGCCGGATGATGTCCTCGTCCGAACTGAAGCCCAAGGCCCGCAGAAACACCGTGGCCAGAAACTTTTTTTTGCGGTCCAGCCGGACGTAGAGGAAGTTCTTGGAGTCGTATTCGAACTCCACCCAGGCGCCGCGGTAGGGGATGATTTTGGCCACGTACAATCCCTTGCCCTCTCCGGGACGGAAGAAGACGCCCGGTGAGCGCTGCAGCTGGCTGACCACCACGCGTTCGATGCCGTTGAAGATGAACGTCCCCTTCTCGGTCATGAGGGGGATGTCGCCGAAAAAGACTTCCTGCTCCTTGATGTGCTTCAGCCTCTTGGTCTTGGTCGTCGCGTCCTTGTCCCAGGAAATCAAGCGCACCTTGAGGCGCAGAGGCACGGAATAGGTGTATCCCTTTTGCAGGCACTCGTTGGAGGTGTATTTCATCTTCAACCGGACCGAGTCGCCGCAGTGCTCGCACAGGGAGACGTTGATCTTCCGTAGCGCCCCGCAGAACGGGCACATCTCCTTCTCGGTCAGTTCGACATCGGGCGGCAGGAGCGTCTTGCAGCTCAGGCAGCGCATGCGGGAGTGCTCGACGCCCCTCAGCCGGCCGCAGGTGCACTCCCAGTTGCCGATGGAATAGCTGATGAAATCGAGCTGGGTCGTTTCCTTGAAATCCGAAATGGGAAAGATGTCCTTGAAGGCCGCCTGCAACCCGATGTCTTTCCTCTCCTCGGGGAGAAGGTCCATCTGGAGGTATTCCGCGTAGGACTGCCTCTGGATGGCCAACAGGTCGGGCATGGGGAATTTCCCCGGAATTTTGGAAAAATCGTTCCTTTGACGGTAGATGTTTTCCTGTTCTCTGTTCATTCGGCTCTCTCAAAACGCAAAAAAAACCCAAAGATACGCCCCCCGGAGGAGACGACCGTAGGCCAGGCTGTGGGATTCAACTTTTACTGCAGCTCGATAACGGCTCCCACTTCGCCGAATTTGGCCTTGATGGCTTCCGCTTCGGCTTTGGGGACGCTCTCCTTGACCGTTTTGGGGGCGCCGTCCACCAGGTCCTTGGCTTCCCGAAGTCCGAGGCTGGTCACCTCCCGAACGACCTTGATGACCTGGATTTTGTTGGTCCCGGCCGATTTCAACACCACGTTGAACTCCGACTTTTCCTCCTGGGCGGCGGCCGCGGCGGCAGGCGCGGCGGCGGCCACGGGGGCCACGGCGGCGCTGATTCCGTAGCGCTGCTCGAACTCCTTGATGTAGTCCGCCAGTTCCAAGACCGTTAAGCCATCCAAGTGCTTGAAGAATTCTTCTTTAGTCACTTTCATACCTCCTTGTATGTTCTGCGGAATCGGATGCCGCATTTCTTGTTCCCGAAGATCATTGCCCCTCTCCCTGTCGCTGGGTCTTGAGCTGCCCGAGGAGACCGCCCAAACCGCCGAGCGGCGCCTGAAGCGCCGAAAGCATCCGGCCCAAGGGCGCGGCCATCAGGGACGCAAACTTGGCCAGCATGTCCTGCTGAGAGCCCAGGGCGACGATTTCCTCGAAGCGGTCGTGGCCGAAAATCTGGCCCTGGAGAATCCCGCCCTTGACGGTCAGGACCTTGTGCTGGGCGGAGAAATCCTTGAGGGTCTTGGCCAAGTCCATCGGATCGCCGTCGGTGTAGGCGATGGCCGTCGGTTTCTGAAAGCAGGATTTCAGGCTTTCCGGATGACGGGCATCGAACGCCTTGAGGGCCAACCGGTTCTTGACTACGCGGAAGACGTGGGACTTCTTGCGCAACGCCTTGCGCAGGGCGACCGACTGGCCGACCGTAACCTTTGTGAAATCCATCAGATAGAAACTGTCCTGGCGGCTCAATATCTCGGACAGCTGCTTGATCTGGAGGTCTTTTTTTTCGCGTTTCATGCCGGTACTCCTATTTCTCCAGAATCTCTTCCGAAAGCTTGAAGGCCGGCCCCATGGTCGAGCTGAGGTGCATGCTCCTGATGTACTTGCCCTTGGCCGCGGGCGGCTTGGCGTGCAGCACGGCCTGGAGGAAGGCCTTGATGTTTTCCACGAGCTTGTCTTCGGGGAAAGAGACCTTGCCCACGGCCGAATGGAGGATGCCCGTCTTGTCCACGCGAAACTCGACCTTGCCCGCCTTGGTTTCCTCCACCGCCTTCTTGACGTCGAAGGTCACCGTGCCCGACTTGGGATTGGGCATGAGACCCTTCGTTCCCAGGATCCTCCCCAGCTTCCCCACGCCGCGCATGACGTCGGGGGTGGCGATGACGACATCGAAATCGATCCAGCCGCCGGCGATTTTCTCGATCAGCTCCTCTCCTCCGGCGTGTTCGGCCCCGGCCTCTTCGGCCTCCTTGATTTTCTCGCCCGAGGCGATGACGCAGATTTTCTTGGTCTTGCCCGTTCCGAACGGCAGGACCACCGTGCCGCGGACCATTTGGTCCGAATACTTGGGATTGACGCCCAACCGCAGGGAGATGTCGACCGACTCGTTGAACTTGGCGTAGGCCGCTTTCTTCAGCAGACCGACCGCCTCCTCCAGGGAGAATTCGGGCTTGTCGGCCCTGACTTCCCTGGCCTTCGCGATGTTTTTGCCGCTCTTAGCCACTGATGATCTCCAGTCCCATGTTTTTGGCCGTGCCCTCGACGATGCGGACCGCCGCCTCCAGGGTGTCGGCGTTCAGGTCGGGAAGCTTGATCCGGGCGATGTCCTCGAGCTGTTTCTTCGTGACTTTGCCGACTTTCTCCTTGTTGGGCGCTCCCGACCCCTTGGCGATGCCGGCCGCTTTTTTCAGCAAGTAGGAGGCGGGCGGCGTCTTCATGGCAAAGACGAACTTCTTGTCCTTGAAAACGGTGATCTCCACGGGAATGATCATGCCCTCTTCCATTTTGCTCGTTTTCTCGTTGAACTGCCGGACGAAATCCATGATGTTGACGTTGTGCTGGCCCAGGGCCGGCCCGACGGGAGGGGCGGGACTGGCCTGGCCGGCCACGATCTGGAGCTTGATGCGCGCCACGACTTCCTTGGACATGACTGCCTCCTAGATTTTCTCCACCTGCAGGAATTCGAGCTCGACCGGCGTGGAGCGGCCGAAGATGGTCACCATGACCTTGAGGGTGCTCCGCTCCACATTGACCTCCTCCACGATGCCGCTGAAATTGAAAAAGGGGCCGTCGATGATCTTGACCGCGTCGCCCTTGGAGAAGGAATGCTTGGGCTTGGGCTTTTCGGATGTCGTCTCCATGAGGGACACGATCTGCTTGACATCGGCCTTGCTCAGGGGCGAGGGCTTGCGCCCCGAGCCGACGAAGCCGGTCACCTTGGGGGTTTCGCGGATGATGTGCCAGTTCTCGTCCGACATCTCCATTTCGACGAGGATGTAGCCGGGATAGGAGCGCTTGGAGGTGACCACCTTTTTGCCGGCCTTGATCTCTTGGACGTTTTCCTTGGGGACGATGATCTGCCCGATCTCTTCAGCGATCCCCATCTCGAGGGCCCGCTGCTTAATGGACTCGGCCACGAATTCCTCGAAGCCCGAGTAGGTGTGAACGACGTACCAGTTCTTGGACATGACTCGCGGCTATCTCTTGATGAGTTTGACCAGGTCGACGATGCGGGAAAAGATGACGTCCATGAAAAAGAGGTAAAAGCCGAAGAAAAACACCGAGATGATGACCACGATCGTGGTGTTGACCGTTTCCTTTCGGGAAGGCCAGGTGACTTTCTTCAGCTCGGCCCGCACGTCTTTCAGAAAAACGAAGAACCGCTTGTACCAAACCTTTTTTTCCTCGCTCATGGCGCCACCCTTGTTCTTGAAATCCGTCGGCTACCCGGCCGTCCGGAGGTGAATGTTCAAAACTGGCAGGTGAGGCAGGACTCGAACCCGCAACCTGCGGTTTTGGAGACCGCTGCTCTAACCAGTTGAGCTACTCACCTGCGCTCTCAAGCTTCCTTTCGGCTATTTCGTCTCTTTGTGGACGGTGTGTTTGCGGCAGAAGGGACAGTACTTGCTCAGCTCCAGCTTGTCGGTGTGCTTTTTCTTGTTGCGGGTGTTGACGTAGTTCCGCCTCTTGCACGCCGTGCAGGCCATGGTGATTTGCTCTCGCATCGACCGCTTCGCTTCCGCCGTCCGTTATTCCAGGACGTCGGTGACCGTGCCGGCGCCCACGGTTCGGCCGCCTTCCCGGATCGAGAACCGCAGTCCCTTTTCCATGGCCACGTCGGTGATCAAGTTGATCTCCAGGTTGACGTTG